>JADMIO011107697.1_pt1 | contig 86875 bp, 86 predicted proteins | sample 8958161 | NCBI WGS metagenome assembly JADMIO01 (sample SAMN16585339, study PRJNA669376) | soil metagenome | isolation source: Crop rotation soil | place: USA: Cullars Rotation, Alabama | collected 2011 | reverse complement strand
AACAAGGTAGCCGTAGGGGAACCTGCGGCTGGATCACCTCCTTTCTAAGGATGATGTCTTCGAGGTGACACTCACGTCGTCTCTGGACATCTCACTAGACAAATCGGCGTCTCTTGCCGCCGCCTTCGTTTCCCTTCCTTTTCGTCAGCCAGCCGAACTTTGCGCGATGGCGCGCAAACGTTTTTCGGCTGGATTTGCGATTGTCTTGGCGAAGTGAACCTGAAACGGTTGTGTATGCAGCCTTTCGGGCTCGTAGCTCAGGTGGTTAGAGCGCACGCCTGATAAGCGTGAGGTCGGACGTTCAACTCGTCCCGGGCCCACCAGCCTGCGCTTTACCCAAGAGACGCCGATCAAAGACCCTCCCTAATTTTATTAGGGGCCGTAGCTCAGTTGGGAGAGCGCGAGCTTTGCAAGCTTGAGGTCGTCGGTTCGATCCCGATCGGCTCCACCAGCCTTCGCTGCGGAGCAGTGAAGGCTGCCGCGCCGTAGCCCATAGGGCGAAGGCGGGCGCGTTTGCCGCAGCTTCGGCTCGGCAAGCCATCTGAGCTGATAATCGCAAAAGTCCGAAGACGAAAATCATCCGTTTCGAAGATGCTTCGCGTTTTAAGCGCGTGCATGTTCGTTGCATTTTGACATTGTGAAGGCGGGATTAGCCGGTATTCCTTGAGACGACTCGAGGATGTGCACACCGGTTGATCTGAATATCTCGATCCAAATGATCGCGTCACATGCGCGGACGATTAACTCCGTCATGCTGAGGTGCGCCGCTACGCGGTGCCTCGAAGCACCTGGGTTTATCTCTGGGCATGGGACACCAATGCTGAGCGATCAAGCGTTAAAGCAAGGGCGTCTGGAGGATGCCTTGGCGTGCGCAGGCGATGAAGGACGTAGCAAGCTGCGATAAGCCGTGGTGAGGGGCTAGCACCCTTTGACCCGCGGATTTCCGAATGGGGAAACCCAATCCGCAAGGATTATCTTTCACTGAATCCATAGGTGAAAGAAGCAAACCCGGGGAACTGAAACATCTCATGTACCCGGAGGAAAGGACATCAACCGAGACTCCGTGAGTAGTGGCGAGCGAAAGCGGATCAGGCCAGTGGTCTTCGTTTAAGAACCGGAACGCCTTGGAAAAGGCGGCGATACAGGGTGATAGCCCCGTACGGGTAGAAATTACGAAGATCCTTGAGTAAGGCGGGACACGTGTAATCCTGTCTGAACATGGGGGGACCACCCTCCAAGCCTAAGTACTCGCGCACGACCGATAGCGAACTAGTACCGTGAGGGAAAGGTGAAAAGCACCCCGACAAGGGGAGTGAAAGAGACCTGAAACCGGATGCCTACAAACAGAGGGAGCCGCAAGGTGACCTCGTACCTTTTGTATAATGGGTCAGCGAGTTCGTTCGTCTAGCAAGCTTAAGCCACAAGGCGTAGGCGCAGCGAAAGCGAGTCTGAATAGGGCGTTAGAGTTAGACGAATGAGACCCGAAACCACGTGATCTAGCCATGACCAGGCTGAAGGTGCGGTAACACGCACTGGAGGGCCGAACCCACGTCTGTTGAAAAAGCCGGGGATGAGTTGTGGCTAGGGGTGAAAGGCTAATCAAACGTGGAGATAGCTGGTTCTCTGCGAAAGCTATTTAGGTAGCGCCTCGTGTATCACCTTTGGGGGTAGAGCACTGGATGGGCTAGGGGCCTTCACCGGCTACCAAACCTAACCAAACTCCGAATACCAAAGAGTGCTGAGCACGGGAGACACACGGCGGGTGCTAACGTCCGTCGTGAAGAGGGAAAAAACCCTGACCGACAGCTAAGGTCCCTAAGTCATGGCTAAGTGTGAAAGGATGTGAGATTCCCAAAACAACCAGGATGTTGGCTTAGAAGCAGCCATCATTTAAAGAAAGCGTAACAGCTCACTGGTCTAGATAAGGAGTCTTGCGCCGAAAATGTATCGGGGCTTAAGCCATGCACCGAAGCTTCGGGTTCGTCATTTCTTCGGATTTGGCGAACGGTAGCAGAGCGTTGTGTATGCCTGCGAAGGGAAAGGGCGACCGATCCTGGAGGTATCACAAGTGAGAATGCTGACATGAGTAGCGACAAAGAGGGTGAGAGACCCTCTCGCCGAAAGTCCAAGGGTTCCTGCGTCAAGTTAATCTGCGCAGGGTTAGCCGGCCCCTAAGGCAAGGCCGAAAGGCGTAGTCGATGGGAACCTGGTCAATATTCCAGGGCCTGCGGGTAGTGACGGATTTCGTAAGTTGTTCGACCTTATTGGATTGGTCGGGCCGCGAAGAAGTCCCAGGAAATAGCTCCCGCGTACAGACCGTACCCGAAACCGACACAGGTGGACTAGCAGAGTATGCTTAGGCGCTTGAGAGAAGTGTACTGAAGGAACTAGGCAATTTGCCCTCGTAACTTCGGAAGAAGAGGGCCCAATTTGTACGCAAGTACGGATTGGGGGCACAAAGCAGGGGGTGGCGACTGTTTACTAAAAACACAGGACTCTGCGAAATCCAAAGATGACGTATAGGGTCTGACGCCTGCCCGGTGCCGGAAGGTTAAGAGGAGATGTGAAAGCGTCGAATCGAAGCCCCGGTAAACGGCGGCCGTAACTATAACGGTCCTAAGGTAGCGAAATTCCTTGTCGGGTAAGTTCCGACCTGCACGAAAGGCGTAACGACTTCCCCACTGTCTCCAGTACATGCTCAGCGAAATTGAATTCCCCGTGAAGATGCGGGGTACCCGCGGTCAGACGGAAAGACCCCGTGCACCTTTACTGCAACTTTGCACTGGCATTAGGGATGGATTGCGTAGGATAGGTGGTAGGCTTTGAAGTCTGGGCTCTGGCTCAGATGGAGCCGTCCTTGAAATACCACCCTATTTGTTCCTGATGTCTAACCGCGACTCGAAACAGGGTCCGGGACCATGCATGGTGGGCAGTTTGACTGGGGCGGTCGCCTCCCAAAGAGTAACGGAGGCGCGCGATGGTAAGCTCAGGCCGGTCGGAAATCGGCTGTTGAGTGCAATGGCACAAGCTTGCCTGACTGCAAGGCCCACAAGCCAAGCAGAGACGAAAGTCGGTCATAGTGATCCGGTGGTCCCGCGTGGAAGGGCCATCGCTCAACGGATAAAAGGTACGCCGGGGATAACAGGCTGATGATCCCCAAGAGTCCATATCGACGGGATCGTTTGGCACCTCGATGTCGGCTCATCACATCCTGGGGCTGGAGCAGGTCCCAAGGGTATGGCTGTTCGCCATTTAAAGTGGTACGTGAGCTGGGTTTAGAACGTCGTGAGACAGTTCGGTCCCTATCTGCCGTGGGTGTTCGAGACTTGAGAGGATTTTTTCCTAGTACGAGAGGACCGGAAAGAACGCACCTCTGGTGGACCGGTTGTCACGCCAGTGGCACAGCCGGGTAGCTATGTGCGGAAGGGATAACCGCTGAAAGCATCTAAGCGGGAAACCCGCCTCAAAACCAGGTCTCGCCGAGAGCCGTGGAAGACTACCACGTCGATAGGCTGGGTGTGTAAGCGCAGCAATGCGTTGAGCTTACCAGTCCTAATCGCTCAATCGTAACTCTTGAACGCTCATGCATAAAATGTCCCATGCCTGGTGATGAACCCAGGTTGACGACGCATCGTCTGGGTCCGAGATATTCGAGATAAGTGAGTAGCGAATAGTGAGTAGTGGTTTTTCTACTCACCACTCACTACCTACCACTCACCAATTCCGTTTTTTGCCGGCTAGGTGGTCCTAGCGAGGGAATTCCACCCGATCCCATTCCGAACTCGGCCGTTAAAGCCCTCAGCGCCCATGGTACTGCGTCCTAAGACGCGGGAGAGTCGGTCGCCGCCTGGCCTGCTAAGAACGGAAAAACAATCCCGCCATCACAACGAAACAAAAGCCCCGCCCGGATAAAACCGCGCGGGGTTTTTTGTTTTTCTAATCACTGCCCATTGCCGACACGGCAGAAATGCGCCGCTCGCGAAGCGCGTTCCTATGAAGCGGCGCTTGGCGGTTTTGTTACCTGATTGCCTGCAATCACCGCAGTTGCAATCTGGTTCATCGCCTCCGCCAAACCGCCGGGCGAATGCGGCAGGAAGATTGTCGTCGCATGCGACTGTGTTCCGATGCGCGCCAGCGTATCGAAATACTGCGTCAGCAAAAGCGTGCGCATGGCTTCGTTGGGATCGATCTGGCCGACCGCCGCGAGAGTATCGACGGATTTCTTGATGCCCTCCGCGATGGCTTCGCGCTCAGCGGCAACGCCTTCGCCCTGGAGCTTCTTGGTTTCCTTCTCTGCTTCAGCCTGTTTGACGGCCAGAATCTTGGTGGCTTCGCCCTTGGCCTGGGCCGCCTGCTTCAACCGTTCCTGAGTCTGGATTTCGTTCATGGCGTTCTTCACGCCCTCGGCGGGATCGACGTCGCGGACGAGAGCATTCGCGATCGTATAGCCATAGGTCCCCATCGACTCGCCGAGTTCGCGCTTCACCACCTGGCCAATGTCGTCTTTCTTCTCGAACACCTCATCGAGCGACATTTTCGGAACTTGCGCGCGCACGACATCCAACACATAGGATTCGATCTGATCCTCATGATTGGTGAGCCGGTAATAGGAATCGGCTTCGCGCCCGAGGGTGACTTGATATTGAACGGCGACGGGAAGCTTCACGAACACATTGTCCTGGGTCTTGCTCTCGACCTCGACGACGAGTTGCTGCACTTTCAGCGAAACCCGCCTTGCTACTTGTTCAATCAGAGGGATTTTGATGCGCAATCCGGGTTGCTCGGTGCGCACATAGCGGCCGAAGCGCTCGATGATCGCCACCGTCTGCTGGGTCACCGTATAGAGGCTACTGAGAACGATGATGACGAGCGCAATGATGAGCACGTAAAGAAGGAAGTTGCCGTCAAACATAGGACTCTCCCGCCATATTGGCCGGAAGATGCCACGATTCGGGGCCCGCGCGCGCCTGCTCCCTTTATGCTAATATTACACCCTGGTTAGATATTTGGGAGGCAGATGTGGCCAAACTGCTTTTCGCCGCTATGGCGTGTCTTGCACTGTACGGCTGCGCGAGCAGCTATGCGGTGGATCAGTGGGTCGCGCTTGCCAATTGCCAGGGTATCGGCATCAGTGAAAAGGATCCGCAATTCGCCACCTGCATGCAGGCGCAGATTCAGGGACGGCGGGAAATGCAACTCGAGCAGGCATATGAAAATGGCAAGCACATCGTTCCGAATGAGAGGATGACGCGCCACGCAGACGAGATTTTTTGATGTAAGCGAGCAAACATGCGCAAATCTATCGCTTTTCTATTGATCCCTTTTACTCTTTGCGGCTGCGCCTCGAGCAACGCCTTGGACGAACGGGTCGCGCTCGCGAGTTGCCAGGCCGTCGGGATTAGTGAAAAAGATCCGCAGTTCGCCACGTGCATGCAGGCACAGATACAGGGAATGCGGGAAGACCGGATCGAGCGCGCCTATAAAGGGTCCAAGAACATCATCCCGAACGAGCACATGACGCCGCACGCCGACGTGCAGATTTACTGACGAAAGATTCGGCCAGCGCGTCCCTTTTAATGAGGGACGCGCTGGCTCCCGCCGCAAGCCTTTGCGGAGACGCAGCGCTATGCAGCGGCTACTCTCACCGCCTGCTTTAACTGCTTCGCCTCGCGGCTTACCGACGCTCTGTCGGTGCTCGTCTTGAAGCGGGCCATCAGGTCCATCAATTCTGCGGCCTGACCATCGGCATGTTCGCCAAGGCTTGCGGCCGCGTCTTCCAACTTCAGATGCGCGCGGGTTTCGAAAGATGCGAGCGCGGATACGACGTCGGCGCGAATTGCGTCATGCAGCATATCGGCATGCACATGCGCCCGCAGAAGGCCGGCGCCGGTTTTCTGTTTTGTGAGATCGCCGGAAAGCGTCAGCGCGCTCCACATTCCAACGACGCCGCATAAGACGATAGGCACGAGGGCCGCCAGACCGCCCATTGCCGCCTTTTGAGAAAGACTTTTCATGATCTATGCCCCCTTCAAAATCAAAGCGTAAACGCGAGCCGCAACGCCGCGACCCACGCGTCATCTGCCGTGTGGTCGGCCCCTGGGTTGTGAATGAATTGCAGATCCGGCTGAATCCTCAGCCAAGGCGTCACTTGATCGGATGCGGTGAGTTCGAACCCCGTTTCGAACGCCGCTGCTTCCAGTCCGTCTGCACGCAGATTATCTCTCTGCTTGAGGTTCAGGCGTCCCTGATAGACGCCAAATGCCACCATGCTGTCGGGACGGTCAGGCAGTACGTGATTCAGCAATAGGCCTGCTTGCCAGCCGCCATTGAAGGGCGTCGTGTCGCCGTCCGACATGCCAGCGCGCAGGAATGCCACAGCCAACAGCTGACTATCATCAGTGCCCCATAGCCGGCGCTCGACGCTAAGATAGGCCCCGTAAGCGGGTTTTAGTGAATTCAGGTCGGCAATATCGATTTGCTTGCGCGAATAGCGCCAGGCACCAAGGCTGACCTGTGCAAATCCGTTCCAGTCCAATTCCGTAATGAACAGCAATCCGTGATCGAAGGAAAAATCGATGCCGCCAGGATCGCCAAGCACGCCTGCTTTGGCGTCGAGCACTGCGGCTTTGAACGCTAAGTCGGAAGAAAGAGACACCTGCCCGCGTACCGCCAGTGCGGTCGACGGAAAAATCGAGGGCCCATTAGGTCCGGTGGAAGACAGCTCCGATCCCACGCCGAATGCCGGCGCCAGGAAAAAGCCGGCAGACCCAGTCGTGTAAAATTCGCTGTTGAGGTCGTAGAGGCCGGCGCGCGTGGCGACAGGTCCCAAATCACTCTCTGCCCAAAGTTGAAAAAGGCGGGTGCCCGCGTGGACCACTTCGATATTGTCGACGCCTTGCAGCGTACCGGCGGCGTTGTTCGCCTTGCCGCCGGCATTCACCAGAACGCTGCCATAGACTTCAGCGCCCGGGCCGCCGAGGCGCTCCAAACCGGCATCAGCCGAAACGAGCAGATTGTGGAGCACGTTCCCGGAATAGGAAGAAGCACCGGAAAGCGATGCAACGTAGTCCACCGTGTACGCGGCATTCGCGTTGACTGCGCCGTCAAAAAGTTCGGCAGCCTTCGCTTCGATCGGGAAAAACGACGCGAAAACAGCGGCGCAAGCAGCAAACGGGAAGCACGCTGATGTTTGTTGCAGCGTGTGGCGCTGCTTCGGCGTAGACATTCAAGTCCTGAAAACGACGTATCACCTTCGAGGTCTGCCTATGCGATGCGATGGTAACGCGCGGTAAAATTGCGGCCGTTGGACGCACAGACGCGCCGATTACAACAATTTTGGTTTGCAAAATCTGGATGCGTTCAACCGCGAGTGCGCAGCATCGATACTCAGAAAAACGCGGCAGTTGATTTTCAACCGCGGATTGTCGGCGCCGCGATCAAAACAGGGAGGGCTGATTAGTGTCCCCGCGCGGGCGCGGCGGCTTTTCCGGCCGCATGGTCCAATTGCCTTCGAGCGGCGTCAGAAGCGCTTTTAATTCTGCGAGATTTGCCGGCTCTTCGCCCAGCCATTTCGCCCAATGCTCCGGCGGCACAATGGCGGGCATGCGGTCGGTGATGGTGCCGATCAGCCGGTTGGCGGGAACGGTGACCATGGCGAAGGTCTCAAGCGCCGCGCCATGCAGCTCCCCCCAGCGTTCCCAGATCACCGCAATGGCAAGCAGCGCCCCATCGTCGGGGGTAATGACGTGCTGCTCGGTTTTCGAGGGCGTGATCTCTTTGCCCTCGTTGAAGGTTTTCACCACAACAAGCCCGCGCCGATAGCGAAAGGCGGCTGCGAAGGTCGGCCGTTCGTCGATGGATTCTGCGCGCGCATGGATGAACGGCGAAGCATTTGGGTCTCTGGCGCCGGCGGGGATAAAACCCCAGCGCATGCGCACGGACTCGCGCGTCCCGGACGAGCCCAAACGGATCACGCTGGCGAAACGCATTGGCGTCACCATTTCGGACGCGCCGTCCGAGGATCCCATCAAATCAGCCAGGGTGACATAGGCGCCCCAGGACATCATTTGGGTGAACTTGCCGCACATGATGAACCTATATGGCCATACCCGGCGGAGCGGGCAATGGCCTCGACAGATCAGGCCGGCCAAAGGCATGCTTGGCGAAAGCTAGGATGTGCGCATGGGCGTCAGGGTAGCCTTCATCGTGTGCTTGCTGTGCAGCGGGTTTGCCTCGCTCGCGATGGCAGCCGATGCGACCTTTGATCAGCCCGATGCCAAGAACGTGCTCCACGGGGTCAACGGCAAGACCTATTGGGAGATGTTCGCGGTCTGCTTTACCTCCGCCAACGCCGTGCTGGAAAAGGCCGCGCTCGACCAGAACGAGGCTGCGCAGCACGAATTCGGCGCCTTGGCGAGTGCGGTGCTGGAGCGCGGCATCGCGCGGCTGGTCACGGATCGGGCCGTCTTCGAGGGTGAGGCCGAAGAAGTCTTCCTGGCGCGGGCCGCGCAATTCTCACCGGCGGCCGAATTCGCCGATGCGTGCAGGCTTTATATCCGGGATCATGACGCCCGTTTCGGCCCGCCAAAGTAGATTCCCCCTCCGCTCCGCGATAGAATGTCTGAAGCAAATGGGAGGCGCCAATGGCCCATCGTGAGCAAAGAAGCAATCGCGAAAAGAAGAAGCCCAAGCAGGACAAGAACAAGAAGACCGCGCAGCCGTCAGGCTTCAGCGCGCAAATAAACCAGGCGAAAGCGCCGCAAGGCGCGGCGCCTCAGCCGAATAAGAAGTAGCGCCCGCTTCGTTCAGCGCGATGCGGTTTCTGCCGGAAGGGCTTTGGCAAGCCACTTCTCGATGGCGGCTGCCACTTCGAGATTGTTTTTCTCGAGCATCATCATGTGCCCATTGCCGTGAATGCCGGCCTTGCCGAGGTCGATCCAGGTCGGCTTCACGCCGGCCTGCTCGAGATATTTCACCGTGCAGTGCTCAAAGGGCGCGTGAAACGACGCCTCGCCATTGACGATGAGCATCGGCATCTTGGCGAGGTTCGGCAATTGCCGCGCGGGCGCCTTCTGCATCCAGCAGCGCGCAACATCGGGCCCATCCGCTTTTTCCTGCTGCACGAAGGCAAGCTCGCTTGCGTTCGCCGCGCGCGGGGCATAGTTCAGCGCGATCGTGGCAAGACCCCATGGGCGGGTAGCTGCACCGTCGCGGAGATATTGGGGCGCGCCAATCATATCGACATCGTGCACAGGCGGGCCTGACGGCTCCACCTGGATAAGCGCGCGCACGAGGTCGGGCCGCGCATCGGCGGTGAGCCAGCCCATGGCGCCCGATTGGGAATGGGTCATCACGACGGCGGGCCCGATCTTTTCAAGCAGCGCTACGAGTGCGTCGCGTGTCATCGCCTGCGCTTTATCGGGCGTACGCACGAACGGCACTTGCGACATGTAGAACTGATCGAAAATGGGATCGCCCGCGACGCCGGTTCCCGGCCATTGCGTATGCAGTTTCGCCTGCGGCCATAATTTGCTGCGCTCGGGCGCAGTGAAGCGCTGCTCGGTTGCCTGCAGGTCGGGGGTGGCCTGCTCGCCCTCGAGTTCGGGACTGTAGGATGCGCGCGCCCGCCCCGGCTGATCGATGACGTACACCGCGTAGCCCTGCCGCAGGAAATATTCGGCCCAGCCCATGCGGCCGTCCGGCGTGCCGGTGAAATTTGTGCCGGTCTGAATGGCGCCATGCACCATGATGATGGGATAGCGATGCGTCTGGTTCTTCGGAATTTGGAATTCCGCGTAGATTTGGCCGGCCATGACGCGCTTGCCATTGACCGTTTGGTATTTGCCGCCGGCGAAGAGATAGCCTTGTGTGGCAAGAGGCACGCCGTCATTGCCTGCCGGTGCTGCGCCTGCAACTCCGGACAGGAGCGCCAAAACCAACGCGCCGCAGAGTACCGATTTCATGATGTTCTCTCCCGCCGTTTTGTTTATTCTAGATGGTCGCCCAGCAATTTCTGCTTGATGTAATCGTTTCGCTGTTCTTCGTCGTGGCTCAGCACGACGGTGACGTTCTTTTCGTTGCGCATGAGCCCATTCAGGAAGGTAAGTTCGCCCTGAATGGCGGGCTCGTCCTCGGTGATCCAGGGCGCGTCCTTGCCGGTGACGGTGCGCACGCCATCCATGTGCCAGGCGACATCGCCGGCGAGCACATATTCCTTTCCCGATTCCAGCGCGATGTAGACCATCTGCGAACCCGGCGTGTGTCCCGGCGATTTGATCAGCGCCATGCCAGGCGCGATGGGATAATATTTGTCGTAGTCGATGACGATGAAATGTTGCGCCTGCTCGGCGGTGAGTTTGATCTCCGGCATTTGCGGCTCGGTCATCAGCGTGTGCACCTGTGTGCGCGTCAGCACCGTCTTGGGCGTCAACTCAGCGAACAGGGGCGTGCGGATAACGCCCGCGACATGGTCGCCATGCTCATGCGTCATCACGATCATCCGCGCCGCGCGCACGGCGCGCTCGACCTCTTTGGCTTGATCCGGGAAATAGGGCTCCTCCACCCCGCGGCCGAAGAATTTGTGCACCTGCAGGTCCATGCCGGAATCCACCATGATGGTGCCGTCGCGATAGACCACCTGAAAGGCGGTGCGCGCCTGAATGCTCGGGTCTTTGGGGGCGCCTTTGACGGAAAAATTCTTGGTGCGGCGGCTTTCGGCGAATTTCAGCACATTGATGCGCAAGGGCTTGGCGCCGGGCAAAAGCCCTGCGACCTGCCGAATGTCTTTAATGTCCGCCGTCCAGGCCGGTGCGGGCTGCGCGGCCGCGTGTAGAGTGCCGGCTATAAGCAGGACAAAGGCGAAGGCAGCATTGCGCATCATCGGATCGCTCGTGAGAGGGGCTGTTGCGTTGGCTCTAAGCTTATAGCCAAAGCCGCTCTGGTGCGAATGGAAACCCCGCTGGAAAGCCCTAACTCCGGCCGGTAAGTTGGCACAATGACGATGCGCCGCGCTCTTTTCATTGTCTTTCCCCTAATCCTGACGCTTCAAGCGTGCGCCGGACTTTCAGCGTGCGTGCCCGGTCTCATGCGCATGACGCAAGCACAATTGTTCTTCGGCCGAGATGTTCAGGGCCGCGCGATGGTGAGCGAGGAGGAATGGCGTGCGTTCCTCGATCAAGAGGTGACGCCACGCTTTCCAGCCGGTTTCTCCGTCTCGGATATTTACGGCCAGTACCGCAACGGCGGGGGTCAGATTGCGCGCGAACAGAGCAAGGCCGTGCTGATTGTCATGCCGGGAGGCCCGTCTGACGAAGCGAAGGTGAATGCGATCCGCGACGCCTACAAACGCCGCTTCAATCAGGAATCGGTGCTGCTGGTGGAAACGCCCGTGTGCGGCGGGTTTTGATTAGGCGAACCGGTACAGCCGCTGCGGCGTGTCGACGAGTATCATCTTGCGCATGGCGGGATCCGGGCACCATTGCGCAAAGGCGGTCAGCAGCTTGGGATTGTCGACGACCTGATACGGCGTGATCTCCCGAATGTCGCCGCGCGCGTTGCCGGGATGCGGCCAGTTGGTGCCCCACAGCATCCGATTCGGCGCTGCTGCAATCAGCGCTTTCGCGAACGGCACGACATCGGCCCAATCGGCCCGCTTGGATAAATTGTACGGCGCCGACAGCTTCACATGGACGTTCGGCGATTTGACCAGTTCGACGAACGCGCCGAAGCCCGGCTGATTGATGCCCTTTTCCGCTTCGAGATTCGCCATGTGATCGAACACGACCGGCACTTGAAGATGCGCGACCGTGGGTGCGATTGCCTGAACGACGGGAAGCCCAGTATTGATCTGAATGTGCCAGCCCAGCGGCACGAAGCGCGGCGCAAAAGCATTGATGGCATTGATTGCAACGCTGGGGTCAGTAACGCCGGCCGTCGCCAGGTTCAACCGCACGCCAGTTACGGCGGCCTTTGCCAGACGCTGCAATTCAGCATCCGATACGGCTTGCGGCACGACCGCGATGCCGCGCGCCGACGTGCCCAGGTCGGCCAACGCATCGACGAGCTGTGTGTTGTCGAAGCCGTAGAAGCTCGGCTGCACGATGACGTTGCGCGCGACGCCCAATTGCGTCCGAAGCGCGCGCAATTGCGCGACGCTGGCTTCGGGCGGCGTATAGGTCCGTGTCGCCGCCATGGGATATTTCGCCATCGGCCCGACAATATGATTGTGCACATCGATGGCGCCTGCCGGCATGTCGGCGAGCGGACTTGCTGCGAAGGTGCCGCGCGTCAGCAGTGCAGCCGCAGAGGCCGTGGCGAGTCCCGCAAATTCACGCCGATCGAGATTCATGCCGCCTCCTTTTGCCTCACGCGCCGAGCAGTGCCGGCTTGCGTTTCTCAACCCAACGCGTCGCCTCGTCATACGCGAAGGCCAATTGCAGACAGGAAAGCTCCGCCTGATTACGGCCGATGATTTGCATTCCCATGGGCAGGCCGCGCGCGTTGAATCCGACGGGCACGTTGAGCGAGGGCAGCCCGCTCATGCTGACGAGCGAGCACACTTCCATCCAGCGGTGATAAGTGTCCATCTTGCGCCCGGCAATTTCCGTTGGCCAATGCGTCTTGGCGTCGAACGGGAAGACTTGCGCTGACGGCAGCAGCATGAGTTCGTACCGCTCCATGAACCGCCGCACCGCTTGATACCATTGCGTGCGGATCGCTGCTGCGTCCGTCACGTCGGCCGCGGAAACCTTCGCTGCGGTTTCGACTTCGTACTGCGCTTCTTGCTTCATCTGCGCCCGTTTTGCCGGATCGGCATAGAAAACCTTGAGCGACGCAGCGTTCTGCACGGAGCGCAATTTCACCCAAGCATCCCAAACCTTTTCCAGCGGATAATCGGGCCGGGCTTCTTCGACAATGCAACCGAGTTGCTCGAACGTCTTCAGCGACGCTTTGCACAAATCCAGCACGCCCGGTTCGAACGGAAGGTAGCCCCCGAAATCGCCGGGCCACGCGATGCGCACGCCCTTAAAATCGCGCTTCAGCGATCCGGCAAAGACGGCAGGGTTTTGCCGGATCGACAGCGGTGCGCGCGGGTCGTAGCCCGCCTGAATGGACAGGAGCATGGCAAGATCGCTCACTGTCCGCGCCAGCGGACCGGAAACGCCGAATGTCGGATTGAAGATGTCCGCACCTTCAGCGGGCACGCGCCCCCAGGACGAGCGCAAGCCGAACACGTTGCAATAGCCGGCAGGATTGCGCAGCGAACCGCCGGAATCGCTGCCATCTGCGACCGGCAGCATGCGTAGCGCCAGCGAGGCGCAAGCACCACCGCTGCTGCCGCCGGGTGTTTTGGTCACGTCATAAGGATTGAGCGTGGTGCCGAATACCGGATTGTAGGTCTGCGAGCCCAGACCGAATTCCGGCGTATTGGTTTTGCCGATGACAATGGCGCCCGCGCGTTTCATGCGCTCGACATGGATTGCGTCATTGGGCGCGATGAAATCCTTGAATAGCGGCGAGCCCATGGTCAGGCGGATGCCTTTGGCCGCGGCCAAATCTTTCACCGCGTGCGGAAAGCCGTGCATCCAGCCCTGGTAATTGCCACGCGCGAGCTCCGCGTCCTTGTCGCGTGCGTCCTTCATGCACGCCTCGCGGTCGCGCAGCGAAACGATGGCATTCACCTTGGGATTGAACGCCGCGATGTGATCGAGATAGGCGCTCATCACTTCGGCACAGGAGACGCGCTTGGCTTTGATGGCTGCCGATAATTCCGCACCGTTCATCAGCACGATGTCGGAGATTTTCGCCGGTGCTGCCATGGCTGAACCCGTTCCCGCAATTGCCGCTGTCGCGGCTGCTCCCGCCAACATCAGTGTCCGCCGATCGATGTCGTGCGCCACGGCTCAGAACCGGTAGAGTTTCGCGGCGTTATCGACGAGGATCATTTTCTGCGTCGGCGCATCGGTGTACCAGGACTTGAACGTATTGAAGATGCCCGCATCATCGATCTTCTGGAACGGCGTGACTTCGGTCACGGGCTTGCCGGGAATGCCGGTCGCGGTATGCGGCCAATCGCTGCCCCACAGCATGCGGTCGCGCGCGTTGTAGATCAGCGTTTGCGCCAGCGGTCTCACGTCCTTGTAGTCGGGCGCGGCTTTGGAAACACGATACGGCGCCGACAATTTCACATACGCCTTGCGCGCGTGCACCAAATCGACGAGCGCGGCCATCCCGCGGGAGTACCCCTCTGCTGCGTTCGGCTGTCCGTAATGATCGACCACCACCGGCACTTTCATGTCGGCAATGGTTGTCACCAATTGTTGGATGACCGATATCGCCGTGTAGACCTGTATGTGCCAGTTCAGCGGCGCCACTTTTTTCTCGTAGGCCAGCAGCATGTCGCGTGCGGCCTTCGGGTCGCGATTGCCCGCTGTTTCCAGATTCAAACGCACCCCGCGCACGCCCTTGGCATCCATATCGCGCAACGCAGCGTCAGCGATCGTCAGCGGCACGACGGCAACCGCACGCGCGTTGTTTCCGAGCTCTTTTAGCGCATCCATCATGCAGGAATTGTCGAAGCCGTAGAAACTCGGCTGCACAAGCACCGTGCGCGTAATACCAAGCTTCGCATGCATGGCCTTGAGCTGCGCGACGCTCGCTTCGGGCGGCGTGTATGCGCGCTTCTCCACCATGGGGTATTTGCTTTGCGGTCCGATGATGTGGACGTGGCAATCGGTGACTCCCGAAAGCGCCTCTGCGGCTTTACCTTCGCTCATGGCAGCGCTGGCAGCCGCACCAAGCGCAAGGGGGCCCAAGCCGCGCCGCGTATATTCCATCTCATCCTCCTATTCCTGCCGCACCATGAATTTCAGCGAGGCAGACAAAGCTGTGGTCACGACCATCACACCGGCCATCGCCAGAATGCCGAGCGTGAAGCCGCCGGTCGCATCTTTGAACACGCCCATCATGGTGGGGCCGACGAAACCGCCAAACGTGCCGATGGAGTTGATGAAGGCGATACCCGCGGCAGCGCCCACGCCCGTCAGGATGCGGGGCGGGATGGCCCAGAAAATACCGCGGGCCGCAGTGATGCCCACGAGTGCGAGCGTCAAATCGATCAACGAAAACAGCAGCGATCCGGACAGCAAATAACCGGCAAGCCCGACTGCGGCCAAGGCGAGCGCAAGAGTCATGTTGAAAATCTTCTTGCCGGTTTTATCGACCAGTTTTGCCCATATCAGCATGCCGATGGTGGCAAAAACGTAAGGCACAGCCACAAGGAAGCCGACAGCCGTGTTCGATAGCCCGTATTCCTTGACGATTAGCGGCAGCCAGATAGTCACGCCGTAAGCGCCGAGCGTGAAACCGAACTGTACCAGTGCGAGCACGATCACGCGGGAGTCCGTCAGCGCTGTCCAAACCGAATGTTTGGGCCGGTCATGCGTCTCAGAGGCATGCATTGCGGCGACAGCGTCGAGTTCTTCGCGCGTCAGCCAATGGGCGTCATTTGGCGAGTCGGGCAGCACCTTCCAGCAGATCAGGCCGATCACAATCGCCGGCCAACTCACCATGATGAACATCCACTTCCAGCCGGCCAGCCCCCAGATGCCGTCCATCCCCAGCAGCAGCCCGGAAATCGGCGCGCCCACCAGCGAGGACAACGGAATGGCGGTCAGGAACCACGCAAGAATGCGCGTGCGGTAGGCGCGGGGAAACCAGGTCGCGAGGTAGAAGGTCACACCGGGAAAAAAGCCTGCTTCCGCAATGCCGAGCAGGAAACGCATGCCATAGAGGGTTTCGGCGTTCCAGACGATGGCGGTTCCGGCTGAAACGATGCCCCAGGCGATCAACAGAATGGCGATCCAGCGCCGCGCGCCGAACCGGTACAGCGCCAGATTCGCGGGCACTTCGCACAGCGTGTAACTCAAGAAAAAGAATCCCCCGGCGAAGCCGAACTGGGTCGCGGTCAGACCAAGGTCCTGATTCATGGTCAGCGCCGCAAAGCCGATGGAATTGCGGTCGAGATAGCTGAACAGATAGCCGAGCGTCAGCAGCGGAACGAGCCGCCAAGCTGCCTTTTTCAGCGCCGATTCTTGGACTTGCGTAAAACCGCTTTCGCGCAGGCCTCCGCCAACGATCTCGGCGCCATAGGCAGCTTGACTCATGTTCCCCCGATGCGGGCCGCTAAGGCCTCACCCGTTTGTTTGGTCGAGAGCCTACCACCAATGTCGCGCGTGATCTCCCCTGCCGCGATGGCGGCGGCGACGCCCGCATCGATCGCGGCTGCCGCTTCGCTGAAAGCAGCCTTGCCCTTGCGGCGCCCATACCAGCCGAGCAGGAGGCTGGCCGACAGGACCAGCGAAAAGGGGTTGGCGATATCCTTGCCCGCGATATCGGGCGCCGAGCCGTGAGCGGCCTGCGCCATCGCGTAGACCTCGCCCGCGTTCAGTGAGCCGCCAAGCCCCAAACTGCCCGAGGCTTCCGCCGTCATATCGGAGATGATGTCGCCGAACATATTCGTCGTGACGATGACATCGAAGCGGCCGGGGTTGCGCACCAGCAAGGCCATCATGGCGTCCACGATAGCCTCATCGATCGTCACATCCGGGAAATCCTTCCCGCATTTGCGGCATTCCTCGATGAACATGCCATCGCCGATGCCGAGCACATTGGCCTTGTGCACGATGGTGACGTGCTTCTTGCGCGTGGCGGCAAGTTCGAAGGCGGCGCGTGCAATCCGGGCACACGCCTTGCGCGTAATACGGCGCAGCGAGACGACAACATCTTCGGTCACCAGGAGTTCAGCGTTGCCGGCCACCATATTGCGGTCGGCGTAGAACCCTTCCGTGTTCTCGCGCGCGATGACGAGATCGAACTGGCCGAGTTTGGCGGGAAGGCCGGGATAGGTCCGGGCAGGACGAATGTTTGCGAACAGGTCCAGATTCTTGCGGAAGAACGCAGACGGATTGATGTTGCCCGTCGCCTTGAAATCGAAAGTCGCGGCGGGCCCGAGGATCAGTCCGTCGGCGGCCTTTGCCTTATCCAGCAAATCCGGCCGGACGGTCGTGCCGTGCTTCAGAAGGCTTTCGTGACCGACGATGTCCTTTTCGATTTCCAAATCGAGCCGGAAGCGCGCCGCTGTCGCGGTCAGCACGTTGAGCGTGGCGGCAGTGATTTCGGGGCCAATTCCATCGCCCGGTAGAACCAGAAGGTGCATCGATTTTCCAACAGCTAGGAGATGGGAAGGAGGTGTGAAAATCGGCGGCCCAAAGTCAACCGCCTGATTCTGCAACTAGACCGGAACATTTCTAATTTCTTTCCCGAACATTGCTACCCGAGCGGGCGGCACGAAGCGGGTAAGGACTTCAACCAGCAATTCTCTCAATTTTGTGTCGGCCACCGAACCGACGAGGCAACGCTTGTTATTTAACCAAAAAAGGCGGGGCTTTACGCAAAAAAAGCGAGTGAGCGCGCGACACGCGCACGAGCGCACGCGGGTGCATTTCGCCGCGCAAGGGAAGCTGTATGAACGGGCGTTCGGAATTTCAGACTCAAAACCGGCTCCTTGCGGCTCTTTCCGCCTCCGATTACGCGCTGCTTGAGCCTCATTTAAAGGAAGTACCACTCAACGCCGGCGCGGTCCTGCAGGACCCCGGCGAGCGCATTCAATATGTCTACTTTCCGCTGAGCGGCATGATCTCGCTGTTATCGGTCATGCGCGACGGCAAAGCGATCGAAACCGTCGCCTTGGGGCGCGAGGGAGCGCTGGGCCTCGCATTCGGACTCGGAACGTCATACGCCTTTGCGCGCGCCGTTGTGCAGATAGCCGGGCGTGCGGCGCGCATTTCCAGCGTGCAGTTCCAGGCGGGGATCAAGGACAGCGAGCGCTTACGTGACCTCATGGTCCGTTATACGGAGAGCCGGATGCTGCAGACCCACCAAGCGGCGGCCTGCAATGCGCTGCATGGCGCAGAAGCGCGTTTGTCCCGCTGGCTGCTGCACACCAGCGATGTCATTGGCGAGAGGCTCGTGCCGCTGACGCAAGAACATCTGTCGCAAATGCTGGGGGTCAGGCGGACAACAGTCACCGCGATTGCGCGCGACCTTCAGCGCGCGGGGCTCATCCAGTACACGCGCGGCCGCATCGAAATTTCGGACCGCGAAAAGCTCAGGAAATCCGCATGCGAGTGCTACGACATATTGCGCGGCCAAGCGCCGCCGGCCGCCTCACGTCCCAAGCGTTGAGCCGCACTCGTCTGACGTCGCTTCCTCCTTTATAAAAGTGCCAAACACAACCGGGAGGCACTTATGAGGAAATCCATCACCGCCGCACTGCTTGCGTCCGCGGCTCTCGCGGCAGCGGGCGATGTCTCAGCGCAAGGTCAGGCCCAGACGCTCGTCATTCAGGGCGGTACGCTGATCGACGGCAATGGCGGCGCGCCGGTCGCGAATTCCGTCATTGTCATCACCGGAAACCGCATCACGGCGGTAGGCCGTGCCGGTCAGGTGCAAGTGCCTGCCGGTGCGCAAATCATCAATGCGAGCGGTAAATGGATCACGCCGGGTCTCGTCGACGCCAAAGCGAATTGGAATTGGATGTATGGCGAAGGCTTCCTGCATTGGGGCGTCACGTCGGCCATGGTCACCGGCGCGCGCAACGATCAGGGCATTGCCGAACGCGACGCGATCAATCACGGCATCTATCCCGGTCCGCGGCTGTATCAGGGCGTCCTCAACATGCGCGGTGGCGGCCCGAAGGGCGACCGGCCCGACGCGTATAAACCCGGCGACGGACAGCGCATTGCCGGAACGGTGGACGCAGCGCGCGCCCTGGCGAAATCCAATATGGAAGGCGGTGCGGATTTCCTCGGCACCAATGACGGCGACGGACCGCCGGAAATTTTCGCGGCTTACGCGGATGAAGCGCACAAAGCCGGGAAAGGTGTCGTGATGCGCTGCGTGGGCCCCCAAACACGTGGGAAAGAATGTGTGCTCGCCGGCGCCGATGTGATGATTCATACCGGCGAAATCGGTTTGCAGATGAACAAGGAATCGGAGAAGTGGAAGGATTATGTCGGCCTGCCGCCCGACGCCTATTGCGATATGGATCCTGCTAAAGAAAAGGAGATGATCGCGTTTCTGGTCGCGCATAACACTGCGCTCGAGCCGGACTTCATGGCGGCGGACCGCGGCTTTCCCTCCATGTGGAAACGCGTGCAGGCCGAAAGCCATGCCGCTTACACCGATCCGCAAATGCTCGCTTATTATCCGCAGTTCTCGATTCAAGATCTCTATGACAATCAGCAGAGCAAAGAAGATTATCTGACGCCGGATCAGATCAGCTTGCGCGAATGCGGCTACAAGAACCACGCCAAATTCATCGGCGATGTCGTGGCGGCAGGGGGACATGTGGTCGCCGCGTCGGACATCACGCAGACGCCGCCGGGATTGGGCCTGCATCAGGAAATGGCGGTGATGCAGGAAGACGCGCATATGCCGCCAATGAAAGTGCTACAGGCCGCGACCAAATGGGTCGCTGACCACTTCAAAATAAAGGACATCGGCAGCATCGAAGCCGGCAAGCTGGCCGATATCGATATCGTCAATGCCGATCCGCTCGCCGACATCAAGAATCTGCGGCAGATCGATACGGTCATCAAAGACGGCAAGGTGATCGACCGCGGCTATCACGCCTGGTATCGCGGCGACATGTTTTCCAACACGCATGAATCCTATGACAATGCGGTGGTCAGCGATCTCGAGTGGGAGCAAGGGCTGAAGGCGGCAACGCGCAATCGTGAGCCGCGTCCGCTGTTCCAGGTAAAGGCGCCGAACGGCAGCATGGTCAATGTCGGCGGTGGTGTGAATGATATCCGCCGCGGGCCTGGCATGGGTCCGGTGCCCGCTCCGACTCTGTCGCCGACGCCGGGCATCGAGACGCTGATGCCGCATACGGTCATTCAAGGCGCGGCCGACACGAATTTCAATCTCACAGGGATTGGTTTCACGACGCGCTCGGTGGTTTACGTCAACGGCCAGCCCGTGCCGACGAAGGCGCAAAGCGGCACAAAGCTTTCGTTCGTCGTCAGCGCGAACGAGTTGGCGCAAGCGGGCAAGCTGCATGTGACGGTGAAGAATCCCAAACCGCTGGATACGCCGGTGTGGGGCGACACGTCGAACACCGCGCATATTTTGGTGCCGTTCGCGTTCACCACGGCCTGGTCGCATAATAAATATTAGCCTTCTCTGCGCTCTCCGCGCCTCCGCGTGAGTTCTTTTTCGATTCTCGCGGAGCCGCGGAGGACGCGGAGGGTCCTAATCTGCCGTCCTCGGAGCATGGTAGTGAGCAGCCCAATTCTATCGCCGTTGATCGCGCTTGTGCTCTGGTCGTTTGTCATGTGGGCGTGGCTCTATGCGACGCGTATTCCGGCGGTCCTGAAAAGTAGGATCGTCTTGGATCCTCATCGCCCCAATGAGGAATTTCATCAGCAATTACCGCCGCGCGTGCGCTGGAAGGCCGACAATTACAACAATCTTATGGAGCAGCCGACGCTGTTTTATGCCGTCGTATTGACGTTGGCTTTCATCGGTCAAGGCGATGGGTTGAACGATATTCTGGCATGGCTCTACGTGGCGCTGCGCGTCGTTCACAGCCTGGTGCAGGCACTGATCAACGTGATTCTGATCCGGTTTGCGGTCTTCATAGCCGGGTCGCTCGTTCTTCTGATGCTTTCACTGCGCGCGGCGGCTGCCGTGTTTCAGATCGGATAGAGCGCCCCTTACCCTCTCTCCCGATGGGGGAGAGGGGCTTATTTGTGAATCGGGTCGATCCAGGCGACGGTTTCGGGCTTTTCCACAGCGGCAATGTCGAGATTGACGACAACGGCTTCGTTGTCGCTGCGAATGACCACGCATTCGAGCGGTTCATCGGTGCTGGCGTTGATTTCCTGATGCGGCACGAAAGGCGGCACAAAGATGAAATCGCCCGGACCTGCTTCGGCGGCGAATTCCAGATGCTCGCCCCAGCGCATGCGCGCCCGCCCCTTCACCACATAGATCACGCTCTCCAGTTCGCCATGATGATGCGCGCCGGTCTTCGCGTCGGCTTTGATACGAACGGTGCCCGCCCAAATCTTCTGCGCGCCGACGCGGGCGTAATTGATGGCGGCTTTGCGTTCCATACCCGGCGTTTGCGGTGTGTTCGGGTCCAGCGCATGGCCCGGAATGATCTGCACGCCGTCATGTTTCCATTTTTCGCTCATGAGAACGTTCTTCCCTAAAACGCTGGGTGCAGATCGATCGGCATTCCCTTCACCGCTTCGCCGGTGAACGGATCCACATTGTTCTCTGAACAGGTGTCCTCGCCGAAGCCTTCCCTAAAAGGATGGAAGGTTAGCGACGCCTCGAATGCCCTCGTGAACACCCCGGGATCCTCGATGTGATAATCGATGCGGAGTTCGTTTGGGCCGACGCGCCGGAAGCGCTCCACGACATGCAGCTTCTCGCTGTGCGGCGTGCCGAAGCGGTCAAACGGCACCACGTCGCGCGTCTTGATGCCGATCGTGTCGACGATGAGCGTGTCGCCTTCGTAATGACCGACCGACTCGCCGTACCAGGACGGCTTCAAATTCTTGGAATGGGGCACGTTCAAATAGACATGCCGTACCTGCGCCTGGTTGGCGACGACGATCGTCACCTTGTCCTTTTGCTGCAGGAAGGCGTAGCCCTGATGCAGCGTCATCACGCCGGGAACCGAGGTCGGCAGACACAGCGCATGCGCGTGCGGCGGGGCGCGCCCCGCATGACTTTCTTCCGCCCAATATTTCACCTGCGCGGCGGCATGGGGCTGCAGGATGGGGTTCTTATAATCGCCCTCGGGCCACTGGATGTTGCCCGACGCATTCGTCACGGGACCGGGACCACCCTTTTCAGGCGGCGCCAGATCGAATCCGGGTCCTTCCCACCAGCCCTCGAAATCCGGCAGCGAAGCGGCGTTCTGTGCGGCTGCCGGCGCGGCCAGCAGAGTCAGAACGGCGAAAACAATACCAGTGCGTTTAGAGGTCATGGCCGAACTCAAAAAAACGGGCCGGAACGGTATCCCATTCCGGCCCGCTGTTCATGCAGCAAAACGAAAGTTACGCCGGGTTGGCCTTGGCGCCCTTCAGCGAGCGATAGGACATCTTGACCATGTTGTCGTCGAGCATCGCAGTGGTGTGCAACGCGGCCCCGATCTTGGCGAGCGGCTTATCGGCGACGGCTTGGTCTTCCGTCTTGCCGGCTTTGATTTCCGCCTGCACCGCATCGCGCACTTGGACCAGCATGTCGTGATATTTCTGGATGTCGGCCTTCGTCGCGAGCGGGCCGTGTCCGGGCACATATTTCGTCTGGTCGTTGCCCATACGCAGATAGGTCTCAACCGTCGAAATGATGCCATTGAGGCTGCCGCCATTGGCATAATCGATCGTCGGATAGCGGTCGCCCAAGCTCACCGTGTCACCGCATGCGATGACGTTGGCTTGCGCGAAATAGACATAGGAGTCCGTGTCGGTGTGGGCGCTGGCCGGATGGTTCACCATCACGGATTGTCCCTGCACCATGAGCTGCAAGCCTTCCGTGGTGTAGGTCTGCTTCGGAACCCAAGCAGCTTCGACCGGCGCGGTCTTCTGGCCGGAAAGTCCGTTCGTCGAGCCGTGCTCAAGGCGCAGTGCAAGATTGCGATGCGCGACGATCGTCGTGCCATCCTTGGCGAACGGGCCGTTGCCGCCCGTGTGATCGCCGTGGAAATGTGTGTTGATCAGATATTTGATCGGCTTGCCGCCGGAGACCTTATCCACCGCGGCCTTGATTTTGTCGTGCAGCGGGGCGAATTCGCCGTCGACCTGAATGACGCCGTCCTGACCGACGGCGGCGATCACATTGCCACCTTGGCCTTCCAGCATGTAGGTGTTGTTGCCGAGCGCCGTGGTCTTGATTTCGACCTTTGAAAAGTCCTGGCCCTGTCCATAAGCCATCGTCGCGGCGACACTGATAGCCGCCGTGAACGCGATTCCGTATCCAAGCTTCATCGGGAAACTCCCTCTCCGTTAACCCCAAAATTCGCGGCATTCTCGTGCCGGCGCTTTGAGCGGCCAGCGTGCCGGGCCGGACTATAGCCTATTTCCAGGCTTATCCTACGGGCTGCCAAGCTCGGCCTTAACCTTCACAAAGCGTCAATCTGCCTGGCCGAGGTGAGCCTCATCGGCCAGGGCCCCAGCATTTGTCGAAAATTCTAAGAGAAATCAATGCAATTGTCGGCTTTCGCTTTTGCTCGGCGGCAAGACCTATGCCGTACAAAGACTTGGCACGTTCGTCCAAGGCAATTTCATGATCGTAGTCGCCATTGCGTCCCAAAAGGGCGGTTCGGGCAAGACGACTTTGTCAGGGCATCTGGCTGTCGAGGCGGAGAAAGCCGGCGCCGGCCCGGTCACCATCATCGACACCGATCCGCAAGGGTCACTGGCGCAATGGTGGAACGCCCGCGCCGCGCGATCGCCCCACTTCGCCAAAGTGGGCGCCTTTGAATTGGACAGTGCGCTTAATCACCTGGCGAAAACGGGAACGCGCCTAGCCATCATCGATACGCCGCCGGCCATTTCCGACTCAATCCAGCACGTCATTGCGCATGCCGATCTGGTCATCGTGCCCACCCGGCCCTCGCCGCACGATCTTCGCGCAGTCGGCGCGACCGTCGACATGGCCGAGCGTTTTGGCAAGCCGCTCGTCTTCGTCGTCAACGGCGCAACCGCGCGCGCCCGTATCACCGGCGAAGCAGCCATTGCGCTTTCGCAGCACGGCGTCGTGGCGCCCGTCACGCTGCATCATCGTGTCGACTTCGCTGCAAGCATGGTCGACGGCCGCACCGTTGGTGAGGTCGTCCCGAAATCGGCGTCGGCAAAGGAGATGTCCGAGCTCTGGGGCTATATCCAAGAGCGGTTGGCGCGGCTGACCAAGGACGAAAGCCTCCTGCCGGAGAATCGTGCGTCGCATCTGTCACTGGCGCCGCTAACGGCGCTCGATGCGGTCGAACCGCCCGAGACGGATGAAGTTGCCGTGCAGGAAATCAATGTGGCGGCTCCGCCGGTTGCGGCCCCCGCCTATAGGGGGCCTGAAAGACGCATCGAACCGGATCGCCGCGAGACGGCGCGTATCTTCGCTGGGCCCGAAAAGCGCACCAATGTCTTCGGCCGGCGGCACGGCGATCACTATTAGTGAGTGGCGCAATGAGTGGCGGCAAATTTGCAAGCCTGACCGCGGGGCTGCTCGTCCGCAAAGGCGAGGCGCATCCTTCGGTGATCTCGGACAATCCGGTGGTGAACTTCCCGTCGCCCGAACGGCAGGATGGCCACAAGGGATATGAACGCAAGCCGGCGCCCATGCCAGCCCGCAGAACGGCATCGGGCAAGTCTCCTCCGCCACCGCCGCGGGAGCCGCCGGTCAAGCCGCGGCGTCTGATGGTGACGCTTACTCCTTTGGAGTTCGAAACGCTGGGGCACATGAGCATCAAAAAGGGCACCAGCCGTCATCAGCTCGTGCGCAATGCGCTGGACGAGTACATGTCCCTGCTCGGCGAGGAGTTTGGCGGCGACTGCCAGTGCATCTACACGGGTTGCACGTGTGAATGATTTTCCCCCCCTGCGAAGCGCAGCGTAGCGGCGGAGGACTGCCGAAAGGCGGTGGAGGGAGCGGGTTTGCGCTCCTATCGCGGAAACAATTGTACTCCGGCTGTGTTGCCGCCTGACGCAATGCCTCCGAAGCGCATGCGTTCGCCGATATCGCAGCCCTTCTCGTAGACAAAATGCGACGGCCCGCTGCTGCGCTGCGTAGCCACTTTCACCAGCAAGGGATTGCCTTGCGGCTGCGCCTCCGAGATTTCCAGAATCAGCTTACGCCGCAGCGCCCGGGCCAAGTCCTCGAAACCGCGGGCGACCTGAATAAAAGCGCCCGGCCCGCCGATCACGCATCCGGCGTAATATTTGTCGAGATCCTCAAGGTAATAGACGTCGAACTGGTCGGCCGGCGTCATGATCGGAAGGCCGTTGATCACAATGCCTTTGGCGACAATCTCGTCCCGCACCTTGTCGACGAGATGGCCTTCATTGTTCGGCCCGTCCCCCGAAACATCGATGACGCGCTTCGTCGCCGTATAGGGACTTGTCTCCAGAAGCTTTTGCGCCAACTCCAAACCGCTGCTGATCGAGGTCTGGACGCCAAGCGTGCGTGGCTTTGAGGCGAGAACGTCGGCAAAGGAATCCGCACTCGCCTTGTCGTGAACCACCGTCCAATTGGCGATGATTCGATTGGACTGATAGCTGGAAAAATCGATGTAGGCGACGGCGATGCGCCCCAACGATCCCGCTTGAATCGCCTTTACGACATCGGGATTGCGGAAGGCCGCTATGGCCCCTTCGCGTTGAAAACGCGCTTCGTTTTCATCGACGCTGTAGGAGACGTCCGTCACAATGACGAGCGCAACATCGACCTGCTGCGCCGACGGCGCCGCAGTCGTCCGTTCCCCTGCCATGCATCCGGCGGCGAAGATTGCCACCGCCAATCGGATATGTCCCCGAACTTTACCAGCGGCCATTGTCTTATCTCTTCGCGCGCCCGCCTTTCAAAACGATACTCCCGCGTCAAAGGCAGGGGCAATGGCGTTGGGGTGAAATTCACCTCATGGCTGTGCCATGTTTAGGCCCAGGAGACAGGCCGATTTGCGCAAGCCGGGGGATTGGCGCGAGGCCGCAGGCCACGTAAACTGGCCGGAGCGCGGCCTTCTAAGGCGGCGATCCATCTAGGAGGAACCGCATGCATCCCGAATCCGAAAACCAGAACTCGCCCCAGAGCCCGAGCCGCCGGGCCGTGCTGTCGGGAATTGGCGTTGCCGCTGCGGCCGCGGCCGTACCGTCGGTCTCACGCGCCGCCGCGAACGCGACGTTCGGCACGCAAGGTTTCTGGAACAAGGAATATACGGCGAAAAAAGGCGACGTGAAGCTGCAGCTCTATCGCCGCCGCATGGCCGAACCGAAAGCCGGCGAGAAAGCCCTTCCGACCCTCGTCATGGTCCATGGTTCATCCATCGGCGCGATGTCGAGCTGGGATCTCACCGTCCCCGGCGCCGGCGAATACAACATGATGAATGTGTTCGCGCGCTTCGGTTATGACGTCTGGTCGATCGACTTCGAAGGCTACGGCAAATCCGATGTGACAAGCGGCAATTCCGACATCAAGAGCGGCGTTGCCGATCTTGTGGCGTCCGTTCCGCTGATCGCGAAGGAAACCGGCCAGGAGAAAATGCATTTCATGGGCGAATCCTCCGGCGCGCTGCGTGTGGCGGCGTTCGCGGCGGCCCATCCGGAACGGGTGGATCGTGCGCTGCTCGGGGCCTACACCTATACCGGCGTCGACTCGCCGACGCTGACGGAGCGCGCCAAGAACGTCGAATTCTATCGCACGCATAATCGCCGTCCGCGTCCCAAGGAAATGATCGAGTCCATCTTCACCCGCGACAAGCCGGGCACGTCGGACAACCGCGTTGCCGCGGCGATGGTGGCTTCCGAACTGCGCTTTGGCGACAGCGTCCCGACCGGCACCTATCTCGACATGACGGCAAAGCTGCCGATCATCGAAGCGAAACTGGTGAAGTGCCCGGTGTTGCTGGCGCGCGGCCAATATGACGGCATCGCCACGGAAGCCGACATTCTCGACTTCTATCGCCAATTGCCCAATCCCGACCGGCAGCTTTCGATTCTGCCGGGCTTGGCGCACTCGCTGACGCTGGGTCTGAATCGTCAGCTCTATTGGCATGTCGCCAATGCGTTCCTCAGCATGCCGAAGGGGCAAATGGTCTAAAAGACAAGCCTCATCCTGAGCTTGCCGAAGGATGAGTTTGATAGATAATGAACAACGGCTCCGCCCTCACCGGCGGGGCCGTTTGTCTCTCAAACACAAGGTGTGCGTATGCGCTTGGGGATTGGTTGCGTTTCAATTGTAGCGATGATGTTCGCCGCCTCAGCATCGGCTCAAGACAAAATTCCCAATCTCGCATCGCACGAATTTGCCTGGCTGGTGCTTGGAGTGGATTGGCTCGATCCGCCGCCGGGATTGGGCCACGGTCCCATTCGCCCCGACCCAGCGCATCCGCTTCATGGCAACCGCGACGGTCCGGGTCAGATCACGCCGCACATCGGTAATGTCAAAGACCCGGTATTGAAGCCCTGGGCTGCCAAGCAGATGCAGGAGTCCAACGACGAAGTCCTTTCCGGTAAGCGCGGACTTCCGTTCTCGGCGCAGTCCACCTGCTATCCCGGCGGCGTGCCGGAGCAATTGCTGACGCCGGCGGAGCCCGTCTATTTCATCCAGACACCGAAGGAAGTTTGGATGATCTGGGAGAGCGACCATCAGGTCCGCCGCATTTACCTGACAGATAAGCACTCCGAGCATGTGAAGCCTTCATGGTATGGCGAGTCGATCGGCCATTACGAAGGCGGCGATACGCTGGTCGTGGATACGATCGGGCTGCAGGCAAAGAATTCCTATCTCGATTGGTTTCGCACCCCGCACACGGAGAAGCTGCATGTTGTTGAGCGCTTCAAACTGTCTGCGGACGAAAAGCAGCTGGAAGCGCTGGTAAAGGTCGAAGACCCCGACACGTTTAATGAGCCGCTATATCTGGGCCGGCGCTGGAACAAGGTACCCAATCCGCTGCTGGAAATGGTCTGCGCCGAGAACAATGGCGATCGTTTCGGCGAAAACCTGTTTCCCATTCCCCAGTCGAACACGCCCGATTTTTGAAAAAAAAGGGGCTTGCAGAGTACCTGCGCGAGATAATCCGCCTCGCCTCAGTGTGGACTTCTCGAGTGATATCATTTTAATATTGATTCGATATCGGCCGCGCGAGGGATTCGATGGAGCGTGTTCTCCGTTCCAGTGAAAAGTCGGGTATAGGGTCCTCCGGATGGTTGATGCTTGCCGCAAGCATTCTGCTGTTTGTCGGCGCAGCCGTTTCTTTCGTCTCGCGCCAACATTGGGACCGGTATACGGCCCTGCATTCGGAATTCTCTTTATCCTTGCGGTTCTTGGGTTCTATTCGCTTCAGCCAAACGAGGCAGCCATTATCACATTGTTTGGCCGCTATGTGGGCACGGACCGGCAGACTGGCTTGCGATGGGCGCCGTTTTGGTATGCGCGTAAGAAAGGTTCGCTGCGCGCGCGCAATGTGACCACCGAAATCCTCAAAGTGAACGATAAGCGAGGCAATCCGGTTGAAATCGCAGCCAACGTTGTTTGGCGCATATCGGACACAGCCCAGGCGTTCTTCGACGTGGACAATTACGAGACGTTCGTTCGCATCCAGATCGAAACAGGATTGAGGGCTATTGCTTCCCGATACGCCTACGATCACGGCGAGGAAAGAGAGCCAACTTTGCGGGATGCCGAAACGGTCTCGGAGGTCCTGCGTAACGAATTGCGCGAGCGTGTTACGGTCGCGGGTATCGAGATCGAGGACGCGCGCGTTTCGCATCTCGCATACGCGCCCGAGATTGCCGGAGCGATGCTTCGACGACAGCAGGCACAAGCTATACTCGCGGCCCGTAAGATGATTGTCGAAGGCGCTGTCGGCATGGTCGAGCACGCTCTTAAACAGATCAGCGAACGTGGGGTTGTGGTGCTCGACGAAGAACGCAAGGCGGCGATGGTATCCAATCTGCTGGTTGTCCTGTGCTCGGATCACGACGCGCAACCAGTTCTGAATACCGGAACACTGTACGGATGAACGCCACATCTCCAAGCAGGCGGGGCTTTGCGTTGCGCATTAGACCGGAAGTGCTCGACGCCGTCGAAAGACTCGCCGCTGCCGAATTGCGCAGCACCAATGCTCAGATTGAGATTCTGTTGCGTGAGGCGCTGACAGCGCGGGGACTTCTGCGTCGCCGAGTTTGAGAGAGTTTATTCGCCCAGCGCGGGCTCGGGTTGCGGAGCGGAGTGGCCCGATAAGGTTTCAAGCTCGCGCACGGGCACGAGCATCGCGAGCGTCGTCGAAAGCGCGGCAAATCCGACCATGGCGACAAAGGTAACCCGCAGCGCCGAATCCAGCGCCGCACGCAACGGCACGTCGGCGTCGCCGCCAAGGATATTCCCGATGCTGCCCAGGAGATCGTGAATCTCGGCGGTGCTGAGTTTGGTCGCGCTGCCGCTTGCGTACATAACGACGCCCAAATTCAACACTGCGCCCAGCGCCGTAACGCCAAAGGTGTTGCCGAGCGTGCGCGAGAAGATCAGCGAGGCGGTGGCGCTGCCGCGTTTGCTCCATTCGACGCTGCCTTGGATCATCACCATCGAAGTGATGTTCAAAAGGCCCATGCCGAAGCCCATGATGAACGGCCCCACGCCCGTGAACGCGGCTGGCGTATCGCGATTCATCAAGAGCAGAAATGCCGTGCCGATCGGGATCAGCCAGGCGCCGAAACGGAGCGTCGTGCGCATCGAAAAATGCCGCAAGATGCGGTGCGATACGGCAGATGCAAGCGGCCAGGCGAACATCATTGCCGAAAGCGGTATGCCCGCCAGAATAGCGGGCCGTCCCTGCACGCCTTGAATATAGACAGGCAAATAGGTCGTCACACCGATCAGCGTCATGGTGCCAAGCAGCAGTGAGGCATTCGCCGTCGCAATCATCCGGCTGCCCCAGAGATCCAGCGCAATCATCGGCTCGTGCGCGCGCCTTTCCTGGAGCAGAAACAGAACCGTCGCCGCAAGGAACAGCGCGAGCAGCGCCATGATCTCAGCCCAAGTCAGCGTTGCGCTCTGCGTGAGCGCGACCAGCAATGCACTGACGGCGACAGAAAACAGCACGGCGCCCAGATAATCCAGCGCGTGGCTTTTCTTCTCGATCTTCTCATCCATGAAAGCGAGAAAGCCGACGATGGTGAGAATCCCGACAGGGATATTAATCCAGAACACCCATGCCCAATTGAAGCGTTGCACGATAACGGCGCCCGCGACCGGTCCGGCCACGGCTGCAATCGCCCATACCGACGACAGCCAACCCTGGATTTTCAACCGCTCGCGCGGCGAATAGAGATCGGCCGCAATGGTCACCGCGACCGGCTGCATCGAGCCTGCGCCCAAGCCCTGAAGCAAACGGAAGGCAATCATCGAGGGCATGGACCAGGCAAAGCCGCACAGCAGCGAACCGGCAAGAAAAATGAGGATGCCGCCGATCATTACGGGCTTGCGGCCGTAGATGTCGGACAATTTTCCGAACAGCACCGTCGTCGCGGTTTGCGTCAGCAGGAAGCCTGCGAACACCCAGGAATAGAGTGCGAAGCCGCCGAGCTTGCCGACGATCTGCGGCATCGCGGTGGCGACAATCGTCGCTTCGATGGCCGCCATGAACAGCGCCAGCATGACGCAAAGCAGAACCAGCGGACGGCGCGTGTGCGGTGAGGAAATGGCGGACATCGTCTTTTGCAGCCGCACGACCGGGGGGAAGCGACTCTTCGCCGGCGTGCGGCACTTTTCTATTTCGCCCTCTTCTAACACGAGAGAGGGACGGATCGCGTGCCTCAGCCGCGACAAATTGGGAGGGAAAGCGGAGCCGCCTTGTTTTGGGCGGCTCCGCTGGCACGTGCTTCTATCTCAACCTGAACGTCACGTCGGCCGTCGCCGTCGAGGAAATTGCCGTGGGCCCCTGCATCGCCGGCTCATAGCGCCAATGCGCTTTCACCCATTGAATGGCGGCGTCGTCCAATCGCCGATATCCGCTCGAGGCTTCAACGCGGGCGTCCTCAACCTTGCCGTCTGCGCCGATAACGAGCCTCAGACGCAGCATGCCTTGTTCACCCAAGCGCCGCGAAATCGGCGGGTAATCCGGAATCGTGTGCGTGGCCATGATCGCGCGCGGCGGCGTGACGATGGCGGGTGGAGTAGCCGGCGGGTTGAGCGAAGCCACCCGATCGGGTTCAGCGGGAGTGGCTGGTGGCGCTTCCGGAACGGAGATCACATTCCGATCTCCTTCCGGCACCACCGGTATCTCAATGATCGGTGGCACAATCTCCGTGATCCGCGGCTGAGGAATTTTCGGCTGGGGTGGTGGCGGGAGTACCGTATCGTGCGGCTCGATAATGACCCGAGTGTGGATGGGCGGTGGAATGATCGGCATCGGCACCATGCCGAGCCCGGCAAGCAGGACGTAAATAAGGCCGGCATTGAGCGCAGCGGTCAGGACAAGCCCAACAGTACGCTGCGGCGCCGTTCCGCGAGGGCGATATGTGCCTATGCTGTTTTGAAATGAGGTCATGAGCTTTATCTCCGCGCAGCCTTATCGGCGGAAGGACCGCCGATAGGCGGTTCAGCTCACTCAGCCCCTGAGGACGCAATATTATCACAGGTCGCGATTGCGCTGGCTCAGCCGGCGATCACATTTGTCGCCCCTACGGTTTTGCTTCCGCGTGTTCCCTTTTTGCCACGATGAACACTTCGCGTGCCGCATCCGCGTTCATCGCGGCAACACCAATTCCGACCAGGAGATCGGGCCAGGCAGAAGGGAAAATCGCGGTTAACAGTCCAGCCACGATGATGGCGATGTTGGCGATGACGTCGTTCCGCGCCGACAAAAATGCGGCGCGCGCCAGGCTGCCGCCTTCGTGCCGAAACCGCGCCAACATCAGGGCACAGGAGATGTTCACGATCAGCGCGCCCAACCCCGTCACGGTTAACGGCAGCGCCGCCGGCGCTACGAAATGGAGAAATTTTTCCGCCGCGGTCCAAAGTGCGGCCAGGCCGGGAATAAGCAAAATTCCGGCGAGCGCCATACCCACGCGCGCGCGGTTTCGCACACTCCAGGCGAAGGCGGCGAGAATTAAAAAATTGACAGATGCGTCTTCCAGAAAGTCCACGCTGTCGGCAAACAGCGACACGGAGCCGATCGCCAAGGCGACGGAAAACTCGACGCCGAAATAGATCAGGTTCAGCACAGCCACGGTCAGAACGGCCTGGCGGAAGGTTTGCCGCATATCGCGCCCACTACCCTCAACAGGACTTCTTCCGCTATAGGACGGCATGGCCGAAAATGCGCAAGCCCAGCGGGAATCTTTGGATCGGCGTCCGGAACGGCGTCCGACCTCGAACAAGCTTACGCCATTGCGTGCGCTTGCGCCGTTTCTGACGCCCTATCGCTGGATGATCCTGTGCGCAGGCCTCGCGCTCATCCTCGCGGCGGGCGCCACGCTGGTTTTGCCCGCGGCGGTTCGCGGCGTGATCGATCACGGTTTTTCTCAGGAAGACGCAACCAATATCCAGCGCTATTTCCTGGCGTTGATCGCGGTTGTTGCCGTCATCGGAACCGCTTCGGCGACGCGCTTTTACTTCGTCTCTTGGATCGGCGAGCGGGTCGTTGCGGACGTGCGCGCCAAAGTCTTCAGCCACGTCCTGTCGCTTTCGCCGCGCTTTTTCGAGACGACGCGCACGGGAGAAGTGCTCTCGCGCCTGACCGCGGATACGACACTGGTCCAAACGGTGGTCGGCTCTTCCGCGTCTTTCGCGCTGCGCAATCTTGTGATGGCAGTCGGTTCGCTCGTCATGATGATGGTGACGAGCCCAAAGCTCACCGCGCTTTGCCTGATCGGCGTGCCGCTGGTCGTCGGGCTGATCCTGTTGTTCGGCCGCCGCGTCCGCAAGCTGTCGCGCGATGCTCAGGATCGTATCGCTGAAACTTCCGCCTATGCAGGCGAAGCCATCAATGCGGTGCAGACCGTGCAAGCCTTCACGCATGAGGATGTAGACCGCATGAGCTTCCGCGATGCCGTCGAAGCCTCGTTCTCCGCCGCCATTCGCCGCACGATCATGCGCGCCGTCATGACCGCTCTGGTCATTTTCATGGTCGGGACAGGCATTGTTATCGTGCTGTGGATTGGCGCCTCCGACGTGCTCGCCGGGCGGATGACCGGCGGAACGCTCAGTCAATTCATCCTCTATGCGGTTTTCCTTGCGACGGGCATGGGCGCGGTGAGCGAAACCTGGGGCGATGTGCAGCGTGCGTCGGGCGCCACCGAGCGGTTGATGGAAATCATCACCACCGAACCCGAGGTGAAGGCGCCGGCTAATCCGCTGCCTTTGCCCAAGCCGGCACAGGGCGCCATCGTCTTCGACGAGGTGTCGTTTCGCTATCCGGCACGTCCGGAGTACAAAGCGCTGCAGGGCGCGAGTTTCGCGATCACGCCGGGTGAAGCCGTCGCGTTGGTTGGTCCTTCCGGCGCCGGCAAATCCACGGCTTTTCAATTGCTCTTGCGGTTCTTCGATCCGCAGGAAGGCTGCATTCGTTTTGACGGCGTCAATATTGCGCAAGTCGAGCCGCGCGAGCTGCGCCGCAACATCGCGCTTGTCGCCCAGGACCCCGCGATTTTCTCAGGCACCATTGCGGAGAACATCCGCTATGGCCGTCCCGAAGCCTCAGACGATGAAGTCCGCCAAGCTGCGATTGCCGCGGCGGCCGACGAATTCATCGGCCGCTTGCCCGAAAGCTACGCATCTCGCCTCGGCGAGCGTGGTGTCACGCTCTCCGGTGGTCAGCGCCAGCGCCTTGCGATTGCGCGCGCTATCTTACGCGACGCCCCGCTGCTTTTGCTGGACGAGGCGACGAGTGCGCTCGATGCCGAGAACGAGCGTTTGGTGCAGCAGGGCCTGGCCAACCTGATGAGCGGACGCACCACCATCGTCATCGCGCACCGGCTGGCGACGATTCAGCGCCTGAAGCGCATCATCGTCATGGATCAGGGACGCATCATTGCCGAAGGCAGCCATGCGGAACTTGTTGCGCGCGGCGGACTTTACGCCCGCCTCGCGTCGCTCCAGTTTGACGAAGCCCGCGCGCTGGCTAGCTAACGCGCGGGCGACGGATCGCCTGCTATCGCCGCAAGATGCCGCCCAATGTTCCGCGCACAATGGCTCTGCCGATGGTCGCGCCGGTGCGGCCGCCCAGGGATTTCCCGAAATCCGCAGCAATTTGCCCGGCCACGCGGTTCGTCACGCTGCGGGTCACTTCCCGCGCGATAACTTGTCCTGTCGAGAGACGCTTGCCGCGCGGTTGAGTAGTCCCGAAAATCCCACCGAGGACACTTCCGATCTCTCCAATGACGCCGCCCGGTGCTTGGTTGGCCTGCTGCTGCTGATTAGCCGCGGCAGCATTGCCTTGCGCGCGGCTCTGCAGAACTTCATAGGCCGACTCGGCATCTAAGGGTTGGTCGTACTTGCCGCGTACCGGGCTCTGATTGGTTACACTTTTGCGTTCCTCGGGCGTGATCGGCCCCACTTGTGCGCTGGGAGCCCGTATCAGTACCCGGTCGACGATTTTCGGCGTTCCGCTCCCTTCCAGGAAGGAAACCAACGCCTCGCCTTTGCCCAGCTCCATGATCACCTTGGCTGTGTCGAGCTTGGGATTGGCGCGAAACGTGTCGGCCGCAGCTTTCACCGCCTTCTGGTCGCGCGGCGTAAACGCGCGCAGCGCATGCTGCACGCGATTGCCGAGTTGCCCGAGGATTTTGTCCGGGACGTCCAGCGGATTTTGCGTGACGAAGTAGACGCCGATTCCCTTCGAGCGGATCAGGCGCACCACCTGTTCGATTTTTTCGAGCAGGGGCTTCGGCGCGTTGTTGAACAACAAATGCGCTTCATCGAAGAAAAACACGAGACGCGGCTTTTCCGGATCGCCGACTTCCGGCATTTCCTCGAACAGTTCCGATAGCAGCCACAGCAAAAACGTTGCGTAGAGCCGCGGCGTCTGCATCAGTTTTTCTGCCGCAAGCACATTGATGTAACCGCGGCCGCTAGTGTCGGTTTTCATGAAGTCGGCAAGGGACAGGGCCGGTTCGCCGAAAAATTTTGTCCCGCCCTGGTTTTCCAGAACCAGCAACTGTCGCTGTATCGTGCCGACGGTAGCCTTTGAAACATTGCCGTAGTTCGTCGTTAGAGCCGCGGCGTTTTCGGCGATAAAGGTCAGGACGGCGCGAAGGTCCTTGAGATCCAACAGCAGCAGACCCTGCTCGTCGGCCACACGGAAGGCGACGTTGAGCACGCCTTCCTGAACATCGTTCAGGTCCATCATCTGCGCCAACAACAGGGGACCCACTTCGGATATGGTCGCGCGCACCGGATGCCCGCTCTCGCCGAACAAATCCCAGAAAATTGCGGGAAAGCGATCCGGTTCGTAGGTGTAGCCCAGTGTGGTGGCGCGCTTGACCACCGCATCCTGCACCTGCCCGGCAGCCGCAATACCGGAAAGATCGCCTTTCACATCGGCCGTGAAAACCGGAACGCCGGCGCGGGAAAACCCTTCTGCCAGGACCTGCAGTGTCACGGTCTTGCCTGTGCCGGTCGCGCCGGCGATCAGTCCGTGCCGGTTGGCAAGCGCCAACGTCAGATATTCGTCCGCCTCGCCTTTGCCGACGAAGATTGCGTTGTCACGATCAAGGTCCGACATCCAAACCGACCAACCTAAAGCCTCAAGCGGTAAGCCTATTGCGTTCGGCTGGTGCCGCGAAAGAGCCTAGGCGCTTATTGCATTCGACTGTGCAACCGAGGACGCGCGCGCAATGGGGTGCCCATCTTCGCCAGCACTGCGGGGGGGGTTGAGGTTCTTCAAAAACAGCACTTGTCCGATACTGGCTTGCAGGGTTTCAGGTACGAATGGTTTGGTGATGAGATGCGTCGGTTCAGGCCGCTCACCCGTCAGCAACGATTCCGGATAGGCGGTGACGAAGATGACCGGCACGGAAAAGCTGCCCAGAATTTCAATGACGGCTTCGAGCCCCGAGCCGCCTGCGCCCAAATTGATGTCGGCCAGGATCAGGTCGGGCCTTTCTTTATCAGCAAGCGACACCGCTTCAGCCTTCGAGGTCGCGATTCCTGCCACCTCGTGACCGAGTCCCGTGACGATGCTTTCGAGGTCGAGCGCGATGATCGCCTCGTCTTCGATGATCAAAATGCGGGAGGCGAGACGCCGCTCGATGGCTTCCTGCGCTTCAAGGATTTGCGCCTCGACGTCCTCGGGAGCCTCCTGAAGAACCTGCGCGGCTTCCGTCATGGAAAAGCCTTCGACCGCCGTTAGCAGGAGTGCCGAGCGCGCGCACGCCGCTAAAGCACGGACTTCAGCGTCGGCTGCGTCATCGTCAGGCGTGGCGTCATGGCCGCCGAGATTTTCCGTTCTGCTCCAGATCGTGTGAAAGAGCCGATACAGCGCAACCCGCGGTGTCAGATAGGATTCCAGCTCCACGTCACCCGTGAGCAGAGCCGTAAGGGCAGCTCGGACGTAAGCGTCGCCCGTGGTCTGTGAGCCCGTAAGCGCGCGCGCATACCGGCGCAAATAGGGCAGTTGCGGCGCAAGCGTTTCTCGGATGGTCATGGCCGTCCCCCTTCTGAGGTGCTGGAACAACGGGGGTGGGTGCGCGAAAGTTCCGAACCCTCTTAGGGCTGAACTAGCCTGTGATACGATGGCGATGTGTTTGGCGCCGGCCTGCCATGAAAGCTATCCGCTCCTTCGCCATTGCCGTCCTGTTCATCGCCGGAGCGACGTCCGCGTCGGCGACCGACTATCCCAAGACGACCGGAACGTTTACGCGCAGCCAAGGCGCGATCGGCGGCCGCGAACGCTCCTTCTTCGTCTATCAGCCGCGCGAACTGAAAGCCGGCGCGCCGCTGCTGTTCATGTTCCATGGCGGCGGGGGTGACGGCGGCGCTGCCCGCGAAGGCACCGGCGGTGAATTCGAGCTGCTGGCCGACCGCTACGGCTTCGTCGTGGTCTATCCCGACGGTATCAACCGCTCCTGGAACGGCTGCCGCAAATTGCAGAATGCGCAGCGGGAGCGGCGCGGCATCGACGATCTCACCTTCGTGGACGCCATCATTGCGCAGGAAATCGCCCGCCACGGAATCGATGCGAAGCGCGTCTTCGCGGTGGGCCATTCCAATGGCGGCGCGCTCTCGTTCCGCTTGGCGCTGGAGCGTGCCGACAAATTCGCGGGCATCGCAGCGGTTTCGTCCAATCTCCCGGCCGCCGACAACATGGAGTGCAATCCAAAACCGAAGCCCATGCCGGTTCTGATCATGAACGGTACGGCCGATCCGGTTAGCCCTTACAATGGCGGCACCAACGGCCGGGGCACCGCCAATGGACGCACCCTATCGACCGATGAGACCGTGCAATATTTCGCCAAGATCAATGGGCTCGATGGACCGCCAGAGCGCTCGGTTCTGCCGCATAAGGGCGAGGACAAGACATCGGTGGAACGCGTCTTATGGAGTGCGCCGGGCAGGCCGTCCGTCGTGCTGTACACGATCCGCGGCGGGGGCCATAATTTTCCGCAACCCTATTTCCGTTTCCCGCGCAACGTTGGTCCGCAGACGGAAGATATCGACGCGCCCGCCGCGATTTGGGAATTCTTTATGGCGGAAACCTCAGGACTTGCCGCGCAGCAAGTCCAATAGCGACCGATGCAGCGAGTCATTCGCCGCCAGTATATGGCCATTGTCGATCATCAAATCGCGGCCATCCATGTCGGAGACGACACCGCCCGCTTCCCGCACGATGAGAATGCCCGCCGCGATGTCCCAGGGTTTGAGGTTGCGCTCCCAGAAGGCGTCGAAACGTCCCGCCGCAACCCACGCAAGATCGAGCGCCGCCGAGCCGAAGCGCCGCATGCCCGCGGTGGAAGCAATGACCCCGCTTAGTTCGGTCAGGAAGACATCGCGGCCATCCTTGCCAAGGTATGGGGCGCCCGACGCGACCAAAATGTCGGAAAGGTTCTGGCGTGCCGCGACGCGCAAGCGCCGGTCGTTCAAATAAGCGCCATGGCCTTTTTCGGCGAGATACATCTCGTCGGTGACCGGATTGAAGATCAGCGCCGACACAAGCTGATCTTCGCGCTCCAGTGCGATGGAAATCGCGAATTGCGGAATGCCGTGCAGAAAATTCGTCGTGCCGTCGATTGGATCGATGATGAAGCGGTGCGTCTTATCGCGTCCTTCGATCGCGCCGCCTTCTTCGACCAGAAGCCCGTAGCCTGGCCGCGCGCGCGTAAGTTCCTCGATCAGAATACGTTCGGTGCGCGAATCCGCCGTGGTGACGAAATCCGCAGGACCTTTTTTTGAAATCTGTAGATTTTCCAGCTCGCCGAAATCGCGGATGAGCCCGCGGCCCGCTTTTCGCGCGGCAGCGATCATCACATTCAGAGCGGGCGATAGATAAGGCATAGGTCCTTGGAGTAGCGAATGGCGAATGGCGATAAGGATATAGGGGGTCGCCCTCCTATTCGCTACTCACTATTCACCATTCGCGAATTTATTCCGCGCGTTTCACATAGGAACCATCGTCCGTCGAGACGATAACTTTGGTTCCCGCTTCGATGAAGGGCGGCACCTGGATGCGCAAGCCGTTCTCCAGCGTCGCGGATTTATAGGATGACGCGGCCGTCTGACCCTTGGTCGTGGGATCGGCTTCCACAATCTGAAGCACGACTTGTTGCGGCAACTTCACGCCGAGCGGCTTGCCTTCATGCAGTTGCATGATGACCTTCATGCCGTCCTGCAGGAATTGCGTGCGGTCGCCCAACAAATCGGCCGGAACTTCAATCTGGTCGTAGGTCTGCGTGTCCATGAAGGTCAGCATGTCTTCGTTGCCGTAGAGATATTGGAAATCGCGCCGCTCCAGCACGACTTCGTCTACGGTTTCGGCCGAGCGAAATCGCTCGTTCAGCTTGCTGCCGCTGACGACGTTCTTCAGCTCGACCTGATTATAGGCGCCGCCTTTGCCTGGCTTTACCGACTGCGTCTTGACCACCGACCAAAGCTGACCGTTCAGCTCGATGATCATGCCCGGACTGACTTCGTTGCCTGCGACTTTTGCCATGCTGCGCGCTTCTTAAAGACGCGCGCCTTCTAGCAGGGCCAGCAACCCCGTGTCATCCCGGAAGCCGCGTTAGCGGCTATCCGGGACCCACCGAGCCGCTTGCACCGTGGGTCCCGGCTCACGCTCCGCTGCGCGGAGTTTATCCTCGGGCCGCGCTTTGCGCGGACCCGGGGGCTGGCCGGGATGACAGTTTCATTTGTTCGTTGAACGCTCTCACTGCTGCCGCCGGCCCTTGCGGATAATCCCAAGCGCCCGCAGCGACAGCGAGGAAGTCGGCGCCCGCATCGATCAGAACTTTGCAATTTTCAACCGTAATCCCGCCGATGGCGACGCAGGGCACAACCATGGTTTGGGACCACCATTGCAGCAGTTCCGGGTCGGTCCGCGTTTTCGGCTCCTTGGTTTGGGTCGGAAAAAACGCGCCGAACGCAACATAGTCGGCGCCCGCTTCCGCGGCTTCAACCGCCAGGTGCCGTGAATCGTGGCAGGTGACCCCGACGATGCGGTCCCGCCCCATCGCTGCCCGCGCCTCAGCATAGGATGCGTCCTCCTGACCGACATGGACGCCGTCCGCGCCCAACCGCGCGGCAAGATCGGGCCGGTCATTCAGAATGAATGCCACGCCGGCGCGTTGAGCAACGCGCATCAGCGCTTCGCCCGCACGAAGGATTTCGTCGTCGCTGACGTCCTTCAAGCGGAGCTGAAGGCTCGCAACATCGCCGCCATCTAGTGCGCGCTTGAGCGTTTCGGCAAAGGCTTTCGGCTCAATCCGTGGCGGCGTAATCAGATAAAGACGACAGCGTTGTTCAGCCATGGATGGTCTCACCCTTCGGCAAGCTCAGGGTGAGGAAATTTCTACTTTCCTCATGCTGAGCTTGTCGAAGCATGAGGAGGCGCAGCAGCATCACGCCGCCTTTTCCAGATCGCGCTTCCACTGACCGCGTTCGGCAAGTCCGTTCATGTGCGCGCGATGCGCAAAGGCGCGCTGCGCCGCCGCGACGTTGTCGGCCTTACCGGCCCACACCTTCTGCGGCTCGTGCTGCAGCGCGCGGCCGTAGGAGAACGTCACCGGCCAGGGCAGTGGCCCCATCTGGTTGATCAGGTTCAGATGCTGTGTCGCTTCCTCGTCGGATTGGCCGCCCGAAAGGAAGGCGATGCCGGCCACCGCAGGCGGCACGCATTCCTTCAGTATACGGACCGTCTCCTCGGCTACCTTTTCAGGGCTGGCGCGGTTCGCGCCTTTCTTGCCGGAGATCACCATGTTCGGCTTCAGCACCATGCCTTCCAGCATCACGCGCTGATAGAATAGCTCCTGGAACGTGCTCTTGAGCACCCACTCCGTCACGCGGGCGCAAGTCTCGATGTCATGTCCGCCGTCCATCAGCACTTCCGGCTCGACGATCGGCACGATGTCATGCTCTTGGCAAATCGCGGCATAGCGCGCCAGCGCGTGCGCATTCGTGTGTATGCAAGTGTGCGAGGGAATGGGGGGTGAGCCCGGCGCGATATCAATCACCGCGCGCCATTTGGCAAAGCGCGCGCCCAGCTTGGAATATTCGTCAAGCCGCTCGCCCAAGCCATCCAACCCTTCGGTGATCACTTCGCCCGGGCAGCCATGGAGGGGCTTCACGCCCTTATCGACCTTAATGCCGGGAATAGAACCTGCATCGGTGATCAGCTTGGAAAGCGGCGTGCCGTCCTTGGCGTTCTGGCGGATGGTCTCGTCGAACAGGATCACGCCGGAAATATTGTTCTTCATTGCATTCGTCGTACGGAAGAGCATCTCGCGATAATCGCGGCGGGCGCTTTCCGTCGATTCCACGCCGATCGCATCAAAGCGCTTCTTGATCGTGCCGGAGCTTTCGTCTGCGGCAAGAATGCCCTTTCCGGGAGCGACCATGGCTTTGGCGATTTTGATCAGCTGGTCCTTGTTCATTGTTTTTCCCTCATTTTCCCTTAAGCGCCGCTACGCCGGGCAGCGTGCGTCCTTCGAGCCATTCAAGAAATGCGCCACCAGCAGTCGAGACGTAGGTGAAATCCTCGACCACGCCGGCATGGGCCAATGCTGCCACCGTATCGCCGCCACCCGCAACCGAGAGCAGCTTGCCCTCTCGCGTGCGTTCGGCCACCGCTTGCGCGGCGGAACTGGTACCGCGGTCGAAGGGGGGGATCTCGAACGCGCCGAATGGCCCGTTCCAAACCACGGTCTTCATTTTGTCGAGCTGGCGGCCGAAAGCCTGGATCGTTCGTGGCCCCACATCGAGGATCATCTCGTCTTCGTCGACGGCCGTCACGCCGATAATGCGGGAAGATGCGCCGGCTCTAAACTCGCGCGCCACCACAACATCGGTGGGAAGCATCACCGTCGCGCCGCCCGAGTCGGCTTTTGCCAGGATGCGCTTGGCCGTTTCGACCTGATCCTTTTCGGCGAGCGATTTGCCGATAGGGAGGTCTCGCGCGAGCAGGAAGGTGTTCGCCATGGCGCCGCCGATGACCAGCACGTTCACGCGCGAAACAAGATTTTCCAGCAGCGCGATCTTGGTGGAAATTTTTGCCCCGCCCACAACCGCCATGAGCGGACGCTCGGGATTTTCCAGCGCTTTGCTCAGATGCGAGAGCTCGGCTTCCATGGAACGCCCCGCCGCCGACGGCAGCAGATGCGCCAGCCCCTCGGTCGAGGCATGCGCGCGATGGGCCGCGGAGAACGCATCGTTGACGTAAATATCGCCGAGCGCGGCAAGCTGTTTCGCGAATTCCGGATCGTTCTTTTCTTCGCCCTTGTGAAAGCGCGTGTTCTCGAGCAGCAGCACGTCGCCGTCTTTCAGCTTGGCGACCGCGCCTTCCGCAACCGGGCCGACGCAATCCTGCGCAAAAGCAACGGGACGCTTCAGCGCGTCCGACAAGGCGGCAGCGACGGGCTTCAGCGACAATTCGGGGACGACTTTCCCGCCGGGCCGTTCGAAATGGGATAGCACGATGACGCGTGCGCCCTTGTCGGACAGTTCGCGCAGCGTCGGCGCCTGCCGCTCGATCCGTGTCGCATCGGTAACCTTGCCGTCCTTCATCGGGACGTTCAGGTCTAGCCGCACCAGCACGCGCTTGCCGCGTGCCTCCATATCGTCAAGCGTTCGATAGTTCGCCACAGCAGAACTAAATCAGCTTCGCCATCGCAATGGCAGTGTCGGACATCCGGTTCGAGAAGCCCCATTCATTGTCGTACCAGGCCATCACGCGGACGAGATTGCCGTTCATCACCTTGGTCTGGTCGAGCGCGAACGAAGACGATGCCGGATTGTGATTGAAGTCCGCCGACACGAGTGGCGCATCGACGATGTCCAGAATGCCTTTCAGCTCCTGTGATGCAGCGCGCTTCATCGCCTCGTTGACTTCCTTTACATCGGTATTGCGCTTGGTCACCACTTTGAAGTCGATCACCGACACATTCGGCGTCGGCACGCGGATGGAGACGCCGTCCAATTTCCCATTCAGATCGGGCAGCACCAATCCGACCGCTTTTGCCGCGCCCGTCGACGTGGGGATCATCGACACTGCCGCGGCGCGCGCGCGGTACAGGTCCTTGTGCATCTGATCGAGCGAAGGCTGATCGTTGGTGTAGGAGTGCACCGTCGTCATGAAGCCATGATCGATGCCGATGGAATCGTGCAGCACCTTGGCGACCGGCGCGAGACAATTGGTTGTGCAGGAGGCATTCGAAACGACGATGTGGTCTCTCGTCAGTTTCTGGTGATTGACGCCATACACGACCGTGAGGTCCACGCCATCGGCCGGTGCGGAAATCAGCACGCGTTTCGCGCCTGCCGCCAAATGCGCCGAGGCCTTCTCCTTCGACGTGAAGATGCCCGTGCATTCCATGGCGATATCGACGCTCAATTCCTTATGCGGTAGCTCGGCGGGATTCTTGATCGCCGTCACGCGGATTTCCTGGCCGTCCACGATCATATGGTCGCCCCTGACTTCGACCTTTCCGGGGAAGCGGCCATGCACCGAGTCGTAGCGCAGCAAATGCGCGTTCGTTTCCGGCGGGCCCAGATCGTTGATCGCGACGACCTGCAGGTCTTTGCGCCCCGCTTCAAGAATGGAGCGCAACACCAGGCGTCCGATACGCCCGAATCCGTTGATTGCGACCCGCACGGCCATGACACAGTCCTTTTCTAATTGGCTTTTTTCTTCAGGTGGATAAGCGCGGTTTCAGCCGCAGCTTCAGGTGTAATACCGAATTTCGGATAGAGTTCCTTGTAAGGGGCGCTAGCTCCGAAATGATGCATGCCGACAAACGCGCCCTCCGGGCCTATATAGCGGTCCCAGCCGAATGGCGAGGCCGCTTCGATGGCAACGTTAACGGCTGCCGAATCAAGGACTTGCGTCCGATAGGCGCGGTCTTGCTCGTCGAACAATTCCCAGCACGGCATGGACACGACGCGGGTGCCCACACCCTGGCGCTGCAATATGTCGCGCGCGGCCACCGCGATTTCGACCTCGGAGCCCGTGGAGAGCAAATTGACCTGCAACGGGCCGTCGCTTTCGCGCAAGACATAGGCGCCGCGAGCGCTCCGGTTCTCCGGCACATGCTCGGCGCGCAGCAGCGCAAGATTTTGCCGCGACAGCGCCAACAGACTTGGGCGCGACTTCTGATTGAGCGCGAGCTCCCAACATTCCGCGGTCTCAACCGCATCCGCCGGACGCATCACCAGAAGATTGGGAATGGCCCGAAGCGCCGCCAAATGCTCGACCGGCTGATGCGTGGGCCCGTCCTCGCCTAATCCGATGGAGTCGTGAGTCATGACAAAAATGACGCGCTGCTGCATCAGCGCGGCGAGCCGGATCGAGGGCCGGCAATAATCCGAAAACACCAGGAACGTTCCGGAATAAGGAATAAGACCGCCATGCAGCGCCATACCATTCATCGCGGCGGCCATGCCGTGCTCGCGCACGCCATAGTGGATGAACCGTCCGGCGTAATTCTCAGGCGAAACAACCGGATCGTTCTTCGTCTTGGTGAGGTTCGAGCCCGTCAAATCCGCTGACCCACCGATCGTTGTGGGTACGACAGCGTTCACAACTTCCAGCGCCATTTCGGAGGCTTTGCGCGTCGCGACAGCAGGCTTCTCGGCTGAAAGTTTTTCTTTCAGCCCGGCGATGCCCTTCGCCAGATCGGCGGGGATGTCGCCGGAAAGTGCAGCTTCGAATTGCTGACGCACGGCTTTATCGACTTCGGAGAGCCTCGCCTTCCATGCCTTCTGTGTATCAGCGGCGCGTGTACCGGCCTTGCGCCACGCGCTCACAATTTCGTCGGGTACTTCGAACGGCGGATAGGGCCAGTTGAGTGCCTTGCGCGCACCCGCCACTTCCTCCGCGCCCAGTGCCTCACCATGCGCTTTGGATGTGCCGGCGCGCTTCGGTGCGCCGAAACCGATGATCGTCTTGCAGGCGATCAGGACAGGACGGTCGCTTGCCTGGGCATCCTGCAGTGCCGCCGCGACAGCGTCGGCATCATGGCCGTCCACGCGCGAAGCCGCCCAGCCCATCGCCTCGAACCGCATCAGCGCATCGGTGGAGTCGGCAAGCGACGTAGAACCGTCAATCGAGATGCCATTGTCGTCATAGAGCACAATCAAGCGATTGAGCTTTAAATGTCCGGCAAGGCTGCACGCCTCGTGGCTGATCCCTTCCATGAGGTCGCCATCGCTGGCGATCACATAGGTCTTATGATCGACCAGCCCATCGCCAAACCTTGCGTTCAGGATGCGCTCCGCCAACGCCATACCGACCGCGTTGGCCAGGCCCTGGCCCAACGGGCCCGTGGTGGTCTCAATGCCTGGGATCTCGCCATGTTCGGGATGGCCCGCGCAGGGACTGCCCAACTGCCGGAAGCGCTTGATGTCTTCCATGCCGATGCCGGGATAGCCCGTCAAATACAGCAGCGAATAGAGAAGCATCGAGCCGTGGCCGGCCGAAAGCACGAAGCGGTCGCGGTCGGGCCAAGACGGCTCGGCGGCATCGTATTTCAGGAACCGCGTGAACAAGACCGTGGCTACGTCCGCCATCCCCATGGGCATACCGGGATGGCCTGACTTCGCCGCTTCGACAGCATCCATCGCGAGCGCACGGATGGCGTTCGCCATCAGCCTCGAGCCGTCCTTTGTTGCCGGATTTGGTGCGGAATTCATTGTATAGCCCTCATGACGTGGCCTTAAGGCAGGGCTTGGCCCTGCGCAAGGGGACGGAAAAGCCTGTCCACCAATTCTCATTCGGCGTCTTATCCGAACGCTCGAACCGGCAAATGTGCGCCGTTGCCCGCGCTTTCTTGACCGCCTAAGGTGGCCGAAAGATGGAACTTTCGGCATGAGCACGCTTGACGCGGCTTTGGCGCGCTTCTCTCAAGCTCTTACGCGGCTGGAAACGGCTGCGAAAGAAAGGCTTGCGCGCGCGAATGGTTCTGTCGAACTGGATGGTGTGAAGGACGAGCGCAATCGGCTGTTGGCGCGCGTTGCTGTCCTGGAAGAGGAAGCGCGCAGCCTTGCTGGTCTGACCGAGGAAGTGGAAGATCGCCTCGACGGCGCCATCACCGAGATTCGCGAAGTGTTGGGGCGTAATTGATGTGGGATCTCTCATGCCGCTCGTGAATGTCTTGATCAACGGCCGCGCCTATACGATGGCCTGCGACGAAGGCGAGGAGAACCACGTCCGCGAGCTCGGAGAATATCTGGACAAGCGCGTGCGCGAGCTTTCCGGTTCCGTCGGCCAAGTCGGCGATGCAAGACTGCTGCTGATGGCAGGGTTGGTCATCGCCGATGAACTTTCGGAAGCTCTGTCGAAACTGCAGGAACGGGACAACGAGCTGCACGCGCTGAAATCGGGCGGCGGCCAAGATCGCGCCGCGCAGGCCATCGAAGATGCTGCTTCCAGGCTGGAGGCCATTGCCGCGCGCCTGGAGCATGCCTAAGTTAGCCCTGGGCGGGTACTGCCCCGCGCGTCAGGATTGCGATGCCCAGGGGCCTTAATGGTACTCACTGGGAGCTGTCCCTGGCCGGGATCGTGGTCCCGGTCATATGGCGCCCACCTGCACTTGCAGGCCCGTGAGGATCCAAACTCCAACGGCGACGGCGGTCCCGCCCACCGATTCCTCCGTTCACGGGGGAAGTGTTGGTCTGCTAGATAATTTTCATGACCATCGCCGCTGAAAAAGAAGCCATCCGAAAGCAAGCGCTGGATCGGCGAGCCGTCCTCAAATCCGAAGTTCCCGAGTTGAGCGCTGCCCTCGCGCGCAACTTCGTCAGCTACGTTCCCATCCCGCCCGGAGCCGTCGTCTCCGCCTATTTCGCCATCGGCGATGAGGCCGATCCCGCGCCTTTGATTGAAGCACTGCGCGCCCGCGGCCACAGGATCGTGCTCCCGCGCGTGGCCGGACGCGGCAAGGCGCTCAATTTTCATCTCTATGAAGCGGGGGCGAAGCTTGTACCGGGCGGCTTCGGCCTGTCCGAGCCCGCGCGCGATTGGCCTTTGCTCGATCCCGATGTGCTCGCCGTGCCGCTGCTTGCCTTCGACCGCCTCGGCTACCGCATCGGCTACGGCGCCGGCTTCTATGACCGGACGCTGCAGCGATTGCGCGCCTCGCGCCCCATCATCGCCGCCAGCTATTGTTTCAGCGTGCAGGAATTTCCCGCTGTCCCGCATGATGAGAACGATCAAAAGCTCGACTGGATCGTTACGGAAAAATTCACGCACGCAGTTTCAGGATAAGCCAAACAAAAGAAAGCCGGGGGGCGGCCCAATGAACAGCTTTCCCATTCCGTGCCGCTTAATACAGACAGATCGGTTGGTTATCCGTCCAAGCTGTGACCGCGACGCACAGCGGGCCATCGAAATTCAAGACGATTGGGAAGTCACGCGGATGCTGCGCTTAGCGACATTTCCTCCTGACCGCGATCAGATCGAAAAATGGTTTGCCGATCACGCGCGCGAGTGGAGTTCCGGCGAGGCCTATCGCTTTGCAGTGGAGCATGAAGGCGCAATGGCCGGCCTCGTTGATATCGATGAAATAGCCGAAAGTACGGGTACATTGGGATATTGGTTTGATCGCGCCGTTTGGGGTCGCGGCTACGCTTTCGAAGCTGCATACGCCATGACCTGCTTTGCCTTTGAGGTCATCGGTCTTTCAAAGCTTCACTCAGAGCACGCCGTCGATAACCCGGCCTCCGGACGTGTGCTGCAAAAGCTGGGATTTATGCCGCTTGACGTGGTGACCCGCTTTTCCCGGCCGCGAGGCGAGCCCATCCTGCAACAGCGCTATGTCCTCCCTCGCGGCGCATGAGGCATGCTGTGTTTCTTTGCGCTTCTCCCACGCGCTCTGTATTAGAAGCCGATGCGCATTCTTTTCATCGGCGATGTGATCGGAAAGCCGGGCCGCGATGTGCTCGCAGCCGAACTGCCCGGCTTACGCGAGCGCCTCAGCATCGAATTTGTCATCGCCAATGGCGAAAACGCGGCCGGTGGATTCGGTATCACCCGCAATGTCGCCAACGACCTGTTCGCAACCGGCGTCGATGTGCTGACCAGCGGCAATCACTGGCTGGACCAGCGCGAAATCCTCACCTTCATCGGCAGCGAAGAGCACATCTTGCGGCCCGTGAATTATCCCAAGGGCACACCCGGACGCGGCGCCAATCTCTATCAGACGCGCAACGGCGCGCGCGTGCTGGTGATCAACGCCATGGGCCGCGTGCATATGGACCCACTCGATGATCCCTTTGCTGCCGTCGATGCCGAGCTTGCCGCCTGTCCGTTGCGCGAAGCCGCCGATGCCATCGTGGTGGATATGCACGCTGAAGCGACATCGGAGAAAATGGCGATGGGCCAGTTCTGCGATGGCCGCGTTTCCTGCGTGGTCGGTTCGCACAGCCATGTGCCGACCGCGGATGCGCAGGTGCTTCCCAACGGGACGGGGTATCAGACGGATGCAGGCGCCTGTGCCGATTATGATTCCGTCATCGGCATGGACAAGTTCGAGCCGCTGCAGCGCTTCACCAAGAAAATGCCGACGGGCCGCATGACGCCGGCGACCGGCCCGGCAACGCTGTGCGGCGTATTCGTCGAGACCGACCGCATGACGGGTCTGGCGCTGCGCTGCGAACCCGTGCGCGTTGGCGGCCGCCTGCTTCAGGCCATGCCCTTTGTCTAGCTCATCCGCGCCGCTGCGCAGACCTGCAAAAAGTTTGTGGATCGGGCATCTGGAGTCTGCATCGTCACAATAGAGCTAATATCCTCCCTGTAAGGGGGAAGACAGTGACCTCTCCAGATACCTCGCCGGATCGCTCGGTACCGACGCCCAGTCGAAGGGACCTCCTTCCCTTCTTTAAAAACCTCAACTCCGTCGTCTACTTAGTGGCGGTAGGCTGGCTGTATGTCTGCGGGTTCCTGGTATTGAATGCTCACTTGGCGAAGTTTGGCATTCTGGACGTTGATTTTATCAATGCACGTTACTTTCTGGCCGGAGCCAACTTCCTTTTCTATTTGATTTGCTTCTACCTGTTCGCCGGCCGAGCAGTCATGTTTTCTCCAAAGTGGCTGGGCCAAGAACTCGAAAGACTTAATAGAAGTCGCTCACAGCCGATCTGGTCGGTTGTGGTTTTCCTGCATTCGTTTCTCAATAGCTTCTTCTTCCTATGTCTTTCGGCTGCGATGTTCACGGCGTTAGCGATTGATGCGTCGGAGCCCGCGAGATTCTATGCGGTATTGGGAGTGGGCTTTGTAGTTGTCTACACTCTCGACACGACAAACCTCGACGTTCGGTATCCGAAAACGTCGGAAACGTGCGCGATCCTCGTAAAGGTCTTCGCGATATTTTCTTTCTTCGCAAATTCTTCTTCTTTGGTTCTGCTTTCGGCGTTCTTTAGCTACTTTGGGATATTCGTATTCATAAACTTGGTCCTTGATACTTTTGATAGGCACAAAACGACTGGAGACAAAATCGCGTTCACCGGGGTGTATGCCCTGGTAGCCTTGTTAGGTGGCGCGATCGCGTATGGTGTGTTGTTTTTTGGCAAGGTGAGTTCGACCTTTGGCGGGGCGCGCCCAACTGCCGTTGTTGCAGGCTTGACCAATGAAGCACACGAAGCTCTGCCGTCGACCGCGGCCACACCAACTGCCCAAGCGTTAGAAGGGCAGCTGGTCCACCAGACAGCGTCATTCACCTATATATCGACATCTGGCCGAACGATTCGTTTGCGGACCGCGGATATCGTGGTTCTTGTAGTGACTCCCGAGCCAGAAAAGACTCTGCCTCAATCCTTTGCTGAGCCGGTTTCAACTGGGCCAGGCCCGACCAAATCCAGTACGCCAAGTAGCAAGTAATCCGGAAAGTCAGGTCGGGTGTGGCGAACTTACTTGATCCGCTCGCGCGACAACGCCATATGGGCAGCATGCTTCCCAGTTTATTTCTCTCGCATGGCGCGCCCACGCTGCCTCTGGACGATTGTCCGGCGCGCGACTTCCTGAAGGGCTTGGGAGCGCAACTGCCGCGCCCCCGTGCCGTGTTGGCAATATCGGCGCACTGGGAGACGGGCGCGCCCGTGCTCAACCGCGTTGCCGCCAACGAGACCATCCACGACTTCTACGGCTTCCCCGAGGCGCTTTACCGGCTGCAATACCCAGCGCCGGGCTCAGCGGCGCTTGCCGAAACAGCGGCGAGGGCGCTTGCCACGGCGGGATTCACGCCCGGGCTCGACGACGCACGCGGTTTGGACCACGGCGCCTGGGTGCCGCTGATGCTGCTGTACACCGAGGCCGACATTCCCGTTGTGCAATTGAGCATCCAGACCCCGCTCGGTCCGGAGCACCACTGGAAGCTCGGCCGTGCTTTGGCGCCTTTGCGCCAGCAGGACATCCTTATTGCGGGCACCGGCAGCTTCACCCACAACCTCCGGGCCATGGATCGCCGGCATATCGACGCGCCCGAGCCCGCCTGGTCGCAACAATTTTCCGATTGGATCGACGCCGCCCTGGTCGAGGGCCGCACCGAGGACCTCTTCGCTTACCGGCGGCTGGCGCCTAATGCCGTCCAGGCCCACCCGGAAGAAGACCATTTCCTTCCTTTGTTTACGGCGCTCGGAGCGGGCGGGGAGGGGAGCACGGCCAAGCGCCTGCACAAGAGCACGACCTTCGGCTCGCTGCGCATGGATTGTTACGCCTTCAGCTGAAGTCTTTGGCGCTCTTGAACGGGCCTTTTAACCCCGCTATCTCAGCCGAAAGCCCCGCAAGATAAGCCCCGGAAATCGCCCATGGCCGGCCATTCACAGTTCAAAAACATCATGTTTCGGAAGAACAAGCAGGACGCCCAGCGCTCCAAGCTGTTCTCCAAGCTTTCGCGCGAAATTACGGTTGCCGCCAAGCAAGGCATGCCCGACCCTGCCCATAATCCGCGCCTGCGCGCCGCCATTCTGGCCGCCAAGGCGCAGAGCATGTCGAAAGATGTGATCGACCGCGCTATCAAAAAGAGCCAGGGCGGCGATGCCGAGAACTACGAAGAGGTGCGCTACGAAGGCTTTGGCCCCGGCGGCGTCGCCATTATCGTCGAAGCGTTGACCGACAACCGCAATCGCACCGCGGCCGATGTGCGCGCTGCCTTTTCGAAATATGGCGGCGCCATGGGTGAGAACGGCTCGGTGTCCTTCATGTTCAGCAGGGTCGGGTCGATCGTTTATCCGTCCAATGCGGGTGATGCCGATTTCATGCTGGAGCTGGCCATCGACGCGGGCGCCGATGAATCCATCACGTCCAGTGAGGGCCATGAATTTCTCTCCAAGGTTGAGGACTTCGCCGCCGTCCGTGATGCTCTGGAGGCAAAGCTCGGGGCGCCCATAAGCGCCAAGATCATCTGGCGTCCGGGCAACACCGTGCAGGTTAATGAGGAATCAGCCGAAACGCTGACGAAATTGCTCGACACGCTGGATGATCATGACGACGTGCAGAACGTCTACGCCAATTACGAGATGAGCGAAGCCCTGATGGAGAAGCTCTCCGCGGCCTGATGCTGTTGCATCGCCTGCCGTGAATCGCGGACACTTGCCTCAGCGATTCTTTTTCGGGCGCCTGCATTGACCCTCACCCTTCGCATTGCCGGCTTTGATCCGGGTCTTTCGCGCACCGGCTGGGGCGTGATCGCCGTTACGGGATCGAAGCTGACGCATATCGCCAACGGGGTGATCGCGACCACAGCATCGCTTGCCCTAGGCGGACGCTTGGCGGTTTTGCACGCGGGCATCCGAGCCGTCTTGACCGAACACATGCCGCACGCCGTAGCCGTGGAACAGGCCTTTGTCGCGAAAGACCCGGTCGCGGCCCTAAAGCTTGGTCACGCGCGCGCCATCGCATTGCTCGCCGCTGCCGAGGCGGGTCTCATTATCGCGGAATATGCGCCCAACCATATCAAGAAGTCCGTGGTTGGCGTCGGCCATGCGGACAAGGTGCAGGTGCAAGCCATGGTGAGGCGGCTGCTTCCAACCGCCCGCTTTGAAGCGGCCGATGCTGCCGATGCTTTGGCCTGTGCCATAGCGCACGCGCATCTCGCCGGCACCAACGCGCGCCTGACCGCGCTGCTCGCGCAATGAAGCGTGGCTCTCCATGGCTCCTCCCCCCTGCGCAGGGAGGATCATGTGATCGGTAAGCTCACCGGCCGAGTGGATTCCGTCGTGTCCGACCATGCCATCATCGACGTGGGCGGTGTCGGCTATCTCGTGCATTGTCCGAGTTCGACGCTGTCGCGGCTTTCCGTCGGCTCCACAGTTAGCTTGGCCATCGAGACGAAGATGTCCGAAGAAGCCATCCGCCTCTACGGCTTCTTCGCCGCCGACGAGCGCGAATGGTTCCGTCTGCTGCAAACCGTGCAAGGCGTCGGTGCGCGCGTTGCGCTGTCAATTCTCTCGGCGCTCACGATTTCCGAACTCGAACGCGCGGTCGTGCTGGGCGACAAAGCCGTAGTCGGCCGCGCGCAAGGTGTGGGCCCCAAGCTTGCGACGCGTCTCGTCACCGAGCTCAAAGATAAAGTCCCCGCGGTCGCGCTGCAGCGAGTGGCGGACACTGGCGAACGTGCGCTGGCCATACAGGCGCCGCGTCCCGTGGAAGCCGATGCCATCGCCGCGCTCGTCAAACTCGGCTATTCCCAAATGACCGCCGCTGAAGCCGTCGCGCGCGCCGAGCAAAACATTGGTCCAAATGCCGAGGCGTTGCCGCTCGATGCGTTGTTGCGCGAATCCTTGCGCCAGCTCGCGCGCTGATGTAGCCCCTAGCCTACTTGCGAGGCACGATGAAGAAACGTCAGAAGCAGGGTCTCAAGGGACCGTCTTCCAAATTGCGGAGTGCGACCGAGGGCGCTGAAACTGATCGAAGCGCTGAAGATAAGTCGTTTGCCCGCTGGTGGAAGAACGCACCCAAAGTCAATCTCAAGCTCCCTCCCCGGAAGCGCGAACGCATGCGTGATATCGGTCTTTGACCCTCCTACCGTCTTCAATCCTTGGACGAAGTGACGCAGAGTAGCAGGCGCTACCCGAGGCGATTCATGGCAACGCCCAAAACCAAACCGCAATCCGTCAAAGACGCAGAGCGCGTCATCGCGCCGGAGCGCGCCGAGGAAGACGAGCTTGAATCGAGCTTGCGTCCCAAACGTCTCGCCGAATTCGTGGGACAGCAGCAGGCGCGCGAGAACCTGTCCGTCTTCATCGAAGCGGCGAAAACACGCGGCGAACCGCTCGACCATGTGCTGTTTTCGGGCCCCCCGGGACTCGGCAAGACCACACTTGCGCAGATCGTGTCACGCGAGCTGGGCGTAGGGTTTCGCGCGACGTCGGGACCGGTGCTGGCGCGCGCGGGCGATCTCGCCGCCCTTCTGACCAATCTAGAGTCGCGCGATGTGCTGTTCATCGATGAGATTCATCGCCTCAACCCGGCGGTGGAAGAAATTCTCTATCCCGCCATGGAGGATTTCGAACTCGACCTGATCATTGGCGAAGGGCCTTCGGCGCGCTCTGTGAAGATCACGCTCGCGCCGTTCACCCTGGTCGGAGCCACGACACGTTCCGGCCTTCTCACCACGCCCTTGCGCGACCGCTTCGGCATTCCCATCCGGCTCGCATTTTACGAAACCAAAGAGCTCATGCTGATCGTCGCGCGCGGCGCGCGTGTGCTCGGACTTAACCTCACCGAAGATGGCGCGCGCGAAATCGCGATGCGCTCGCGTGGAACACCACGCATTGCGGGACGCCTGCTCAAGCGCGTGCGTGACTTTGCCGCCGTCGCAGGCCGCGTCGAGGTCGACCAAGTCGTAGCGGACGCCGCGCTCGCGCGTCTCGAAGTGGACAGCCGCGGGCTTGATGCATTCGACCGGCGTTATCTCGCTCTCATCGCCGAGGGCTTTGGCGGCGGACCCGTCGGCGTGGAAACGATGGCGGCTGCCTTGGGCGAACCGCGTGATGCCATCGAGGAAATCGTCGAGCCCTATCTAATTCAACAGGGCTTCATTCAGCGCACGCCGCGCGGACGCATGGTCACAGGCCTTGCTTATGCCCATCTGGGTTTGCCGGGACCCGCACGTCCGCAACAGCCGCTGCTATTCGGCGAAGATGAAGAATGAGCGTCGCGATACGCGATGTCTTATCGGCTGACGCGGAAGCGATCTGCGCCATTTATAACCGGCATGTGCGCGAAACCATTGTCACCTTTGAAGAGGCGGACATCAGCGCGGAAGAAATGCGCGGCCGCATCGCAAGCATCACCGCCATTTTGCCGTGGCTAATTGCCGAAGAAGGTGGCGAAGTTGCGGGCTATGCTTATGCCGGACGATTTTTCGATCGTTCCGGATATCGCTTCTGCGCGCTATCCACGATCTATCTCCACGATAAAATGCACCGCCGGGGCATCGGGTATTCGCTCTATGCAGAATTGCTGCATCGCCTGCGCGAGAAATCCATGCACTCAGCCGTAGGCATCATCGCGCTGCCCAATGCGGCAAGCATCGCGGTGCACGAAAAATGTGGCTTTAAAAAAGTCGGACACATTCCCGAAGCCGGATTCAAATTCGGCCGCTGGATTGACGTCGGCTATTGGCAGTGTTTGCTGTAACGATGGACAGCAATGCGCAAGAACCCACCGGCGGCTGGTTTGAAGGAAAGACGCATGTCTTCCCGGTGCGCGTCTATTACGAAGACACGGATTTGTCCGGATTCGTCTACCACACGGGCTATCTGCGCTTCATGGAGCGCGGCCGCTCGGAATTTCTGCGCATTGCCGGTGCCGGGCACGCTGGAATGCTGGAAAGCGCTGAACCGCTCGTCTGGGTAGTGCGCAGAATGGACATCGGCTTTTTGCGCCCCGCTAAAATCGAGCAAGCCCTGACCGTGCGCACCAGCGTGCTTGAGCTTGCAGGCGCCCGCATGCGTTTGGATCAGGCGGTTATGCGCGGGAAAGAGCCTCTGGTGAAAGCCGAAGTTGAAGTCTGCATCGTCACTCTTGACGGACGGCCGCGCCGTGTGCCGGATTCCACACGGAAAAAATTGGAATTCTTCTTGGAAAGCCAATAAATAGCGCCACACGCAACGGAGGAACGAATGCGCAAACTTGCTCTGGCCCCAGTGCTTCTGCTTTGCCTGGCTGCTGCCACGCCGTCCCTGGCTCTCTCGGGGAAACCCTACATCACCGCTGCCGATGTCGATTTCCCGGCCCTGCTGCCGCCGCCGCCGACTGAGACGTCGCCCGCCGGCAAGCGTGACCTTCAGGCCATTCTCGATCTTCAGAAGAACATGACGCCGCAGCTCGACGCCGCCATCCACCATGATCTGGATCAAAGCGTCTATACCGTTGCCGGCCCGGTGCTTGGCCCGAAATTCACCAAGGAAAATTTCCCGATGGCCGGAGCGTTCTTCGACAAGGTCGTGAAGGACGGTGGCGTCGGCGTCGGCCCGATCAAACAGAAATACAAGAAGCCGCGTCCCTTCCAGTTCAGCAAGGACATCAAGACTCCTGAAGACATCGCCAAGGTGACGGGCGGCCCCACCTATCCGAGCGGCCACAGCACTACGGCGGCAGAGGTCGCTCTCCTGATGGGCATGATGGTTCCAGAAAAGCGCGACGCTTTATATGAGCGCAGTGACGAATATGCCACGCATCGCATCACCAGCGGCGCTGCTTATCCTTCCGATCGCGACGGTGGTTACATCGCGGCCTCGTTGGCCATCAATCAGATGATGAAGAATCCCGAATTCCGCGCCGATTATGACGCGGTAAAGGCCGAAGTGCGCAAAGGTCTAGGGCTCAACTAAACGCCCGGCAGCACAGGTAATTCGCGCAAAGGAACAGCCGGCCCTTGTGCCAAACTTGGCACAGCGGCGGCTGTTTCGTCTTTTGGCCTGGTGGCTCGAATCAGGCAGAATCGCCCGAATCGCTAAGGCGGCGCGTTTGCGATAGGAACCGGCCTTATTCTTAGCCGTTTTCCGGGATATGGCGTTACCGCCGCACGCTAGTGTTCCGGTTCTGAACTAGATGCGGGTCAAAATTCAGCCATGTTGAATTCGTCAACTGAATTTCAGCTTTCTGCGTACCTACTCACCCAACTTCAAGGCACAAGGCTGCTGCGGAATTCGGCAATGATTTTTTTGCGCTTCGCCGCCATGGCTGTGGCGGTCTTGTTTCTTTGCACCCTTTGCGATGCAGGGCAGGGATCCGCGTTGGCGCAATTCCAGCGGGCGCAGCCCGGTGGCGGACGTCCGCCGATCGCTGCGCCAACCGGTCCTGCCGCCGAATCCGCTCCGCTGACCGCGCCGCAAAATGTTCCGAACGTCGATGTCGTGGGATCGCGGGCTGAGATTCAGGAGGCTTTCACACCCGTCGGCTTGTTCTTGCGCGCCGACATTGTCGTCCAAATCGTATTGGCCGCGCTGATTCTGGCCTCGTTCTGGTCCTGGGTGCTGATCATCGACAAGTGGATTGCCTTTGCATCCCTCAACCGCAAGGCCAAGCGGTTCGAGAAGAGCTTCTGGTCCGGACGCTCGCTGGAAGACCTGTACGCCCAGCATCAGAACCGTGCGGATCAGCCCTTCACTGCGGTTTTCGTCGCGGCCTTACGGGAATGGAAGCGTTCCTTCGAAGGCGGGGCGCCGCGCGAGGCACAGCTTGCCAGCGTCAAAGACCGCGTCGAAAAAGCGATGAATGTCTCTATCCAACGCGAAGTAGAAAAGATCGAACGCGGCTTGGGCTATCTGGCGACCGTCGGTTCGACCGCTCCCTTTGTCGGCCTGTTCGGCACCGTCTGGGGCATTATGACGGCGTTTCAGGCCATCGCTGCGCGGCAGGACACCACGCTTGCCGTGGTCGCGCCCGGCATCGCAGACGCGCTCTTTGCCACAGCATTGGGCTTGGTTGCGGCTATCCCCGCTGTCGTCGCTTACAACCGTTTCGTCAACGAGCTCGGGCGCTACACGGGGCGGCTGGAAGCCTTCGCCGATGAGTTCTCGACCTTCCTGTCGCGTCAGCTCGACGAGCGGGCCCGCTGATGCCATCGGTGCTCAACAATCCGCGAGCCGCGCGGGGAGGACGCAGCGGCCGCCGCGCCGGGCGGCCCATGTCCGAGATCAACGTCACGCCGTTCGTCGACGTGATGCTCGTGCTTCTGATCGTCTTCATGGTCACCGCGCCGCTTCTCACCGTGGGCGTTCCCGTGGATTTGCCTCAAACCCGTGCCAAATCGCTGGGCGAGGATCGCGAACCGCTTGCCGTCACCGTCGACAAGGAAGGCCAGATTTTCCTGCAGAACACGCCGGTCGGCGTCGATGAACTCGTGCCGAAGCTGATGGCGATCTCGGAAAATGGCTATGCGCAGCGCATTTTTGTGCGTGGGGACAAGGCCGTAGACTACGGCAAAGTCATGGAAGTCATGGGATTGTTAAATGCGGCAGGCTTCACCCGCATCGGTCTGGTCACCGATGCCCCAAAAAAGCCGCCAGTACGTTAGCTAAATAGCGAGGAAGGCAGCCCAAGCTGGGAGCTGGCGGCCCACAAGGCGGGCTTTGCGGAGGACGTACCGAAGCGCATGCTGAAGCGAAGCATCATCGCATCGGGATTCTTGCATCTTGCGGTGATCGCCGTAGCCACCGTGTCGTGGCCGCACGCGATTGCGCTGTCGGACGAACAAGATCCGCCCATCGTGCCAATCGATTTGGTGACGGTCGCCGAAGAAACGAACATCGCGCCGACGGTTCCCGACCAGAAGCCGCCGGAGCCGCAACCGGAGGCCCCGCCTCCGCAACAGGCCGCCCCACCGCCCCCGGAGGCGGAAGTCGCGCCCGCCGATCTCGACAAGGCCAAGCCGAAGGAACTGCCCAAGGCGGCGGAGAACTCTGCCCCACCGCCCAAGCCTGCGCTGCCGCGGCGCAAGCCTGATCCGCAGCAAGCCTTCAATGTCGACACGGTGTTGGCGCTGCTGGACAAACGCGCGCCCAAGGCTCCGACACCGCCGCCAACCGCCAAACCGGCGGAGCAACCCATCACGGGGCGCGGCTTGCAAACTGCGATGACCGTGGATTTGCAGGACGCCCTCTTGGCGCAGATGCGCGAATGCTGGAACGTGCCGGTCGGCGCCCCCAATCCGGAGCAACTCATCGTTCAAGTGCGCGTTTTTCTCGCGCAAGACGGAAGCCTCGCACAGCCGCCGCAGCTTGAGCCTGCGACGCGCACTGCGGTGGCGTCCAACCAATTTATGCGTGCAGCGGCAGAGGCGGCATTGCGGGCTATCAATGTTTGCGAACCCTATAAGCGCCTTCCGCCAGACCGATACGAGGCATGGCGGGAGGTCGTCATGACATTTGATCCCAGCAAAATGGCTGGCCGGTAATATTCAGGATTCAACATGGCTCTATCTGAAAAAACTGGTTTTCGTTCCCTTTGGCAGCGACTTCTGGTCGCCGCTGCGCTCGGCGTAAGCGTTCTCTGCGCCACGGTGATGTCTGCCGATGCGGCCCTTCAGGTGCGCGTCGATCAGGGCGTGACCGAGCCCATTCCGCTCGCCATTCCCGATTTTCTGGGCACCGGGCAGGCGGGACGCGACATCGCGGGCGTCGTCCGCGCCGATCTCGAACGCTCCGGTCTTTTCCGCTCGCTTCCTCCGGCCTCTTTCATCGAAAAGATTTCCGACATCAACGCGCCGCCGCGCTTTGGCGATTGGCGCACCATTCAGGCGCAAGGGCTGGTGACCGGCCAGGCGACGATGCAGCCCGATGGCCGCTTACGCGTCGACTTCCGCCTCTGGGACATTTTCGGCGAAGCCCAGATGGTGGGCCTGCAATTCATGACGACGCCGGAAAATTGGCGTCGCATCGCCCACCTCGTCTCCGATGCCATCTATGAGCGCATCACCGGTGAGAAGGGCTATTTCGACACCCGCATCGTTTTCGTCGCCGAATCCGGGCCGAAGCTCAACCGGCGCAAGCGTCTGGCGGTCATGGATCAGGACGGCGCCAATCCGGTGTTCCTGACACAAGGCGATTATTTGGTGCTGACGCCGCGTTTTAATCCGACCGCGCAGATGATTGCGTATATGTCCTATATTCAGGCGCGCCCGCGCGTTTATCTCTTCGATCTCGAGACAGGTCGTCAGGAAGTGCTCGGGAACTTTCCAACCATGACGTTCTCCCCGCGCTTTTCGCCCGACGGAAAGAGCGTGGTCATGGCGCTGGAGACCAACGGAAATTCCGATATTTATCTGATGGATCTAGCGACGCGCACGACCAAGCGCCTGACCAACGATCCCGGTATCGATACCGCTCCGTCCTTTTCGCCGGATGGCAAGCAGATCACCTTCGAATCCAGCCGCAGCGGCTCGCAGCAGATCTATGTGATGAATGCCGATGGCAGCAATGTTCATCGCATCAGTTTCGGCCAGGGCAAGAACGGTACGCCCGTCTGGAGTCCGCGCGGCGACCTCATTGCTTTCACAAAAATCACACCGAGTTATTTCGGCGTTGGCGTCATGCGGCCCGATGGTTCCGGGGAACGCTTGCTGACGCATGCTTGGCAGGATGAGGGGCCCACTTGGGCGCCTAACGGACGCGTTATCATGTTCACGCGGACGTTACAGGCAGGTGCCAATGGTGTCGGCGGCGGTTCGCAAATCTGGTCGATCGACATTACGGGGCGTAATGAGCGGCGCGTACTTTCGCCCGGAGATGCGTCCGACCCGGCGTGGTCGCCCTTGATACAGTGAGGTGCATCTCGTAATTTTCTTAGATTCGGACGGCAGTTTTGGTTCGAAAATGCATTATTGAGGGGGACATTTACCCTAGGAAGCGCATCGCCTACGCAACCAGGTAGCCCTGCGCATAACGGAGGTCCATAAAAATGAGCAAAGTCACCACCAGCGCAAAATTGGCGAGCCTTTCGTTTCTACTTTTGCTGACGGCATGCGCAGAAGAAATGATGCCGCCGCCGCCGCCCCCGCCGCCACCGATGATGACTCCGCCGCCTCCGCCGCCGCCCCCGCCGCCGCAACCGCCGCCGATGCCGCCGCGTCCGATGCCGCAAGTTTCGATCGTGCCGGGTAGCGTCCAGGATTTTCAGGTCAATGTCGGCGATCGCGTTTTCTTCGAATATGACAAATCGGATTTGACGGATGCGGCACGCACAACGTTGCAAAAACAAGCCGCGTGGCTGCAGCGTTTCGGCGCAGTGACACTGGCCGTCGAAGGGCATTGCGACGAGCGCGGTACGCGTGAATACAATCTCGCTCTCGGCGCCCGGCGCGCGCAGGCCGTGAAAGATTATCTCGCGAGCTTAGGCGTGTCCGCGGCTCGTCTCGACACGATCTCCTACGGCAAGGAACGCCCGGTTTGCGTCGAATCCAACGATGCATGCTTTGCGCAAAATCGCCGCGGTGTTTCGACGATCAAGAGCGGCAGCGTCTCGTAAAGATCGAGAAGGCTAGGCTTGTCTGAAAATTGGGGGGACCGGAAATTCATCCGGTTCCCCTTTTTTTCACACCGGTTCGGTCATTCCTTTACCTGTCTTTGTCAGACTGCCTTGGTTTATCCTTTTTCTGATAGTCTGATCTCTGCGTTGTATGTGGCTGGATTCGGACGAGGCGACCTCATGAAAACGATGCGCGCGCGATTGATGAAGGCGGGGGCTGTTTTGGCGTTCTTGTCATACGCCGCTGTAACGGGTGCATCTGCGGCGCCCGCGACCGTGGACGCGCGCGATTTGTTGCTCAGGTTGCAACGCGTCGAGCGCGACATGCGCGACCTTCAGGCGGAAACCTTCCGCCAAACCGGCAAGCCGATTCCGCCATCTGCTGCAATTGCTCCAGCTCCCGAACCCGCGGCTCCGCCGCCTCCCGTTGTTGCCCCTGTGATGCCTGATCTTGATCCGCTGATCCGGCGTTTGAGCGAGCTTGAAGATTCGCTGGGCCGTCTGACCGGCCAAATGGAAGAACTCGGCCATCAGGTGGACCAGGTTTCCCAAAGGGCCGACCGGCTGCAGAAGCAGCTCGATTTCCAGAATAGCCAAGGTGCAACAGGCGCAGGTACGGGCACTGCTGCCGCTATTCTCCCTGGAGATGCATCAGCATCGCCGCCGGGAGATGCCGTGGCCTCGCTCACACCGGATGTTCCTGCTCCCACGCGTGGCGCTCCGCCCGCCAATCTTGGACAGATACCTGCCAACACGCCCTTGCCGGCGCCATCGGCGGCGCGTCCCGCAGATCCGAAAGTCGAGTTCGATTCGGCGATGAATTTGCTCGCGCGCGCGCAATATGATCAGGCGAGCCAAGCCTTTCGGAAATTCGCCGACGATCATCCTGACGAGGACAAGGCGTCCGAAGCTCTATATTGGACCGGCGACATCGCCTATTCTGCGAAGAAGGATTACCAGGGAGCAGCACAGAATTTTGCGGAGCTGCTGAAGAAATATCCCAAGGCTCAGCGCGCGCCCGAAGGCATGCTGAAGCTCGGGCTGGCTCTGTTCGAATTGGGCCAGATGAAAGAAGGTTGTGCCGCCCTTGTTGCGCTCCCCGTCAGATATCCGGAGGCATCCCAAGCGGTCTCGACCCGCGCCCGGTCCGAGCGTACCAACAACAAATGCAAATAGCCCGCGCGACGGGTTGAATCGAAGATTTGCTGAAAGCCTTGCGCGGCTGGGTTTCGCACCCGGCGCAACCGCGGCTCTTGCCGTTTCCGGAGGCGGCGATTCCGTTGCGCTGATGCATTTGTTCCTGGACTGGGCCAAGCAGCAGTCGAGCCCGCAACCGCATGTTCTTATCGTCGATCACGGTCTGCGCCCCGAAGCCCATGCTGACGCGACAAAAGTTGCGGCCTCCGCGCGGAAGCTGGGCCTGAAAGCGCATGTTCTTCGCTGGACCGGACGCAAGCCTCGCTCCAACATCGAAGAGGCAGCCCGGACAGCACGCTACCGTTTGCTTGGCGCGTGGTGTGAAGCGTACAAAGTTTCGAACCTTTTCGTTGGCCACACGGCGGACGATCAGGCGGAAACCTTTCTCTTGCGGCTCGGCCGCGGTAGCGGCGTCGACGGCCTTTCGGGGATGCGAGCCCGCGCGCCCCTCCCGTTAGCCGAGTTCGGCGCCATTCAGCTCATCCGCCCGCTGCTGGATGTTAGCCGCTCTGAGCTGCGCGCCTATCTGAAGGCGCTGGGCGCGAAATGGATCGAAGACCCCATGAATCAGGAAGATCGCTTTGCGCGCGTAAAAATTCGCAGAGCCCTTTCGGCTTTGGACGCGGCCGGCCTGCCCGTGTCGCGAATCACGCAGGCCGCCAGCCACTTGGCCCGCGCTCGGGAAGCCCTGGATGCCGCCGCGGAAGACTTCGTGAACCGTCACGCTCGGCTGGAGCGCGGCCGGGCGCTCCTCGACGGGGCTCGTCTCGCCGACATCCCGCGCGAGATTGCTCTTCGAGCGCTCGTCGCCATTCTTAGGAGTGTCGGCGGGACTTTCTATCGCCCCCGTTTTGAGCGGTCCGAGGCCCTGCTGGACGCTATTCTCAGCGGCAACTTTGCCGCGCGCACGCTGAGCGGCTGCCGTATCGGCAGGGCGCCGAAAGCGCAGGCCGCCTTTGGCCCCGCAACCCTTGTGATCACCCGTGAAGCAGGGCGGGGCCTTGGATTGGAACGAAGCAGGACCACATTAGCGGGAGAGGTTGCTGTGTCCTTTCCGCAACCTGCACAAGCCTCAGGCTTCTCCCTGCCGCAGAAAGGGCGTATTCGGCGGCTCTGATAGAATTCTTAACCGTTTCCTGGCATAGGCGTATACAAATACCTATCTGTTGGACGAATACCGCGCATCGGCGTTTAATGCTTCGACGACGGGCCCGGAAAAGAGGTCGGCCGTGAATAATTTTCGTAATTTGGCGCTCTGGATCATCATCGCGCTGCTGCTGGTCGCGCTGTTCAATTTGTTCCAGGGGCCGGCTCAAAGGCAGGGCCGCGCGCCGATTTCTTTCAGCGAGTTTAACCAACAGGTGGTCTCCGACGGCATCAAGTCGGTGAACATCTCCGGAACCCATGTCGAGGGCCAGTTCAAGAACGGCACGCAATTCTCGACCGACATTCCGGACGACCCGAGCCTAACCTCGCGTCTGCTCGAGCACAATGTCGACATCAAGGTGCGGCCTGAGGGCGATAACATCACCCTGCTCTCGGTCTTCATCAACTGGTTCCCCATGCTGCTCTTCGTGGCAGTCATGATCTTCCTCATGCGCCAGATGCAGGCGGGCGGCGGCAAAGCCATGGGCTTTGGCAAGAGCCGCGCCAAGATGCTCACGGAGCGTCAGGGCCGCGTGACCTTTGAAGACGTCGCGGGCGTCGACGAGGCCAAGGAAGATCTGGTCGAGATCGTCGACTTCCTCAAAGACCCGCAGAAATTCCAGAAGCTCGGGGGACGTATTCCCAAGGGCGTGTTGCTGGTCGGTCCTCCGGGTACCGGCAAGACGCTGCTTGCGCGCGCCATCGCAGGCGAAGCCAACGTGCCCTTCTTCACGATTTCGGGCTCGGACTTCGTCGAAATGTTCGTCGGCGTCGGCGCCAGCCGCGTGCGCGACATGTTCGAGCAGGCGAAGAAGAACGCGCCCTGCATCGTCTTCATCGATGAAATCGATGCGGTCGGGCGCCATCGCGGCGCCGGCCTAGGCGGCGGCAATGACGAGCGCGAACAGACGCTCAACCAATTGCTCGTCGAAATGGACGGCTTCGAAGCGAATGAAGGCGTGATCCTTATCGCAGCGACGAACCGTCCCGACGTGCTTGATCCTGCATTGCTGCGTCCTGGCCGTTTCGACCGTCAGATCGTGGTGCCCAATCCCGACCTCTCGGGCCGCGAGAAGATTCTCAAAGTCCATATGCGCAAGGTGCCGCTGGCGCCGGATGTGGACGCGAAGGTCATCGCCCGTGGTACGCCCGGTTTCTCCGGCGCGGATTTGGCAAACCTCGTGAACGAAGCCGCCCTTCTCGCGGCGCGCCGGGGCAAGCGTCTTGTCGCGCGCAACGAATTCGAAGATGCGAAAGACAAGGTCATGATGGGCGCGGAACGCCGCACGCTCGCCATGACGGATGAGGAAAAGAAGCTCACGGCCTATCACGAAGGCGGCCATGCACTTGTGGCCTTAAGCGTCGTCGGCTCCGACCCCATTCACAAGGCGACCATCATTCCGCGCGGCCGTGCGCTGGGCATGGTGATGCGTCTGCCCGAACGCGATGCGGTGTCGCTGACGCGTCAGAAGCTCTACGCCGATCTGTGTGTCGCTTTCGGCGGCCGCATCGCCGAAGAGCTGATCTTCGGCTATGAAAAGGTCACAACCGGCGCGCAGTCCGACATCGAGATGGCCACGCGCATGGCCCGCGCCATGGTGACTCGCTTTGGAATGTCCGATGAGCTTGGCCCCATCTCGTACGGCGAGAACCAGGAAGAAGTCTTCCTGGGGCACTCGGTGTCGCGTACGCAAAGCGTTTCCGAAGCCACCGCGCAGAAAATCGATTCCGAAGTGCGGCGCATCATCGAAGAAACCTACACGCGCGCGAAAGGCATTCTGACCGAGAAGATCGAAGACCTGCACGTCTTGGCCAAGGGTCTGCTCGAATATGAGACGCTGACCGGCGAAGAGATCAAGGCGCTGCTGCGCGGCGAACGTCCCGTGCGCACGCCTTATGAAGAGCCGGAGTCGACACCGACCCCGCCGCGTCCCTCAGCCACCGTTCCGCAGGCCGGCCGCGCGCGCGAACCGGGCATCACGATCGCACCCGAGCCGCAACCGGGAACGTGAGCCAGATATTGGAAAGCGGAAGTCGGAAACCGGAAATCCGGCTTCCGGTTTCCGTCTTTGGCATTCTCAACATCACCGATGATTCGTTTTCGGACGCGGGCCGTTATCTCGATCCGGAAGCAGCACTTGCCCATGCGGAAGAACTGATCGCCGATGGCGCTGACGCGTTGGACGTGGGCGCCGCCTCCAGCAATCCGCGTTCCGAACCGGTGCCGCCCGATGTGGAGATCGGCCGCCTAGCCCCGATTGTGCTCGCCGCCAAAGAACGCGGTTGGAGAATCTCCATCGACAGTTTCGCGTCGGAAACGCAACTCTGGGCTTTAGACGAAGGCGTCGATTTTTTGAACGACATCCAGGGCTTTGCCGATGCTTCCATGTATGCGCATCTGGCCGCCTCGCAGGCCAAGCTCATCGTCATGCATTCGGTGCAGGGCCTGGGCCCTGCCCAGAGAATCGACACCGATCCGCGCGAAATTATGGGCCGCATCGCGGACTTCTTCGATGCGCGCATTCAGGCGCTGACCCATGCCGGCGTTGCCCGGGAGCGGCTGATCCTCGATCCCGGAATGGGGCTCTTCGTGGGCACCCGTCCGGAAGTGTCGCTCACTATTTTGCGGCGGCTGCCGCAACTTAAATCGGCGTTCGGCTTGCCTATCCTGGTTTCAGTCTCGCGCAAATCCTTTCTGCGCCGCCTGGTCGGGCGCGAGGTTGCAGAGATTGGTCCGGGAACCCTGGCCGCCGAACTCTATGCCGCGCTTCATGGAGCCGACATGATTCGCACGCATGAACCTAAGGCTTTTCGCGACGCTTTAACTATTTGGACGCATATTGCTTCGGCAGGGTTCTGATGTGTTGCGCCCGCGCAATATTGTTGTGCGAAGCTTTGCGGTATAGTCGGCATGAGCTTTCCGATTTGGGGGAAGCTGGGAGATTTCATGACGCGTAAATTGTTCGGCACTGATGGCATCCGAGGTTTGGCGAATAAATTTCCGATGACTCCGGAAATTGCGCTCAAGGTCGGTATGGCTGCGGGGCGCATCTTCACCCGCGGCGATCATCGCCATCGCGTGGTGATCGGCAAGGATACGCGTCTATCCGGCTACATGATCGAATCCGCGCTCGTCTCGGGCTTCACGTCCGTGGGCATGGACGTCTTCCAATTCGGGCCTCTCCCGACTCCGGCGGTTGCGATGCTGACGCGCTCGCTGCGCGCCGATTTGGGCGTGATGATTTCCGCCTCGCACAACGCCTACCATGACAACGGCATCAAGCTGTTCGGCCCAGACGGCCAAAAGCTTTCCGACGATCGCGAGTTGGAAATCGAAGCGCTGATGGAGAACGGGCTCGAGGACGGTCTGGCGGAGCCGACGAAAATCGGCCGCGCCCGCCGCATCGAAGATGCTCAGGCGCGCTACATCGAATTCGTAAAGCGCACCTTCCCGAAGCATCTGCGTCTGGAAGGCCTGCGTATCGTGGTGGATTGCGCGCATGGCGCATCCTATCGCGTGGCGCCTGCGGTGCTGTGGGAATTGGGCGCGGACATTGTCGCCATCGGCGTTGAACCCAACGGCCTCAACATCAATCAGGAAGTCGGCTCGACCGCGCCGGACGCCCTGATCGAGAAAGTACGCGAGACACGCGCCGATTTCGGCATCGCGCTCGATGGCGATGCGGACCGCGTCGTTATGTGCGACGAACGGGGCCAGATCATCGACGGCGACCAGGTATTGGCGCTGATTGCGCGCTCTTGGGCGAAGTCCGGCGAACTCAAGGGCGGCGGCGTGGTCGGCACCGTGATGTCGAACATCGGCTTGGAGCGCTATCTCACCGGGCAAAGTCTCAAACTGATCCGCGCGCCCGTCGGCGACCGCTACGTCATCGAGAAGATGCGCGAGGGCGGCTTCAATGTCGGCGGCGAGCAGTCCGGACACATCATCTTCAGCGATTTCATCACCACCGGCGACGGGCTGATTGCGGCGCTGCAGGTGCTTGCCGTTCTCGCCGAAGAGCGCCGCCCCGCCAGTGAGGCGGTTCATATTTTCGAACCCTCGCCGCAGGTGCTTGAAAATGTGCGGCTGAAGCGCGGCGAACCGCTCAGCGACAGCAAGGTCACCTCGCGCATCAAGGATTGTGAAGCACGTCTCAACGGCCATGGCCGTTTGCTCGTGCGCAAATCCGGGACCGAGCCCGTGATTCGCATCATGGGTGAAGGCGACGACGAGAAACTGATCCGTCAGGTCGTGCGCGAAATCGCGCAGATCATCCGCGAAGTCAGCGCCTAACCCCCCTCGCTTTAGCGCAGAGACCGACCCTCCCCTTGAGGGAGGGTCGAAATTTCTCCCACTCGGGAGAAATTTCGGGGAGGGGATTTTCTTTGCTTATCCGCGGCTCACCAATCCCCTCGCCCCCGCGAGGGGGAGAGGGTAGGGTGAGGGGGCGCTCTCACCGCTCACGGCAATGTCGAATATTTCGCCCCCCCGCATTCTCATCATCGCGGGATCGGATTCCGGCGGCGGCGCAGGCATTCAGGCCGACATCAAGACCGTAAGCGCGCTTGGCGGCTACGCCATGACGGCGATTACCGCTGTCACCGTGCAGGACACCACCGGGGTACACGGCTTTCACCCCGTCCCGCCGCAGACCGTTGCCGATCAGATTCGCGTAACGCTGACCGACATTGGAGCCGACGCGATCAAAACGGGGATGCTCGTCTCCGCCGCGCACGTAAACGCTATCGCCGATGCGATCGAAGAACTTCTTCCTACCTTCCCCTTGAGGCAGGGTCGAAATTCGGAGCGAAGCGAGGAATTTCGGGGAGGGGACCGTGGGAAGAAATCTCCCCTCCCCGGACCCGGCTCAGCGGCTCACGCCGCTTCACCGCGTTCAACTCTCCCTCAAGGGGAGGGTGGGATTCCCCTCATCGTCGACACGGTCATGATCGCAAAAGGCGGCACAGCGCTTCTCGATGAAGCGGGTGTGAAAGCCATGACACGCCGTCTCTTTCCGCTTGCCGCGCTCATCACACCGAACGCACCCGAAGCCGCCGCGCTAACCGGAACCACAATCACCACACCCGATGACGCCGCACGCGCCGGGGCTATCCTGCGAGAAAGGGGCGCGCGCGCTGTGCTTGTGAAAGGCGGACACCTTTACGGCGATACCGTCACGGACATCCTTGTCGATGAAACCGGCGTTCACCGTTTCACCAGCCCGCGTCTCGCGAACCCCGCAACCCACGGCACGGGCTGCACGCTCGCCTCAGCGATTGCGACGTATCTCGGCCAGGGATTACTGCTTCGCGACGCTGTCCACCGAGGCCGCGCCTTCGTGCAGGAAGCGATACGCACCGGCCTTCCGTTCGGCCACGGCACCGGACCGGTCAATCATCTGCACGGAAGAAGTGAGTAGTGAGTAGAGAATAGTGAGTAGAGCGTCTCTTACTACTCACCACTCACTATTCACTACTCACCTATTGGCAAAGGGATCGCGCACCAAAATCGTGTCTTCGCGCTCCGGGCTCGTTGACAGCAGCGCCACCGGCGCACCGATCAGCTCCTCGACCCGGCGCACATATTTCACCGCTTGCGCCGGCAATTCGGCCCAGCTCCGCGCACCTTTGGTGGATTCCTTCCAGCCGTCCATCACCTCATAAATCGGCACACAGCGCGCCTGCTCGGTCGCGTCCGCGGGAAGATAGTCGATCACGCGTCCATCCAGCCGATAGCCGGTGCCGAGCTTGATCTCATCGAAGCCATCCAGCACATCGAGCTTGGTCAGTGCGATGCCGTCGATGCCGCCGGTGATGACCGTCTGCCGCACGAGCACGGCGTCGAACCAGCCGCAGCGGCGTTTGCGTCCCGTCACCGTGCCGAACTCCGCGCCGATCTTGCCGATGCGTTCTCCCGTTTCATCCGTCAGTTCGGTGGGGAAGGGCCCTTCCCCCACGCGCGTCGTGTAGGCTTTCGCGATACCGAGCACATAACCGATGTCGCGGGGCCCGATACCCGATCCGGCCGCGGCTTGTCCGGCGACTGTGTTGGACGATGTCACATAGGGATAGGTGCCGTGGTCGATATCGAGCAGTACGGCCTGCGCACCCTCAAACAGGATACGCTTGCCTTCACGCCGTACCGAATCGAGGCGACGCCACGCGCAGGAAGCAAACGGCAAAATCTTCGGCGCAACTTCTTTCAGCAATGCGAGCAATGCGCCGCCATCGATTTCCGGCAGATTGCTGCCGCGGCGCAGCGTGTTGTGATGTGCAAGCAGCCGGTCGATTTTCTTCGGCAGGCCGGCGAAATCCTTTAAGTCCACCACGCGCAGCGCACGCCGGCCGACTTTGTCTTCATAAGCGGGGCCGATGCCGCGCTTGGTGGTGCCGAGCGCCTGCACGCTGTTCGACGTTTCGCGCATCACATCCAGTTCGCGATGCAGCGGCAATATCAGCGATGCATTCTCCGCGAGCACCAGATTGTCCGGCGTGACCCGCACGCCAAGCGCTTGCACGCGCGCAATCTCGTCCAGGAACGCCCAGGGATCGACGACGACGCCATTTCCGATGATCGCAAGCTTGCCCGGCCGCACCACACCCGAAGGCAGCAGCGATAATTTATACGTCACCCCGTCGATGACGAGCGTGTGCCCGGCATTGTGGCCGCCCTGGAAGCGCACCACCACATCGGCGCGCGCCGACAGCCAGTCGACGATCTTTCCCTTACCTTCGTCGCCCCACTGAGCGCCGATAACCGCGACATTCGCCATGCGTGCTTTGCTCTAATTTACGCGCGAATCTAACGCGTTCCCCTGCCAAAGGGAATCAGCATGGGCACCCGCCCAAGCGGCCGCGTCAATCAGAACGCGAGCGCCCGCGCCTGCTTCACCATCGGAATTGCCCGGATTTCCTGAAGCACCGCGTCGGGAACGCGCTCGTCGACCTGCACCACGCAAATCGCCTCCGCTCCGCGGGCCGCACGCCCCAGATTGAAATTGGCGATGTTCACGCCCGCATTTCCGAGCAGCATGCCGAGGCGCCCGATGAAACCAGGCTTATCCTCATTGGTGATGTAGAGCATGTGGGAGGCGAATTCCGCGTCCATATCGATGCCCTTGATCTGGATCAGGCGCGGCCGGTTGTTCGAGAACACGGTCCCCGCCACGCTGCGCGTCATCTCCGGTGTGGTGATCGAAATCTTGATATAGCCCTCATAGGCGCCTTCCTGATCGCGCCGCACTTCGGAAATGCGGATGCCGCGCTCTTTGGCGATGATCGGCGCATTGACCATGTTCACTTCCGACAGTGCCGGCTTCAGCAATCCGCATATCGCCGCCTGCGTCAGCGCCCGCGTGTTGAGACCGGCGGGCGTTCCTTCGTAGATGATTTCGACGCCGACGATGCTCGTTTCGGTAAGTTGTCCGGCGAAGGCGCCGAGGTTTTCGGCCAGCGAAATCCAGGGACGCACCCGCTGCGCTTCGTCTCCGGAAATCGAAGGCATGTTCAGCGCGTTCGTTATCGCACCCGTCAACAAATAATCCGAGATTTGCTCGGCCACCTGCAGCGCAACGTTTTCCTGCGCTTCCGTCGTGGACGCGCCGAGATGCGGCGTGCAGACGACCTTTTCGTTACCGAACAGCGCATTGGTCTTGGCCGGTTCTTCTTCGAACACGTCGAAGGCCGCCCCCGCAAGCTGGCCGGAATCGAGTGCTGCCTTCACCGCGGCTTCATCGACGAGGCCCCCGCGCGCGCAATTGATCAGACGCGCGCCTCTCTTCATACGCGCAATCGCATCGGCTGAGATGATGTTGCGCGTCTCGGGCGTTAGCGGCGTGTGCAGCGAAATGAAATCGGCGCGCGGTAACAGCTCGTTCAGCTCGACTTTTTCCACGCCCAAATCGGAAGCGCGTTCGGGCGACAAATAGGGATCGAACGCGATCACGCGCATTTTCAGCGCCTTTGCGCGATCGGCAACAATCGACCCGATATTGCCGCAACCGATCAGGCCGAACACTTTGCCCGTCAGCTCCACGCCCATGAAGCGGTTCTTTTCCCACTTGCCCGCCTGCGTGGACGCGTTGGCCGCCGGAATATCGCGCGCCAGCGCCATCATCAGCGCGATGGCATGTTCCGCTGTCGTGATGGAATTGCCGAACGGCGTGTTCATGACGATGATGCCCGCGGCCGTGGCAGCGGGAATGTCGACATTGTCGACGCCGATGCCGGCGCGGCCGATGACCTTCAGATTTTTCGCCGCGCGAAGGACCTCGGCGGTGACCTTCGTCGCGGAACGGATCGCGAGACCGTCATAGTCGCCGATGACCCGCAGCAGCTCGTCTTTTGTCAGGTTCATTCTGACGTCGGCTTCGACACCACGGTCCTTGAAAATGGCGACGGCGGCTGGAGACAGGGAATCGGAAATCAAAACCTTGGGCATGACGCTCACCCGTTCTTGACTTGCTGGAAGGCCCAATCGAGCCAGGGAGTCAACGCTTCCAAATCGGAAGCATCCACGGTCGCGCCGCACCAAATGCGCAGTCCCGGCGGGGCCGCACGATAGCCGCCGATGTCCAGGGCGACGCCTTGCTTTTCCAGCACGCTGGCGATTTTCGAGGCGGCCGCGGCTTGCGCGTCTTTCGGCAGCGCCGTGAACCAGGGATCGACCACTTTCAGGCAGACGCTGGTGTTGGAGCGCGTGCTCGCGTCGCCGGCGAGAAAATCCACCCACGCGGTGCGTGCGACCCAATTCGCCAACACGCCCAAATTCCGGTCGGCGCGCGCCATCAAACCGGGCAAGCCGCCAATCGATTCCGCCCATTTCAGCGCATCGATGTAATCTTCAACGCACAGCATCGAGGGCGTGTTGATGGTCTCGCCTTCGAAAATACCTTCAACGATCTTGCCGTCCTTCGTCAGTCGCGAAGTCTTCGGCATCGGCCAAGGCGGATTATACGATTCCAGCCGCGCAACCGCGCGCGGGGAAAGGATCAGCATGCCGTGACCGCCCTCGCCGCCCAGCACCTTCTGCCAGGAGAAGGTCACGACATCGAGCTTGCTCCACGACAGATCCATGGCGAATGCCGCTGATGTCGCGTCGCAGATCGTCAGACCCTCGCGATTATCCGCGATCCAATCGCCGTTCGGCACGCGCACGCCCGACGTGGTTCCATTCCACAGAAAGACGATGTCGTGCGTGGGATCGGTCTGTTTCAGATCGGGCAATTCGCCATAGGGCGCTTTGATGATGCGCGTGTCCTTCAGCTTTAACTGTTTGGCGACATCGGTCACCCAATCCTCGCCGAAGCTTTCCCAGGCGAGTACGTCGACAGGCTTCGGTCCCAGCAGCGACCACAGCGCCATTTCGACAGCGCCCGTATCGGAGCCCGCGACAATGCCGATGCGGTAATCGGCGGGCACGCGCAGCACGCTGCGGGTGCGGTCGATGGCTTCTTTCAGCTTGGCTTTGCCCGGCTTGGAGCGATGCGAGCGCCCGAGGCACGCATCCTTCAGGGCTTCAGGAGTCCAACCCGGCCGCTTGGCGCAGGGTCCGGACGAAAAAAAAGGCCGTGCGGGGCGCACGGCCGGAACGGTTCCGGTCATGTTTCATTCCTTCCAGAATGACGGCGCTCCGTTGGGGGAGCGTGGCCCGGCGCGTCTGTAGCGAGTCAGGGGACGCGCGTCAATTGCGGCATATGGCTCTTCAGGCGCCTCTGCGGCTTGCCGTTTTGTTAAGATTGCTGAAACTCGTGGGTATGACCGATTTCGCCGCCGTCGATGCCGTTTTGTTTCCGTGGGCGGAACTGCGCGGGCTGCACGTCTACACGGGGCATCGCCAGAACGTGGTGCGCTCCGTGACCATTTATGTCTGGATCGGATCGTGTCATGAATCGACGGGGCACATTTGGCTCGATCCGCCGAACGAGCTTGGACTCGTTGGCGTGCACGCGGCGCATCGTGGTTTCCGCATCGATGAAGCGGCGCCGGTAAGCGGACTCGCCGCGGCGCTCGATTCCGTTAGTGACCGCTTGGCGGAGCACAAACGTCTCGCCGAAGCCGGGTGATCCTTCCATGCGTAGCGGGGGAGGGGGAACGATGCGTGCTTCGAGGCGCGGCCGTCATGGTGAGGTGCGACGCTGAGCCGGACTTCCCGGCGAGCGCGGAGCCTCGAACCACGGCCGCGCTCCTCAGCATGACGAGCATGGTGGAGGGGGCTGATCCTGCGTGCCGCATACCTTTCATTGTCATCCCCGGCGAGCATCGCCCATCGGCGATGCGAGGGAAGGGGATCCATTTGGAAAAAGTTTCGCGCAATCGGAGACGAATAGATTCCCTTCCCGCCGTGACGCAAAGTGCGTCACGTCGCCGGGAATGACAAACAAGGTATTGCAGTGAATTGCGCCTTACCGCGCGACAGCATCACGCGTGTAATATTTCGTCCCGTAGGCTTTCGGCTGGAAGTCAGGATGATAGCGGCACGGCCCGTCAAAGCCGCTGCGCAATTGCTCGCACGCTTCCGCGATTAGCGACGCATCGGGTTTGAAGTCCATTTCGATCCACTGCATCAGCATTTCGATGGCGCCAATGATCTCCGGCGCGCTTTGGCCCGTATGCTGATTCTCGTCCGTGTACGCCTGAACCAGCCGGTCCGCATTGCCCGCGGCGCGCACCGTGTCGCGGAACATGGATTCCACTTCGACAACGACTTGCGGATCGTTCATGGAATGGATCGCGACCATCGGAATGGTCAGCGCGCCCGTCGGTTGTCCATCTGCCTTTAAAGCCTCGCGTGCCTCACGGTCGGTATCGAATCGGGCCACCCCGCTGTTCAGGGCGGCGTCGTCCGCTGACCCGCGATAGCGGATGCCGACATTGGTAAAAGCGCTTTTGCCGCTTGTGATGCGTTCGGAAACGTCGCGGAAAATGAACGTGGCAGACTGCATGTGTCGCACCAACATCGCCGGCGAGAAGCCCATCACGCCGATAATATTGGCGAGGTTCTGCTTCTGCTGATCGGTCCGCATCGCCGCCGGTTTGGTGACGCCGGTGCATTCATCGACGCGGGATTCCAGGTCCTTCAGCGTCATTTTCGAATCGGCGGGGATACCCTTCCACAGCGGATATTGCGCCTCGCCGCTGCGCGGCAGGTTCTTGCAGTAATACTGATACACCGCCCGCAAATCGGCGCGGAATTCGTAGCCGACCGCCGAACCCGACACGAGGCCGCTATTCGTGAACACGCCGTTGTAATTGAGCGACCCGTCGGGATTTTGCGCGTATTTCTCCACCAGCTTCGCCGCCACCAGCCCGCCATAAGAGGCGCCATGAAGCAGCGTGCGCTTCGGTTTGGCGATGCGGGCGATGAAGAATTTGCGCGCATCCTCCGTATCGGCGGCGGCCATCTGCACGCCATAGCCTTCACGGCGATAGCTCGAGGCAACCCAGGCGAAGCCGCGTTCGACCTCGACCGCGTATTTGTTCAGATCGCCTTTGCTGTTGCCGGCTTTGGCCGGTTCGAGCGAGGGTCCGCCATGCGCGAACACGATCAGCACGCCGTTCCAGCTCTTCGGCATGGCGGCCAGAACGTAAGCGCCGGTCTGAAGCTTTGTCTCATAACAGGTGGCGATTTGCGCCACATTGTCCGGACACGGAACAATGTCCGGTTTCGCCTCTTGCGCAAAAGCGGGCGACGCCGCCAGCGCTAAGAACACCCCTGACAAATGAGAAGCAAAACGGCGCATGATCCTCCTCCTATCCCTATGGTTTGGATCACCGTCTATCCTTTGGCTATCCTATGGCTGGATCACCGTGCGGCTATAGAAAGGCTGCGAATCCCAGCTCAGAACCTTTTCTGTCCCATCGAACAGCGCGCCGATGCGCCCGCCGCCCGCTTTATAAGAGAACTCTTTCACACGGTCCGGCGGATTGGTGGTCGCGTTGCGCGTGATATCCGTGCCCTGCTCCGTGCGGAAGATTTGATATTTTGAGGGGTCGGATGGGTTGTAAAACTTCACATCGCCGCCGCCCTTGTTGGCCGCGGCGTGTTCATATTTCACATGCACCTGCATGCGCTCGCCGGAAGGCGCAGCAAAATCCCAATCTTCCTCGCCGACGGCCGTACCGCCGGAGGCGCTGACGCTGCGAGTCATCTTCGCGTTGGGTGCATATTGGTAGACGCCGAACGGTCCTGGCGCATCGGCCGCATTATCGGTGAGCCCGGCAATGATGATTTGTCCCGTCGCTTCGCCCGCGCTCTGCTTTACCGGAACCGCCAAGTACGCCAGCCGCGAGCTGCCACGCCCCACTGGCTTGCCGTCGCTGCCGACGACATTGATCCGGTCGATAAAGATCATGCGGATGTTCGCGTCCTTTGCCGGGCCCATCGGCGCGACCAAAGGCACCCATCCGCTTGGCAGCATCTTCTGCAACGCCGCATCGGGAACGTGGAAATCGAGCTGGAAACGATGCTCCGGGCCTTGCTCGAGCATGGTATCGGCAGCAAGCGGCGTGACCGCGCCCGCAGCAACGGCGAGCAGCCCGCCCGCGATGGTTTGTTTTAGGAATGGCGTCATTGGGCCCTCCCAGCCTCATTCACGCCGAAGTGAGCCTATAGCGCAAATGGCCTGAGGTCCAACGCTCGCATCGACAGCACCGTAACGTCCGACTAAGATTTACAAGCCGTTCATGGGGATTTTGGGGAGCCGTCATGTCTAGCAAATCGGACCTTCCGGATGCCAAGCGCCGTTCATTTCTGAAGGGTGCGGGCCTGGCCGGCGCAGCCGCTGTGGCGGCACCGCTGAGTGCCGTCGCGCAACCGCGCCCAGCACCGGCCCCCGTGCCTATGCCCAATCGTGCCGCAGAAACCGCGCCGCCGCCCGAACTCGAAGTTCTGACCGAAGGCAAGAGCGGAAGCGATTTCATGATCGATTGCATCAAATCGCTCGGCTTCGAATATATGGCCGCCAACCCGGCTTCCAGCTTCCGCGGGCTGCACGAGTCGCTCGTCAATTACGGCGGCAACAAGAATCCGGAATTCCTCACCTGCAGCCATGAAGAAATCTCCGTGGCCATGGGGCACGGCTATTACAAGATCGAAGGCAAGCCGCTGTGCGTGTTCGCGCACGGCACCGTCGGCCTGCATCACGCGACCATGGCGCTGTACAATTCCTGGTGCGATCGCGTGCCGGTCTATGTGGTGATCGGCAACATCATGGACGTGCAGCTCCGCCGTCCCGGCATCGAGTGGAATCACAGCGCGCAGGACCCCGCCGCGGTGGTGCGCGATTTCGTCAAATGGGACGACAATCCCGCTTCGCTGCAGCACTTCGCCGAATCTTCGGTGCGCGCTTACAAGATTGCGATGACGCCGCCGACGCTCCCCGTTCTGCTGGTCGCCGACGGCGCGCTTCAGGAAGATCCTATTCCCGACGGTATGCAGTTGCGCATTCCCAAACTGCCGCAGGTTTCCGTTCCGCAGGGCGAATCCGGCGCGGTGGCTGAAACCGCGCGTCTGCTGGCGACGGCGGAAAATCCGGTTTTGCTCGCCGACCGCTACGCGCGTACGGAAAAAGGCGCCAAGCTGCTCGTCGAATTGGCCGAGGCCCTGCAATGTCCGGTGGTCGACACCAGCGGCCGTCTGAACATTCCGACGCGCCATCCCCTGAACCAGAGTTCCCGCGCCCGCCAGCATCTGAGCCAGGCGGATGTCGTGCTCGGCCTCGAAATGACGGACTATTGGGGCACGATCAACGCTTACCGCGATCAGCTTCACCGCACGTCCAAGACCATCACCAAGCCGGGCGCGAAGATCATCAGCCTCGGCTGCGGCGATCTCTACGGCAAGTCGAACTATCAGGATCAACAGCGCTTCGCCGATGTCGATGTCGCGATGACCGGCGATGGCGAAGCAACGCTGCCGATGCTCATAGAAGCAGTGAGAAAGCACACGGACCAGGGCCGCAAAGCGAGCCTCGAAGCGCGCGGCAAGAAACTCGCCGAAGCGCACAAAGCGGACTTCGAAAGGGCGCATGTCGATGCGACCTATGGCTGGGACGCCAGCCCTGTTTCAACGGGCCGCCTGTGCGCCGAAGTCTATGAGCAAATTCGGACCGAGGATTGGTCGATGGCCTCGCCGACCGCCTCGCTCTCCTATTGGCCGCAGCGTTTGTGGACCATGGACAAGCCCTATCACTTCATCGGCGATGGCGGCGGTATGGGCATCGGCTATTGCGCATCGGCGTCGGTCGGCGCGGCACTCGCCAATCGCAAACATGGGCGGTTCACGGTTGCGATCCAGTGCGACGGCGATCTCCTGATGACCATCGGCGTGCTGTGGACCGCCGCCCACCACAAAATTCCGCTGATGTTCGTGATGCACAACAATCGCGGCTACCATCAGGAACTCATGCATGTGCAGCGTATGGCGAACCGCCACATGCGCGGCCTCGACAAGGCGCATATCGGCACCACGCTGCGCGATCCCTTCATCGACTACGCCAAGATCGCGCAAGGCATGGGAATCGCCGCCATCGGGCCGATCACCGACCCCAAGGATTTGGGACCCGCTCTGACGCGCGCCAAGGCGATCGTCAAAGGCGGCGAGCCGGTGCTTGTCGATGTCGTGACGCAGGGGCGTTGAACATGATGATGCGTTTGTCCGCTCTTGTTTTGGCGCTGTCGGTTTCATCGGCCTTGGCGGCGGAAACGCCGAAGGGCGATCCGGCCAAAGGACGCGAGTCCTACACCACCAAAGGCTGCTCCTATTGCCACGGCACCGCAGGCCAAGGCGGTGGCGGCCGTACCGGGGGCTTACGCATCGCCAATATGGGGCTCAGCTACGAGGCGTTCCTAAATCAGCTTCGTCATCCCGTGAACGAGATGCCGCCCTATGTCGAAAGCGCGATGCCGGATGCGGAAGTGGCGAACATCCACGCCTATATCAGCAGCCTGCCGCCGCCGCCCGACGTGAAATCCATACCGATCCTAAATCGCTAGTCGTCGCGCCGCTCATGCTTCGACAAGCTCAGCATGAGGATAGTTTTTATTCCTCACCCTGAGCCTGTCGAAGGGTGAGGTCCGTCCGCCGCGCCGCCGGACACCTCGCCCGTAACAACGGGGGAGGAAAGTCGCCACAAGTGTAGGGCGCTTGCGGGCGCGCTTCGACATCCCCATCTACTGCCCATGTCTTCTCTCGAACATCCCTCACAATTCGAACTCGATCCCTATTCGGAACGTGTCGCGCATGCCTATGAGCGTGTCGGGCCGGCCGTTGCCAGCGTAGTCGCGCTCGGCAAAGACGGCGCGCCGAAGGGGCACGGCTCGGGCGTGGTCTTTGCCCCCGACGGCTATCTCCTCACCAATAGCCATGTCGCGGGCGGCGCCAAGGACTTCCTCATCACCCTTCCCGATGGGCATAAAAGCCCTGCGCGGATGGTCGGCGATGACCCCGCGACCGACCTCGCGGTCCTACGCATGTCCGCCAACGGCCTGGAATTCGCGCAGTTTGGCTCTTCCTCGAACCTACGCATCGGCCAACTTGTGGTCGCGATCGGCAACCCCTTCGGCTACCAGACGACGGTCACCGCCGGTATCGTCAGCGCGCTCGGCCGTTCGCTGCGCTCGCGTTCGGGCCGGTTGATTGAAAGCGTCATTCAGACAGACGCGCCCCTCAACCCCGGCAATTCCGGTGGGCCGCTCGTGGATGGGCTAGGCCAGGTTGTCGGCATCAACACGGCCATGGCCGGCATGGCGCAGGGCATCTGCTTCGCCATTGGCAGCGACACCGCCGAAGATGTCGCGGCACGCCTGATGCGCGATGGCCGCGTGCGCCGGGCGCGGCTTGGCATTGCGGGGCAGACGATCAGCCTTGACCGCCGGCTGGCACGCCGCCTGGAGCGGGCCGGCAATAACGCTGTGATGATCTCGGAAGTGATGGACAGTAGTGCCGCGTCACGCGCCGGCTTGTTGCCGGGCGATGTGCTGTTGAAGCTTGACGAAGAAGTCCTGACGGGCGTCGACGATTTGCACCGCCTGCTGACGGCCGAACGGGCGAACAAGGAAAGCGCCCTGACGCTTCTGCGCGCGAAAGAAATCAAAACAGTCGCAATCGTTCCCGATACGGACGATTGACATCCCCTCCGCGCTTCTCCGCGGCTCCGCGTGAATACTTGCAGAGCCGGGGAGTAAGCGGCGTGTAATTTACGACTTCAGCGTCTGGTAAATCCGGCGCACGGCGGCATCGGTCTGCATGTCATTGGCTTTAGCTTTCGCCTGAATGTCGGCGAGCGGTTTGGCGGCAACGGCCTGATCTTCCGTCTTGCCTTCCGCTTTAAGCTTGGCGATGCGATCACGCATCGTCACGAGCGAGTTGAGATAGGCCTGAAGATCCGCCTTCGTCGACACGCGGGCGTGACCGGGCACGATCTTGGTTTGCGCGTTCGCCAGGTTCACATAAGCGCGTACGCCAGCGATTTCGCCATCGATCGTTGCGCCGAGCGCGATGTTCGGAAGCCGCGGGGCAGGACCGCCGGTGTCGCCAATGGCAAGCACGTTCGCATCCGGAAAATACACGTAGGTATCGGTGTCCGTGTGCCCTTCCATATGGAAGAGCTCCACCGTGCGGCCGCCGGCGCTGAAGGCGGTCTTGTCCGCATAGACCTGCTTGGGCAGCGCATCCGCGGGTGAAGCCGGCGGGCGCTGGCCGTTATTGCCCGGGGGCGGATTGGCGAGCCGGTCTTTCAGGTTCTGATGCGCAAAGATGGTCGCGCCTTCCTTGCCGAATGCCTCGTTACCGCCGGTGTGGTCGCCGTGATAATGCGTGTTTATGAGATACTTCACCGGCAGATTGGTGATCTTCGCGATGGCCGCTTTCAGTTTGTCGTGCATGGGCGCGAATTGCGCATCCACGATGATGACGCTGTCGCTGCCGACGGCAACGGTGACATTCCCGCCCGCGCCTTCCAGCATATAGGTGTTGTGGCCAAGGTCTGTCGTTTTGACTTCGACTTTGGAAAAATCCTGCTGTTGCGCGTAAGCGCTTGTTGCAGCCAACACCAGTGCTGCCGCAGCAGCCGTCAGTAATGTGCGTTTCATAATTTGCCTCCCTCAGTTCGGCCCGCGCGCAATGGGCTCAACGAAGGGCGAATTCTAGCGGGATATCAGGGCAATGCGTAGCCCTTGGCACAAACTGTTCTGTAGGCCGCAACGCAAAATAAAGCAGCTCTTCCCTTGTCCTTTGGATGCCACAAGCGCCTGGCGCATAGCTGGCAGGTCAAATCGGGGGTGCGACATGAGCATGATCTGCAGCGTGCTCGGCGTTTCGCCAGTGCAGATAATTGCGCTTAGAGCCAATCCGGCGCTGGCGAGCTACCTCGCCATGCACATCGATGACGTCCCAATGCCCGGCGCGGCCGTGCCGGCCGTAATTGCCGCCCTGGGGCCGCTGGCGGCGGCGCTCGACCTGCACAAGTCCTGGCATATCCTGCATTACCTCTTCACCGGCGAAATCGGACCGACCAAGAGTCCCGCGGACGCCCTTATGAGCGGCGAGGAGCTCGGCGAGGATTTGGGTTACGGGCCGCCTCGTCTGCACGATGCGAAGGCGACCCGCGCCATCGGCGACTTCCTTACGGCGCTGACGCGCGAAAAATTGCAGGCCCGGGTTGATCTGCGGGCGATGCAGCGCGCCGGTGTGTATGCCATTCCCATGGGCGCACGTGCCGGGGCTGACGAGGAGAACGAATTGCGCGACGAGGTTGCTGCCTATTTTGAACCCTTGCGCGATTACGTGCTCGCCATGGCCGCCAAGCAGCACGGGCTTCTGATCTGGCTATCATGAAGGCTCAGCCTGGAGCAGACGTTCCATCCGAAAACAGCCGGCGCGTCCAACAAATAACCGATTTTACCTCATACAATTCAGGTATGGGTTTGTGCTCCGGCGTGAGCTATGACCCTCAATTGCTGCCATAGGGGTGTGAACGTGCTTGATGCATTTAATGCGCGGGTTAAGAAGGTTGTGCATCACAAGCACTATATTCGGCTATTCGTTTTCGCATCCCTGATGTGGGTAGCCGTAACAGCACCCGTGTTTTGGAGACCATTGCCTTATGTCGTCGATACTGTTGGCGTGGCGGAGCCACCCGCAATCAGTCTTTCCCAATTGGAGTCGAGTTGCGCTGGCGAGGCGCGCGGTGCCGCCACGGCATCCGCCCTTCAAGATTGCAAACAACAAGCACTGGCGAGAGTTGAGAGTGACCGTTCTTGGCAATTGGCAAACTGGGCATTTATCGTCTTATTTTTTCCCGTCGGAGTGCCACTACTGTTGTTAGCTGCCGGTCTTGTTTTCTCCTGCGTAGAAGAAGGTTCCCGCTCACCTACGTCGTAGGGCGAGATCATTGGCGCTCCCTAGGGGACTCGAACCCCTGTTTTCGCCGTGAGAGGGCGACGTCCTAGGCCGCTAGACGAAGGGAGCAGCGGGCCGTCGGGCCTTATACGGTCGCCAGCCCGCGCGGATCAAGGCGAGAAGCGGCAAGCCGGCAACGCGAAACGCTATTTCCCAGGGGTTCCATAGGCTTCCCGTGCTTGCCATGTTGAAGCGAGGTTACTCCTCCCGCATTTCGAGCTGTGTGAACGCGTGCCGCTCATCGAACACATAAGCGCGGAGGGAAAATCCAACCTCGGCGGCGCCCCCCGCAATGAGATAGAGAAAGCCCGGCTCATACGCCTCTGCGAGGTCCGTCGCCGATGGCGCCGGCACGCCGTCTGGATGCGAGTGGAAGCAGCCGATCAGGCGCGTGTCCTTGCCTCGCAGGGCCCGCATGAGATCAAACTGCACTTGCGGATCGATCAGATAATGGCGCGAGGGATTTTCTGCGACATTCGCGGCCTCATGCACCGCGGTGATGATCCAGCCCGTTTCCCTGTCTTTGCCTTCGAGCAGACCGCAGCATTCATCGGGATAGGCGCGCGCAGCCGCCAGAAGCACCTGTGCCGCAAGCTCATCGGGCAATACGAGAATGGATTTGCTCACGGCCGCGCGTTTACGGCGATGCGGCCGATGACGCGCCCCGTTGCAGCGTCCAGCACCACGAGTTCGTCTCCGTTCGGACCCGACAGCCGCAGCAAGATACGATTGCCGTCCAATTGCGTGGATTCGATGCGCTCGCCGGGCGCGGGCACGCTCGCCGCATAAGCCTCGCTGGCAGGCGCCCGATTGCCGGCTCTGAGAACCGCTGCGACGATCAGCGCAATGACCCCCACCACAATAAGCACGCCTAAGATGATGACGAGCGCCAACAGCCCGCGATAGCTTGAGGATGGTTTCACATCGCTTTGGGACATGGCCGATACATCATCCGTCCACGGAAGAACTTGCGAATTTCACGCCGGCGAGGCGCACAAAGGCTGGCGGCTGGACCATTTCCTGGCGGTCAATTGTCCCGAGCTGTCGCGTTCGCGCCTGCAAGCTTTGGTTGCGAAAGGCGCCGTGACGCTTGGCGGCCAGACGATAAGAGACCCCAACAAGCGGGTCAAACCAGGCGATGTGGCGGGCATCGTCATTCCGCCGCCAACGCCGGCCGAGCCGCGGCCGCAGGAAATTCCACTCGCGATCGTCTATGAAGATGCCGACCTCATCGTCATCGACAAGCCTGCCGGCCTCGTCGTGCATCCCGCCGCCGGTAATCTCGACGGCACGCTGGTCAATGCGCTGCTTGCCCATTGCGGCGATTCGCTTCCGGGCATCGGTGGCGTCGCGCGCCCCGGAATCGTGCATCGCCTGGATAAGGACACCAGCGGCCTTTTGGTTGCCGCCAAGACCGAACGCGCCATGCGCAGCCTCGCCAAACAGTTCGCCGCCCATGCCGTCGAGCGCGCTTACAACGCCGTTGTTTGGGGCGCACCGCGCGCGGGCGAAGGCTTGGTGGAAGGCAATCTCGGGCGCAATCCGTTTGATCGCAAACGCATGGCCGTGTTGCGCGGCCAGGGCAAACCGGCACGCACCCGCTATCGCGTGTTGGAGCCATTCGGAAGCGGCGAGAAAGCCTTTGCAGCTCTGGTGGAATGCCGCCTGGAAACCGGCCGCACGCATCAAATCCGCGTGCACTTGGCCCATATCGGGCATCCTCTGATCGGGGATTCCACCTACGGGAAGAGCCGCTCGGCTCCGCGGGCAAAAACCCCTGAAGAAAAAGCCGCTTACCACATGGCGGCCAGTTTTCCCCGGCAGGCATTGCACGCGGGGGTGCTGGGTTTTTTTCACCCGACACGGCAAACTAAGCTGCGTTTCGAGTCGCCCTGGCCTGAGGACTTCGCCTTGCTCGTTAACACCCTGCGCAACTTAGGGCTGCGCCGGCCAGATGCCCGCTGATCTTGTAGGTCCTGTCCTAATACGGACACTTAGTTTTTGAAACTAGGACAGTCGCGGTACTTTCAGTCGCTAAACCTGCTCGCGCTCTTTGATTTCCTTCGCCAGCAGCCGCCATGACGTAGCGATAGACCGCAGATAGATTTTGTCGTTTGGCACCTTCGCGCGCTCCGCTTCCCTATCGGCTTCAGCCGCTAGATGCAGATACCGCGCATACCGCACGTGTGGCGGCTCCCCCTCCTGATCCGACAAACGTCATCCCCTAAAAAAGACGAATGGGCGATAACGCAGAAGTATGTGTCGGGTTCCGGACAAATGATGGTTAACCCCGCAAGCCCGTTACGACGGGTCCGGTCCATCATAGTCGCTCGGAGGCGGGATTGTTTTCCATCTCGTTGCGATCTCTTCCGAGGCGTCCGCGACGTATTTGAGCTTCGCGGCAAATGTGCCTGGGGGCCTGTGGCTAGTGTGCCCAAAAACGTCCACCGCCCAACATAGAGCTGGGTCAGGATCGCCCAGGCCGGAAAGAGCCGTCCCGCAATAAGTGTAAATCAGCCCCGCGATGATCTTCGATCGCTCAACGCGGGAATTTGTGGAGGCCTCGCCTTTCGAGAACAAGAAGAGGGCGCCGCCGATACGATCCTTTCCGCCCATCACCGGCTTACGGACAATCAGGTCTAGAGCAACACTGACCTTTGTAGGCCAAAGCGCCAACGGTGGTTGCTTCCCGTGCACGGCTTCGCAGAGATACTTGGCGAAGCCCAATTTGTTGTAGGCGGCCTGGAACGCCTCCAAGGCCTCTATGGAGGAGTCGCTGTCACGTTTCAGCCACACTGACGCATTTTCTCGGAGCTTTCGCTTCTCCAGATGCTCGCGTACCGCAGAAAGGTGCTTGAAACTTCGGTTGTCATCGTTCAGAAAATTTACAAGACCTTCTCGTGATTTGTCGTATAGAGCGACAATGGAGGTCTTGGGGAACCGCGCCTCTTGGATGATCCGCTTCCGGCGCGTCGGCGACGCACCAAGATACTCGGCGATCTGGTTTGCCGACACCTGCGGATTTGCTCTGTACCCGTACTTTTGATCGGTGACGCCCATGGATGACGTGTTCCTGTCAGCACGAATCGATGACACGAGAACAATCTGTATATCACCGCTATCAGCCAAGACTTACAAAGAGGCCGGTGGCAAAGGGCTAGGCGGTGAATACGGCTATTTTATTTATGAGATCGATGCCGCGTATCCCGATGCCGGCATTGAGGTAATTGGAAAGGCCGCATCAATCGATGCGGCCCTCCGGTTGTTTGAACTTATCTGTGGAAATGTACGTCCAGTAGCCGCCTAGCGCCGCCCGCCGTCGATTACGGTGAACGGTCCCGCCTTCCGCCCCTGCGGTTCGGTAATTTCGCCGCCGAGTGCTGCATCGACAAGCTCAGCAACCGTCCAGATATGATCGGCCACGCCAAGCTGCATCGCGGGAGTGACGCGCAGGGCTTCGTGCACGCGGCAAAGATTGTAATGCGCCGCATACAGAGCAACCGAAGCGCAATGGTTCAAATAGCTCTTGCTGAAAGCGTTTGTCAGGCGAGTGAAACGCCGCTGTTGCATCCGAAGGGTGAGGTTCTGGCGCTCAACGTATGACGTGCTGATGCGCGACGGGCGGCCTACTACGGCGTTACGGCTTACGCTTACTACCTGCCCAGGGCTGTAGCGGCGTGACGCCTCCGGCGTGCTGGCTACCGCATAGTGCTTTTCCATTACGCCGTATTTGCAATTTTCGCCAAAGGCCAAAGAAATGGCCCACGGATAAGCGCCGAAACCATCGGAAGAAATCTCAGGTGAGCCGACAACGCGGTTACGAAGATCACGCGCGAAAAGCTCAGTATTTTCGCGGTTACGCTTGCCTGTGCGGTAGGTAATGATCGCCTTGGCCGTGCCGGCCAAAGCGATGAATGTGTATTGGTCGCCAACAAGGTCGCCATCTTCCGGCAGCACCTTGCGTTGCTTCTTGCCGACGTAGCTCCAAATTTCGTCTAGCTCGATACGGTTCACTTGCAAGTCGCGCATCATGCGGTGATGCAAACGATTGCAGCCCTCACCCACACGGACGGCTAGGCGCATGATCGTGTCGCGGTGAACGCCTGTTAGGCGCTCAACGGCGCGGATGCTGCAACCTTCCGTTAAGGCTGCAATGATTTCGATCTGCTTTTCGCGGGAGAGAATGTTCACGGCCACAGCCCTTGCATTTGGAGGGGCGGGCCACATGCGCTATATTCAGCGTTGCGGTCATAGCCTGGGCTCACCCCCGGGTTTTTGATCCGGGACCGGAGCTGTTAGCGCAGCGACGGTCCCACCTGATTTCTGGTTCCCCGGCCAGGATTCGGACCTGGATTTCCTCACTTGTAGGGGCGGGCGTCCGACCATTAGACGACCGGGGATCAGAAGGCCGATTAAGGGCCGCTACCTTTCCTTGTCAGGGGAGCCGGGTAGCGGCCCTTCCTATTTGTCCTCGCCCCGCGTGCCGGTCGATCTCACCGGGGCTTGCCGCTCTTCTGAGCATGATCATCTCCATCGCGATAAAAGAATCGTATCAGGAAGCGGCCCGCCTCGCAAGCTCATTCCCCGAACTATTCTCTTGTTTCACGTTAAACAGTGAAAGGGAATAATTGACGGCATGGGCGGGAACCGGTATACAGGCCGCGTCGAAGAAGGAGAACGACATGGCCAAGGCACGCAGCCCACAATACCCAGCCTTTGGGCTGAAGGATGCGGTCGAAAAGATCGCGGAAATCTACGACAAGGATTACCAGAACGCGCTGCCGCGTGACGTAGTGGCGGGCCACATGGGCTACAAGGCGCTGCACGGAAAGGCGCTGACGGCCCTCTCCACCCTGGGCAAATTCGGCTTGTTAGAGGGTCGCGGGGAGAACACGCGCGTGTCCGATCTGGCTGTGCAGATCATTGCCCACCAATCTGGTACGCCGGAGCGCGCGGCGGCAATCCGCGAAGCCGCTGAAAAGCCTGAGCTTTTTTCTGAACTGGACCAGAAATTCCCGGGAGGGAAGGCCAGCGACCACGCAATCAGGGCCTATTTGCTAACACAAAAATTTATCCCCAGCGCGGCTGATGCTGTTATTCGCTCTTATCGTGATACAAAATCGTTTGTGGAGGCCGAATCACCAGGGTATACTCCGCCCAAGAATGTGGCCGAGAGCGAGCCTAAAGTGCAGCAACAGTCCATCCAGTCTGCTCCGCATGGGTTTGTCCCCGCGCCGGGCGTGCAAATCTCAGTCAGCGAGCCGTTCCGCGTCTCGTTTACTGGCGATGGCATTGAACTTACGGGCAGGCTGACAAGCGCAGAAAAGGCGGACGAAATGATCGCCGCCATTAAAGCTTTGAAGGTGCTTTTGAAGCCTTCGGCGCAGACGGAGACGGCGAGCCCGAGCCCGGAAGCGAACCGGACTGATCGTCGTTTGAGCGGGCCGGATCAGCCGTAGCTTTTTCCGAGTAGTCGCGGTTGTAACCGCGCGTGCTGTATCGATGCCAGCCAAACTCACAGCGCCATTTCATCGACTTTTGTTTCGGGTTTTTGGATTTGTACACGGCATCACCTTTGATTGATGAAACCGTGCACGCTGAGCGAATTAGGACAGTGGCGAAAGGGGTTTAGGACACTGCAGGGCAGGCTAGGACAGCACCATCTTGTAAAACCAAGGTGCAATGCCCACATTCCGCCAGAATGGGGGATATTCTTCAGTAAGCACGCGTTAGCACCTTGGATGGATGCGTCATTTGCATCCCACCATGGTTCGCGTTTTGAGGGGTTTTGAGATGGCTACGAGAGCGCTTCCGGTCTTGGGTGAGGGCGGCCTGTCCCGCTACCTCTCTGAGATTCGCAAGTTCCCGCTACTCGATCCGCAGGAAGAGTACATGCTCGCCAAGCGCTGGCGCGAGCACGAGGACACCGACGCGGCCCACAAGCTCGTCACCAGCCATCTGCGTTTGGTGGCCAAGATCGCGATGGGCTATCGCGGCTATGGCTTACCGATCAACGAGGTGATCGCCGAAGGCAATATCGGCCTGATGCAGGCGGTCAAACGCTTTGAGCCGGAGCGTGGTTTCCGCTTGGCCACTTATGCCATGTGGTGGATCAGGGCGGCGATCCAGGAATACATCCTGCGCTCATGGAGTCTGGTGAAGCTCGGCACCACGGCGGCGCCTTTCCAGCACATTGGGATCCTAAGCTTAGAATTCCACGTGGACAAGTTGTCGCG
>JADMIO010841933.1_pt1 | contig 86875 bp, 84 predicted proteins | sample 8958161 | NCBI WGS metagenome assembly JADMIO01 (sample SAMN16585339, study PRJNA669376) | soil metagenome | isolation source: Crop rotation soil | place: USA: Cullars Rotation, Alabama | collected 2011 | reverse complement strand
GCGACAACTTGTCCACGTGGAATTCTAAGCTTAGGATCCCAATGTGCTGGAAAGATGACTGGGTACCAAGCCGTTGCCGTGATCGGGCCGGCAAAGGCTTCGCCGGAAGAACTGGCGACCGCCCGGGAGATCGGCCGGCTTCTTGCGAACCGGGGCATTGCCGTGGTCACGGGCGGTGGGCACGGCGTGATGGAGGCGGCCTGCCAAGGTGCCTTCGAGGCTGGCGGACTGACGATCGGGATCTTGCCAGGCGAGTTGGGGACGGAGAACGCCTATGTGAAGGTGCCCGTCGCCACCGGTCTGGGCGAGGCGCGGAACGCCGTAGTCGTGCGCACCGCGCATGCCGTCATTGCCATCGGCGGAGCTTACGGGACTCTGTCCGAGATTGGGTTTGCGCTGAAGATTAGGAGGCCGGTGGTGGGGCTGAACACCTGGCAGCTCGCCAGCGGCGGCTTCCCGGATGGGGGCATCCGGGTCGCTTCCTCGCCTGAAGAGGCGGTGGAGCTGGTGGTTGCCCTCCTTGCGGAGTGAAGGAACGCGGAGTTCACTCCGCCACCCGGACACCGCACTTCAGTGCGGTACGCCGACTGAAGTCGGGGGTACCGGTAGCGGGCTAAAGCCCGCGTTCCCTAGACCTGCGGGCGCATAGTAGGGAAGAACAGCACCTCACGAATGTGGTCGGCCCCTGTCAGGAGCATGGCCAATCGGTCGATCCCGAAGCCGCAGCCTCCCGTGGGCGGCATGCCTGCTTCGAGTGCGTAAAGGAACTCCTCGTCTACCGGGTGCGCCTCGTCGTCGCCCTTCGCCTTCTCAGCGGCTTGCTGCATAAAGCGCTCCCGCTGGTCGATGGGGTCGTTGATCTCGCTAAAGGCGTTGCAGAGTTCGCGGCCGAGGATGTAGCCCTCGAAGCGCCGGGTGAAGCCGGGGCGGTTCGGGTCCTTCTTCGCCAACGGCGAAGTCTCGATCGGGTAGCCGATGACGAACGTAGGCTCTTGGAGGCCGGGCTCGACAAAGACTTCAAGCAGTTTTTCGATAAGTCCTCCCAGGTTGTTCTCCTTATCGAGGTTGATGAATGCGCCCCGCTCTTTCGCCTTCTCAGGGATGTTCAGTTCCTTGGCTTTCGCGGCGGCGCTAGACAGGTCTGATAGGTCCGATAGGTCTAATCCGGACTCATCTTTAATAGCAGTCAACAGGTCAACCCGCTTCCAAGGCTTTGAGAAGTCCAGCTTGCCAAGGTCGGCGGTGCCAAAGACGCTTACTGCCACGAATCGGCACAGCTCCTCCATGCGGGTCATCATGTCTTCGAGGTTTGCGTAGGCCTCGTAGAACTCGCACATGGTGAACTCAGGGCTGTGGCGGTTCGAGACGCCCTCGTTCCGATACACCCGCCCGATCTCGTAGACCTTTGGCAGGTCGCCGCAGATCAGGCGCTTTAAATACAGCTCGAGCGAGATTCGCAGCTTCACGTCCATCTCGTAAGCGTTGTAATAGGTTGCAAACGTCCGCGCCATGGCGCCGCCCGCCTCATGCTGCAGCGTAGGTGTCTCGACTTCTAGGTAGCCCTGAGAGTCGAAGTAGCGCCGAACTGCAGTCGTGATCTTGGCGCGGTTGATCAGCATCTGGCGGGCTTCCGGGTTGGTGATCAGATCGAGGTGGCGGTGGCGGTAACGCTGGTCGACGTCTTCAAGCTCATACCACCGCTCGGTCCCGACCACATTCCCCTGCCCGTCCTTGATCTCGCGCACCTTGCCGATTGGCAGCGGCTGCAACGACTTGCTCAGCACTACCATCGAGCGCACATGAATCGACTTCTCGCCCGTTTTGGTGCGGAAGAGCTCGCCCGTGACGCCAACGTGATCGCCAATGTCCAGGAGCTGGTACAGCTCCCACTCCGTGGCGGTTAGGTCGTCTTTGCGGAAATAGCACTGAATCTTGCCGTCGCCGTCCGAGAGATGCGCGAAGCCGGCCTTGCCCATGAGGCGGTAGGAAACGACGCGGCCAGCAAACCGAGTTTGGAGTTTGGAGTTTGGAGTTTCGAGTTCCTGTTCTCCGCCTAGTTCCTCAAACTTGTCGAGCAGTTCCGTTGCGGAGTGGGTGACCTCGAATTTCTCCTGAGCGAAGGGGTCGCAGCCCAGGTCGCGCATCTTCTGCAGCTTTTCGAGGCGCACCTCGCGGATCGATCGCTCTTCACTCATTGGAGCGGGAGAGTTTACTGTCCTTGAGTGATGAGTGATGAGTGATGAGTGATGAGTGATGAGTGATGAGTGATGAGTGATGGTTCTCGCCTCAGCATTCATCACTCATCATTTCAAGCGAGGTCGTCCTTTTGCTCTCTTCAATCCGTCTTCCTAATGATCCGCACTCCAATCAAAGGTCGGATCGCTAAAGAGACTTGGTGAACCCAACCGACGACGGCTCCGACATCGAGCCTGCGACGCAGGAGCTCTCTGTCGTGCCTGGCGATCAAGAAGAACCGGGAGCGCAGAGAGAAAATCGCGTGCTCGCGGCCATCGTCTTCACTGACGCGGTCGCGTTTTCCAAGCTCGCGGGCAAGGACGAGCAGGCAGCCTTCGGAATTCTCAATCGCGACTTCGACCTGATGCGCCTCGCTTGTTCGAGCTTTGGCGGGCGGGTGCTCAACACGATGGGCGATGGCATGCTGATGTGCTTCAGCAGCGCCGTCGATGCCATGAACTGCGCCCTGCGCATACAGCAGCAGCTCTTCGCGCAGTCCCAAACCATTCACCCGGCGAGCGTCCTTCAGCACCGGATCGGCGTGCACCTTGGCGACATCATCATCGACGGCGACAACGTGTTCGGTGACGGTGTCAACGTCGCCGCCAGGCTCCAAGCTGAATGCAAGCCCGGTGCGATCTGCTACTCGCGCATGGTTGCGGACGTGATCAAGAACAAGGTGCCCGTACGCGGCCGCTTCCTGGGTCCAAGGATGCTGAAGAACATCGCCGAACCGGTTGCGGTGTACGAAGCGCCCTCGCTTGCAGAGTTCACCGCGAACCAACACGATCCCGGCGATCCCATCGAACCCCAAGCTCTCGACGAGGGCGCGAGCGGTTCGAAGGCAACCCTTATCCTGGTAGGCAGCGCACTGCTCGTGATCGTGGCAGTCGTGCTTATCTTCACGATGACGCGCCCCAAGCAGCCTGGCGAAGGACGCGGCCCGGCCAAGCCCACGCCTGTCGCGAGCGAAAGCTCGATCCCAACTCCGACGAACCGCGCCACACCGCCGGACAAAACCGAGGAACTAGCGAACTACAAGAATCGCTATGATTTCCAAAGCATGGTGTCGCTTCTTCCCGCCGAATCCCAGGAGCTCACGCGCGTTCAATCTCTAGTTGCGATGCGGTCCTGGTTTGAGGCTGAGCTAGGCTACAGCTCCCTAAGTAAGCCAATCTTGCTGAACGATGGCTCGAAGGCGCGGATCGGAACCCGCGGCGTAATCATCGAGGGGCCGACCGGGTTCAGTGAAACGCCGTTAGAGTCCCTTCCGCCGGCCACCTGGCTTGCCCTCTTGCAGGGCATGCTGGCCGCGCCGCCCTCCGGAAAATCGCCGCCAACCGAATCCACCACGTGGACGGGCAATTTTAGTGCCGAATATAACTTGTAATCGACGCGCTGAGCCGCAGTTTCAGCGCCGCAGGAGTATTGTTTGATGATGAGGTCTTCACTTCTCGCCGCTTCGCTGGCGCTCGTTCTCGGCTCGGGGATCGTTCCCGCATTTGCTTCCGATCCACCCGCAACTGTCAGCACACCAGCCAAGGCGACTGACACGGCGACGGTTAAGAAGGAAGAGCCGAAGAAGGATGAGAAGACGCAGGATTACGAGCGTGCCATCAAGGACCTCACGCGCATCGAGGGGCCCTTCCCGATGTACCTGCGCAAGAAGGACATCCTCATGGAAGTCCCGGAGAGCGCGCTCGGAAAGCTGTTTCTCGTCCAAGCGACCCTCGCGAGCGGCGCGAACCCGATGGGATTGCAAGCCGGCGACCCGCTGAACAACATCGACGCGTTCTCCTGGGAGAAGGCCGAAGACTCTCTGACCCTAGTCAAGCCCAACCTCAAGTATCGCTGGGACGGCAAGAATCCCTTCGCCACGAGCACCGAGCGCAGCATGCCCAAGGCATATCTTGGCAGCTACCGAATCGAGCAAACCAACACGGAGAAGAAGTGCATGCTCGTGAACGTCACGAGCTTCTTCATGGGCGACCTCTTCCGCCTCAACGAGCTCGTCAGCACAACCCTCGGCGGCGCGTACATGCTGGATCGAGACAAGACCGGCGTCGAGAAGGCGAAGGGCTTTGCCGACGAGAACACCGTCGTTCGCATGAAGATGCACTTCTACTCGTCGCGAGGGGCGGGCGATGGAAATCCCCTTTTGGCCCTGTTCGGAATCGGCGGTAATCAGCTCGAAGACGACCGCAGCGTCCCGCTCAAGGTCACCTACAACATGTGGTACCGCAAGGACGACGGCTACAAGCCCCGCCTCGCCGACCCCCGCGTTGGCTATTTCACGACCGACTACTTCAGCCTCGACAAGTTCCTGGACGACGATCACACCGAGCGCCTGATCAACCGCTTCAATCTCGTGAAGCGCGATCCGAAAGCCGCGATGAGCGAGCCCGTGAAGCCGATCGTGTGGGTGGTCGATCCTTCGGTGCCTGAGAAATGGCGCGAGGCAGTAAGGGAAGGCATTCTTCGCTGGAACAAGGCCTTCGAGCCGCTTGGATTCAAGGACGCGGTGCAGGTCAAGGACGTTTCGAACGATCCGGACTACGACCACGCCGACGGCCGCTACAACGTGGTTCGCTGGACAATGAGTGAGGACGCAGGCTACGCCGTAGCTCTGTCGCGGCAGGACCCGATCACGGGCGAGACGCTCAATGCGGCGGTGACTTTCGATTCGACGATGCTGAGCTTTATTCTCGGCGAACATCGGAACAGCTCGACACCTTCTGCGACAGCGATGGTTCAGCACAGCCTGGACGTTTTGACCGGCGCGGGGCAGAGCCAAGGCCTCGCTCCCGATGCGTACATCTTCGACCACGACCGAGCGGTCGCACAGCGGACCGGGGACAAGACCGCACTCAAATTCGGCTGGCGTCGACTGAACTGCGAGATGGCGAGCGGCCTCGCTGAGGACGCAGGCTTTATGCTCACCGCCGCCCAGGCGAATCCGGGCATGAAGATTTCTCCCGACGAGTACGCAAAGGCTTACATCTCCGACGTAGTCAGCCACGAAGTGGGCCACTGCCTCGGTCTTCGACACAACTTCATCGGCTCAACGAATCTGACGACTGCGCAGCTCGACGACGACAACATGGTCTCACAGCAGGGTGTCTCCGCGAGCGTTATGGATTACGTTCCGACGAACGTGATGGCAGTCTTGAAGGGCAAAGGCAACTTCTTCACGCCGACGGTTGGATCCTATGATCTTTGGGCCATCAAGTACGGCTACATGAATGTGCCGAACGCCGACGGTCCCCTTGCGGAGAAGTACGCCCTTTCGCAAGTTGCGTCGCTTTCCAGCCAGCCGGGCCACGCGTTCCTCACCGACGAGGACGCCGACAGTTACGATCCTTACGCGGTTCGCTTCGACAACGCGAAGGATCCGGTCAACTACGCGGCCAAGGAAATCGAGGCCTCTAAGCGTGCGCTCCGCTACGCTTTGACTCAGCTTCCGAGGCCGGGCGAGAGCTACAACAAGCGCACCACGCTAATCGCTAGCGCACTGCTGAACACCTTCAAGCAGGGCCGCTTGGCTGCCCGCTTTGTCGGTGGCATCGACGAAAGCCGCAACTTCCGGGGCGACTCGCATGAGCGGCCTACGCTTCAGCCTGTCAACGCTGCGGACCAGCGCCAGGCGGTTCAACTGATCACGCGAAGCTGTCTCGGCAGCAACGCGTTCTGGCTGCCGAAGGACGCACGATTGAACCTCTCCATGGGCGAGGTCGAGAACCAGTGGGACGCCCCCATTCGGAGCGTGATCTCCTCACAGCAAATTGCACTCCTGTCCACCCTGTTGAGCGCAGATAAAACCGGGCGCATCGGCGAGAACGCGTACAAACTTGGCACCGGGGCGTACACGCTCAACGAGCATTACGGCACGATCCTGAGCGCGATCTTTAGCGAGATCGGCCAGAATCAGAACGTCGACGCGAATCGCCGCGACCTGCAGCGGTTCACAGTGAACGCTTTGATCACTCAGTCGAGCGCCGGACCGAATGCCGTGAACGAGGACGTCCGCATGATCGCGACCGATTCCTTGCGCCGGCTGTCCACTCGTTTCGGAACTCAGATCGGGAAGCCACAGAAGCTGGACGACATGACTCGCCTCTATCTGCGGGACACGAAGGCGATGATCGATCGATATCTTGCACGGAGCGTCACGAGCCCGAGATAACAAGGCGAATAGGCGAATACGTGAATACGCGTGAAGTCACGGGCTACCATATGCGTATTCACGTATTCACGTATTCGTTCATTCACGCTCTCTCATGACTGCTCACCTTGCTACCGAGCTCCAGAACTACGTTCAATCGCTGACCCCGAAAGGCCCGGAGGCGGCGGTCAAGCCGGGGCATCGAGTCAAGTTCTCGTGGCCGCCACATCCGATCAGCTACAGCTTTCACGTTCTGGCTTCGGATTGGTCCGGCAGCAGGACCGTTGATTTGCACGGGGAGCCGTTCGAGGTGCGGATCGCGAAGACACCGTTTGGAGTTTTCGGGCGGTGTCAGGCGCTTTGGCTAGAGGCCAAAGGCGAGACCGAAGACGAGATGCTGCGGCACTTGAAGCGCGATGCTGAACCTTTCTTTCAGCGTCAGTTTGCAATCGCAAAGTGTCTAGGATCGCAGGCGAGGTTCACGGGCCACATTCGAGATCTGCAGCCAATCGAGCTGCTAAAGCTGCTCTACTGTCCCGATCGAGACGTGGCCTCTGAGGCACAGACAGAGATCGAGACGCATGCGAGCTCGCACCTTTTCACCGAGGCGCTGATCGCGATTCTCAAAGACGAGCGACACCCGCAGCGCCGCTCGGCTCAATGGTGTGTGCTCGACCTCTTCGAAGACCTCCCTGCCTTCGCCGGCACCCCCGAGGAGGAGACGGAGGCGCTGGAAGCCATGAAGGCCTTAATCTGGACCGCGACGGACGATTACGCCCGCACCACCTTTAAAGCTGGAGTCGTGCTAGGTGGCCATTTGCCTCACATGCGGGGAGGCAAGATGCTCCTGTCGTGCCTCGAGGCACCCAGCAAGTACGGTCGTCGTAGCGCCATTCACGGCCTGTTTCACACCGTAGAATGGGTTCCCGATCTCCGAGACGAAGTTCTCGCAGGTCTGCAGGGTTCTGCGGCCAACGACTCCGAGCCGCAAATCCGGCAGTTTGCGGCGGGTCTGGTGCACGATATCGAGCAGGGAAGCTATGACCACGTTCCCGAACCTCTTTTTGCGGGGGAGGTCGGGTGAGGGCAGCCTTTTTCATTGCGGCCGCAGCCCTGTGTGGGTGTCAAGATCGTCCGCAGAGGATTTTGCCCGCATGGGCAACGCGCGAGTTCCAGGCTTCGGAAGTGACGCTGGAGTTAAGGGCCGCGCGCCCTGGTGACAAGCCGGTTGGACCCATCCTGCATGTTTCTCAAGATTGGTTGAATAGATTTTCGCAGGCGCTGAAAGAGAGTCTGCGCGAGGACGTTCCGATGGCCGCGTGCGCTTTCCATCCTGACGTCATATTGCACGCCAGTGGTCGCACTCCAGTCGACATAGGCATTTGCTTTGGCTGCGGTGAAATCGGTGCCGGGCGGGGTGAGCTCACGGATGTGCTGCAAGTTTCAGGATTGGGCACCTTGCGCCCGTTAATGCAAGAAGCATTACCAAACGAATCCCGTTTCCGAGAGTAGGTGAGCCTCCGATCCTAGCCGAGCACATGCAAGAGGTACAAAGTCGTCACCAAGCCCGCAGCCGCGAGCGCCACGACCCAGAACAACTGCATGTACTTGCTGTTCGCGCCGGTTCGGGAGGTCTGATTGCGCGTGGCTGAGGCAAGCATCTGAAGCGCATGGCTTTCGATCGCAACGCGTCTTTCGCGACCTTTGCTAACAAAGGTGCCTCTTCTTCTTTGTCGAGAAGGCGGCCTGGATTTTGATCCTCCCACAGGCGCTTGACCGCAAGTTCCTCTTCAAAGGTCGCGTCCCACATAAGCTGCTCGAATATACGGATCGGCCCTGGCTAAGGTTGCTTGACGGCGATCCATAAAGATCTTGCGATTACAACCCGAACGAACCTAGGTTGCATGGCTGTAAACTCAGGTCGTGCAACCCGGACGGCTGGTGGTCGAGCAAGCGACCTCGATTTTTGGAACCTTCCGTCCGCCTTCCGACAAATCCCTGACCCACCGCGCTTACATGTTCGGCGCGATTGCTTCGGGGGATTCGATCGTTCGAACTCCGCTCAGGGGGGAAGATTGCGAAGCGACCCTTAGGTGTCTCGCCCAGATGGGCCTTCGCTACGAGTGGCTCACCGAAGAGGCGGTAAGGCTCCGACCCGCACGAGAATGGCATCAGCCCGAGGCGCCGCTGGATTGCGGTAACTCGGGAACCACTATACGCCTAATGTCAGGCCTGATCGCTTCGCGACCGCTCGATGTCACGATGATCGGCGACGCCTCGCTTAGCCGCCGACCCATGAAGCGCATCGCGGAACCCCTGCGGCTTATGGGAGCGACAGTCGAGGGAGACACCCCGCCCCTGCACATACGAGGAGGGCAGCTACAGGGTGTCGAGTACCGTAGCCCGGTCGCCAGCGCGCAGATCAAGAGCTGCACTCTCCTTGCCGGCCTCCGCGCCTCCGGCCCCACTAGGGTCACAGAGCCCGAACTCAGCCGCGATCACACCGAGCGGCTTCTCCGAGCCATAGGCGCCGACATCGAGACCGGAACGACCGAAGACGGAAGACACTTTGGGAAAGTCCAACCCACCGACAACTTGCAGCCATTCGAGTTCTCCGTGCCTGCCGACATCTCCTCCGCTGCCTTTCTTCTTGTCGCAGGCGGGCTCCTCGCCAGGGATGAAGGAGTCGGGGCCAAGGACGTGGGCGCGAATCCAACTCGAACTGGCCTCTTGCATGTGCTGACAGGCGCCGGCATTCCAATCGAAGTTACCAACGAACGAACCGAACTTGGGGAGCCCGTCGCGGACCTTCGAGTTCACCGGGCCGATAGTATCCAGCCGTTCAACGTTGACGGGAAGCTCGTGCCGATGCTCATCGACGAAATTCCGATTCTGGCCGTCCTCGCTACCCAATGTGAAGGCACCAGCACCATCCGTGACGCCGGCGAGCTCCGCGTCAAGGAAAGCGACCGAATTGAAGCCATGGCGGACGGCCTGCGCCGTATGGGCGCCCGGATCGAGACCTTTGAAGATGGAATGGCGATCACCGGCCCGACTCTTTTGCGCGGCATCGAGATTGACGCAAATCACGATCACCGGATCGCAATGGCGTTCGCCATCGCCGGCCTGATAGCCGAAGGTCAGACCGCGATCACGGGGGCAGAATCAATTGAGACTAGCTACCCCGACTTTGAAGAGGACCTGAAGCGGATGGGCAGGTTTTGACTTTTGATACTTTGGGATTTGGAATTTGGACTTGCGATCGATTCACTCAAATCTCAAATCTCAAATCTCAAATCTCCTTTAATTCTAAAAGCCGCTAGCCTTCGGTTAGACCCAATGAACAATCTTGTAATCGCCATAGATGGCCCAGCCGGAGCAGGGAAGAGCACAGTTGCCAAGATTCTCGCAAGGCGGCTGGACCTCAGCTACCTCGACACCGGGGCCATGTACCGAGCCCTTGCGCTTGCCGCCAAGAGGGCCAATATTTCGCAAACTGAAGCTCAGCAAATCGCAGATCTCGGCCACAGGATCGAGATCGACTTTGGGCACGGAGAGCCGCAGCCCGTGCTGCTGAACGGAGAAGACGTGACCACCGCGATCCGCACACCTGAAATCGGCGAAATGGCTAGCGCCATCAGCGCCCACTCCGCCGTTCGCAAGGTCCTCGTTGAGCGGCAGCAAGAGCTAGTCCAGCATGGCGGCTTCACCCTCGAAGGACGCGACGTGACGACCGTCGTTGCGCCCCACGCCCAGGTAAAGATTTACTTGACCGCCTCACTGGAGGAAAGGGCAAAACGGCGTTACATCGAGATGGAGGACAAGGGCATCGGGCATGGCGACTTCGAGGACGTGCGCCAGCAAATCGAGGGCCGGGACCATCGGGACATCACGCGAGATGAAAGCCCCCTCAAGGTGGCCGAGGGGGCCACGATTGTGGAAACGGGAGGTCTCTCCATTTATCAGGTCGTCGACCGCATTCTCGACCTTGTGCCTGAAGAGTAGCCCATTCGGAGATCACCCGATCCGGCTATTACTAAATGGGCGAACCCGCCGGTAACCTAGGCTCATGCGGCCTGACGGCAGACAAAACGATCAGCTTCGACCCGTGATTCTCGAGCGCAACGTAGCGAAATTCGCCGAAGGCTCCTGCTTGATTTCCATCGGAGACACGAAGATGCTGGTCACTGCCACGGTTGAGGACCGAGTGCCGCCCTTTATGAAGGGCAAGGGATCGGGTTGGGTGACCGCCGAGTATTCGATGCTGCCGCGCTCCGGCCGCCAGCGCAATCAGCGCGACCTCATGAAGCCCAACGGGCGCACGATGGAGATTCAGCGCCTGATCGGACGCAGCCTGCGGGCGGTCGTCGATATGGAAAGAATGGGGGAGCGCACGATCACCCTCGACTGCGATGCCATCCAAGCCGACGGGGGGACGCGCTGCGCGGCTATCACGGGCGCTTATGTGGCTTGCTACGACGCCATGCGCCATATGATCCGTCAGCGCATGATCAAGGAAATTCTGCTGAAGGAGCCGCTAGCCGCAGTCTCCGTCGGCATCTACCGAAATCAAGAGATCCTGGACCTCAACTATGACGAAGACAGCCAGGCCGGGACCGACATGAACGTGATCATGACGGGCAGCGGCAAGTTCGTCGAGCTGCAAGGTACCGCCGAGCAGGATCCGTTTGGGATCGATGTTTTAGGACGCTTGCTGAAGCTCGCTCAAAAGGGTGTGAACGAGCTTATCGCAGCTCAGAATGCGGTGCTAGCTGAGTAACTTTCAGTTATTCAGCTTCATGTAGGTGATCGTCGGCGCTTGAACGCCCGATGCACCCTCGATTCCGCTCACGACAACCATGTATACGCCACCCGCGTCAAGCGTGGGCGTACTACTGACATAAACCTGCTCGGTTCCGGCGCGGCGGACCTCGAACGTTAAGGCGCTGCCAGAGTCGACCGTGATCTGCTGGCCATTGCCGTAGCCGATGTCACTTAGCTTGAACTGGGGGTTATCGCCGGGGTTTTGGAAGTCGATGTTCGGCGTGTCAAAGCCCGCACCGCGGTTGAATCCGTGGAATACAAATAGCTTTGCCGTATTGCCGACGGGCGCCGTGAGGTCGACATCCACGATGGTGGTGCGAACGCGCTTAATCAACTCGGTGCCGTAGTTCTCCAGCCCAAAGGTTAGAATCACATAGTTCTTATCGTTCTGGAAATTCCCGGTTTCCGCCCAGAGCGAAGGCTCCGCAGCCGCGTCATCGTAGACCTGAACGTCGTATGTGCCTGCCTTCTTTTCCTTGAACGTGGTGTTCGTCGCTAAGTAAGCGACTGAATTCTCGAAAGTGTCCGTGTTCAGATCCACACGGAGTGGCCGGGGCGCACTAACCTCGTCGTATAGGGCCGCGTTAATAACACGAACCTTCGGCTTGGTGATCGATGAAGGGTTTCCGCCGCCACCGCAGCCAGACAGACCCAGAGCAGCCGCGAGGGCCGCAAGTGCGACGAAAATCCCTAACCTTCCCATATGTTGTCTCTCTACGCCACAGCCCGGCTCGGCAGACCAAATTCGGATGACATCGCATCCGAGAACACTTCGTAACAGAGCGGACAGCCTACCAAAGCCGACTCCATCAATTCTATCCGCTTCGTGCCGCAATGCGGGCACTGCTCTTGTTGGACGACGCTCCGGCGCATTGCGTTTGCCAAGGTCGCAGGCTCGAGCGCCGGAAACTCACGGTCGAGGCAGACATCGCAGAGAAGACGTTCTTCGAGACCCTCTGCTACGGTCCACTTGGCCGGCCTGCCGCAATCGGCACAAGCCCGACTCAAAACGCAGTGCCGGTTTGAACTGCGACTTTATAACGCGCCATCAGGTCTCGCGTGACTTCGCCGGCGTGTCCGCAGCCGATCGGGCGATTGTCCAGCGAGATCATCGGAATGATCTGCGCGGCAGTGCCGGTCAGGAATGCTTCATCCGCCGAGTGCACGTCGAAGGGCGTGAGTAGCGTTTCCTCGACCTCGTACCCGGCTTCCTTGGCGAGCTCGATGGCGGTGTCGCGCGTGATGCCCTGCAGAATGCCGCAGCTCGGATGAGGCGTGCGAACCTTCTTGCCTTGGATAAGGAAGATGTTGTCGCCGGTGCACTCTGCCAGATAGCCCTGGTGGTTTAGCATAAGCGCCTCTCCGGCACCCATGCGATTGCCTTCGTGCTTGGCTAGGATGTTTGCCGCATAGCGCCCAATGCACTTGAGCCGAGGATCGAGAGAATCCGGTGGGATGACGCGGATCGAACTCGTGATGACGTTCAGGCCGACCTCGTACTGGTCGTCCGTATAGAGCGCCAGAGAGTTCACCATGATCATCACGTTCGGGACTCGAACGATGTTCTTGGGATCGAGGCCAAGACCGGTGCCGCGAGTGACGTTCAGCCGGATGTAGCCATCCATGATCTGAGCTTGTCGGCAGACATCGAGCACGGTGGTGCGCATGTCGGCCTTGCTCATGCTCATCTCGAAACCAAGGAATTGACAGCCATGATAGAGCCGGTCCAGATGCTCGTCGAGCTTGAAAATCTTGCCGGCGTAGATACGGATGCCTTCGAAGAGACCGTCTCCGTAAAGGTGAGCGTGGTCCGCCACGCTGGTAACCGCGTCCTCGAGAGGGGTTACAACGCCATTGAGCCAGACGAGCTTCGGCATGTCGTCATTCTACTACGTGCGTGCGCGCGAAAATTCCCTCAGTTAGGTGACGGTTCCGGTCATAATTAAGGGCAATTGCGTCTACTTAATTTGATTTTGCGAAAGGTTCACGGATGAAGAAATTTCTGATCGGCGGAGGAGTGGTTCTAGCTAGCCTTGGGGGTGGCCTCACGATTGTGGCCGCCAAGTATCAGCCGGTAATCCGGCCCAACACAATGGTCGGACCCGTGGCGGTCGGTGGTCTCACTGTCGAAGAGGCACAGAAGAAGGTTCGAATCTGGTGGGAAACGGAGAAGCTGAAGGAGCTCACGCTCACTTGCCCGATCTTTAAGAAGCCTTTGCCGCCCATGACTGCCAGCCAACTCGGCATCACTGTGGATGACGTGAAGTCCATCGAGCCTTGTGAGGTCAACGACTTTTGGGACGCGGCCTCTCAGCAGATTTCCGGGAAGCCTGAGCGCGCCGCGCTCGGGATCGTTTACAAGAGCAACGGAGCGAAGGCGGACGACCTTCGAAAGGTGATCAAGGCTGCGATCGGCCCTGCTCGACCCGCCAAGGTTTCGTACGCGGGCGGAGTCGTCACGCGGACTCCTGAAGTCACCAGCTTCCAGCTCGACGATTCCAAGCTCTCCGCGGCGGTGACGACCGCGTTGCAAGCCGATGGAGAAGTTGACGTGCCCGTGACCGAAGCGCCAAAGCATATTCCGGACGAGGCGTTGAACAAGATCACGGACGTCGTGGCCAGCTATTCTTCGCATTTCCCCGCATACCAAACCAGCCGCAACACCAACATTCGGCTCGCTTCCGAGCGCCTTAGCGGACACATTCTCATGCCTGGCGAGCAGATCAGCTTCAACAAGACGGTGGGGCAGCGCACGGTCCGCGGCGGCTTCAGAACCGCACCGGTGCTGAAGAACGGTAAGCACGACGAGGGTATCGGTGGCGGTATCTGCCAGGTCAGCGGGACACTTTACAACGCCGTGTTGCTTGCAGACTTGAAGATTCTCATGCGGCACAACCATTCGACGCCGAGTGTGTACGTGCCCGTGGGGCGAGACGCGACCGTCGATTGGCCAGACCTCGACTTCGTCTTCCAGAATCCCGGCCCCGATCCAGTAGCCATATGGGCGACCTATGAGTCCGGACGCCTGACGTGGCGCATCCTAGGCAAGAAGGACCCAAGCAAGGTCGTTAAAATCGAAACCTACGGCCTTTCAGTAGGTGAAGGACGCACACAGCGAATCTTTGACCCTACGCTGCCGGTGGGCCGCCAGAAGATCGTGGAGCGCGGAGGTCCGCGCCGAACGATCAGCGCGCGACGCGTGGTTTACAAGGACGGCGTGGTCGTCAAGCGCGAGCCGCTGGGCACGAGCTACTACTCCGGTCTGATCACCGTTGTGGCCGTCGGCACGAAGAAGCCCCCGGTGATCGTGCCGCCTGCGGCGACCGTTCCGGCAGCCCAGCCGACGCCACCATCGCCTGGAATCGATAACGAAGGCGGCTAGCGCGTGAGCGCGACAATCTTCTGAGCGGCTTCCTGCATCGTGCTCGCGGGCACGATGCTCGTCTTCTCAAGTAAAGCGAGGCCCTCGGCCGCACCCGTGCCTTCGATTCGGGCCACTACAGGGACCTTGACGTCCAACTGATCAAACGCGGAAAGGATGCCTTTCGCCACTTCTTCGCCGCGGGTGATGCCGCCGAAGATGTTGATCATGAGGCCTTTTACGTTTGGGTCCATAAGGACGAGCTCGACGCAATTCTTTACGCGCTCCGCCTGAGCGCCGCCACCGACATCGAGGAAGTTCGCTGCCTTGCCGCCGGCGGCGGAGACCTCGTCCAGAGAGCACATCACAAGACCCGCTCCATTGCCCATAATCCCGATCTCGCCCCCAAGCCGGACGTAGGCGATGCCTCGTTTCGCGGCTTCTGCTTCGATAGGGTCCTCTGCGGAGTCGCTCTGGGTATCTGCAAACTCGCGATGTCGGAACAGCGAGTTCTCGTCGATGGAGACCTTAGCGTCTGCCGCGATGAGCTTGCCATCGGGGGTAAGCGCGCACGGATTGATTTCGATCATCTCGGCGTCCTCTTCGATGTAAGCCTTCACGAGCTTCTTGATCATCGAGACCATTTGTCCCTGCGCTTCCTTGGGGATGCTCGCCTGTCGAACGGCTTGTCGCAGTTCGTAGTCATGGACACCCCAGGCCGGGTCGACATTTAGGCGGACGATGGCTTCCGGCTTCTCCTCTGCAACCTGCTCGATCTCCATTCCTCCCTCGGAGCTAAGCATTACGAGGTTTTTCTGAGTATCCCGGTCGAGGAGCACGGCCACATAAAACTCCTTCGCGATGTCCACCGTCTCAGCCACAAGGATCTTCTCGACCACCATGCCGGCGGGATTCTGAATGCTGACCAGCTTCTTACCGATAAGCTCCTTCGCGAAGGTCGAAGCATCGTTTGAATTGTCGAAAAGCTTAACGCCGCCTGCCTTTCCGCGACCGCCCATCAGCACCTGAGCTTTGACGACGACCTTGCCTCCGAGCCGCTCCGCGATCGCCTTTGCCTGTGTCGGATCGTTCGTAACTTCTCCGCGAGGAACGGGCACGCCGTACTTGGAAAGGACGTCTTTGGACTGATACTCGTGAAGCTTCATGCGATGGTAAAGGATACCGTCGCCGAGCTGCAATCCGACTCTTTCGGGCATGTTCGGCTCGAGTCAGCCAGGTTTTGTAGAGTCGCGGCATCATGTGAGCATGGGTCCCCTCGTCGCCCTCTTTCTTTTGAACCGCGCCAAGCCTCAGGCTTACTTTGCGAAGGCAACCGTCTATTACACATGCAGTGCTGACGGTCGAATAATTTACGACGACGCCTTGGCCGTAAAGATTAGGAACGTCGAAACTCTAATCCGGCTTTTGCCCGGCATCAAGCTTTCCTCGGGAAACTTGAATCCCGCCGGTTGGCGGCTCTGGGGTTGGATAACCTTGATAGACAAGAAGGGAAGGCGAGTCGAATTGTCCTTCCCTCCGAACGCTGCCGTCTTTTCCATTAAGGGTAGGCCGGGTGACTATCGCGCATCACCTGGCTTGCGGCCATATCTTGTTAAGCTTGAGAAGCTGCGCCACGACTAATCTAAGGCGCACGAGAGCGGTACCCTCTTGCCATGAGCACCGCCCTTGCCACTGATCTTCAGACCCGCTGCGTGAATACGATCCGGGGCTTAGCCCTGGACGCGGTGGAGACTGCCAAGAGCGGCCACGCCGGGTTGCCCCTGGGGATGGCGCCGGCGGCTTATGCGCTCTGGTCGAGGCACATGCGCTTCGATCCAAAGGATCCAAAGTGGTTTAATCGCGATCGATTTATTCTCTCCGCGGGGCACGGGTGCATGCTGCAGTACGCACTGCTGCATCTCACCGGATACGATCTGCCGCTGGCGGAGCTGAAGCGATTCAGGCAACTGCATTCAAAAACGCCCGGGCACCCGGAGAATATCGAAACCCCCGGCGTGGAGATGGCGACGGGCCCGCTTGGCCAGGGCGTGGCGCACTCCGTGGGTTTCGCCATTGCCGAGCGGTTCTTGGCGGCAACCTACAACAAGCCGGGTCAAGAGATCATCGATCACCACACCTATGTGATCTGCTCCGATGGCGACCTGATGGAAGGCGTCTCCGGAGAGGCGGCATCTCTTGCAGGCCACCTGAAACTCGGGAAGTTGATCTGGCTCTATGATGACAACGGGATTACGATCGACGGCCACACGACCATTACGTTCACCGAGAACGTCGAGACACGTTTCCGAGGCTATGAATGGCAGGTCATCCGACTCGAAGATGGGATGGACGTGGAGGCAGTCGATTGCGCGCTGAATGAAGCCAAGGCGGAGCAAGATCGCCCCACGCTGATCATGTGCAAGACCGTAATCGGATACGGCAGTCCCAAGCTCGCCGGAACGAACAAAGCCCACAGTAACCCCTTCGGGGCGGATGAATTGAAAGCGACGAAAGATGCGCTTGGTATCCCTCTCGAGCCCACGTTCTACATCGATCCGGAAGTTAAGCGCGAATTCGAGTCCTTCGGCGAGAAGGGAAGCCATGCGCATGCTCAGTGGCAGGAAAGCTTGAAATCGTACGAAGGCAGCAACCCGTCCGAGGGCAAGCAGCTTCGGACCGCCATTTCGGGAGAACTCGGACGCGAGTGGATCGAAGCGCTGCCCGTCTGCACCGAGAAGATAGCGACTCGCAAAGCGAGCGAAGCCGTTATTCAGGAGCTTGCGGCACATTTGCCAACGCTCATCGGAGGATCCGCGGATCTTGCCGAAAGCAATCTGACGCACCAAAAGGACAAGGGCGAATTTGAGCCCGGCAGTTACGCAGGCAGGAACATCAACTTCGGGGTGCGAGAGCACGCCATGATCGCGGCTGTCAATGGGATCACTCTTCATGGCGGAACACGTGGTTACGGAGCGTCCTTCTTCACTTTCACCGATTACTGCCGGCCCTCGCTGCGATTGGCTGCGCTCATGGAGTGTCCGGCTATTTACGTTTTCACTCACGACTCCATCGGAGTCGGTGAGGACGGCCCTACCCACGAGCCGATCGAGCACCTCACTATGCTGCGCGCGACGCCGAATTTCAACGTCTTCCGTCCGGCGGACGGCAACGAGACAGCCGCAGGCTGGAAGGTCGCGCTGCAATCCACACACACGCCAACCCTGCTCGCACTGAGTCGCCAGGGATTGCCGCCGATCACTCCGGACAACGTCCAAAACCATCCAGCGGAAAAGGGAGCGTATGTGCTGAAGGAAGCTTCTGGCGACCCGCAGCTGATCCTCATTGGGACGGGGAGCGAGGTCCAGCATTGTGTCGCCGCTCAGCAGACGCTCGAGCAGGAAGGCATCAAGACCCGAGTGGTCTCGATGCCGAGCTGGTTGCTTTTCGAACAGCAACCTGAAGCTTACAAAGCTCAAGTGCTGCCAAAGGCAGTCAAGACGTTGAGCGTTGAAGCCGGTTCGACGCTGGCTTGGCCTCGCTACTCTGATGAGCAAATTGGCATTGACCGATTTGGCTTGTCTGCTCCGGGCGACCAGGTGATGAAGGAATTCGGCTTCACGCCTGAGCATGTGGTCGAAGTCGCGCGGAAGCTGGTCTCGGGGTGAAACCTTTGCTGATGGGCGTGCTGAATGTCACGCCCGACTCCTTCAGCGATGGCGGTCTGCACTTCGAGGCGCCTTCGGCGATCGAGGCTGGTATTCGCATGGCCGGCGAGGGCGCTGACTGGCTTGACGTTGGCGGCGAGTCCACGCGTCCGCAGGCGAAGACCGTTCCTGTCGATGAGGAGATTCGGCGCGTTGCTCCGGTTATAGAGGCGCTGGCTTCCAAAGGCTTTCATGTTTCCGTCGACACTCGCCGGCCGCAGGTCGCTCGGGCGGCGCTCGGTTGCGGGGCCAAGATGGTGAACGACATCAGCGGTCTTCGCGACCCTGCGATGATTCAAGTCTGCGCGGAAGCAGGCTGCGAAGTCGTGATCATGCACATGCAGGGCGAGCCCGAGACGATGCAGGACGCTCCGCACTATCACAACGTTGTCGTCGAGGTTCGGGACTACCTGGTGGAGCAGGCCCGGAAGGCCGAGGAGGCGGGTGTTCCGCGTGGCAATGTTTGGATCGACCCCGGAGTTGGCTTTGGCAAGACCGTGCGGCATAACCTACTTCTGTTGAAGCATATCGATGTGCTAGTTGCGACCGGTTATCCGGTGCTCATCGGCGCTAGCCGGAAGTCCTTTATCGGGCGGGTTCTAGGCAAGGCCGACTTGCCCTTGGCTATTGAAGAAAGGCTTGAAGGCACGTTGGCCGCGCACGTCTTAGCTCAGCAGAAGGGGGCGCGCATGATACGCGCTCACGACGTTCTTTCCGCTCGGCGAGCTATCGATATGGCCGCGGCTGTGCTTTCGTCGGAGTAGCTCAACTTTGCGGATTAATGGTTGGCGTGGTCGAGCTCTTGCGGGGAGCCAGAATTCAAGAATTAGGCTTCTTATGCGCCGCCCCCTGAAGACCCTACTCTTCGGAGACTTCGACCTTGATCCCGATTCGTGAGATCACCCGGGCGACTTCGTTGCATTCCTCTTCATCCCCGTGATGGACGACGGACTTGCCCAGGTTGTCGATCTCCCAAGTCTCCGTCCAAGCTTCATCGAGGTCGCAGGCGGTGGCAATCATGAGGATTGTGATGACCTCTTCGTAGGTGTTGTGGTCGTTGTTGTAGACGGTGACGATCCAGTGGTGGGTCCCGGGACCCTCCTCCAACTCTAACGGCTGCGGCGCCTCGATGATCGAGGGCAGAGACATGCTCAGTCGTTCCACTCCGGCGCGACCTCGGTCTTCACTCCAATGCCGGAGATGACGCGGGCCGCCTCTTCGCACGCGGATCGGCTGGAGAAATGCACCGGCGCTTTGCCGTATGTGTGCGCTTCCCAAACTTCAATTTCGGCTTCCTGTATGTCGCAACCCGTCGCCTTGATCAGGACGTCGATGACTTGGTCGAAAGTGTTCGTGTCGTTGTTGAACATCACGACCATCCATCGGCCTTGGCCGGTGTGGGAATCGGAGAGGAGGGGCTGGAGCATGCTGGACTTCGAATGCGGTGTTGCGGTGAACTATCTATTTTACGACGCCAGGCCTTCTGATCCTGCCCATTCCGCAGCGCACAGGCATGGCCATTCCAAATTCGAAAGTCTAAATTCAATGTCAAAGCACATTGACTGCCCGCGCCGCCAGCAGCACGATCACCGAGAGGGAGATGAGCGACTGCAGCATCATCAATCCCTTCGCCCATCGAGAGAGCACGGCGGTGTCCGCCGGAGACAGCGCCGTGCTTGTGTTGAAGGCCAGGAAAAGGTAGTCGATAAAACCCGGGGACCAGTTTTCGTGGCCGGCGTCGACTCGGTCCTGGTCGGACATCGTCATCTGGGGAAAGAGGAAGGATCCCATGCAGTGGCCGGGGCGCTGGTCTCGGGCGTGAGGGCCTCCTGCGTCCAGACGCCAGTACCAGCTCGCGAACACGAGGATGTTGCTGGCCCAGAGGGAGGCCGCTGAGACCAGCATCTGAATGGGGGCTTCGTCGTGCCGAGGTAGGTGGTAGACGAGCTTCGCGATCGAGGCGATGATAAAGAGCGTGAGAAAGCCGAGCATCGTGGTCCCGAAAACCACATTGAGCCTGTGCTTGCCGGTCTGATGCGAGACGGCGGTGGGTAGCAGAAGGAGGCCTATGACGCTCGGCATGAGCCAACCTGGACCCAGGGTGAGCTTTTGAGGAAGGGCAAAGAAGTAAAGCGCCATCACCGCAAAGACCGCGACCGCGGCTGGCCAGCGCGGCTCAGGGTCCTTGGCTTCCGGCAAGCGGAAGTGCAGCTTCTCGCCGAGGGACATCGCCCTTCAGCTTATCGCAAGTTGGTTCGGGGGGATGCTTCGCAGATCCAGAATCTGGGTTGAAGCTAAAGCCCGCGTTCTTTCTATCGTGGTGGGTAGCGTAGCGGTGTGGTAGGTGTCCTTTATGCGGCGATATTGCTCGCGGGTGTTTGCCGGTTGGAGGTCGACACTGGCAAGGTGCTTGCCTCTTTTTTGCGGCCGGACGAGGCGCTTGGAGCGGGGTTGGATGGGCATGAGAAGGGGTTTCTGGACCAGACTTTTCGCCCCGGAAATCTGACGGCGATGAAGTCGGCGGGCCTGCGGCCGTTGTCGTACCGCCTGCGGACGGAGCTGGCTATCGAGGCTTGGCATTGGAACCCCGCGGGTTTTTGGAGCGATTCTGCCCATCGACAGGGGTACTTCACGGGTTCTCCGGAGCCGGCAGGCCGAATCTTCAGATCCTATGGGTACCGATTGCCCCGACGGGGAAGCACTTATGACCAAGCGAACAACGACGGGTATTCGCGGATGGACGACGGTGACCCCTCGACTTTTTGGAAGAGCAACCCGTACCTGGACGAGCATTTTACGGGCGAGCCGAATTGGAGGTATCCGCAGTGGGTAGTGATCGACCTGGGGAAGAGCGTAGCGGTCGATACCTTGAGGATCGCCTGGGGAGAGCCGCGCGCCACGAAGCTTCGCTTGGAAGCTTGGACGGGGGATGACCCTCTTTACAATCCGGGAGAGGGAAAATGGCGGCCTTTGACTGCGGTGCTGGCAAGGCCCTCTTTGGCGGAGCGGGGCAAGAGGTCCGAGGGCACTTGCCTCACCGTGGCAATGGGGCTTGAGAAGGTCCGATTTCAACGATACCGTTGCCGGTATTTCCGGTTGGAGTTGCTTGCGAGCGTATACGACGGCACTGTTACTGCCGACGTGCGGGATCGCGTTGGCTTCGCTATTCGCGAGTTGGCCTTGGGGCGCACCGAAGGAATACGGTTCACCAATGCTATGCGCTATGGCAAGAACAAGGATTCGCAGACGGCTTTGTATGCAAGCAGCACAGACCCTTGGCACCGTGCAAGCGACTTGGATGACAAGGTCGAGCAGCCTGGCTTCGATGCAGTGATCCGGTCGGGTTTGGCTAGCGGGTTGCCAATGCTAATGGCGACCTCGGCGCTGTACGATACACCGGAGACAGTGGAGGCGCAGGCCCAATGGCTGCGGGCGCGCGGAGTCGCGCTGCGCGGGTTCGAGGTGGGGGAGGAGCCGGATGGCCAGTATGCGACTCCGGAACACTATGCGCAACTGTATCGACAGATGGTTTTGCGGCTTAGGGATGTGCTTCCGCAGGTGCCCGTAGGTGGGCCGGGTTACCAAACGGCGATTCCGGACGTTCTCGCCTGGCCCGACCAAGCAGGGAAGACGAGTTGGACTGCGCGCCTAATTTTTAAGCTTCGCGCGTTACGGGAGAGATTGGACTTCTTCTCGTTCGAGTGGTACCCGTGGGATGACACTCTGGCCGATCCGCATCCGCAACTAGCGGCCGGCTCGAAGCTGCTGGCGGACTGGTTAGCTTTGCAGCGATCGCACGGTGTGCCGAAATCCCTGCCGGTGTATGCCACGGAGTTTGGGTACTCGGCGTTTTCGGCTCGGGCGGAGGTCGACCTGCCGGGCGGAATCTTGAATGCGGATATCGTGGGGACCTTTCTGTCGCACGGTGGGACAACTGCGTATCTGTACGGTTACGAGCCGAACGAGCTGATCGCTGAGGAACCGAACGCTTGGGGAAACCTGATGATGCTGCAGGTCGGAGAAGACGGGAACGTGAAGTGGAAGCTTCCCACCTACTGGACAAGTTGGCTCCTCACACACGTTTGGACACTGCCAGGGCATGAGACGCATCGGATCGTTGCGTCGCGATTGAAGTCGGGCGGTCCGGATCTGGGAGTTTATGCCGTCTTGCGGCCAGACGGTCGAGTTGCGGTGCTGCTGGTGAATCGGAATCCTCGATGGGTCGAGCGGGTCTTGCTGCCTCGGGGTGGGGAGGTTTGGAGCTATGGTCCTCGACAGTTCGTTTGGAAGGCGGCGGGTGAGGCCGGTGCGCCGTCCAGATCGCTGCCTCCTGAACACGGGGGATGCGGGCGGGAGGTGGTGCTGCAGCCCTATTCCGTAAACGTGGTGGTGCTTCGGTGAAGGTGAAGCCGCCGGTTTTGCCTTCTGTGCTCCCGCTCTTACCCGTTAGCTTCGCGGATGGAGCGGTGCTCGAGCGGGTTCGCGTGGAGCAGATCGACTTGAGTTACCAGCTGTTCGAGCGGGTGCGGCTAGATCAGGCCGAGCTCTCGAAGGTGCGCTGCGAGCGTACGGAACTGCCTGGATCCGTCTGGCTCGATGTTGATGTTCGGGAGTGTGATTTCGCAAATGTGGGCTTGAGCGAGTGCGAATGGGTGCGGGTGGCTCTTTCCAACTGCAGGTTGGTAGGGGCCAACTTTGGCGAGGCAAGCTTGACGGATGTGCGGTTCGAGAGCTGCAGATTGGAGATGGCGAACTTTCGCTCATTGCGGCTTAAGCGCGTGGTTTTCGTGGGGTGCGAGTTGAAGGGCGCGGATTTCGGCGGTGCTATTGCGGATCAGGTCGCCCTGGAGAAGTGCACTTTGGATGGGGCTTCCTTCGAGCGGGCGGTGTTGACCGGCGTAGACTTGCGTAGTTCGAAAATTGATGCGCTTGCATCCGCTGCAGGGCTGAGCGGGGCGACTATCGACTCGGGGCAGTTGATCGAAATCGCTGCACTGCTGGCGGGTCAGCTTGGTTTGCGGGTTGAGGATTAAGCTGCAACCTAGTTGTGCCCTGGTTCGTACTTCACTTGTTAAGGGCGACGGCATTTCGCCCTGCTATTTTCTAAACAGGAGGTGCCCGGATGAATTGGTCGGCGACCGCGGTTGGGCTTTGCCTCCTGCTTGCCCTCCTTAGCTATGGGGCGTACCGGCATTACAGCTCGATGAAGCTCGATGCGCGCGCGGCGATGGCGCAGATTGAGGAGCAGATGCATCGGCGGCGCGCTTTGCTGCAGAAGCTGGTGGATGCGCCGGACGTTCCAGAGGACTCCGCAGAGGCTTCGGTCAAGGCCAAGGCGGCGAGAGAACGCCGCATTCGCGAGAGTTTGGCTAAAAGTCTCGACCGGCTGCACCACATGGAAAAAGGGCTGCTAGACGACCTGGAACGCACTCACATGAAGATCGACTTTGCAGCGCGGTACTACAACGACGTGGTGAGTCGATTCAATCGTAGGTGGTCGAAGCTGCCAGGGATCAAGCCTGCGGAGCCGTTCGATATCGAGGACGACGCTTGACGGTGTTGTTCGACGGCGTAGAGATTCTCGTGCTTGTGGACGAAGGCGACGGGCCGCTCGTGATGCTGGCGCATGGTGCGGGCAGCCACATGGAGCACAAGACCATAGAGTGGCTGTCGAGCTTGGTGCGAGAAGCGGGCGGGCGCGTGGCTCGGTTCAACTTTGCGTATAGAGAGCGGGGTAAATCGATGCCGGATCGCATGCCGAAGCTGATCGCCACGTACGACGCGGTTCTCAACGATCTCAAGTCTGGTGGTCCGATTGTTATTGGAGGACACTCGATGGGTGGGCGGGTCGCCTCAATGCTGCTGGCGGAGAAGAAGGATGCGGCCGATGGGCTGGTGTTGTTCGGATATCCGCTGCATCCGCCAGGGCAGCCTGAGAAGCTGCGCGATGCCCACTTGCCGGCGATCAGCGTTCCTGTTCTGCAGTTCAGCGGAACCGATGATGAGTTCTGCACTCGGGAGTTGATGGAGCGCGTGCCTTTGCCTGAGAGTTATAAGGTGGAGTGGGTCGAGGGGGCTGATCACAGCTACTCGGTAAAGAAGTCGTCCGGGAGAACGCGGAAGGATGCCGAGGCGCAGATCGTCGCTGGGTTGCGTCGGTTCCTTGCCGGAATAATGGAGCGCTGACTCAGGTCGCCCCGTATGCCTCCTGGCAAATGGGAATCTACAGGTCCGTTTGCCCCAAACCCCCTCCGGAGTGGGAGGCTCTTTGGTCAATTCTATTTTTTTCACATGCGTCGCGGGAAAGATCCGCGCTCACTCGGGCCAGTTGCCTACGTAAAGGACTTCTTCTTCCAGCTCTACACCGAATCGCTCTTTTACGACCTGCTTGGTGTGCTGAGCTAGGGTGCGGATGTCGCTTGCGCTCGCGGCACCAACATTTAGGATGAAGTTCGCGTGCTTCTCGCCCTGCGCGGCACCACGGTGGCGATAGCCCTTCAGGCCAGCGGCCTCGATGAGGAATCCGGCGGGTACGACCCCTGCCTTTCGGAGTGGAAGCGGCAGGCCAGGAAGGCTGCCCGCGAAGTCTCGATTCTCGACGTTCTTGAAGAAGCTACCGGCGCTGGCGGGGGGTGGTTGTTTGCCGATGCGCTGGCGCTGGAATTCGCGGGCGAGATCGTATATTTCCTTCGGATCGCCGGGTTGGAGCTTTAGCCGGACTCTGAGAACAACCAATTTCGGTGGGGTTGTGCTGCGAAGGATGGAGTCTCGGTACGAGAAGCCCATCGCCTCGGGCTCCACCCATTTGCGCTCTCCTTCCCAGACCACTTCGAGGGCCTCGAGGTGGTCGGAAATGCAGCTTCGGTAGGCGCCGGCATTGCTGACGAGTGCGCCGCCGAGCGTGCCTGGGATGCCGACAGCGAATTCGAGACCAGTGAGCCCTGCCTGCGCGGACTTGAGCCAAACGTCTTGGAACATGCAGCCGGTGTCCGCGAGTATCTCCCCGGTTCGAGCTACAACTAGGCGCGCGGAGAGGTTGAGAACGACTAGCCCAGAGATTCCCTCATCTGCCGGGAGCATATTGCTGCCCCAACCCAGAACGAGCATGGGCGTGTCAGTTCGGTGAGCTTCTGTGGCCACCAAGGCAAGTTCGTCGGCGGTGCGGGCGATCACGAATCTTTCGGCGGGGCCCCCGGCTTTCAGGGTCGTGTACGCGCGCATGGGCACGTTGCGTTGGACTTCTAGCCCTGCGAACTCTTCAGGCATGCGCCTCACGGAACGGCTTATTCGGCGTCGAGATGGATGGTTCGACGAGATAGCGGGGAAGTAGCGCTTCGGGTTCCATCCAGTCGATGCCCCTCTGAAGGAGTTTCCCGAAGTTCTCGGCCGATGGGTATCGGGGTTCGGCAACACCTGTGCCATAGCCAACAAAGACGTTGGTCGGAAGCTCCGTGAAGATCCCAGCCTCTTCGCCCGGGGAACGCCAGAAGAACTCGCCCTTCTTGTTTGGCACCACTACAAGGTCTTCGATGCTGATCAGGTCAAAAGCTGGGGCGCCCCCACACTTCACGCCGTGAGCGAAGGCCATCGTCTTCGCCAAAGTGACGCCTACTCGAACGCCTGTAAAGCTGCCCGGGCCGAGGTCCGCAAGGTAACCCTCCACTTCGAATTGCCGCCCGAATCCAAGCTCCTCCAACAAAGAGAGGCATGCGCCTGAGGCATTCATTCGTGCCTCGCGTTGTCCCGCAGCCGCCACCTCTCCCGAAGAGGAGAGGAGGGCGACACTTGCGACCGGGCTCGACGTGCTGAAGGCGACGATCACTGGCTGACGAATTCGACGCTGATCTGATCGAGCAGATTCTCGACCAGCTTCTGCTCTGCGGCCGATCTCGTCGCGTCAGTCGACTTGTAACCGGCCAGCAAGTAGAAGTCTCCGAGACTGACGCACGCATCGCATGTGCGCAGGTAACCGTTCGTCGTCTTGCCCGTTCGCCAGACGGTCCAGAGGGTTGCTCCGGCTAGGTTGGTGGAACTTGGGGCTTCCTCTCGACGATCGACCTTGACGAACTGGTCGAGAGTTGTAGACGACGCCTTGAACAGCGCTCTCTGAGGTGCATCCGAGTCTAGCGTGGATAGCGCGGTGATGCTGACGGGATTAGCGACCCCGGGATTGCTTAGCAGAATGACGCCATTCGCGTCCTGCTTAAAGGTCCAATCCGCGGGGTATCGAAGCTGGACTTTGCGATTCGCGATGACCATGTCGAAGGATTTGTCCGCCTTCTTGATCGGGCGCGCGCCGGTGTTGTGAGTGTCAAAAACGATATGCTTCGGTGGCTTGTCGGGAAGGACATCTGGGATCTTCGGGTCTGGCTCCTTTCCGGGAGACTGCGGCGTCAGTGGGCGATTGGTGTAAGTTCGGAGCGTTTGCATCGCCGTGCGCCACGCGTAATCTGCTTTGTCGAAATCTTCAGGCGCGGACACCAGGCGATACATGAGCTTGCGTGGGCTGTCACTGTACAGGAGCCCCGTCGTCGAGGTTTTCGTGTTGCCACGCTCGGTGTAGTTCACTCGGGTTAGGAGCAGGGGTACGCCGAGAACTTCCTCCTGCCACTGGCGGACGATCTCCCGCTTCATCGACTTTGCGAGCCCTTCCTGACTAAGCTGCCAGATGTTGGTCTCCGAGACGAAGTTGGTCGGATAGATGTCCACAGTCGCGGTGGTCTGCGCGTCTGGCACGGGGAGAATGATGTGCACCTCTGCCTTCTTATTAGAGCTGACGTCCCAAGTCTTTGGGCAATCGAAGGAGAGGCCGATCTGAGCGAGATCGACTCTCTTGACCTCCGTCTGCTGGGGGCTGACGAGGGCGAGCAGTGCGGCAAACGCGACGAGTGTCATAGAAATTCTGTGGTGGGCTGAGCCCTCTGGATTATGGACGATCAGGGGCCGGGAGAAGAATGACGAAGTTGGCTCCACGGCCGACTTCGCCGGCTTCGAAGACCTCGCCGCCATGGGCGTCTACAATGCCTTTTACGATGGAGAGCCCGAGCCCCATGCCCTTTACGCGGCCTGTATAGAAGGGCTGGAAGATCGTGTTCTTCTGCTCCTCCTTGACGCCAGGGCCTGTGTCCTCGATCTCGATGCGAGCGAAGAGTTTGGTCTTGGAACTTCGGGTCTGTGGGTATTCGCCTCGCGGAACCAGACTGGTTTCGACTCTCAGCCGGCCCTCTTCCATCCAGCTTATCGAGTTCTCGATCAGCTCCGACACGGCCCGGCGCAGTTTCTTGGCGTCGATCTCAATGAGCGGGAGGTCTTCGTCCAGCTTCATGTCGAGGTGAATGGGCGATCGCTTGGGGAAGACCTCGTCCACCGTTTCCAGGACCATGGCATTGAGGTTCGCGGGTTCGCGATGAAGCTGAGTCGCCGAAACAAAGTCGCGAAAGTCCTGGAGAATCTCTTCGACCCGGTTTAAGTTGATCTCGAGGCTGCGCTGGAGTTCCTTAACTTCGCCGACGTCGACCTTCTCCGAACTTAAAATGTGGGCGAGCTCATTCACGTCGCCTTTTAGGGCGAAAACGCGGTTGCCTATCATGTGGCTAGACTTGGCACTAAGTTCACCCCAGGCGATCATGCGCTCGCTGCGGATGATCTTCTCCATGTTGCGCACGTTTTCCAGGCCGCTGGCGACCTGCTCGGCGATGGCAGTTAGGAGTCGGAGATCGTCTTGAGTGAAGCCATTGTCCAGGTACGGGTTCTCGGAGACCCGTCGAACGACTCGTATTGCGCCAATGGACTTCTTGCGGCTGAGGATTGGGACACAGAGGAAGGCGGCGATTTCGCCGCTGGGAAACTCGACGTGACGCGCCAGCCATCGGTCGTCAGCTTGCGGGTTGTTGAGGAGCACGGGTTCGCCCCGATCGCAGACCCAGCCGGTGCATCCTTCTCCGCGCTTGTAGCCGATTTGACCGATTTGATTCTTGAGGACGCCAACTGACCCTCGCAGAATAAAGGTGTCCGTGGCGGGATCGTGCAGAAAGAGTGAAGCCGCCTGGAATCGGAGGACATCCGAGGCGACGTGAATGACCTCCTCGACAAGGGCTTCCTCAGTAAGAGAGTTGTCGAGCGCCATACCAACCTGGATCAGTGCTTCCTCGCGAGCTTCCCCCTCGATTCGCATAAGGAGGAGGCTGAAAATGCCTGCTATGCCATCACTGAGCTCCTTCTCGCGGTCCCCGTATGCATTGAGGCGATCGGATTCGAGGTTGAACACTGCGCGCATGCGGCCGTTGACGTCTCGAACGGGAACGGCAATTTCGCTTCGGGTGGTGGCAAAGAGCCGTCTGTAGTGGGGATCGGTGTCGACGTCGCCCGTTAAGACGCTCTCGCCGGTGGCGGCCACGTACGCCATGATCCCCTCGCGACCCTCCACTTGAACAAGAACCTGCTCCTCCTGCTCTTTGCCGGTGAGATCATGGCCGGTGACGTGCCTCACCTCGAGGCAGCCCTGCTCTTCGTTCAGGACCGCGAGGATGGCGTTCCGGCTTCTCGTCATCGCCGCGGCGGCCCGCAAGACGTCGTCGAGGGCCTTTTCGGCGCTCGGCTCCTTCGCTACTCGCTGGAGAACCTCGGGAAGCGTGGGATAGTCGGGCATTGGCTCAATTATGTTCAGCGGCAAGTAATCTCTGCGCAATGGCCGGCGAACGCATGGAGCGGGAGATCCGCGAGCAGATCGAACTGCTGCCCGCGAACACGGGGAGGTACTTCGAGGTGCTCCGACGGTCTTTCGCCGGTTTTAAGCCAGAGCTGGTGGTGCTCGCGGCTCGCGGATCCTCGGATAATGCCGCGCTCTACGCGCGGTATCTGATCGAGGTCCATCTTGGAATCCCGGTTTCGCTTTCCGCGCCTAGCGTGATCACTCGCTACGGCAGTGTGTTGAACTACCCGCGAGCGCTGGTGGTTGGGATCTCTCAGAGTGGGGCGGCTCCGGATGTGGCGGAGGTTTTGGAAGTCGCGCGAAGTTCTGGGCACCGCACTCTCGCGATAACAAACACTCCCGATTCTCACGTTGGCGACGCCGCGGACACGGAGCTGCTGCTCGGAGTTGGGCTAGAAAGATCGGTTGCGGCTACGAAGACTTACTCTTCCTCGCTTCTTGCGCTGTACCAGTTGGTGCGCGCCCTAGGGGCATCTCTTCCGTATCCGCAGCTGCCGAATCTCGACTGGATGGAGATCTGCAGCGCAATCGCGTCGGAGCACTCCGATCTAATTCGGAACGCGCAGCCTTTATTCGTGTTGGGGCGGGGATACTCTTTCGCGACTGCCTGCGAGGGGGCGCTGAAGCTGATGGAGTGTGCCCTGGTTCCCGCGAAGGCTTATTCCTCCGCCGACTTCGCGCACGGACCGAAGGCGCTGGCGGGCCACGGGAGTGCGATCTTAGCGTTTGGTGAAATCCCGAAAGGGTTGGAAGATCAGGGGCCGACGATCCTTGAAGCCCCAGAGCCGCCGGGGGTGCCAGAGGAAATGCTGCCTGTTTGGCAGGCCCTGTACGCGCAAGAGCTGGCGCTCGCGATGGCTCGGGCGAGGGGACTGGACCCGGACCGCCCGCGTTTTCTTCAAAAAGTGACGCGCACAACGTAAGCCGCGTAGACTGGCGACATGGATTCCCGCGAGGCGAAGTTTGAGACGAAGGTAATTCACGCCGGCATCGAGCCGGACCCGGTCGCCGGGGCTGTAATGACTCCCATTTACCAGACGAGCACCTATGCTCAAGCTTCGCCCGGTGAGCACAAGGGTTACGAGTACAGCCGCACCGACAACCCCACGCGGACCGTGTTGCAGGCTCAGCTTGCGGCCCTGGAATCCGCCGATCAGGCGCTTGTTTTCTCGTCGGGGCTGGCCTCGATCGATGCGGTTTTAAATCTGCTGCAGTCGGGTGACCACGTCATCGCCGGTGATGACTTGTACGGGGGCACGTTCCGGCTGTTTACGAAGGTGGCGGCTTATCGGGGGCTGCAATTCACGTTCGTGGATCTGACCAATGAAGAGGCTTACCGGGCGGCATTCACCCCGCAGACAAAGCTCGTTTGGTTTGAGACCCCCACGAACCCTATGCTGAACGTGATCGACATCGAGAATGTGACCTCGATCGCTCGGGAGAAAAGTGTTCTCACCGCGGTGGACAACACGTTCATGTCACCTTTCTTCCAGCGGCCGCTCGAACTGGGTGCGGACATCGTGATGCACTCCATGACGAAGTATCTGAACGGGCACAGCGATGTGGTGATGGGGGCCCTGATGCTCCGAGACAAGGAACTGCCGACTCCGAAAGTGGTGTGGAAGGATCCGAACTTTGCGGCGCCGAAGACTCTGTACGCCCGGCTGAAGTTCTTGCAGAATGCGATCGGGGCTACTCCGGGTCCGTTTGACTGCTTCTTGGTACTTCGCGGGATCAAGACGCTTGCGGTGCGCATGCGGCAGCACGAGCGGAATGCGCTGGAGGTTGCCCGCTATCTGGAGCAGCACCCCAAGGTAGAGCGGGTCCTGTATCCGGGGCTTTCGACACATCCGGGGCATGCCATCGCGAAGGCACAGATGTCTGGATTCGGCGGAATGATCACGTTCTTTCCGAAAGGCGGAATTGAGGAATCGCGGAAGTTCTTGGAGACCGTAAAGCTATTCACTCTCGCGGAATCGCTCGGCGGGGTCGAGAGCCTCATCGAGCACCCGGCGATCATGACCCATGCTTCAATTCCCGCCGCCCAGCGGATGGAGATCGGGATCGCCGACAACCTGATTCGAGCGAGCGTAGGGATCGAGGCCGTCGAGGACATCATCGCCGATCTAGATCAGGCTCTGGCGGCCATCTAAGCCGACGGTAGACTCCTCTCCCGCATGAAGGTCACGACCTACAACGTTGCCTCGGTTCGTGCTCGCCTGCCGCTTTTGATCGAGTGGATCGCGGAGAACGAGCCGGACATCCTGAGCTTGCAGGAGACAAAGGTCGAGGACGAAAAGTTTCCGGCGTCGGACTTCGAGGACCTCGGCTATCACCTGACGCTGCACGGGCAGAAGTCTTGGAACGGAGTCGCGATTCTGAGTCGGAACGCGCCCACCAATGTGATCAGAGGCTTCGAAGACGATCTCTGGCCAAGTGACGCTCGGCTTGTCGCAGCGGAGATCGATGGCGTGCAGATCATCAACACGTACGTGCCGAACGGCTCCTCGGTGACGAGCGACAAGTTCGTGTACAAGCTGCGATGGCTGGACCGGTTCAACCGTTTTCTTCGGGAGCGATTTTCATCTGAGCAACCTCTGCTGTGGATGGGCGACATCAACATTGCGCCCACGCCGATCGATGTCTACAACTCGCCACGCTTCTATGGAGGGGTGGGGCACCATCCAGAAGAGATGCTGCGGCTGAGCCAGATCGTGGAATGGGGATTGACCGATCTGTTCCGCAAACACCATCCCGAGAAGGGCTACTACACGTTTTGGGACTTCGTGTTGCCAAAAGGCGTGGAACGGAATCTTGGGTGGCGCATCGACCACATCTATGCCACAAAGCCCCTCGCAGACGCCTGCACCGATTGCGTGATCGACAAGGATGCGCGGTCACTCGACAAGCCCAGCGATCACACCTTGGTTACCGCCGACCTCGACTGGTGATCCGCCAAAGGACCTAATCAGACGGGCATTTTTAAGGAATTGCAAAATTCCTGGTGATTAGTTGAGCGTGTGCCGAAGTATTAGCGTCTACACTGATGTCTGCGAAGGAGGCAACCATGACAACCGGTAACACGGAAGGGTTGCAGCTCAGCGAAGAAGAAGCATTTTCGATCCTGACCTTGTGTCTCACAAGCCCGCAGGGTTTAGATGCGACCTCAGAAAAGGCCTTGAGGAAGTTGGCGGCGTATTGTTCATCGAAGAGGGGTTCCTCTTCCAGCAATCATTCTAGCGCGTCGCACAATCCGCCTCTAGTGCTGGAGCTCAATCAGGCGGGGGCTTAAAGCCCTCGCCTTCTTTCTTTCTCCCGTCGTTCGGGCCGGAACCTGCGTTTTTTCGTTCGGGTCCTATGATGGTCGAGGCGTTGCGGACTCGGCGATGCGAGAGAAGGAGGAAATTCAATGGCTCAAGCCAAGGACATCATGACGACGAATCCGACTTGCTGCGGTCCGAACGACTCAATCAGGCAAGCGGCGCAAGGGATGGCCCAAAGCGATTGCGGCGAACTGCCCGTGATGGATGGCGACCGTCTGGTCGGCGTGATTACCGATCGCGACATCTGTTGCCGTGCGGTTGCGCAGGGGATGGACCCGAGGCCACGAAGGTCCGGCAGTGCATGACTTCTCCGGCGGTAATCGCGACTCGCGAGACCTCACTCGACGAGTGCTGTTCGATTATGGAGAAGTACCAAATTCGGCGGCTGCCGATCGTGGACGCGACCGGTCAATGTTGTGGAATCGTGTCGCTGGCGGACATCGCCACACGTAGCCGAGACCATATCGATCAACTTGTGTCAGAGATATCCCAGCCAACGCAGCGCGCTTCGAATGTGCAGTCTGCGACGATGAACTGAACTGCGTAAGTCGAGGTGGCGCGATGCCGCCTCGGCTCAGCACAGAAAGGGGAGTGGTAGCGGCGAACAGACTTGAACTGTTGACCTAACGGGTATGAACCGTTCGCTCTAACCAACTGAGCTACGCCGCCAAACGAATCCAAATTTTGGTTCGGAATGGGCCCTGAAGTCAAGTGCGCTGAGTGGCCGTATACCTGCGGGGCCATACTACTGGTGTGCTTGCCTCGCTCCTTCTACTGATCCTGGGCGCGCAGGCGGCCGATCCGATGGCCGAGTTGAATCGGCTAGCTCAAGACAAGGATCTTGGAGGTCTGCGCCGGTGGTACGGGCCGGATGTGCTTGCCTTAAAAGAAGATCCGCTTGCGGTCATAAAGACCGGCGGGTCGTACGGGGCGGGGCGATTTGGTTGGCAGGTGCAGGCTCTGGCGGAGCCCGGTGGGAAGCAGTATGTGGTGTTTACGACGCCGCTCACCATCGAGGATATCGGGGAGCGGCTGTATGAGTTCTCGGAAGGCAAGCTGGTGCGCTACGTGCCTGAAGCGGAGTCTGGTGGGTGGGCGATCTCGGATCATCAATTCCATCTCTCGTTTCGGTTAGCTACTAAGGAAGCCTTTCTGACAGACACCCTTACCATCAAGCATTCTGGCCCGGCTAGCTCGCTGTTCCTGCGCTTCTCGCCAACCTACAAGGTCAAAGAGATAAGCGACGAGGACTCCCGTCAAACGCTGCCGTTCGCGCAGGCCGGTGGGATTGTCGCCTTGGGAGCATCGGCGGCTTCGGAGCGGCATCTGAAGCTCACATACAGCGGGGTCGTTAACTTGCCCAATTACGGTGGGCTCATCACGAACCGTTATGCGAATCTCACGGACGAGTATTGGTATCCGATGATCGCCCGTCAGCCTGCGCCTTATGAGGCGACGATCGAAGTTCCACACGGGTGGAGCGCCATTGCCCAGGGGGAAGTTACCAGCCATCTGAAGACTCCCACCAAGGACACGTGGAGCTACAAGATGGATCTGCCGGTGAGCTATTACAGCCTTTCGGCGGGCGATTACCACACCTACGAGCAGAAGATCGGCGCTCGAACCTACCGCACGTGGAGCTTTGGCATGAAGGCGGAGGAGAGCCGATGGCAGTGTGTGATGTATAGCGACATCGTAGACTTCTTCAGCCGAACGTTTTATCCTTATCCGTTCAGTGGCTACGGGGCCCTGGATCAGCCGAACTATGGCGATGGGATGCTTGAGGCTTACAGCTTCAACACGGGCCAGGAGGGAAGTTATCCAGCAGAGGAGCCGCACGAGCCCTCGCATACGTGGTTCGGGGGCATTCTCGGCAATACATATCTGCATTCGATGTGGAACGAGAGCTTCGCAAATTGGTGTGAGGGTCTCTACCGCCGCAATGTCAGGCTTGGAAATACCGAAGAGCGCCGGCGGGCCTTTGTCTCGGTCCCGGAGATCAACCTCCTTTATAATGCGGCGCCTATCGCAGATGCCTCGCCTGAAGTGGGTCCGGCAGCTTTTTCCATTGGTTATGGCAAGGGCGCTTATGTGCTGCAGATGCTCGAGGACGAGATGACTACGCCTGAGATGCTTAAGGCGATTCGCCGCTGGCTTTCCATGACCGCGAAAGGGCGTGCGGTGGAGTGGGCGGACTTCGAGCGCGCGGTCGGGGCGAAGTACTCCTGGTTCTTTGACCAATGGGTGCATCGTCCTGGCTTTCCGGTGTTCACGGTATCGGACGTTGGCTACGCAGACGGTAAAGTCCAAGGAAAGATCAAGTTCGCAGGCCCTTCTTATCGCATCCACATGGATGCCTTGCTGATCTATCCGTATGGCGAGCGGGAACTCAAGAAGATCGACACCATGGAGATCCCCGATGGCGAAGGATTTCGATTTACCATCCCCACGGTTCGAAAACCTAAGGTTGTTTCCTTAGACCCGTACCTGCATGTGCTGAGGCCCATTCAGAATGACGAGCGGCCCTTCAACGCGTCCGACGCAGTTACAAAGCTGCGAATAGTTCGCGATCCCAAGACGCCGAATTATCTGCAATTCTTGAAGGGCACAGTCGCCAAAGACGGTCCGGAGAGCGCCGTGAATACGCTGCTGATTGGCCACCCTGAGACAATGCCTGCGATGAAGGAGCTTTGCAAGCGAGTTGGCTTCGTCGTAAACGGAAATGAACTGACCTGGAAGGGCACCACCATCGACTTGAGTCGTGGGGGTGCACTCGCAGTGGTGGATCTCCCGGGGCTCGGACGAACGGCGATCGGTCTCGGGGCGGTTCACTTGCCACCGGTTACGGGAGCTGCGCAGATTGCCTTGTTCGACGAGTACGGCCGCTTTCTTCGTGGATCCACCGCTCCGAAAGTGAGCGGGAACCTGGTGTTCACGCCGTGAACGGGCTCGATCGCACGATTTTCTACGCGATCAATGACTGGCCGGAATCGATGAGGCCTTTTTGGGTGTTTGTCAGCGAGTTCACGAAGTCGAACGCCGTGAGGATCGTTCTTGTTTTGCTTGTCCTGCTTCTTTGTTGGGCCGGCCGCAAAACGCGAACTGCGACCCTGCTGGCTCTGGTTTCTTGGCCCTTGGCCGACATCTTCTCGAACAGCCTCAAGAGAGTGATCCCTTTCGAGCGTCCGTGCGTGGCTTTGCCTGATGTGCATCTCCGGGTTCACAAGCTCACGACCTTCGGCACCGCTTCGTCGCACGCCGCTAATATGGCGGCGATCACGTTCGTGTTTTGGTACTTCTTGGGCTGGCGGGGCGGAGTCGCTTGGTTGATCTTTGCGATTCTGTCGGGGCTTAGCCGCATTTACGTGGGTGTACATTTTCCTTCGCAGGTGCTCCTTGGCTACCTGTGCGGAGCACTTTGCGGGTTGGTGGTCGCGAAGACTTGGGATTCTTGGGTTCTCCTGCGCAACCGGAAGCAAGAGCAACCGGTAGCTACAGAAGAAGCGTAAGAGCGCCGACCCGCCATGCGAGACCTCAGACCCCATCAACAGGCGCTACTCTTCGCTGGCTTGATTACGGTTATCGGGTGGGCAGTTCCCGTTCTTGGCCAACTGCTCCTGCCGTTGCAGTATCTGAACACGCATATCCATGAACTCTGCCACGCGGTTGTGGGTATCGCTTCCGGCGCCGACGTCCACGAGATCATCGTTCGTGGGGACGGCAGCGGGGTGACACCGCTCAGCGGCGGAGCCTTGGTGCTCGTGGGTTCAGCGGGCTATGTAGGTGCTGCGATCGTTGGTGCGCTCATCATTGTTGCCGCCAAGACGGAGTCGGGTGCCAGGATGGCGCTTCGCGTTCTCGGGTGCGTGTTGCTGCTTGGACTGCTCATTTGGGTTCGCGGAGATGCCGTGGGCATCTTCACCGCAGCCTTCTGGGCTGGAGCGTTGGTTGCGCTGTCGTTTCTTAAAGGTAATTGGCTATTGTTCGCCACCCAGTTCATCGGGCTGCAGCAGTGCGCCGCGGCCCTGCGCTCCATCTATGTTCTGCTGCAGATTAGTGCCATCGGCGAGGGTCACAGCGATGCCTCACTGTTGGAGGAGTACACCCACGTGCCCGCGATCGTTTGGTCGCTTGGATGGAGCGCTCTCAGCGTGACGCTTCTCTATCTTGCCCTGCGGCAGGCTTGGCCGCATGCAACTTCCACCCGTAAGTAAGCGGCTCCTTCGAAGGAAAGGGCGCCCGCGAGCACCGAAACCAATTGAGGGTTTATTGCAAAGGGGTGGTGAAATTTAACTACAGGGAGCATTTAGGCTGTCCAAGTAGGAACACCGGATTAGAAAGACCCGATCAAACCCATGTCGACTCCATTGGGAAATCCGACGGACTGATTTGGAGGGGATTGCATGCGCAAACTCGCGGCCTTGTCTTTATTCGGCGCGTTGGCTTGTCTGGCTACGGCTCAGGACGTCAATGCCTTTAAGAATGCTACGTTCAGCGATCTCAACGTCTCGCAGAACGGACTAACTTTCACCGTGACAACCGGCGCGCACCCGATGGTCGATGCGGACCAGGGCAGTGCGGGACCGGCAGCCATCAACGTCATCACCGGCTTTTGGATCCTGTCCGACTCCGGTGTGCTCTATGCGACAGGATCGAACTTTGGCAATTACCAGTTCCACAACAACACGGGAACGGGTTCTACCTTTGGCTATCAAACTCAGCAACGATACGGACAGCTCAAGAACCAGTCGAAGTCCTTTACGTTCAAGGACATTACCGGCCCAATCGCCGCCTACGGATTTATGGTCAACGCTCAGGGAACGCCCGCGCACGTTCGAATGAACGCTGTACCGGAGCCTGCCACACTTGCAGCCATCGGCGTTGCATGTGCGATGCTACGGCGACGCAAGAAGGCTTAGTTCGACGCGCTCTCCGAAGTCCCGGGCGTTGGTTCTGTGCGCCCGGGACGAATCACTTCAATTCCCTGGCTGAGATCGACGTTTCCTAGAGAGTCGATCGGGCGGCCGCCGATCTGCAAATAAACCTTGTTCACATCCTTGAACTGGCCCATCGCGCGCTGAAGGCCTTGCAGGATTGCTCCTTCGTCGGTTGAGCCGTAGCTGCGCTCAAACGAGTTGGAGAACTCGATCTTGGCGATACCATCTTTCACGTCGGCGCTGAGGGCGCGGGCGTCTTTAGGAACCGAAGGAACCTGGTCTAGAAAGCCGTTTACCGCAGTGAGGACCGCATCGCCTTCGGCGGGGACGGGGGTGTCATGGTGGCCATACGTGATATCGGGGCCATTGGCATGGGGGTCCACGATCTTGACCCGTCCATGCTCTTTCGTGCTCCGCGTCGGTGCCGTCCCCTGTGCCCTGAGGTTGTCGGGAATCTTGTCGGCGGGGGTGAGCTTCACGTACGCCGCGATGGCCGCCAAGCCAAGCACGCCGAGAACCAAGAGGGTGACGATAGCGCGGGAGCTTGGCCCCTTTGGAGCTTGCTTACTTCTCGCCAAGGTACACCTTTATTCCGTCGACGATCGCTCCGGCGATCGACTGCTTAAAGTCGTCGGTCATCATTCGTTTTCGGTCAGACGCATTGTTGATGAAGCCGCACTCGATAAGGACAGCCGGCATCTTCGCACCTCTTAAGACTGCAAAACCGCTGTTGTAGATTTTGCCATCGGACCAAGTGCCCAAATTTGGAAGTCCGCTGACCTTCTTGATCTCGCTTTGAATGCAGGAGGCGAGCACTTGGCAGATCTGGTCCCTCAAGTGATAGAAGGTGATCCCGCCGCGACTGCGAGTATCCAGCCCGTTCGAGTTGATGTGGATGGAGATGAAGAAATCGGCGTTGTTTCGATTCGCGATCGCCGGCCGTTCATTCAAGTTAATGAACTCGTCCGTCTTGCGGGTCATGATCACCATCGCGCCCTGCTCGGCGAGCTTCTGAGCCGTTAGCTTCGCAATGGCGAGCGTCATGTTCTTCTCCATGAGCTCTTTGGCCGGAGTGGTCGCACCAGAGTCGTGTCCGCCGTGGCCCGCATCGACGACGACAAGCTTGCCAGCGAGTTTGCCGTTGCCAACAATCGGTTTGAGGAGCCTGATTTGCAGGGCTCCCGGGGAGTTTGAAATCTCCAAGCCCATCGGACGGGTGAGCGTCAGTCGTAGAACGGCGCTCGATCCCTCGATGCCGGTGGAAACACTCTCGATGCTGAGCGGATCAGGGCTCGCGGGCTGATCACCCAAGTCGAGCTTGGTGTTCGGCAGCACAATCTCAAGAATGCTTGGATCTGGACGCCGGAAGGTAGGCGCGGCGCTCAGCGATCCAGAGAGCCGCAATGATAGAAGAGCCGTCGTTGGCCCGTCCGACCCGGATGTCAGCGGGCCGGCGGTGATCATCGGGCCGGTGGGAATAGGAGGCTGAAGATTCGTCTGCCCTGAGTTTCCGTTGATAACGATCGGCGGGATGGGAGTGCCACCCTGCGGCGGGTCCTGATCGTGGGAGAAAGACGTGTTGGTCGGGGGGTCACTCGGGCTGCCGAGATTCGCGTCGAGGGTTCGGGTTACCGCGCTGCCCTGAGGCAACACCGCGTTCGGGACGTCTCCGGGGATGACAATTCGAACAATGTTGGGCTTGAACTGCCCGATCTTGGCTCCGTCCTGGAGGAGCATCTTCGTTTCGGGCTGGAGGGAGGCACCTTCGATGTCGATCACCGTTCGCGTCGGAGAGTCGAATCGCTTAAGGGATGGCTTAACCGGGAGAGCGGAATCAAAGGAAAGCTTTCCGTTCTCATAACGGATCGAGTTCAGCGGGGCGAAGACGTTCAGAGTATTGCTCGTCGTCTCCCACTTGGCGGGGAGGCCGAGCGTGCTCAGCACCTCAGTCAGCGGAACCATGAGGGCATCATTGATCCGGCGAAGAGCCACCCTAGCCCGGCGCTCGTCCACCCGCACAGTTGCGGCGCCCTCTCGTTCCTCGACTTGCCAGCCGAGCGTGCGCAACGTTCCGGACGTGACATAGCAGTCATCGCCCACGCGAAACACGTGGTCACGAATCGACCCGAAATAGGTGAAGAACAGCTCTGCCGACCGGGTTTGACCCCAGGCCGCCGCCGTCATCGCCATCCATGGAACTAGAATGAGCAGCAGTCGCCTCATGCGCACCGTTCCGTCAGTGTACAAAGTTTCCGCTCGTTTGCCAATAGGAATCAGTACGCCTCTGTAAATTTTCTGGGTTCCGGGTTCAAAAGGAAGAAACAATTCCTGCGGATTTCTCGTCTTCAATTGCCCTATTCAAAGATGTCGGGCCGGTCGGGTGCTCGCTTCACTTGGTGTACCTACTGGTAAATTGTGGGCGTGATCCCGGCTTTACTTCTTGCGCTTCAGATTCCTCGCATTGATTCCGACGCTCGCCAGATGAGTGAGCTATCGCGCTGGGCCGATCAGGCGGCCACCCTGGCTCGCGAGTGGTATCCGAAAATCGACGATGCGCTCGGGATCAGCCCCCCGGCGAATGCCAGCCCTATCAAGGTTGTGATGGACGTCGCTTACGACGGAGTCGCTGCCACGTCAGGTTCTGAGATCAGGGTTTCGGCGAAGTATGTGCACGGCCACCCGAAAGACATTGGATTGATCGTGCACGAACTCACGCACGCGATTCAGGCTTATCCCAAGTACGACCCTGTCTGGCTCGTCGAGGGCATTGCGGACTGGGTTCGTTTCTTCAAATACGAACCTGAATCCAATCGCCCTCACCCCAACCCTCGCACTGCGAACGCCCGCGCGAGCTACCGTACGACCGCCGCATTCCTCGAGTGGGCACGTGGCACGTATGACGCTAACCTCGTGCGCAAGCTGAATGCCGCCCTCGCCAAAGGCGAATACACCGAAGGCATGTGGAAGGATTTGACGAGCCACACTCTGGACGAGCTAAACGACCTTTGGGTGACCAGCCTGAAAGCCGCGGGCTAGTCGCCGGCGGGATCTAGGGATTCTGGTTGAATGATCTCGATAGCGGGGCCTTCAGGCGCCGTTTGAGGTTCGTTGGTAACCGCGCTCGTGTGGTGGCGAACTTGGCAGCGAGCCCGGCCATTCACGGTCAGCTCAACCCGCTCTGCATCGAGCTGTCGGATAAGGTTGTTTTCGGTGAACTGCTTCAGCTCGACGCGGGCCACTCCTTCCGAAACTGCCGAGCGATTTATCGCCTGATCCACAGGGATTGACTGATCCCCTTCAGGACCTGCGAGCGCACAGATGGCCTCCCACAACGTTTCGTTTGCCACGGCAATTCGACAAGCGAGCTCGGCGGCGGGTTCCGCTGATACACTTTCAGGGTGGCAAAGGACAGGGCGCTCCAAGATCGCGTGACCGCTCTCGGGGTGGTCGCGCCGCCTCCGATCCATGTCGCGCTTCCGCAGTTCGAAGGGTCCTTGGCAAGCCTGTTTTTATGTGTGAAGGAAAGGCGGATCGATCTGCGCGACATTCCGCTCTTGCCGATCTGTGAGAGCTACTTCGAATATCTGTTGGCTTCGCCGCATATCAATTTGGAAGAAGCCGCGGCAGCCTTGACCGCTCTCGCCTATATGATCGAGCGCAAGGCTTCCTCGATTCTGCCTCGGTGGGAGGAAAGTGAGATGCCGATCGAGGAGCCTCTCGAACTGCCTGATCCGACCGTTCACGAGTTCGATCTTGCGATCGAGGCCTTAGAGAAGTGGCAGCACGAACGGGCCTCGAAGTTCTTCCGGACGTCAGGAGGAGGCCCGGACGTCTACGAGGTTCCATATTCGTTGGCCGACGTCAGCCTGCCAGACTTGGCCCGCGCCTTCGAACGGCTGCTAGCGAGGGCCGGTCCCGAGCCAATTGAGTCCCTGGCCAAGCCGCGCAGATCGATTGCGGATGGCATGCAGGCCGTATTGCTCGCGCTCACCAGCGAGCCACAGTCGTTGGAGGTCTTGCTCACGCCGCCCTACACGCGCTCGGAGGCGGTCTGGTGGTTCCTTGCGCTTCTCGAACTGATTCGTTTGGGCAGGGTTTTGGTGAGCCTTGAGGGAGACGAGCCGTTGTTCGCTCATGCAAACTAGTTCCGCGATGGAGCCAAGCCTGATGGATGTCTTAGAGGCTCTGCTTTTCGTCGCGGACGCACCTGCTAGCGCTCCGTCGCTTGCTCTTGCCCTTGGGTTAGCGGAAGGGCAGGTGGTGCAAGGCTTGGAGTTGCTGGGGGAGCGGCTAAGTGCTAAAGGCAGCATCGAACTGGTGTCTATTGCAGGCGGATATCAGCTGTGTACAAAGCCAGAGTTCGCGGAGGCCGTCGCCAACTTCCTAAAGCCCCAGCGCAATCGTTTGAGCCGTGCCCTACTGGAAGTGCTGGCAATCGTGGCTTATCGACAGCCGATCACGACGCAGGAAATCGACATCGTCCGAGGCGTTGCCAGCGACTACTCCGTCCGTGCATTAGTGGAAAGACGCCTTGTCAAAGAGGTTGGCAGGAGGTCAGCGCCCGGCCGGCCGGTGCTCTATGGCACTACGCAACAGTTTCTTCATCAATTCAACATGAAGGATTTGACGGACCTTCCCCCTGTTCAAATGAGCGACGAACGGGCGTCTGAGATAGTGGAGGAGACGCTATAGACAGCATTTGTACGAGCGATGGGCTAAGCTTATGGGCAATGCTGAGGCATGCCCGGTCCATCGCCATGCTTGAGCGAGGCCGCCAAATGACCGCAGTGGTGCTTGCGGCGAGTCTCTTCTGCATCGCCCCTGCAGGGCAGAAGCATCGGCGGCACGTGGCTAAAGCCAAAGCTCCGGTTCAGGCGAAGCCTGAAGTTTCCAAGGCTTTTATGCCCGATGCCGCGGCACTGAACGCCAAAACGGCGGTCATTGTGGATGCGCAGACCGGCCGAGTTCTCTGGAGCAAGGATGCGCTCAAGTCCATGTATCCGGCGAGTACGACCAAGATCATGACGGCTCTGCTCTTGATCGAGCACTGTGGGCCAACCGATGTTATCATAGCGCCGAAAGACATCAAGAGCGTGGGTGAGGCTTCGATGCATCTGCAGCCGGGTGAACGCGTCTCGATGCGCAATCTGCTGTGGGCGATCTTGCTGAGAAGTGCGAACGACGGCTGCTATGCGGCGGCGATCCATGTGGGAGGCTCGGTTCCGAATTTCGCGAAGATGATGAATGACCGAGCCGTTCAGCTCGGATGCAAGAACACTCACTTCGCGAATGCGAATGGGCTGCACGATAAGAATCACTGGACCTGCGCGTACGATCTGGCGCTGATGGGACGCGAAGCCATGAAGTATCCGCTGTTCGCGGAAACGGTGAAAACGTTTAAGTACAAGATCGCCCGCGAGATGAATCAGAAGGACTTGTGGATGGTGAATCACAACAAGCTCCTGAAGCACGATCCCACGACCGACGGCATTAAGACCGGCTACACGGTTCCAGCCGGGCACACGTTCGTCGGCAGCGCCACCCGAGATGGGCGACGAATCCTTACGGCGCTGATGAAAAGCGACCATTGGCAGCTCGACCAAGAGGCGATGCTTAATTGGGCCTTCTCAAGCTTCGAACATGTGACCGTGGCTCGCAAGGGTGACTTGGCCGGTGAAGCCAACATCGATGGAGCGACTGAGAGCTCCGTGAAGGCAGTCCTTGACGCCGACGTGTTGGACTGCGTACCGAAGGGCGGCGCTTCGAGTCTTAAAGGCACCTTCCAAGCAAGCAAGTTCGAGCTTCCCGTAAAGGAGGGACAGGTCGTTGGTGAGGTGACTTACTCGGATCCAAGCGGTTTCATCCTGAAGGTGCCGACCGTAGCCGCTTCGAGTGTAGACCGGGCCGCTCCGCTGACTCCCGTGACCGGACGTTCTCCGAGCTTTTACATCGTCGGATCCTCCCTGGGCCTCGGTCTAATTTGGTATCGTTCTCGGACCCGCCGGTCCCGCTACTATGGCAAATCCACGCGCAAGAGCAAGCTCTCGCCCTTCTAAGCCCGCGAACGCGGAAGGTGAGCGCCTGCACGTGCGGATCGCCCACTCGGGAATCTGTAGCCGACGCGCCGCCGAGCAACTCATCCGAGAGGGCCGTGTGCAGGTGAACGGGCAAACCGTAGCGGAGATGGGCATCAAGGTCACCGATGGCGATGAGATCAGCGTGGATGGCCAGCGCATCGGAGTCGCCCAGCTCCACACGGTCTTGCTCAACAAGCCGCTGGGTGTCGTCACCACCCTTTCCGACCCGGAAGGGCGGTCGACGATACTGGACTATTTGCCTTCCTATGGCGTCCAGCTAAAGCCGGTGGGACGGCTCGACATGGACACCGAGGGCCTGCTGCTCTGCACCAACGATGGCGAGCTCGCCTTGCGTTTGACTCATCCCAAGTACGGCGTGGAGAAGGAGTACATGGCCACCGTTCGAGGCGTGCCTGGCGACAAGGCGCTCAAGAGCCTTCGGGAAGGCGTGTTTGTCGAAGGACGCCGAACGGCACCTGCGAAGGTCGACATCACTTGGGAGGACTCTCGCGGAAGCTCGAGTGTGCTAAAGATCGTGATCCACGAGGGACGCAAGCGGCAGGTGCGACTCATGTGCGAGACGGTGGGCCACCCTGTGGACAAGCTCAAGCGTACGCGGATCGGGCCGTTAAAGCTCCGAGGGATGCGCCCAGGCGAGTGCATCCGACTTGGGCAGAAGGAAGTCCAGGAGCTTCGCAAGCTCGTGGGTTTGGAAAAAAATTAGCCCCGACGTTTGCCGGGGCTCAAAGCATTTACGCTGTCTCGGCGTTAGTTGCTGCAGCCGGACGCGCCGCTAGTCGCCCAGTAGCAGATGTTGCCGATCGCCTTCGAGAAGTCCACCGCGGCGGCGTGGCCGTCCACGAACATCGCGTTGAGCTTAACGCCCCAGGGCTTCTTCACCATGTCGATGGCGGCCTTTGGCATGCCGGAGCCGCCGGACTTCAGCGGACCGCTTTCGCCGTTGGTGAAGCTCCAGTTCGCTCCGCCCATGTTCTTCCAGTAGTAGCGATACTGGGCACCCTGCGAGTCGATCATCGTGCGCATGGCGGCAAGCTCTCCCGAGGCAAACTTCGTCTGATCGAGCAGGCCGCTCTCGTTATAGATGTCCGGCACGACGCCGTAGTAGCTGGCGTCGATCATCTCGATGATGCCAGCCGTGTTTCCGACATTGGTCTCAACAACCGGGGCAGGCTGTCCCGTTGCGCCACTAAAGGCACCGGCCGGCGAGAGCCATGCGTCGTTGTGCCCGTAGCTGTTCTGGCCCCCGTAGTTGACGCCAGAGCATCCTGCCGCATTGCAGTTCAGGGCAGGGCCATCGCCGGGAGTTGGCGTGAACTTCTGCTCGCCCGCGGGGTTCTTGAAAATTGCTTGGCTCTTCGTGTACGGCTTGATCATGAAGATCCAGTAGTAGCGGTACAGCGCACCGTCTCCATTGCCCTTGAACCGCTCGGCCTCTGCGGTGAGACCGCTCGCGCGGGAAGGATCCTTGTACTCCTGGCACACGGAACCGGCACCCGGACCGGGGCAGTTGAAGCGGTGCGGGTAGAGGGTGTCGTCCCAGTCCGCTAAGTAGATCTTCGTCGCGGTTCCGATCTGCTTCAGATTCGACAGGTCGCACGTCTTCTTGGCGGCGAGCTTCGCCTGGGCGAAGACGGGGAAGAGGATGGCGGCGAGGATCGCGATGATCGCGATAACCACCAGCAACTCGATGAGAGTAAACGCTTTCTTCATGGGGCCTTCCTTTGGAGCCAGCGGGTGAGCGCTGATGGGCAAAGGTTAAGGCGCTTGTCCAAAGAAAGTGTTAAGCCCAGTGCGGGCTTTAACAAGCACAATCGTTTCTTAACAGAAGGGCTACTTGTCCGCTGCGTCCAGCGCGACCACGAGCACGTCGATCGCTCTGAGCTGCTTCAGGAGATCGTTGACGATCGAACCCTTCATGATCTCTCCGACCCTTGAGCGCGACGAGTGCCCGATGACGAGCTGGGTGACATTGTTGTCCTTTGCGTATCGTACGATCTCGTCTACCGCGGTGCCGTGGAGGGTGACGGTCTGAATTCCAAGCCGCTCGGCCAACGTGAAATCGTCCCGGATCAACTTCTTGGTCTGCTCGTCCGAACCCTTATCCTCGACGAAGACCGCCACGGCGTCGGCGTGCGTGCGCTGGCTCAGTCGCCATCCCTTGCGGACCAGGCGCAGGGACGCTCGGGTCGGGCTCAGGCAGATCATGACCTTGTCTCGGGTAGCCCAGGGCTTCTCGATCTTGGCTCCCTTTCGGAACTGATTGACGTCGTGGTCGATGCGGCCCGCGACTTCTCGTAAAGCGATTTCTCGGAGGGCACTGAGAACCCCTTCGGTAAACCACTCGGGCGTGGGGCCACCGCTGAGCTGCACGTCCCCTCGCTTGATGCGATTGAGCAGTGCTTGGGGAGTCAAGTCGACCATCTCCACCTCTTCCGCTTCGCGAAAAATGCGATCTGGAACGGTTTCCTCGACGGGCGCGCCGGTAATGTCCTTCAGGGCGTCGTGGAGGCTCTCCAGGTGGCGTGCGTCCAGCGTCGAAATGACGTTAATGCCCGCGTCTAGAATCCGCTCGACCTCCGCCCAGCGTGCGCGTTGCCCGTCTGAAGCCTGAAGGCGGTCTACCAGGACAGTCTCGGGGTGGCGGCTGATGATTTTGTCGACGTCCAGGGTGGGGAAGTCGTTGATTTCGATGGTGGGGATCACCTCGAAGCCCTTGAGCTGCTCGTCGATCGCTTGACGGCCTCGGACTTCTATGGCCCCTATAACGATGTCCTGTCCGCGGCTCAGACGGCGGTGCGCTTCGTCGAGCATCGCAAACGTTTTGCCAACGCCTGGTGCGTATCCCAAAAAGATCTTATGCTTGCCGCGCTTGCTGGCATCTTCTACCGAACTGGACGTGGCGGGATTATCGAGCATGTTCCTCGGTCAATTCAATGGTCATCATGGTATCCAGCCAGCGCTGCAAGCTGCCGGACAGGTCCTCGATCCGAAGGTGATTATCCTCAGGTAGCGCGGCGTTTTGCCACAGATAATTCGCTAGGGCTTCCTCGCACATCGCCTGCCAGAAGCGCTCGCCGCCGGGGACCTCTTCGGAATCGGTGTACGCCTTCACAAGCTCGATCACGTAAGCGGGCAGCACGACCGTGCACACCGCGGATGCGGCGTTTGGATGGCTAACGCGGAAGTTAGTCGTGACGGATCCGTCGTCTTCGTGCTGGGCGTGATTGCCTGGGTCTTCCAGTTCGAAGGAGAAGCCGTTGATCGTGGTTCGCGTGAACTCGCGACACACCATGCCGATGGGCACTGCCGACATGCGTTGCACAGGCTTCTCGAGGGCGGACTTCACCGCCTGTCGAAGGGTCTCTGAGGTGAACGGCTTCCGAAGAAAGTCGGATGCGCCGGCCTGGATAGCCTCCAGCGCGAGGTCGATCGTTCCGAACGCGGTGATCAGGATGAGACGTGTCTGAGGGGCCTTGCTGTAAATCTCGCGTTGGACATCGAGACCGGACATGCCGGGCATTCTTTGGTCGAGAAGAACGAGGTCAAACTTTCCGCCGCTTCCAAACTTCTCTAGCCCTTCGTGGCCGTCTCCGGCGGTTTCGACGTCGTAGCCTGTGTGTTGCAGGGTGAGCCGAATCATCATCCGGATATTCGTCTCATCGTCGATTACGAGAATTCGACTGTTCAAACCTTTTCTTCTCCGCGCGGGGCCCTTCTTTCTATCGGCAGTTCAAACGAGAAGATAGCGCCTTTTCCGATCTGGCTCTCAGCTTTCATACGTCCGCCATGGGCTTCGACAATCGTTTGACTGATGGAAAGGCCGAGACCGGCTCCTCCGCCGGTCGCACCCGGAACCTGCACGAACCTTTCGAAGATTCGCGATAAATACTCGGGCGGGATGCCCTCCCCTGTGTCGCGCACCTCAAAGCGTACTTGATTGCCCTCCTCTTGCGCACGTATCAGCACTTCGCCGCCGGGTGGCGTGTGCCTTATCGCGTTGTTGGCCAAGTTGGTCAGCACCCGCACGATTTGACTCCGATCCGCGCGAACTAGGCCAGTCGATGAGCCTAATTCCCCAGCCAGCTTGACCCCCTTCTTAGCTGCCGCGATCTTTACACCGGAAACCGTCATCTTTACGAGGTCTTCAGGAGTAACGATCTCGAATCGAGGCGGCGAACTGCCAGCCTGCAGCTTAGTCATGTCGAGGAGGTCTCGCATGAGCTTGTCCAAGCGGTCGAGGTCCTGGCGCTGCACCTGCACGATCTCTTGCTGCTCCGGGGTTAGCGGTCCCGCCGCTCCATCGAGTAGAAGCTCGGCTGAAAGCAGCATCGAAGTCACGGGTGTGCGCAGCTCGTGTGAGGCGACGCCAATGAACTCCGTTTTGAGCCGGTCAAGCTCCCGCATGTGAGTGACATCTTCAAGCACTGCTACCGAGCCCAGGAGAGCCCCTTGAGCATCCCTCATCGGAGTTGCGCGGAGCCGGTAAGTTCGATTGGCGTTTCCGACCTTGATGGGAACCAGGGCGGTTTCGTCTTCTGAGGCCGAGACTTCGCCCTCCTCAATGGCGCGTTCGATGGCCTGTACGATCCGGCGGTCGCCGATGTGCTCGATGATCGGACTGCGGGGAGTGGCGGGCGCGGGGCCAAAGAGTCCCTCGGCAGCGCGGTTGAGGTGGATGATGCGGCCTTTGGCATCGCTGACCACAACGGGATCATAGAGGGAAGCTAAGGCCGCATCCGAGGTTGCCTCGGCCCGCTGCAATCGCCTTTCCTCCTTCTCCCTCGCTTCCGAGAGGCGCTCCGCCATGCGGTTGAAGCTTTGGGCGAGCACCCCGACCTCGTCGGTTCTGCGTGTGGCAATGCGCTCGTGAAGATTTCCCTGGCCGATGCGCTCCGTACGTTCTGCGAGCTCCTGAAGGGGAGTGAGGATAACCCGGACCATTCGAAGAGTGAGCACCACACCGAGGACTAGAGCTCCGAGCGTGATGCCTAGACTCCATGTCGCGGCACGACGAACGTCGAGCTTGACGCTGTCGCTGGCCCGTTGAATCGCGCGCTGGTTCTCTTCAAAAAACTGAAGAGCGGCGGCATCCATTTGCACAAGGCTGGGCCTCAAGTGCTGGGTGTAGAACAGCGATCTTACACCCGGGGTTGCGTCCGGGCTTGCCAGATAAGGCTCCGCGGCATTCTGATACTGCACGGCGAGTTCGCGCAGCGCCCGCATGCTCTCCTCCTGGTGGCGAGAGTTTGCAAGCGAAGAGGCAACCGCGAGCGCGTCCTTGAACTGCTCCCAATTTCGTCGATGCTGCCACGCAGCCTGCGTCGGCGATTGGGTGAGGACCGCCCCCATGGTCTGATTTTCTTTGGCCACCGCGTCCTGTAAGGACTGCGCTGCGAACAGGGAAGTGAGATTCTCTTGAAAGACAGTTTCCAAAGATCTACTCAGACCAAAAAAGCTCGTCACCCCCGCGCCCATGACGATGCCGAGGAGGAGAACGAGAAGGAGATGACTGAGTAAAAGCTGAACTCGGAGGCTCAGCACACGGCTAAGCGTCGATTTGCCTTTCAAATATGTAGACCTCGACCTGATCGCCCGTACGAGTGTCGATATCAAAGAAGCTCCGGACAACACCTCGTCCGACGATGCCTGCGACGGCGGCCTCCGCTTCGCGGCGGGTTAAAGCACGCTGGTCGCGTCGTGCGCTCTGAATAATCTTCTTGCCTTCCTTCGATTGCGAGAGCTCTTGCTCGCTCGCGCTGTACACGCCGGAGCTCAAGACAACGACCATATCGTCGAGGATCGTCGCTTGTAGCCGTTTTGGCGCAACGCCCTGCTGCTCGTGGTGAAACCGGCCAAGGGCCTGCTCGATAGCTTCGGACTGAGAAGTTGGCGCGGCGGGATTCACAGGTATCTACGAGGATACAGTAATTTCCCTGTGAGTTCCCGCCCCGATGAGCTTTAGGCCTTGCGCTTACGCCGCTTCAGCATGACAAGCAGCCCGGCCACGATTCCTGCGGTGCTCGCGGGCTCAGGTGCGGGGATGAACGGTTCCGAAAGCGCCGATCCATATTGGAAGGCAAAGGTCTTGAAGTCTGTTTGCAGCAAATGCGCTGAAGTGCTGAAAGTAAAGACCATCGAGTTATTAACGAAGTTGCGCGTCGGAGTGCCATCCTCACCCGTGACTCCAAGAGAGGAGATGAGGCCATAGTCGGCGCCCCCAATCATGCCGCTGCCGCTGAAGGTGTCATTGGATGAGAACAAGCCCAAGCCGCTCGCAGAGATGCCATTGTTCATAGCGGATTCCGGGTAACCCGTAATTCCGTCGGCATACGCCCACTCACTGTTGAGGTTGTAGGTAGAAGCGTTCTGAACAACATTGTTCAGCGTTACCTTCGAGCCGCTCTTGAGAGCCGCCGACACTCGTGTGAGGGTCGGCTGCGGAACGAACTGCCAGAAAACGCCCGTGAGCGCATTGCCCTGCGCACGAATGGCTTCCGTGGCGGTGTTAGTGAGGGTGACAGTAAGTGTGTCAGTCGAATCTTTGAACGTGAAGTTCGCGGAAGCCGCGAGATTGGCGTTATCGATGCCGATCCCTGTTCCAGTTATCGAGAAGTTAAAGTCAGCGTGCGCAACTCCGGACAAGCAAAGCAGGCCGGCAAGACAAACAACAAAGCTTTTCAATTACAGCAAACCCTCCCCAGTGTAGGTGTAAAAACCTACTAGATATTGTGTATGGACTCTGCTTTTGCGACACGTACTCTTACTTGGATCGAACCTGCCGATCTTGGCATCTGCACCCATCAGCCTGAATCCTAGAAGTTTTGCTTGGGCTAGGCCCATGGAGAAGTGGCATCGCTTAGGCGGTATGCCGTTCTTCCTCGGTTTCGGTCTGTGCAGCTTGACCTCGCTGATCTCGCTGTACGTTGCCTCCAAGCGAGCCCCCGAAATGGCATTCGACCAGGCAACGCATCCCGTACGGGAGTGTGAGATCATCGAGCTGCCGCTTCACCGAACCCAAGAGCAGGACCTCGGCAAAGCGGCTTAGCCGATCTAGACCGTTGCGGGCATCGTCGCGGGCTGGCCGAGCTCGATGTAGGCCTCGGCGATCTGAACTGCGTTGAGCGCCGCGCCCTTCAGGAGTTGATCTCCACACGCGAACAGGATGATGGCGTTCGGGTTGCTCGGATCTTGTCGGATGCGTCCCACCAGCACGTCGCCTTGCCCGCTCGCATCGAGAGGCGTGGGGAAGCGATTCGTTTCTCGCTCGTCGATGACTTGAACGCCGGCCGAAGCTCTTAGAGTCCTACGGACTTCATCGACGTCAGGTGCGAGCCCGGCAAACTCAACCGTGATCGACTCGCTGTGGGCTCGAAGCACCGGCACTCGAACGCAGGTCACGTTGACCTTCAAGTCTTGATCTTCGAGAATGCGGCGCGACTCTTCGATCACCTTCCGCTCCTCTTCATTAAAACCGTCACCTTGGATGGGCGTGTTGTGGCTGAAGAGGTTGAACGCGTAGGGCGGGATCTTGGAATCCGGCGATCGAAAGTCCCTACCGGAAGTTTCGAGGCTCCGCTGAGTTTCGTCGAGCAGTTGCTGCATCATGGCGGCTCCGCCGCCGCTAGCGCTCTGATAAGTGCTCACAATCAGCCTCTCGACCCGGCCCAGCTTGCGCAAGGGTGCGACGGCCATCAGCAGAATGATCGCCGTGCAGTTCGGCACGGAATACAGCCGATGCGCCGGAGAAATGCGGTCGCCGTTGATCTCCGGCACGACGAGCTCAGACTCTCTGCTCATTCGAAACGCGCTGGAGTTATCGATCACAACCGCGCCGGCCTCAAGCGCGGCGGGCACCAGTTCCTTCGATCGAGAAGCGCCCGCACTGAAGAACGCAAACTGGACTCCTTCGAAGGCGTCTGGAGTCGCCTCCTCGACGGCGATATCTTGGCCTCGCCAACGCTGAGTCTTGCCCACAGATCGTGCGCTCGCAAGCAGCTTGAGCTGGCGAATCGGGAACGAACGCTCCTCGAAAAGGCGGAGAAACTCTTGTCCAACGGCGCCGGTCGCGCCCACCACTGCAACGGAAAATCCTGCGGCCACAGTTACGAATACCCTATTGAGTAAAGTCGTCCTGTATAATCCCCTCAGGAATGGTGCTGTGAATTCAGCAACCTAGGAGAACAGGGGCTTGCGGACGGGAGAGCCAGAGGCACAAGTCGATTTAACATTCGAGTGCGGAAACCAGGTTGTCAAGCGCCAAGACCTGCCTGGATTCCAACACATGCGCCTGCAGCAGGTGACGACCACTGTCGCCAAAACGGCGACAGGCGTCATTAGTGTTCCTAGCTCGATCAACGCCCTTGCGGTGAACTACCAGGGGTCGGCAATAGCGCGGACGACCTCCCAAGGGCGGCTCATCCTCGTCGCGCCCAGAAGTGTCACATTCATCCGTGGCGGGACGCGACTTATCGTAACTGCGGCAAGGGGAGAGCACGTCAGTCACTTTCTCACTTGGCCCTCCGGCATGACGCCGCTGCTTGAGCACTATGTGGCGGGGACCGGCCGTGGTGGGCAGAACACGCGCATCGTAGCCTGCAAACCCATCGATCCTCAATTCATGGAGGCGATGCAGCGTTACGAAACCGCTCGCAACGGCTCCGTCGAGTACGCCGAGCCGCTCATGCTTTCGGTCGTGTACGAGATGGTCGCTCGACTCGTAACCGGCGGCGACGAGGTTCAGCTCGCGGCATTGCCTCCAGATCTCCCGGAGACGATTCGGCAGCTCACCCGAAAGGTGCGCAACAAGCCATCGGACGGTTGGCCTTTAAAGGACGCCGCCGACATGGCGGGCTATTCGCCGTTCCACTTTTCGCGCGTGTTCAAGCAGCTTGTCGGGTACGGATTCCACGAATACGTGGATCGCTGCCGCACCGAGGCTGCGGTGGAGCTGCTGGTAACGACTGACATGGCGGTCGACCTCGTGGCTTCGAACTGCGGCTTTGGCACGACGCAAGGCTTGCGCGAGTCGATTCGCGAGTATCTCGGGCTCGTGCCGAGCGAGCTGCGGAACGTGCCCGATGCCTTCGACGTGAAAGGCTGACCGCTACTTCTTCTTAAGGAGGATGTAGTCGAGCCCAAACATGTTGCCCGGATGAGCTTCGGTGCGCTTGCCAAGGCACCTCACCGTCAACGTCGACTCCCCCGCGTCCAAGTCGAACGTGCCAAGCGAAATGTTTCTCCAGACCACGCCCTGTGGAATGTAAAAGTCCATTCTTCCTAGGTCTTGGCCATTCAGATTTAAGTTGTGGATGCCGTAGTCGACCGCGTTGCAGAAGCGGGCGATGACCTCGTATCTGCCCTTTTTCGCCACGGGAATCTTTACTGTGAGGGTGTCCTGCTCTTTCGGGCGGGTCCACCAGAGCTGGCCTCCCGCCGACAGCTCGTCAAAGCCCGTCTGAGCCTGCACTTCGCCTCCCGTCGCGGTGTACTTCAGAATCTCGCCCTCCACGGCACCTGGGACCGGGGAATTCAGGACGAGCTCTTGGGGCAGCGCTAGACTCTGTGGAATCGCGAAGTGCCCGTCTCCTCCTGGTTTGGCATACCAGTAAGCAGTCCAGTCGTAAGTTGCCTCGACGTCACCCCAGTGCCACATCTCTAGGTCGAACTGAAGATGCTTGGTAAAGGGAATGTTGTCGAGGATCTGCCAGCGGTGAACCGTGCTGTGGCCGAAGTTGATGGGACCGTCCGATCGGACCTGGCCGTGATAGGGCCGATCGAAGAGTTCGTTCGAAGACCACGCGTAGCCGAAGTAGTCCTCGGTGCCCGTGCCGAAGGTGCTTGGGAAGCTCTCGTCGTCCACCCAGACCTTTTCGTCCCCCTCACCCCACCACTTTTGGGTCGGATTGGCTACGTGCAGGCTTACGCCTACGAAGCGTCCTTGGCCGTGCACGTCAAGGATGTGCATGTCCCGAAGCGGACGAGTGTGTCCCCGGGTGCCGTTCCACTGAGCGTGGAAGTGGTAAGCGTCAGCGGCAACCGGCGAGGGATCGAGATTCCACGAGGCGGAAATCGGGACCTCAACGGAACCGGTGTTTAGGATGCGGACGTGGAAGTCTCGTCTTACTGGCATGGGCCACCGGGACGTCATCGTTCCGTCCTTGGCGACCTCCATTGGCAAGCTCTTGTAAGCATTCACGCCCGGAGATGTTCCGAAGAAAGAGCCTAGGGGCGACCGCACACACAGCTCTCCATCGCACGTGATCTCGAGCTGTAGATTCTGCAGCACGTTATGCGGTTGGTGCGGATCGCCCCAATCCATGGCGCGGAACGTTTGCACGAGTGGGAAGGGGATTTTGACCGTAAGCGACGTAATCGTTCCCGGAGTGCTGACCTTCCCGCTGTCCCAAGCGGCCCTTGGCCGAATTCGCTTTTGCCCAGGTTCTACATGGATCTGCCTGTTCGTAGGCGCCGCGGGAGTCATGGACATGGCGCGAACGGTGCTGAGAGTCTGAAGGTCAGCACCGGAAAATTTTGTGCCGGCGGGATAGGTCCGATATCCCACGTGGTAGTAGAGGCCAGCCGCATCTTCCGGCTTCTTCGGCTCGACCGTGATCTTCAGGCTCGAGCGGTATGGAAAGGGGAAGTAGAGGTTCCAGCCGTGCGACGCCGTGTAGGCAAAGGTGTCGCTCCAAGGCTGTACTTTGCCTGAAAGCAAGTTCGGCATGCTCTCCGTGAGTCGCGGTTTCGCCTCACCATCGTAATAGAAACGAATAGTGCCGAGGGGATTTGCGGACCAGATGCGATCGACCACTCCGGGGCCCTTCAAGTCGGCCATCACGTATTCGGTTCGGCCGTTATTCTGCTCCACGCGCACGTACTGCCCGTAGTCGCCATTGGCAAACCAGCTGTCGACGCCAGACCGCACAGACTTGCGGTCGTAGCTGCTTGCCTGTGACTGTCTAAACGGTACAGGATCAGGTTGCGTAAGCCAGCGCAGGTCGGCCATTTGGCGCAGCAGTTCCGTCTGGTCCATGGCCTGCGCGGACAAACCACCAGGGGCGATCAGGGGCAGCAGAATGAACAAACGGCGCATAGTCTGACCATGCGCCGTTCGCAAGCTAAAAGTCAACCGCTACTGCTTGACTTGCGTGTAGTTCGCAGTGGCTCCGTGGGCCGTCAATTGAGCCCGGAGCATTTCGGCCTTCTTCTTCGGAATACCCACGAGCAACGTCGTTGGGAGATTCGCGAGCAAGTCTTTGACCTGAGTACGATTTAATGCGAGCATGTGCTGCAGGCAGCCTATAAGATCCTCGCCAGGGTGCTCAGCATTAGGGATCGCGTCGAGGGTGACCTCGTACGGGCTATTGTCCTCGTCGACCACATAGCCTTTGGGGATCGCCTTCTGCGGCAGGTCCTCAGCCGTGGTGATCGGGATTTCGCGATCGCAGTTCTCGCAAATCAGAAATTGAGATTTGTCGCTGTAGAAATTCAACGTGTTGCAGAAGCCGCAGCGAACCTCAAAAACCGGCAACGGCACACTGTTCTTCATCGGAATAAGGCGGTGGCACTGGGTGCAGGTAACGTCTTCATCGCCCGGAGGTTCGAGCAACTCGATCCGTTCGTGACAATAAACGCATTCGACGGCAAACGAGTGGGAGGTCTCCTGCTTGGCAAGCCAACCAACGTAGCACGCATAGCCTATGGCAGCGATGGCACCGACGATCAGCACCCAAGCAAGACCGAGAAGCATTCCGTCGCCGCGGAAGATAAAGAGAAGTGCTGAGAGTCCTAGCGCGCAGATCGCGCCTAAGACAAGGGGGATCGCAAGCGCGGCCTTCGCCTCGATTACATCCGTCCGACGAGCAATTTGAGCCATCGACAGCCTCCAAACGGCAGTATAGCAACGCTTTCTAAGATTGCCAAGTTATGGACGAATCAGCCCACAACCACGATGCAATTGCGATCTTCTGCCGCTATCGATTATTGGCACCCTGCGAGTCGACTGTATGGTCCAAGTCACTTGGGGATGCGCTCGGGTCCGCTGGGATCCCGTCTTTCGCCGGAATAATCAGCACTCTGCCTCTCTCTTCTGCGAAGGCGGTGAAGCCGTAGTCTTGCCCGAGCTTCTTGAGCGCTTCGACCGGTGTCAACTGTCCGTAGTTCGTCGTCACATCGACATTGTCGAGCCCGGGACCTATCTCCACATCAAAGTGGCCGGCTGTGGCGATCATGCGAATCGCCATGTCGAGCTTCGTTCCGTGGAATTCGAAGTTCTGCGCTTGCATGTAGTCCGGAATTTTGTTCGGCACGTTCTGTGGCACCACGGGCGTTTCGGTGGGCTGAGGCGCGGGAAGTTGATCGGCGTATTGGACCGCCGGTGGGATCGTCGGCATCTCGGTCGAAATAGCTGAAGGAGCCGGAGCCGAAGCACGCTTAGAACTAGAAATCACCGCGTACGTGCCGAATCCGATTGCGGCAAATGCTACAGCCGCTGCGGCAAAGGCAAGTCGCATCGTCATGCGAGGCGCTGCAGGTGCAGTGCGAGGGCGGAATGCCGGCACTTCAACCGTCCGAGCCTTGTTGCGGGCACCTCGAAGCGAGCGGACCATCTCCAGTCGCCGGCCCAATTCGCCGCGAAGATCAGGGAACCGATCGCCGAAATCGCTAATCGCCTTGGAACTGTTTTCTTCTGCGACGAGCCACATGAGCCGATCGACTTCAGGCGAGATCTTGGGCTTCATTCGGCCTCCTCCAGCTTCTCGTAGAGGACTCGAAAACGCTCTCGAGCTCGGTAAAGCCGCGTCTTTGCGGCGTTCGCACCGCATCCTAGACTGTCCGCGATCTCTTGAAGGCTTAGCTCATCCCAGTAGAAAAGGGCCAGGATCGCGCGGTCAGCGGGTTGGAGTTCCGCCATCGCTGCGTCCACCTTGGGGTCGGCCTTTCCGTGGGAGTCGTCGGCTTCTTCCGCCGGCAGGGTTTCAGTGAGCTCGACATTGCGGTGCTTGTACTTGTTCTTGCGCGCCTCCTGAATACTGCGGTTCACGGCTATGCGGAACAGCCATGTACTGAAGCGGGACCTGCGATCAAAGCGGTTCAGGTGCCGATAGACGAGCGTGAAGATTTCTTGCACCGCGTCCGCTGCTTCATCGCCGTCCATCAACACGCCTCGGGCGATAGCGAGAACCTTCTCGTAGTATTTCCGGTACAGCGATTCGAAACCGAGTTCGTCACCCGCGAGAAAACGCTCGACGAAGACCGCGTCTTCGTCGAAGGAGCCCTGCTTAGCGGAATCGAAGGCCACCGACACCACGGCCATTTTGACGCGAGAAAGGCTTCAGGCGTTACGCGCGGCTCGGCGGAGGCACCGCTCGCGCAGGTGCACCCTGCTCAATGCCGCCTGCTTCCTTGATTCTCTTCCGTGCTTCTGTGGCGGCTTTTTGAATCTCCGCCGGCAGCTTGTCAAAGGCATAGGAGCCGCTCATGGCACCCGCCCAGCTCATTTCGTGGGTCAAGAAGAGACGGGGCGCGAACTGGAAGTTCATCGTGAGCGTTTCCCTTACACCCATCCGGTACTTCGTGTCCTTATCGATGATCAACGGAGTGCCGGCTGGTGCGCTTTCCGCATAGGCCAGATAGGCGCCGAGCTCCTGAGCGGTTAATGGCACCCGGCTCATGCCCTCGCTCGCGGACAGCACCTGATCCGTTCTGAGCTTGCCAATCACGATGGTGTTCGCCGGAAGGCCGGTTGGCAAGGACTCGGTTGGCTCGGAACTCAAGGAATTCCACTGAAACGCGCCGTCCGGCGCAAGGATTGCCTCATCGCCCATTCCAGCAGACGGCATGAGATTGTCAGGCTTGATGTAAATGTCGTTCGCGAGGAGATTCTGTGCCTCGGCGGGTAGCTGGCCAAGGCGCATGGGCATTCCGGTTCTGAGCGCACGACGCTGTTGTGCGGAGAGAGCACCGTAAAACTGCACGGTGGACCAGTTGTCGCCGCCGAACACGCTAAACCCTGCCCCATCCGGATCCATGAACAGCGTGAACATCATCACCGCGTTCTGCGTTGGAGCGGGCAGTCCATGTACGGCGTCCGCGTACGCGTCCATCGCCTGGAATCCGCTTCCGCGCGCGTCGACAAAATTCTGCAGCTTGTGCCGATCAACACGCGTGAAGCGTTCGGTAAGCGAGAGTTTGGGTTTGATCGTAGTCCAGCCAGCGGCAGTCTCGATCGTGACTTCATTGGAGCTTTCGATGACCGCCCGCTCTACAGCGACGGTCGGGTCCGAGCGCTCGGCTCCTACGATAGTGAACATCAACATGGAATCGGGCATTCGGGCGACGACGTTGTTGTCCGCATATGCGCTGACTAGGAAGTCCGACGCGTAAACCCCAAGCGGCTCGTTCTTGAGAGGGGATAGGAAGCGCTTCTTCATGTCGTCGGGGAACATGCCCGTGCTTGCGTCCCGCCGGAAAGACTGCACGATCTTCTTGGTCTCATCCGAAAGGGGCAGCGGACGGTCGTCCTTCTTCACTGAAGCGGCGTCGGGTGCCTGCATGCCCATAATTCCCCTCGACGTCTCGGCGGACGCCGAAGCCTGAAAGAGAACGTTTCCGTCAGTGCCAAGCACGTTCAACTGAAAGGAAATCCCGCCTCCGAAAAATTCGTTTCCATAAGTCACGATCAGGTGCAGCTTTCCCAGGCGGTCAGGCTGGCGCGTATCGAATCCGTACTGGAGATTCTCGACGTCCTCGCTCCCATCCTCCTCATCGTCCGAGGACCTGGCAGGCGGCTTTGCCTTAGGCAGCGCGCTCGCGATCGCCGCAACCTCCCTTTGTTCACGGATGAAGTCGGAAACTAGCGGACCGGCACCCTGCAGGGGACGCTGCATTCTGGTTGGATTCGTGGCGAAGACGATCCTGCCTGTGGGGCCGAGCTCAGCCAACGCTGCAGGGTCGAGGTTCTGCATAAGCCTTAACAGAAGGCGGTTGACCGGAACTCGGTTGGAGAGGCTTGCCATGGTTGCCGATGCAGCCGCGTACTTCCGGGAAATCGCGGCGATGCGAGCCTGATCGGATCCAGCCTTCTGCATCTCGTCCTGCATGGCTGTCATCTTTTGTGCCGAAGTTTGCAGATCGGTCTTGGTCAATGGCTGAGTTTTCGCCAGCTCTGCCGCCTTGTCAGCAAGAATTTTCTTCATTCGAGCGAGCCGAGTCGCGCGCTCGTCGAATTCCTCCTGCGATTTTGTGGTGGGCGTCTGCTCGATGATGTAGCCCCCGGGAACCTCGCGGGCCTGCGCATACAGCGTTCCTGCCATGCGAGAGAGCAGAACGTCGATCTTTACGTTCTTCACCCTGATCGAGAGCACCTCGTCCTTCAAATTCGCCGCAACTTGGATGTTCTGATGCGCCGCCTGGCCGATCTTTTCCGCGAGCACTTCCGCCCGGCAGGCAGGAATGTCCAGCGTGAGTTCACCTGTCGCCTGCTTTAAGGCAACGAGCGCAAGAATCTCGATCATCTCTTCATTAAAGGCGATTTGACTGCAACTGGTGCCGAGCTCTTGCAAAATGCGAAGTGCTTCGGCAGCAGGAGTCCTGCCAAAGTCCTAGCCCTCCAAGTGGCACAGGTTGTATCCTTTTACGTCGCCGGGCGAAGGCCCGAGCACCCAGGGGAGCCTCGGATGAAATCCACGTTGAGAAAATATGCTTTTTGGAGCGCGATGGGAGGGTCCTTCGCGCTCGCTATCGCCACACCGCTCGCTCTGCGCCAAGACCCAGTGCGCAAATCGACCGATCCGCCTCTAATGTCTCGCGGCAAGTACTGCCAAGACTTGTTCATGGCCATCGACCGTCGAGATACGAAAGCCGTTAAGGACTTGCTGAAGTCGGGCGCAGATCCGAATTCGCGAAACGGACTCGAGTTCACACCGCTCTACATTGCGGCAGCGTCTTGGCAGCCGGACGTCGTTCAGATTCTGCTCGATGCGGGTGCCAAGGTCAATGTCAACACCACTTACGGAAACGAGCTGACCTTTGCCGCCTTCACGGGCGACCTTCCCGCCGCGCAGATTCTGCTTGCCAAGGGATCGGACCCTAAGCTGGCGCGATTCGATGGCATGACGCCTCTCATGATGGCCGCCAACGCAGGCGCAGCTCCCTTCGTGGCCGAGCTTCTAAAGCACAAGGTCGACGTGAACGCGAAGGCGGAATGCGGATCGACAGCTCTGACCTATGCAGCGCGCGGTGGCTACGTGGAAGTTGCCAAACAGCTTCTCGAAGCGGGTGCAAGTCCGAACACGTTCGACGAGAACGGCGAAACCGCGCTAATGGAAGCCGCCGCCACAGGCCACGCCGACATTGTCAAGGTACTTCTCGACAAGGGAGCCAAGGTGGATCAGTTCGATCGCAAGCACCGCACCGCTCTTATATATGCGGTCAACTACAGCGGGTCCCCTGAGGTGGTCAAGGCTCTGATCGACGGCGGCGCAAAGCCGGCGGCGCTCGATGAGGATGGACGTTCCGCCCAGGCGATTGCCGCTCTTCGGCGTCAGAGCCAGTGCCAGCTTCTGCTCGGCAAGCCGAGCGCCGATGCGATCAAAGCTACGGGCAAGATCCGGTCGGCGGATGAGGCCATTCCGGTCAGCCTGAACGCGATCTCCTCGTCGATCACGACCTTCAGCCAGTCCACCGGCTGCGTCTCGTGCCACCAGGAAGGTCTCGGCCGGATCGCCCTGGGCGAGGCGAAAGATCGCGGCTACAAGCTCGACCAGAAGGCTTTGCAACTCGGTGCCGCTCGTGTCGATGGAACTCTGAACGCTTTAAAGCCGCTTCACGAAGGAGCACTGCACAGCGACGACGTGATGAAGCAGCTCCCGCTGCGCGAGATGAACGAGTACTCGACGCTTGCAACCTGGCTTTTGGCCGGCTGCGCGGCCCAGAAGGAGCCCGCCGATGCCGCGAATGCGGCCATGGCGATGGTCCTCGCGAAGCAGCAAGCGCCGAACGGCGCGTGGACTTTCTCGCTCCCGCGAGTTCCCATGCAGTCGAGCAACTTCACGTTCACCGCGCTTGCGATCCGATCGATTCTCGCTTACGCTCCGGCATCGGCCTCCGCCGAGATCAAGACCCGAGTCGCCGATGCGAAGAAGTGGCTGCTCGCCACACCCGCGAAGAACAACGAGGATCAGACGTCCAAGCTGCTGGGCCTCAACTGGGCTGGAGGAAGTAAGGCTGAATTGTCGAAAGCTTCCGCCGAGCTGATTGCTGGCCAGAATGCCGACGGCGGTTGGTCGCAGATGCCCAACACACCTAGCGACGCCTATGCTACCGGGCGCGCACTCTACGCGTTGCACGTCGGCGGAGCCCTTCCGACGAGTGACCCCACCTACAAGAAGGGTGTCGCCTACTTGCTGAAGACCCAGGACCCGGACGGAACTTGGTTCACGGCAAAACGGGCGATCCCTGCGAATAACTACTTCGACGGCGGCTTCCCGCACGGCGAATCGCAGTACGCGTCCTTTAACGCGACCTGCTGGGCGACGATGGCGCTCATGCAGACGGTCAAGCCCCGATAAACGGGGTCAACCACGGGCCGGTTCCATGTTATTGGAGCCGGCCTTTTTACATGTCCAACGTTCGTTCTTGAAAGGCCGCCGGCAGTCTGCTGAGCGCGAACAGGTTCAAGCCGCCGAAGAACAAGGCGAGCACGACAAGCGCGGCAACCCATTTACCACGCGCCAATTGAACGGCTCCAAGCCCCACCCCCACGCCAAGGGGGCCGAGAGCAGGGAAGAGGTATCTCGCCTGCCCTTGGAAGTACTGCATGTTAAACCTGACGAATAGGAGCAAGACAGTTCCGAAGAAGACGACGTTCACGATCTGAACCGAACGCGCATCCCTGTTCTCCGGCCGGAACGTCGCAACCAGCCAGGCCACTAGCAAGAAGAGCATGATCGCTACCGAAATTCGATAGATGGCATTCGGTTGAGCCGGCTTGGTCGAGAACGCGGCAGGGAAGTTATCTCCGCGACCGTTCTCGGTCAGCCAGATATCCATGTAGCCGAAGACGCCGACAAAGCTCCTGGCCGTCCACCAGCCCACGCCCTCGGACCAGTAGGTCCATTTCGCTTGGCCGGAACTCTCGCCTAGCTGCTCGAGCGCGGTGGTGAACATCTCGGGCGTGGGATTGCCGGTGAATGCTTTCTGGAAGGCCGTCATGGCCAGCGGATCTCCGTAGAGCTTCTGATTGCGAGCCCACCACGGGGCGGCTATCGCGATGGCGATGATCGCCACCGCACCCGCCATGGCGAGGCCGGGCTTCTTAGCCTGCGGGACCAACGCGGCGGCGATCAAGGCAGGGAAGAGAGCAACCGCCGTGGTCTTGGTGAGCAAGGCTGCACCGGTGAGGATCGCGACCGCTACCGCATACTTCCACTTCCACCCCTCCCGGATTGCCAATGCGGCAACCGCTAGAGTCCAAGTGCATAGCGCGAACAGCAGCGGATCGTTGCTGACTGCGCCGCTCAGGGCGCAGTTCATGGGCAATAGCGCGACGAAGGCGGCAGCCAGCACCGCTACATCGGTGCGCTTCAATCCCCACATGGCAAGGAAGTAGGTGCCGAGCACAGTGCCCGCGCCGAGAAGGCAGTTCAGCCACCTCAAGCGCTTGCCCGAGTCAGGGTCCGTTGGTGTAGCCCCGGCGAGCTTCGACCACGCTGCTCCCACGATGTAGAACAGGGGCGGCTGATGCGCCTGATAGTTTTCGTACGGCACCTCATTCGGATCACCGAGGACAGGGAAGCCCTTGCCATCGAGCAGACGCTGCACGTAGTTGGCATGCTGTCGCTCGTCCGGCGCTCCAATGTCCTGCGCCACAGCCGGGCGACCGGTGGCTGGGTCGCGTTGGCCGAGAAGGATGCCCGCTTGACGATACGGGGTCACGCTTGCGTAGACAATCGCCAAGACGAAGTGTGCCAGAGCGAACCCGAGAGCGACGAATAGGGCAGTGCGTGCAGACATTTTGCGATTGACCGCGCAACGGCTGGGTTACTATACTAGTGATTACCCGCTTCGATTGGCAGGAGAACTACTTATGCGAAAGCTCATCGCTCTCACCGCCTTGGCCGGAATGGTTGGCGTCGCCGCCGCCTCCGGATACGAGACCTTCGTCAAGACCCTTCAGGGCGCCAAGACCTTGAAGACCACGTACAGCGTGACGTTGAACGGCGAAGCGCCGATCACCTACTCGCTCGACTTCAAGAAGCCGAACCTCGCCCGGATCGATTCCGCCACCGAGCTGATCGTCGCCGACGGCAAGAACATCACGCGCTACGACAAGGCGAATAAGACCTACTACAAGACGCCGGAGAACGAGACGGAGCTCAAGGGCATCCTCAGCTCGAAGGATCTTCTGCTTTGGTCCCCGTTCTTTGGATCGAACGGCTTCCATGTCGAGACTGCGAAGGATAATGGCAAGGTCACCCGCAAGGGCATGGAGCTCTCGGTCGTCAACCTGACGTTCGATTCTGCCGGCAACCAGAAGGGAACGCTTTACATTTCGACGAGCGACAACGTCGCGCGCCAGGCTGTGTTCGAGTCGAACAAGTTCGGAATGTCGGGCTCCTCGATCCTTGATACGAAGTCTCTGACGGTCGATTCCGATCTGAAGGACAACACGTTCGCCTTCGCCGGACCTGACGGATCGCGTGAGGTCTCCGCGGATGAGCTGACCGGCAAGCGCTGGTACTTCGACCTCAGCGAAGCCGAAGCGGTCGCCGCGCGCACCGGCAAGAAGATTTTCGTGGACTTCTTCGCGACCTGGTGTGGCCCCTGCAAGATGCTCGCGCACGACGTCCTCGATACCGAAGCGTTTACGAGCCGAATGTCCAAGCACTTCGTGTTCTGCCGCATCGACGTGGATGCTCAGCCGAACATCTCGCAGCAGTATGGCATCACGGCGATGCCGACGCAGATGGTGCTCGATAAGGACGGCAACGTCCTCGGCAAGACGGTCGGCTACGGCGGACCGGAAGCCTTTTACGAGTTCATCAAGCAGTACGTCAGCGGCTAGTTAGCCAATTGACCGCGGCTCCTCAGGTGATCTGAGGAGCCGCTTTTTGTTGTGGATTCAGGTTTTTGGGGATTTCACACGACTGTTCCGGTTCTTGGGCTCTTTCTTAGGCGCGAGACGTGCCACCGCACTTGTACGTGGGCGTGAAGACGAAAAGTCAACCATCGTGCCCGAGAGAGCACACCAATTCTGGTCAGCTAACCTCTTTAGAAATCGTGCTTCTGATAATATATATTATGAAGTCGCGACGAATCGGTAGCGATCTAGAGGTGGTTATGCGCCGAGGATTTGGCGTAATCGATTTGCCAAGTGGTAACCGCCCAGCACGATTCTCTTAATCGCCTCCGCTCGGCACCGTTTATCGTAGTCTGTGGGCGCGGGATAGACCATGCCGGTGCGCTCTCGACCGTGATCTGTGTACGTGTAGATGGTGCCGAAGCCTAAGTCAATACCGGCATAGGCGACATCGTGGCCCACGTGATAGGCATCTTGAGCCCAATCATCCACAGTGATCATCTGGGCATCGTGAGGCGCTGGGTGATTGGCCCCTTGATCGAGGATATCCGCCAGCGCGGAGACATGCGCGGGATCGCTCTTGACGGAGACGCCGGGATTAGGCTTAAGGCGAACTGAGGCATCCGTGGTCCTGCCCGAAAATGCGCGCGTGGCCACGTCGTCCCAGTACGAGTGAAGCTTCTGGCGACGGGCGTGGCCCTCGCCGAAATCGAGGAACGTGTTGTTGCCACCCTCATCGTGCGCCTCAGCTATATGCAACGGCTGGTGTATATCGCCGACAAAGTGCAGATAGAACATGAGATTGACGGACGGGTCGGTACCCCAAGGGACCTGGGCCGCAGGATGGCCTGTGAGAACCGACTCGCAGAGGGCGATACCTTTCACGACGCCGGCCTCATCCGACAGGGGGTGCCACGGATTTCCCCAGTCAGAGACCTCAACGTTGTTGTAGTGCATCGTGCTGTAAGCGGTTGTGGCGTGAATGCCAAGCGCGGGAATTCCAGATTTCACATCGTCGGGGTAGCTCGCGGCTACGCCTGCATCGTGATATCCGCTTGGACAATGTGCGAGCAGGTCGTCCATCCGATGCAGCGCACGTGCGGCTCGACTGTCATGGTGCGCCGCCATCGCAGCGAGGCGCTTATGAGCGATCACCGCTACCAGCGCATGGCCATTGCCATCCCATGCGAACAGACTCGTGGCAATGGTCGACAGTAGTAAAGAGGCGAGCAGCTTCCTCATGCAACTAACTTAACATGGCTCCGCTTTCTCGTCAAGCAGGTCATGCGAGTGCGGCCCAGGCAGCGAGACATTAGAAGTTGTCCTTTGGCACGACCAGCTTGCCTGAGATGATGTCGGCTTTAGCGGCTTCGAGCTTCTTGGTTACATCGGCCGGGATCTTGTCGGCGAGCTTCGGATTGATCACAAAATCGATCGTTTGCTCCTTCATGCCGACTAGTTCGATACCGCCCTTGTAGCTGCCGTCCCTAACTTTCTTGGCGAGGTCTTCAAAAGCCGGCCTGGCAACGATGATCGCGCTGGCAATCACAACGCCGGAGTCGTTGTCGTTCTGATTCAAGTTCGCGCCGAACGCATAGACGTTCTTTTCCTTGGCCGCGTTAAAGACGCCCTGCCCGGCGTTGTTGGCTTGGTGGATAAGGAAGTCCGCGCCCTGATCGATGGCCGAAAGAGCGGCTTGCTTGGCGGCGGCTACATCCTTGCCGTCTCCGGTGAATTTCTCGATTACCTTGATGTTCGGGTTGACCGCGATTGCTCCGGCTCGGAACGCCTTGAATGTTGAGCGGATGGAGGGCACGTCGTCTCCGCCGATCATGGCAACGCTGCCGGTCTTGCTCATGCTCGCAGCCATCATTCCGGCGAGGTAGAAGCCCTGCTCGAGATAAAAACGGAAAGCGCCGACGTTCGCGGAGGAGCCGCCGCCGGAGCTGGTGACGAAGACGGTCTTTGGGAAGTCCTTGCCGACCTGGACGGCGGGATCGTTGAATTCGAAGCCGTGGCCGATGATGAGGTTGTAGCCCTGCTGCGCGTAGGTGCGCATGGCGTCGCGGATCTGGGGCGCGCCGCTGGCTTCCTGGTTGTTGACCTCAGCGCCCAGGTCGGTTTTGATGCCTTGGAGCGCGTCGTAGGCCATGGCATTCCAGCCCGCGTCATCCACGGGTCCGGGGGTGATGAGGGCGACTTTGAAGGTGGTGCCCGGCTTCCCTGTTGGTTCGTTGGTGGACGTGGAGGTGTTGTTGGAGCCGCATCCGGAGAGGAGCAGCATGGTGCACGACAACACAGTTGCAAGGAGTGCCTTCATCGCTTAGGAACTATACGCGACGAGGTGCGGGTTTGTCTTCGGGGTTGGCGTTAAGTACGCCTTTGCGTCGTTTCGACCCGCGCGAAGGACGAGCGCAGTGGAGAAACCTCGCCTACAACCCGGAATTGAGATCCCTCGACTGCGGGGCCCCGGGTGCCTTCGCTCGGGATGACGGTCTGCCGTCAAATCCGGCGGCACAATCGCATCCGCCGGCCACACCTAAATTATGCGAGCAGGCGCCCTTCGAGGACCATCACGGCATTACCCATCAGCTCTACTCGATCTCCATTAACCCGAACGCGCACCTTGCCGCCTCTTGGTGAGGCTTGGTAGCCGGTAAGGTCTTCCCTGCCGAGGCGCTCGGCCCAGAACGGGGCGAGGCAGCAGTGGGCCGAGCCGGTGACAGGGTCTTCGTCGACGCCACTCTGCGGAGCGAAGAATCGGGAAATGAAGTCGGTTTCGGTGTCAGCGGAGGTAACGATGACGCCTCGGTGTCCGAGGGCTTGCACCCTTGCCATGTCGGGGCTCAGGCTCCTAACTTCGTCAGCGGAGGTGGTTTGGACGAGCCAGTCCATGCGGTTTCGTCCTACGAACTCAGGCATGGTTTTGAGGCCGAGGGCCTCGGCTACTTCAACGCTCTCGCCCTCCGAGGCTTTGTAATGGACAGGCTCGGATGGGAAGTCGAGGACGATGAGATTTCCCTCTGCACGAGCGGTTAGTTTTCCGCTGTTGGTTTCGAACGCAATCTGATTCTGCTTCGACGCTCTTCCTGTCGAGTAGAGGACGTACGAGGAGGCGAGGGTGGCGTGTCCACAGAGGTCTACCTCAACAGTGGGCGTGAACCAGCGGAGTAGCCAATGGTCCGCTTGTCGGCGGAGGAAGGCGGTTTCGGCGTGTTTCATCTCCGCGGCGACGCTTTGCATCCATTCGTCGGACTTGGGCTGTTCGAGGATGCAGACGCCTGCTGGATTGCCTCGAAAAGCTTGGTCGGTGAAGGCGTCTGCGACGTAGATGGGGACGGCCATTGTTCGTAGGCTACTCCTCTTTAAGGGTGTTGGGGCCATGCGGTGCTTGCGGAGCATCCTTCCCCGCTTCTCACCCGTTCTTCTGATAGTTATGGACTTGCAGAAGATGGTCGACGATGCCAATCGCCAAGTGCAGGGCTACGACTATGGAGGATACAGAGTGAACGTGCCGCGCCAGAGCCCCATCCTGATGGTCAACTATCTTGGGACCATCGTGTTCCTTGCGATGATGGCGGCAGGGTGGTTCCTGTTTGGAAAGGACTTCACACTGGAGCATCCGCCAGTCGTGCAGGTCATTGGCTGGTTCATCTTATCGATCGTCATCTCCAGCTCGATCAAGATTGCGGCGCAATGGGAGAAGGCGTTGGTTTTCCGGTTCGGGAAATTTGTCCGAACCACAGGTCCGGGCATCTACTTTTTGCTGCCGCTCTTTGAGCAGTCCAAGCACGTCGACATTCGAATTATCACGATGGACATTCCTCGGCAGGAGGCGATCACTCGAGACAACGTCCCGGTGGCCATCGATGCGGTGATCTTCATGCGCGTGATTCGCCCGGACCAGGCGGTGATCAACGTTCAGGACTACTTCCAGGCGATTACCCAGTTTGCTCGTTCGGCTCTACGAGACGTCATCGGAGGGCGGACTCTGGATGAGCTCTTGACGGACCGAGAGGCCATCGGTCAGCAGATCGCCGAAATTACAGATAAAGAAACAGAGACTTGGGGCCTGGCGGTGGATGGCATCCGGGTGCAGGACATCCTCCTGCCCGAGGACCTGAAGCGGGTCATGAGCCGGCAGGCGGCTGCTGAGCGGGAGAAGCGGGCGAACATTACCAAGTCCGAAGGCGATCGGATGGCAGCGGAGAACCTAGCAGCGGCAGCTCGGACAATGGCGGAGTCGCCAGGCGCGATGCAGCTTCGGACTTTGCAGACTTTGGACGGGCTTGGTCCGACGGCTTCGAACACGGTGATCATGGCCCTGCCGGTAGAAGTCATGGAGGCGGTGGACGCGATTGCCCATTTCCGGAAGGCTCGTTCGAGCGACAGCTAGCGTCGGGTAGAACTTGCCGGATGCTCACGATCAATGGAATCGACGTTTATTACGGCGCTATTCAGGCGCTGGAGGGCGTGAGCATTCAGGTCGAGCAGGGTGAAGTTGTTGCGATCATTGGCTCCAACGGAGCGGGCAAGAGCACTTTGCTGCGCACGATCAGCGGGCTTTTGAGGCCTCGACAGGGCGAGATCAAGTTCAAGGGTGAAGAGATTCAGGGCGACCCGGCGCATGAGATCGTGCTACGGGGCATCAGCCAGTCGCCTGAAGGGCGGAGGATCTTCACGAACATGACCGTGTACGAGAACCTCTTGCTCGGCGCGTACACGCGCAGGGATTCGGAGATCGACGCCGACATGGAGAAGGTTATGGTGCGATTTCCCCGGTTGAAGGAGCGCATCAAACAGAGCGCGGGCACTCTGAGCGGTGGCGAGCAGCAGATGCTGGCGATCGGACGCGCTTTGATGTCCCGGCCGCAGCTCCTGCTCTTGGATGAGCCTAGTTTGGGCTTGGCTCCCAACCTTGTGCAGGAGATCTTTCGCATCGTAACGGACCTGAACGCCGATGGAGTGACAGTTTTGATCGTCGAGCAGAACGCGAACCGGGCGCTCGAGATCGCGCACCGCGCCTACGTTTTGGAGACCGGCAACATCGTATTGACCGACACGGGCAAAAACCTTCTGAGCAACCCGAAGGTGAAGGAAGCCTATCTGGGCGGTTAGGCCTTGAAGAATCTCCGATTCGAGCCGTTGCGCGAAGAGCATCTGCCAGAGGTGCTAGAGATTGAGAAGCAGGCGAACTCGGCTCCTTGGTCGGAACGCAGTTTTCGCAATGAGCTAGACCATCAGCACGGGATTTTTCTAGTGACAATCGGGGAGGGCCGCGTTGTCGGGTACGGAGGCGTGTGGCTCGTGGTGGATGAGGCGCACGTGACGAACGTGGCGGTGGACTCATCGGCTCGCCGTCAGGGGATCGGGCGAAAGCTGATGATGGAGCTGCTGAAACGAGCCAAGGAGCGCGGGATGACTTGCTCGACACTGGAAGTTCGAGCAAGTAACGAGGCTGCAATTCGGCTCTACGAGCAGCTTGGTTACAAGATCACAGCTCAGCGTAAAGGCTATTACCCAGACAACAAAGAGGACGCAGCGGTGATGTGGCTTTACGAGTTATGAGCCTGCCTGCTTTCTTCGATGGGCCCCTGTTGGCCCTGGAGACGAGCTGCGACGAGACGAGCGCGGCGGTGCTGCGCGGGCGGTCGATCCTGAGCAATGTCGTGGCAAGCCAGGTTGAGATGCACCGTAAGTGGGGCGGGGTTGTACCCGAGGCTGCGTCTCGCGCGCACGTGGAAGCAGTGTTGCCCGTGATCGAAGAGGCGTTGTCCACGGCTGGTATGACCTTGCGGGATATCGAGGCTGTGGCGGTGACGAATCGGCCCGGGCTCGTTGGGGCCTTGAGTGTTGGAGTGACAGCGGCAAAGGCGCTGGCGTTTGTTCAGGGCCTCCCTTTGCTTGGCGTGCACCACTTGGAGGGGCATCTGTGCAGTCCGCTGTCGGTGGCTGACCTTCCATTTCCGCATGTTTGCTTAATCGTCAGCGGGGGGCACACAGAACTGGTGGAGGTTGCCGCCTTGGGTTCCTATCGGATCATGGGCCAGACGATCGACGATGCGGCAGGGGAGGCTTTCGACAAGGGGGCCCGGCTGTTGGGGCTCAGTTATCCTGGGGGGCGTGCGATCCAGGATGCAGCCTTGTCTGGCCGCTCGGATCGGTATTCCCTGCCGAAGGGCTTAAAAGGGGACACGATCGACTTTAGCTTCAGCGGATTAAAGACGGCAGTGCTGCGGCTAGTAGAAGCCGAAGGCGAACGCTTGTCCGTCCCCGACGCGGCGGCGAGCTTGCAGGAGACGATTGTGTCAGTGCTTACAGAGCGCGCAATTCGTGCCGTCGAAAAGGTGGGAGCCCAAGCGCTCACTTTGGCGGGCGGTGTTGCTTCGAACCTGGCGTTACGCGAGCGATTGGCCGCTGAATGCTCCAGACGCGGGATAGGATTCTGGACCCCGCCAGTGGAGCTTTGCACCGACAACGCCGCGATGATCGGCCTCGCGGCGAGCTATCGGCTGGCGCGCGGCGAGCGGGACGGCTACGATCTGGATGTGATTGCAAACGCTCCGCTTTAGGCCGTGGCGGGTTTCTCCATCCCTCTTGTGAGCGGAATCAGAAGTAGGACGAGGAGCGCGACGGCGGAGCCGAAGAAGAAGGTTGTCTGCGGGCTGATCTTGTCCCAGAGCAGTCCTGCCACGACGTTGCCCACGATGGTCATTACGCCGGAGGCCATATAGAAGAAGCCCAGGGCGGCTCCTTTGGCGTAGGGCGGGGCGTGGTCCGCGACAAGGGCCTTCCCTACTCCGTCGGTCAAGCCGGCGTAAACACCGTAGAGCGCGAAGAGGACCCATAGCATCGCAATTCCACTCACTGCGAAGCCGGCGTAAACAGCGGCGTAGAGCAGGAAGCCAGCGCCAAGCACCCACCACCGTCCAATGCGGTCGCTGAGGACGCCTGCGGGATAGGACGTGCTGACATAAAAGATGTTGTAGAGCGTATAGGCGAGGACGGTCAGCACCAGGGCCGTGCCTCCCACTCGCACGTCGACCGGCATCCAGCCCAAAAAGCCACCCTTCAAGCCGCCGTTCTTGATCGAGGTCGCGAAAAGTTCGTCCGCGCGGAGGAGGAGGAACGTATCGCTGGAGTTCGCCAGACCGAAGAGGAGGGTAATGAGGATGGCCCGCCAGTAGCCTGAGCTCATCTGCTTCAGCGTTCCCATCGCCGTGGATCTCTCCGGAGGGCGCTCAGTCTTGGCGTCCTTGACGAAGAAAGTGCAAGCGACGGAGATCACTGCGGGAATCGTGGCGACGAGGAAAACCGTCCGCAACTGGCCTGGAAACAGCAGCAGCAAGCCAATGAGAATGAGTCCGCCAATGAACGCGCCGCTGGTGTCCATGGTGCGGTGCAGGCCGAAGGCGCGGCCGTAATCCTTCTTCTCGACGGAGTCCGCAATCAAGGCGTCCCGAGCGGTGGTTCGCACTCCCTTTCCGAAACGATCTGTAAGTCGGGCCAGGAAGACCATCGGCCAGGCACCCGCCAGGGCGAGCATCGGTTTGGAGAATCCGCTGAGTCCATAGCCGGCTTGAACCCAAGTGGCGCGTTGCCCTGTCAAGTCTGAGCGCCATCCCGACCAACCCTTCATAAAGCTGACGAGAGCTTCGGCGGTGCCTTCGATGCTTCCGAGCGCGACCTTTGGGGCCTTTAAGATCGCGGTCACAAATATCGGGATGATGGGATAGGTCATCTCCGAAGCGATGTCGTTAAAGAAGCTAACCCAACCCAGAATCCAGATCCGCTTCGGCAATCGCTCTCGGCTCACTTGAGCGTTATAGCCGATTGGCCGGAAAGTACACTGAAACGGTGAAGAGGTATTGCGGCGAATCGTTGCCGCCGCGGCCGCGCATCGCGGTCATTTCGAACGACGCGATCGGCAACTACGTGGTCGTCACCCCTCTTCTTCAGATGCTGCGAACCGCTCACAACCCTTCCGAGCTCTGCTATTTCACTGGTGCGCGGACGCAGGAGCTTTGGTCGGTTGACCCGAAGATCGACTCGGGGGACGTCTTCTTGGGCGTCAGCCCTCGGGAAGCGGCAGCTTTGGCGCTTCAGCAAGGCCCTTTCGACCTCATTGTAAATGTCGAGTGGCTGCCTTGGGCAAAGGCCTTCGCGGCATTGCTTGCTGGTGAAAACACCTTCGTCTGTGGACCCGCTCTGAATGGATCAGGACGATCAGACCTGCCGTTCTGCGAGGACGAACGCGGGCGCCTTTGGAAGGATCAGGAGTGGATATCGCCCGATCTGACCTCGAAGTACCCCTTTCTTCAAACTGGGTTCATCGGCGAAATCTTCTGCCGTCTGGCTTATCTAAGCGGGGATATTCCGCTGTACTCCGTGCCGTCGCAGAAACCGCTAATCAAGGTCCCCGATGTTCTGATCGCCATGTCGGCGAGCCTGGAAGACAAGCTTTGGCCACTGGATAGCTGGCGGGAGGCGCTGACTTGCCTGCGGAAGAGCGGACTCACTGTCGGACTTCTTGGAGCGAAGCCAGCAAGTCAGAGCGCGTTTTGGCTAGGCAGCGCGGCGGAAACCGCTGTGGTTGATGAAGGACTGGCTGAAGATCTCAGAGGTCAATTCACGCTTCCTCAGGTGGTTAGTGCGCTGGCGGAAGCAAAGCTTGTGCTCACGCTGGACAACGGGATCTTGCATCTCGCCTGCGCCGCGGAGACAAGGACAGTGGGCCTCTTTCGTGAAGGCATTCATCGACTCTGGGCTCCTCCTTCTCCGTCTCTGAGCGTCATCATTCCTGAAGCTGGCGAGCCGGTTTCTAGCATTTCGACTAAGACAGTTCTCAAGGCTATTGATCGTGGCTGCTGAACGCGTCCTGCTGCTCATGAAGAGCTATCTAGGCGATGCCGTTATGGCTACGCCGCTCATCCGCAGTCTCAGTCCTCTGCAGCTCTCCATTCGCGCGCCGAAGATCGTTCACGAGCTGCTGCGGTCACCAGAACACAGGTACGAACCGCTGCCGGCGGGCAATATCCATCGCCCGTGGCGGGTTCTACTGGAAGCTCGCGCCCTTCGCAAGCACAGCTTCGACGCCGCACTGGTCCTGAACCGCAGCTTTCGTACGGCCATCCTGGCCAAGCTCGCGCGGATTCCGATTAGGATTGGACATGGAACGGAAGGCCGAGGAGCATTGCTTACTCAGAACGTGAGCTATAGCGAGACCGAGCCGGAGACGCTCTCTTACGCGCATCTTGCGGAACCTTTGGGTATCTCCACCGCTGATTTGACTCCGCGCTTGAGCGTTACCGATGAGGAAAGGCGCGCAGGTCAGGCGGCTCTTGAAGACGCGCGAGTGGCTTTTCAGCCGGGAGCCCGATATCCAGAGAAAACCGTAAGGACATCAGCGTGGCAATACGTTGCCGACGATCTCGAAAGGCGCAAACTTCCTTATGCGGTCGCCGGAGGACCGGATGAATCCGAGTATGCCGAATTCTATCCGAGAGCGAAGAATCTAATAGGACTGCTCGGGTTGCGGGACTCGATGGGGGCCGCATCGCAACTGAGGGTGCTAGCTGGGGGAGATACCGGGTTCATGCATATTGCGGCAGCGGTTGGGTGTCCCACCATAACAGTGTTTGGACCCACTGTTATCGAGAAGTGGGCCCATTTCGATGCGCCACACCAGATTATTCGCGCGCCACAAGGATTGATCGAGAACGTCACGGGAGAGGAGCTTTGGGCCGCCTTCGAGCGTGCTTTAAGCTGAGGTCCCTCTTCTTAGTTGCCGCATTTCTGGCGGCAATGTGCGCCCGCGCCCAGACGACTGCCATCGTGCTCATCGATCCTGGCGCTGCAGGACCAGACGTAGATCCGTCCACTTATACGCACGGTCACTGGGTGCTCTGGCCCGCTGCTGTTGGCAATGGAGACAATCGGTTGGCATCGCTTCTAAGTGGGCTCGATTGGGACTTAGCCCCCGCTGCGCTGGCTATCGGTCCGCGGCAAAACGATGGTGGCTACCCGCTGCTGGGTCAGCGAGAATTGAACGCGCGGGGCTATTTCCGCGCGGCAATGAATACGCTGATGAGCCGGTATGTCGATGTGAGGACCGACTCGAAGGGGCAGACGACGATGGCGGCTCTGTTCCTTGGTGGGACAGAAGTGAGCGCCACAGTTAAAACCAAGCGACTCACGGAGCCAGTCAGCCCGAATGCTGTGCTTGTCTGTGCCATCTCGACTTGGGCTGAGATGCCGGCTCTTCAGCAACAAGCCGAGCGCATCATTGTCCTCGAATATCCACCTCGCAAGGAGACGCAATGGTCGCGAGTCTGGCTTTATGGCAAGTGGCCCGGGCAAACGTTCGTGGCGAGGAACGTGCGGGTCCCGGGTTTGCTTCCCGCTCGCGATGTCACGAGACTTCTGCTTGACCCCAAAGTAGCGTATTGGACGCGCGACAGCTCTGGAGAGTGGGGCGGAGCGAATCGCTGGCTCGAGCGAGCGCGAGATGCCGCGCCGTTTCTCTTAGGCGTCCTCGGAATTGTGGGTTCGTACGTGCTGTTCTGCGCGACGTATTGCGTCGTTAACGAGCAGCGAGGACGGCTCGCTTCGGTCCTTCTCTATGGCCTCCTGCTCGCACCCGCTTCGGTCATATTCGAGGGCCGCATCGGCCGTGCTTTTGGCGCGTCTTCGCCCGTTGCGTCATTTTTAACCGCCTACCTGCTCTTGGTTATCGCAGCTGTCGGTCTCTGGCTGGTGCTGTCGCGACGCATTCAGCAACCTGCGACCCTGGCCGTTGGGCTGACGGGCTTGGCTGGGTGCCTGTTGGGCGACGAGACCTGGTCGCTGGTGAATCCCTTGTGGTTTGGCCAAGTGCGCACCTTCTCCCCTTGGGGAGCTGGAATTCTGTTCCTTTATCTTTCGCTTCTCGCGGCCTACTCGAAAGACAGCCGGCCCTTCGGCCGATTCTCGAGCGTTGCCGGTGTAGTAATGACCGTTCTCGGCTTCCTGGGAGCCTGGTGGGGCGGGGGGAACGCTGCGGTATCGATCTTGCCCCTGGTAGTTCTGGCGGCAGTTCAGGGCTGGATTCGACGGCCCGTACTGGCTGCCTTGGCTCTCTATCCGCCGACTTTAGCGCAACTAACTTTCCGCGGAGCCACGCTTGCGCCTGACGGGCTCGTGCGTCGTGCAACGGACGCGGGCGCGGTGAGGCTCGACGAGACGGCGGCTCTGCTGGGTTCACCCGCCATCGGATTGCTCTTGCTGGTCATCGCGGTGCTGCTGCTCGTTGGTGGACGGTTCTTCGTTCACCAAATCCGCATCGCGCTGCTCCGCTCTCAGGGTGAGCGGACGCTTTTGGCCATCGCGGCCGCGAGCGCAGCTTTGGCGTTGCTGGAACCCAGGGCGATCCCAAGCTTCATCGTGCTGGGGATCGGCGCGCTGCTGATGCTGCTGATAGACGCCTTGCGCGAAGCCTAAGAAGAGATCTCTTCGTTCTCCGACATCCAGGTGAAAGGCTGCGGCGGGACTTTGTCGATGCCCGTCACCGGCAGAACACTCTCGACGCTGACGCTCGGAGGATCTTCGGGCATGTTGAGAAGTCTCGGTGCAAGCTCGAGCCAGATTTGCTCCACAGCCTGCACCTCTGCATCCTCCGGCTTATCGGCAATGACGTCGCGGAGCCCGTAAAAGCCCAGGCGATGGGGGCCGTCCTCCGTCATCAAGACGAAGTTGTTGCCTATCAGCCGACATCTAAAGGTGCGCATCCGTTCTGGATTAGTCTACGACGCATATCGCACGAGGGTGTAACCGCAGGCCTGTTTCCGCTTACAATGGGTGAGCGTGCGCGGAAAACCGACCCTCTCTCCGACCAAAATCACCACCTATCTGGCGTGCCCGGTGAAGTATCGCTGGAGCTATATCGATTCGCGTGGCAAGTGGTATCTGCGAGCTAAAAGCTATTACTCGTTTGGCACTTCCCTTCACCGCGCTCTGGAAAAGCTCCACGCGTCGGGGGAACTTGGTGTCCCCACGACCGACGAGATTAAGACGGCCTACGAGGAGAACTGGGTCGATGCCGGTTTCAGCTCCGCCGAAGAGATGGCGGAGGCTTACAACGAAGGTCTCGACATGCTGGAGATGCACGTCGAACAACATCGCCGAAGGCCCATCCAGGGGAAGGCCATTTTTGTGGAGCGTCAGTTCGATTTAGACATGCAGGACTTCCGGCTCATCGGAAGGATCGACCGCGTGGACGAGCACGCAGACGGAACTCTCGAGATCATCGACTACAAATCTGGACGTCGCGAGATCACGTCGGAGGAAGTGGCGGGCGACATCGCGATGGGCATATATCAGCTCCTCCTGTCCCGCAAGTTTCCGGAGCGGAAGATCGTCGCAACCCTGTACTCGCTGCGGACCGGCGAAGAGGCATCGTCCTCGATGTCAGTCGCGGAACTGGAGGAGTTTGAGCGAGATATTCGGCAGCTTGGCTTGATGATGCTCGACGAGGAATATTACGCTCTAACGCCACGATGGAAACCCACCTGCGGCGGATGCGACTTCCGGCCTCTTTGCCGAAAGCATGAGGAATACGGAGAGCCGGGCTTCGAAGTCGAAGCGCCGGCTCAAGAGGAAGTCTGGACCGAGTAGCGGTTCAGTAAGAGAATAAGCTGGACACTTCCAAGTCGCCGTCGAAAACTTGACCGGCGAAGTGATACGTCGGGGTGGTACTTCCATTCGGGCGGAAGTTCACTTCGATCGTATCGGGATCTCCCGCTTCGCCTGCATGACGATTGCTGACACCGGAGACCGCGATCCGGCCTTCATAGGTGTTCGTCACTGCGCCGACCGTTACCCTGAGCACGCCGGGACCTGCGAAAGAGCCGACGTTGTTTGTGACGGTGAGCTCATCAGGCTGAGCCATGCGAAGGCTGAAGCTCGGCTGGCTTGCTAGAGCCGACATTTGGCTAAGTTCGAAAACACCTTGAAAGGTCTTCGCGTCGTTGTGAGTGATCTTTGTCGCGGCGGATGAGAACGACGCGGAGCGCCCTTCCGCGTTGCGCGCCATGCCTCGACCACGAATGGCGTCGGTCCTAATCAGAGTGGCTAATACGAGTGCCGAAGCGGCCAACAGCGCGGCCACGGCGAAAGAACGAACTTTCATGAACAATTGCCTCCAAGCTCTCCCGGCAATTTAGACCGGGTCAGTGTTCTACCAGTTCAACATTCCTGTAACAAATGCCAGTAGGTAGGCTTGGGAAATGAAGTGGCTTGGCGGAGTGCTCTTGGCTTACGGCGCGATTATGATCGCCCTTGGGGTGTTTGCCTACGTAAAGGACCACAGCCTGGGCTCACTTTTGGGTGGAGGGGCGATTGGAGTGTTGGCGATCTTTGGAGCTGCGCTCGCCCAGAACTATCCGACTGCGGGATACATCGTCGCTACGGTGGGCGTCGTACTCGCACTGGCTAAATTCGTACCGGCATTCCTCACCAAGGGATACCAGTTCTATCCCGCAGGAGTAATCGCCGGGCTGTCACTATTGACTCTAGTCTGCCTGGCAGTGGGCCACTTCCAATCTCAGGGGACGCCCCCAGAGGTTCCGAGCGACGAGCACCCTAGTTCTCCAGAAACTCTTTAAGAAGGGCTGTCTGATGCTCCGCTTCGAGCAGGAACGCGTCATGGCCGTGCGGAGCGTCGATCTCGACGTGCACGGCGTTGCACCCCGCCTCAAAGGCCATGCGCTGGAGGTCCATCGATTGGTGGGTGGGATAGAGCCAATCTGAATTGAAGCTGACGATCAGGTATTCGCTTTGCGAACCTTGCAGCGATTTGCAGTCGTACCGATCGAGCGCCTTAGTGAGATAAAGCAGCGAATTGGCATCGAAACGCTTGGTGAACTTGTCGCCCTGATAGTTAAGATAGCTCTCGATCTGGAACTCGACTCCGAGAACGTGAGGCATGCTCTCGTGGCCTTGCAAGTGCCGTCCAAACTTGGCTGCGAACGCCTGCTCGCTAAGGAAGGAGAGATGTCCGACCATGCGAGCGACAGCGAGACCGTCAGTCGGCGGGTCGTTCTGAGAGTAGGTCCCTCCGCGCCACTTCGGATCGCGCATAATCGCTTGCCGTGCCGCTTCGTTGAAGCCAATTTGCATAGCCGAGTGCGCCGCACACGTTCCGGTGAGGAAAGCCTTTCGGACCCGGCCGGGGTGCCTTACGGTCCACTCGAGAGCCTGCATCCCTCCCATGCTCCCGCCCGCTGTGCAGAGGAGCTGCGAAATACCGAGCTGCTCCATGAGCTTCGCTTGTGCGTCCACCATGTCGCGGATCGTCACATGCGGAAACCGGGTTTGGTAGGGCTTGCCGTCGGGCGCGATTGAGGCGGGACCGGTAGTGCCTTGGCAGCCTCCCAGAGCATTGGTTCCAATAACGAAATAGCGATCTGTGTCGAAGGCTTTGCCCGGACCGATGAGGCGTTCCCACCAGCCGATTGCGTGGCTGTCGCCACTGAGCGCATGGCAAATGAGGATCGCATTGTCCATCGCATGGCTCAGCTCGCCCCACGCTTCATAGGCGACGGTCACGTTGTCCAACCGTCCCCCGGCTTCGCACTCGAGCGAGCCTATTTCCGCATATAGGCGCTGATCCGTGCCGCCGCTGGTGCGTTCGTTCTCCTGAAATAGGGCGGGATCAATACCCATCGCTACACCACTTCGGCGAGCCCGAATCTCTCATGCAGTGCTCGGACCGCGCGCTGAGCGTCCGCCTCGGGGACTAGGACCGAAAGCGAGAAGTCGCTATCCGAGGTTTGCAGAACCGGTATCTGGATATCGGCAAGGCTCTTGAGGACGGCATGAAAGAGGCCGGCTTGCTGCATGTACTCGTGCCCGATCAAAGACACCATCGTGCAGCCTTCGGTCAAAGCAGCACGGACGCACTTGAAGGTCCCAAGGGGTTCGAGCAGTTTCGCCTGCATGTCCACTTCTCTTGTTCGCGGACCAATTTGGATGAGGTAGATCGTCTTCTCGCCTTCGTCCAAGGGCACGACGAGCGCATCGAGAAGGTCGCGGAGCAAGGGGTACTGATCCCGAGGCACGGCAAAACCCGTGCCCGATGGCGACAGGTTCAGCATGTACAAGTTGATCCCGTGCTCGGAAACGATCTGATAGATGCGGCCCTCCAGCTCCGTCCGGTGTGCCTCGCTAGCCTCGCCGAGGTCGAATTGAAGGTAGACGAGCTTGCCCGTGTGGGAGACGCCTGTAACTCGCCGGCCGGGGAATGCCTCCCGCTTCACGATCTCAGTCCCCGGATCGTCGGAGAAGGTGTTTTTGACCCAAATCGGGATGTCGTACTGCATCGCAATCTCGGCCGCTCTTGGGTGCACGACCTTTGCGCCAAGGTGGGCCAGCTCGGCGACTTCGTCATAGGTGACGGTCCGCAGAGTTGGGGCGTGCTTAACGTAGTCGGGATCGGCCGTCTTTACTCCGTCCACGTCGGTGAAGATCTCCACGGCTTCCGCCTTCATCGCGGCGCCGATGGCGGCACCGGTCGTGTCGGAGCCGCCCCGTCCGAGGGTGGTTAGCTCCCCGCCGGGTGCGCCGTCGCCGCTCACGTAGACTCCCTGGAACCCGCAAACCACGGGAATGCAGCCTTCCTCGATACTCCGGAAGAGGCTCGTTGGGTTGATCCCAATAATGCGGGCGTTGCCGTAGACCCCGTCGGTGCGGATCCCCGCCTGCCCGCCGCGGTACGCCTGAGCGCGATGGCCCAGTGTTTTGAGCGTGTGGGCGAAGATGACCGAAGACAGAATCTCGCCGCACGCAGCCATGAGGTCCAGCTCTCGAGCGTCGGGTTCCACATTCGGGTCGATCTCCCGCAGGAGGTTGATCAAGGTGTCGGTGGCATAAGGTGCGCCCTTTCTGCCGATTGCGCTGACCACCACGACCGGCGAGTATCCCTGCTCTCTAGCTGAAACGACGCGCAAGGCGCTCTGCATGCGGGCCTCGGCGGTGGCGACGCTGGTGCCGCCGAACTTCATCACCTTAACCCGCATCTTGAGCCTCCAAGATGCACTGCCGGAGCTGAGGCGCGTCGCTGGCGGGGACGACCATAAGCAGGCGATCGTGCATGTCGCTAATGTGGTCCACGCGGGCCGCGCTTGAAATGGCTCGATGCACAAGATCAGCGAGCAAGCCTTCTTCGTCACGGATATTTACCGCCGACACCAGTACGATCGCGCGGTCTCCGCGAATCGAGTGCTTCACCCTCAATGCCTGTAAGGCACTTTCGATCGAGCCCGATTCCTCTTGCCGGATCAGGAAAGAAAGCCCGGACGGGGTGAGTTTTAGAAAGTCCAGAGACACGCCTGTCCCATAGATGGCTTCCAGAACGGCCAACCGGTCGCTGACCAAGTCTCCGGCAAGCTCCGAGACATGAACCTGCGCGTATCCCTCGCGCACCTCAACGGTGCTGACCCCCCGGCGCTTTTCAAATTCCGTCTCCCCGCCCCAGCCTATAGCGGTCTTCGGAGGCTTGTTCATCGAGGCTGCACCAAGCAGCGGCTAAGGTTCATGGACCTGGTAAGGGTACCCGTCAAGGCAATTCGAAGATCAGGCGGGTTCCGAAGCCTTTCACCTGCCTCAGTTGCCCTCCTGCGATCGCCTCTGCGAGCAAGACCTTGTACTTAACCCGGATGTCCTTGGACGCGGCCTCGATCTCGGCAGGGGTGTATGGGTCCGCCGGTCCCCCGAGTCCGGCCGCACGTGCCCACCGATCCCGGGCCGCTCGGTCGCCACCGAAGGTGGTCGACAGATCGATGTAGACGTGGGTCATCCCGAGTTGCTTTAAGCGAGCCGCAAGTGCGGCACCGTCGGACAGATGCTCATAGCCAATCTCCGTCGTATGGCCGGGGCCGGCCCAGAAGTAGGGCACGTCGAGGAAGTAGCCGAAGACCTCGTCGTAAAGCCCGACCTTCCCATGCACATTTGCGTTGATCCACTGTGCGGGCTCATAGAATCGGACTAACTCTGACTGATATTCCTCGGGCGTCACCTTCCCGGTAATGGCCTGAAGCTGCGTGGAGAGTCGCCCGTCCTTCAGAACCCAGAGCGCTGCAAACATCTGAACGACGCAGCCCACAGCAAGAGCAACGCCGCCCCTCAAACGAGCGACTCCTCCCCCAGCCAAAACGCACAAGGGAACCGTCAGACCCAAGATATAGCGCGACTGCTCGCTAAGAAAGAACCACATCAAGAGTGCGATGCCCAGTGCCACTAGAACGCACCCTTCGAACGGTCCAGCTCTCCCACTTAGAAGCCAAAATAAGCCTGCCGCGATCGAAACGAAGCCGAGCGCACCAAAAATAAAACCGTGGTTTCCAGTTGGCGCGGGGTCTATATATCGTCCCGGCTGATACGCCAGACCCAGCACCGCCTGGCCGAGCCGGCTGGGGTCGAGCTTGTTCGCAAGGTAGTTCGGTTGTTCAGGGGTGGGGAGGGGACGTCCTGCTCCAAAGGTCTGCTGCTGCTCCTTGTAAATTTGTTCGCTGAAGGCGTCCCAGTTCTTTCCGCCGAACACGGAATAGAAAAACGGATACACGGGGTTGCCGGTGTTGACCACGTTCTTGATGTACCAAGGGCAGCAGATCGCGAGGCTGATTGCCCCGATTGTCGCCCCCGCTTTTAGGTTCGGCAGAAGGGTCTTTGTGGTGACTCCTCGTATCCCAAGCACTGCCACAACGGAGAACAGCACCTGGAGGCCGGTGTACTTTGAGCCTGCACAGAGGCCGAGCATGACCCCGCTCAGCACGAGGTCTTCGCGGCGGCTATCGGCAGCCCACTTCGTCGCAAAGAGTATTCCGAGACCGCCGAAGAGCCCGTTGCCTACGTCGATGTAGGCGGTCCCACTCAGCCAAATCGCCATCGGCGTGGCGGCAAACGCCAAGACGGCCCACCAACCCGCCTTCTCGCCGTAGCGCTGCCGTGCCAGACCGAAGAGCGCAATCAAGCCGAAGGCAAAGAACGCCAGGGAAAATGCTTTCGCACCGCTTTGCCCGCCCCACGTCAGGCCCCAGATATACAGATTGTCGATCGCAAACGGAAAGTTGCTGTGGTGGATGAAAGACACGTACTGGATCTGTCCGGCGGCGAGCCATATCTTTGGCACCGCAAGGTGGTACGCGAGCGTGTCCCAATCGACCTTTCCCCTCGGGGCCAAAACCCCGCATAAGGCAACTAGAAGCGCGATAGAGCAGGCCCCCGCCACGGCAAAGCGCCAGTCCCGTGGCACCCGGAACGCAATGCTCTTCCTTTCAACGAAGAGCGATCCCAGCCGCCACAGCCCCAATGCGCCTATGAAAAAGCCGCCCCACTGTAACCCTCCCGGAAGGAGGCCAATGAACAGGGTCAAAGTGCCAAGAACCCCAAGCCCTGCCAAGCCCGCGACCCCGAAGCGCGCCGAGGGATCGAGATCAGAGGTCCAACGTCGAAGTAGCCACCCGCCCAGACCTGCCGCACCAAGGGCAAAGACAAGGGTTATCAGCACTCCGAGCATCGGTTTCGCAGGCTACCACCCCGGAAAAGCCTTGCGTAGAATGCAGCCATGAAGGGATTTCTTGCTCTCGCAATCGCCGGTTTCGCCTGCCTTAGCTCTGCCGCGATCGTCACCAAGCGTGTCGATTATCTTATCGGGGGCGCCATGCTGGAGGGCTACCTCGCCTACGATGACAGCAGCACAGCGAAACGACCAGGTGTTCTAGTTGTGCACGATTGGAATGGCATTGACGGCTACGAGGAGCGCCGCTGCCGTGAGCTCGCGCAGCTGGGATACGTGGCTTTCGCCGCCGATGTGTATGGTAAGGACGTGCACCCGAAGACCGCGCAGGAGAACGGCGAGCTCGCCGGCAAGTACAAGAACGACATTCCGACTTTCCGAGGGAGGCTGCTGGCCGCACTGGAGCAGCTCAAGGGCCAGTCGCAGACAGACTCGACAAAGCTCGCCGCGATCGGCTACTGCTTCGGTGGCACTGGAGTTCTTGAGCTCGCGCGAAGTGGCGCAGACCTCAAAGGTGTTGTGGCGTTTCATGGCGGTCTGGACTCCAACACGAATGACGCGGCGAACATCAAGTGCAAAGTGAATCTGCAGTGTGGCGCGCTTGATCGCGCAGCCACGCCCGAGGTCGTTGGCAAGCTGGAGAAGGAGTTTGACGCCGCCAAAGTGGACTACACGGTAACGCTGTACTCGGGCGCCGTCCACGCGTTTACGGTGCCGGAGGCGGGCAACGACATTCGCAAGGGTGCGGCTTACAACGCGGCAGCCGACAAACGTTCCTGGGCCGCAATGAAGTCGTTCTTCGGCGAGATCTTCTCCGGCAACTAAAGCGAGCTAGGGGAGCGAAAGCGCTCCCCTGAAGCCCGTTAGAGTCCGTTCAGGAAGGCCAGCAAATTGTCGCGATCCGTTTGACTGAGGCCAACATATCGGTTCACCGCAGGTGTCGCTTCGCCGCCGTGCAATCGAATGGCTTGATCGAGACTATTAGCTCGTCCGTCGTGCAGATAGAGCCTGCGAACAGAAAGTCCCCATAGCGGCGCGGTTCGCCACATGTCGCCCATCGCCAAATTCTGCTGGACTCCGTCATTGAGGCCGGCTCCCATATGGTGCAGGAGCAGGTCGGACCATAGGGTTACCTTCACGTTAGAAAGTGCGGCTACCGCATTCGGCCCCGTAGTCATTGACTCTACGTGGCAAGAGGTGCATTGGATGGACCGGAACGTGTTTTCGCCGACGAGTTCCTTCAGGCTGAAAGCAGCCCTCGTAGGAGGCGCTGAGAGCTTCATAAAGTTGACGAGTTGCTGCACGTCGTTGCGAACGTCCTCGGGATCGGGGACCTGGTCGGCGCCGGGGGGAATCGGATTGCCTTGAGGCAGGTTCTCGGTCGGGAAGAGCGTATTGGTGATGCCCATTTCGTTCAGGTAGGCGTCACCGGCAAAACCCAGCAAAGTGGAATGCTGGCACTTCCATCCGAATCGACCAACCCGGCTCTGTCCAGTGGCAGGATCGACCGAATAGTTCGCCGTCCCCATCACTCCATCGGCCTGCGGGATCCCGGCCCGACTGAGAATCGTCTCGTCCGGAATCGCCTCGATCAAGCCATCGCCGAAAACCGGTGTTGTAAGTCTGCGGGAGACGAACTGCGCCTGCTGCGGAACTACTTCCCTGGGCACCGGATAGTTAGGATTGAACTCGCGCAAGGAGCGGGCTTGAATCACGGGGCCTCCGAATTGCGTCAGGTCCGAGTAGACCCCGTTGACCGTTCCACCGATCCGCGTGACTACTGCCACTCCCAAATTCGTAGCCGCGCCGCCAGGAGCACCGGCCTGATGACATTGGGCGCATGCTTGACCATTAAAGACCGGGCCAAGTCCGGTCTGCGGCTGTTCGTTCCGCAGAAAGACCTGCCGGCCCGTATTGAAGCTATTGAGGTCCGAAGCCGACAGGTCGCGCAGAGGGTCTCCTATTCGACTGTTCGCACTCGTCGAGGTGCCATCGCTCGAAGCCGGCGGCCTCGCAACTACTACACCCGCAGAGAGCAGTGCAATGCCCGAGAAGAGGATGACTTTAGAGGAAGTGCGCCAGTTCGATTCCATGGCCCGCAATTTAGCGATGCGTTATGAGGGATTTATTTGCTTCTCCACTTTTGCTGGGTTGGGCGGCTGGTCGATGGCCTTCTCGTAAACTCGCCAGCACATGCGAATTCTCGTTGTGGGATCTGGAGGGCGCGAGCACGCGCTCGCGTGGAAGTTAGCGCAGGAGGCGGAGATCTTTTGTGCTCCCGGCAACCCTGGGATGGCCGAAGTTGGCGAATGCCTGCCCATCTCCGTCCAAGACCACGAAAATTTGGCCAGAGTGTGTATGGACTTGGGCATTGACCTGGTTGTCGTCGGGCCTGAAGATCCACTGGTGGCGGGACTTTCCGACCGTCTGCGAGGCGAAGGCATTCACGTGTTCGGTCCGGGTGCCGAAGCGGCGAAACTGGAGGCGAGCAAAGCATTTAGCAAAGAGTTGATGGTCCGCGCCGGAGTACCGACCGCGCGATTTGAGGCGTTCGCCGATCCGCTCGCAGCTAAAGCCTTCGCTGGCAGCCTGCTCATGGAGGGCCGCGGTGTGGTCATCAAAGCCAGCGGCAACGCGCTCGGAAAAGGGGTGGTGCTTTGCTCTGAGCCAGAAGAAGCCGAGGAAGCGATCGAGAGCATGCTCGTGGACAAGGTTTTTGGTGCGGCAGGCAATGAGATTGTTGTCGAGGAGCGCCTTAGCGGTAGGGAGTATTCCCTCCTGACATTCTGTTCAGGCACAAATATCTTGTCGCTGCCGGTGGCGCAAGATTACAAGCGCGCTCTCGACGGAGACCGAGGCCCGAATACCGGCGGAATGGGCTCCTTCGCCCCTGCGACCTGGGTTTCGCCCGATCTCGTCGCCCAAACGGAACAGCGGACTGTGATTCCGATTCTGACAGCGCTGAAGGAGCGAGGTATCGATTATAGGGGGGTGCTCTTCTCTGGAATGCTAGTTCAAGACGGTCTTCCCTACTGCCTGGAATACAACGTGCGTTTCGGAGACCCGGAGACTCAGTCTGTCATGCGGCTGTTGGGCGACGGTTTCGCCCGAGCTCTCATGGCATGCGCAAAGGGCGAGACGATCCCTGAGTTCAGCATTCTCGATCGAGCAGCCGTCACCGTAGTCGTCGCCAGCGGCGGCTATCCGGGGACCTACTCGAAGGGCAAGCCAATCAGTATTGGGGTGATGCCGGAAGACATCGAGATCTTTCATGCGGGCACGGCGCTGGTCGAAGGGCTGCTTGTCACATCAGGAGGGCGGGTGCTAGGCATCTCGGCCCTCGCCGACACGGTCGAGCAAGCCCGTGCACGGGCGTACGGCGCCGCCAAAAGAGTGGACTTCGAGGGTGCCTATCTTCGGAGCGATATCGCCGCCTAGGGCGCCTTTTGAGCCTGACGATATTCGGTGAGAAGGACGTGCTCCTTCTCGCCGAGCTCCTTCAGGTGATCCCGCCATTCCTTTTCAAATGGTTCCAGGGCATCGGCGACTGCCTTGGCCACGCAAAGATCTCGATACCACTTGTGGTTCGCCGGAATCACGTGCCACGGCGCGTAGTCGGTCGAGCACTTCTCCAGTGCCGACTCGTAGGCCTTCGTGTAATCGTCCCAAAGATCTCGCTCCTTCCAATCCCCCACGCTGAGCTTCCACGATTTCACGGGGTCCGCCTCGCGCTCCATGAGCCGTTTCTCCTGCTCCTCCTTTGTGATGTGCAGGAAGAACTTCAGAATGACAGTGTTGGAATCCGCCAGCAATCTTTCCAGCACAGTGGGATCCGAAGCTTGGAATTCACGTGACTTGAAGTCGCGGCCGCACTGACCCTATAGTGAGTCGTATTAATTTAAATCATACCAACATGGTCAAATAAAACGAAAGGCTCAGTCGAAAGACTGGGCCTTTCGTTTTAATCTGATCGGCACGTAAGAGGTTCCAACTTTCACCATAATGAAATAAGATCACTACCGGGCGTATTTTTTGAGTTATCGAGATTTTCAGGAGCTAAGGAAGCTAAAATGGAGAAAAAAATCACTGGATATACCACCGTTGATATATCCCAATGGCATCGTAAAGAACATTTTGAGGCATTTCAGTCAGTTGCTCAATGTACCTATAACCAGACCGTTCAGCTGGATATTACGGCCTTTTTAAAGACCGTAAAGAAAAATAAGCACAAGTTTTATCCGGCCTTTATTCACATTCTTGCCCGCCTGATGAATGCTCATCCGGAATTTCGTATGGCAATGAAAGACGGTGAGCTGGTGATATGGGATAGTGTTCACCCTTGTTACACCGTTTTCCATGAGCAAACTGAAACGTTTTCATCGCTCTGGAGTGAATACCACGACGATTTCCGGCAGTTTCTACACATATATTCGCAAGATGTGGCGTGTTACGGTGAAAACCTGGCCTATTTCCCTAAAGGGTTTATTGAGAATATGTTTTTCGTCTCAGCCAATCCCTGGGTGAGTTTCACCAGTTTTGATTTAAACGTGGCCAATATGGACAACTTCTTCGCCCCCGTTTTCACCATGGGCAAATATTATACGCAAGGCGACAAGGTGCTGATGCCGCTGGCGATTCAGGTTCATCATGCCGTTTGTGATGGCTTCCATGTCGGCAGAATGCTTAATGAATTACAACAGTACTGCGATGAGTGGCAGGGCGGGGCGTAACCTAGGTGACAGAAGTTAAAAGCCTCCGGTCGGAGGCTTTTGACTTTCTGCTAGATCGGCCGCATCGAATATAACTTCGTATAATGTATGCTATACGAAGTTATTAGCGATGAGCTCGGACTTCCATTGTTCATTCCACGGACAAAAACAGAGGGGAAAG
>JADMIO011475736.1_pt1 | contig 86900 bp, 78 predicted proteins | sample 8958161 | NCBI WGS metagenome assembly JADMIO01 (sample SAMN16585339, study PRJNA669376) | soil metagenome | isolation source: Crop rotation soil | place: USA: Cullars Rotation, Alabama | collected 2011 | reverse complement strand
CGCGACAACTTGTCCACGTGGAATTCTAAGCTTAGGATCCCAATGTGCTGGAAAGTTCTTAACGCATAGGAACGTAGCAGATGGGCTACGCGCTGAAGAGCCGCGGTTTTCATGTCTCCGCCCCTCGCGGTGGAGACGGTCCGGGCGGTCCGGTTTACAACGAGAGGGCATAACCAACCCGAACCAACCTATAATGGAGCCTCATGACTTGGCGATCAGAAGGAGGAAGTAGTCCACACGTCCGTCCTGAGGCACAAGCTGCAGATGATAGGTTTTCTACGTCAGTTGTGGGAGTGGCTGCACATCCGCAGAGACGCCGTATGGGAATACAGGTGCGATCCTCTCGTCGTCGTCTGTGACGCGGGGAATACGGTCGAGTTCACTGGGAAGGCACGAGTAATATTTACACCAGCCGGCAATACGACGGGCCTAGCCGTCATAGTCGACACAAAGACGCACGTCCCTCCTCTTCACGTCACGTCCCAGCGAGCTGGCTCCCTCGGCTTTGCTGGTCGGCCATATCTCATATTCGAGGGAACGGATGCGGACGGGGTGCCCTATACCTGGCGCATTAATGGTAGCTTGGCCCCCTATACGTAGGGCGAGCTCAGCTCGAACGCGCAGGTCCCTCGCGGCCCACTTAAATCGAGGGGAGTGCGACGGATGATGGATCAAGTGTGCGCCTTGTTATGTCTCCGGTATACGATGGGGGCGCATAACGAACTCAAACGAATCCGAACGAACCCGAACAACCCGAACTTTTCACGTCTCCGCCCCTCGGGGTGGGGATGGCCCGAGCCCAAGCCGCCGGCCAATCACGGCGGCACTGCTGCGGAACCAGCTTAGCCACTTCCGCGTTCTGGCGATATGAAGGAGAGTCATGAAACCGTTTACGAGTGGTGTCGCGAGCGTGGCTCGCGCCGTGCCGCGTCTAGTGGAGGCGCGCCCCGTGCCCGGGGTCCTCGGGACAATCGTGCTCATGGCACTTAGCTATTGCCTGCACGGCGCAGACCAGAAACTTCACGCTATAAAGCCTTCGGTCGCCCCGAGTTCGGCACCAGAGGTCGTGGGACGCGCCAGGGTCCGAACAGAAAGCGGCAATGGAATTCGGCTTTGGTTGAGAGACCGGCTTGGTGTATGTGAGCTTACAGTGGTGAATGAGGGCGGCCCACAAGAATATCCGCCGACTGCGCGTGTTTACCTGCCGATAAGAGGGGGGATCTCGTGGAGAGAACGCGGGACCGAATTCACGATTCGAGGGAGACGTCCAATCCAGGCGCTGCGTAGCTTCGCGGCACAGCTTATGGACTAACGTCTGATGTCTCCGCTCCTTGGGGTGAGACGGCCCAGGCAGTCTGCTTCGCAATGAGAGAGGCATAACGAACCCCAACGAATCCGAGATGAACGACGCTGCGAGCACCACCATGTTCATCGTCTCGGGAGCCGTCGCCCTCTGGGCCCTCCGCAGCCTGCAATCACAACACCGCGGTTAGATCGGCGCAGCCACGTGTTGAGGCCGAGAAGGAAGCGGACCGTGCCCGTCCCGACGCCTACTAGCGCCTTAGGGAGTTCCGCTGTCTTCTTCGTTCGGCTCGCCTCGCGGAAAAGAGATCAGGCGCGATACAGACCGGCCGGAGAATCCCCACACGATGAAGCAGGTAGCGACTATCACCGGAACCAGGCTGTACGGAAGCGACTTCCAGTATCCGGCTTCCCAAGTGCCCTCGAAGGCCGCAAACACATAGCGTAGCAACCCGTCCAGGGAATTGAGCACAAAGTAAAGGGCGACACCGGCGCAGGCGACTCGAATCGCTCCCCGGTGATCGATCTGCGGCCCGGTTAAAGGCTCGTCGGAGACCGACCCGAATTGCTGAGCGCCTCGCCAAAGCATCGCAGCGAACAGGAACTGAACGATCAGCTTTGAAGATTGCGTCTCCATCCACGATATTCCTTCGCGAGACCAAGCACTGGACCAAGAGAAGGCGAGATAGACGAGTATGGAGAGGGCCGCCTGACACGCGCCGAACAGGAAGAGGATCGATAGCGCACGGGCAACAAGCACTCCTGCATCGCGCCTACTCATGCCATCATCATACAATGGCGGCGCGCTGCTGACACCACCAAAGCGACCACGTCAACCCGCCCAACCTAGCGAAGCGCTTACAATGAGCTATGCGCCGGCGCAAGCCGCTTTGGATCGCCATCGGCGTCTTGGTCGCCGTCGCTGCTGTGGCGCTGTTGTGGCCCAGATCGAAGGATGAGCTTCAGTTCCTCTATGACCTCGGGCCGGCAGAGGTAAGCGAAACTTCATTTGCCTTGCGTCCCGGCGAGGGCCGAGATCATCTAGTCCTCGTCTTCCGCGGCTCGAAGGCCGCGACGGTAATAAGAAGTATGAGGAGATATTGGGTCGTTGATCGACACTTTACGGAGACATCCTTCCGAGCCGCTACCGTGTTTAGATCCGACGATTCCGAGTGCACAGCTGGCTACTGGCAGTATGCGGGCAAGCTCTTGGGGCCAGACTATCCCACGCCCCAAATCGGCGATTTGGTAGTCGAAGTCTTCCGCCCGGAGACCTGGCTCGAGGGTCTAATGCATGGGATTAAGCGGTTCCTGCGCCTGGAATAGCGCCTTCCGGAACGAGCAACTTGTGATGTCTTCGCCATTGGGGTGGAGACGGCCTGGGCAGTCTGCCTTGCCATGAGCGGGGCAACAACCAATCCGAACCAACCCCCACCCCCCCCACTAATCCCCGCCAATCCGCCCTAAAGCCCACAAAAATACCTGCCAATAACAAGAACCATGAAAGCAGCACTTTCAATCGCCTTCGAAGCCCTGCGCGGTAAAGCCGGCACCGTCGTCGTCTGCAAGTCCCGATCCGGCATGTTCGTCCGCAGCCGCGTCACCGGCAAGAACCCCCGCACGCCTGCCCAGGCCGCCATCCGCACCTATATGGCCAAAGCCGCGACTGGCTACAAGAACCTCACCAGCGCCCAGGTCACGAATTGGCAGAACTACGCCCAGACCATCACCAAGGTGAACCCTGTCACCGGCCAGCCATACCACCCGTCCGCCATCAACGCCTTCACCGCCCTCGCCGTCAAGTTCCTCCAGGTCAACCCGACCGGCGCCGTCCCCACAACTCCCCCGTCCGCAGCCTTTAACGGAGACTCCCTCACCGTCACCACCACCGGCAGTACCGGCAAGATCACGTTCACCGCAACCGCCGCAAATAGCCCGAATACCAAGACCGAGCTTCTCCTCCAGGCCCTCCCCTCCCGGAACCGGGCCCCGAACCCCAAGGCCTATCGCACCAAGGCGTTCGCTACCTTCGCCCTCGGCAGCCTCTTCGTCGATATCACCGTCCCGCCCGGCTATTACGCCGCCGCGTATCGGTTCGTGAACACGCTGACGGGCCAGGAAACCCTCCTCCAGCCGATCCCAACCCAACAGGTCACCCTGGCCGTGGAAGAAGGCGGAAAGAAAGCCGCATAGCCAACCACTCCAACAAACCCGAACCAATCCGAACTAACCCGAACAAACCCCAACTAAACCGCAACCAATCCGAACTAAACCGCAACCAATCCGAACAAACCCAAACTAAACCGCAACCAACCCAACAAATCCAAACCTGCCTTACAATGAAATGAATCTCCGTAGGTGATGGCAGTGAGATCACGCAGGATCATTGGATGGAAAGGTGCGGCGGGCTTGGTGATAGCCACATCAGCCTTACTTCTTGCCGGAGCGCATTCTATGCCAGATAACTACGTGGCGATTCGGAAATTTCACCCGATAGAACGCTGGACCGATGAGCCCACGTCTCCAACGGGCCACATTCATGTCTTCAGCTTTTCAAGTCCCCCGCTCGAGGTTGCAAAGGCAATTGGTCTCCACCCCAAGCTCATGGAAACAGTTGGCACATGGGACGACAAGGGTTCCATCCACCTCGGTGTTCCTCTGACATTCGCCGGCGCCCATGGAGGCCTGGAACCGGGAGATGTTCATCCACCATACACCTGCGAACTGTGGCTATACACCGCACCGCCGCCTTGGTATATCACGGCGATCCAAAAACTAAAGCTATTTCTCCACCTTTGAATACGTCCGCAGCTTGCGGGCCGAGAATCATCGCCAAGTTTCTGGATCACCGATAATGTCTCCGGCCCCCTTGGTGTGGAGCCGATCGGGCAGTCTGCTTTGCCATGATCGGGGCAATAACCAACCCCGACGAATCCGAGCGAACCCGAACCAACCTATAATGGAGCCTCAGGACTTGGCGAGCGACAGCCACAAGCAGCGCGTGCGTGCCGAGGCATTAAGAAGCTACTCTTGAGCTCGCGTACAATCACTACCGAGCGGGCGAGGAGTTACGACCCGGAGTTCGGCAGCCAACAACCGCAGGAGCCAGCAGTGCAGCAGTGCGAGAATCGCGCTGCCGATCAGCGTCAAGCCATAGGCGTATATGAGACCGGTGTAGACGTAGCCCACGACGTCCTCCAGATAGCTTCCGTAAAAACGAACCTTCGCGGCCGCCACGAGGCTGAAGCCAGCCACCCCCAGAGCGGGGATGATCGCGGCGAACCACATGCCAGGCAATTTGTGAAGAAGGTGAGCGACTGTGAGAAATGCCACCCCCACAAGCAATGCTCCGGCTCCCATTGCCACAGTCCCAGCCTCCTCGTCAATCAAGGAGGGCAGAAGCAGAAGCCAAAGCGGGAACAAGGCAGTGGCTGCTGTGAGGAATGCTCCAGTGCGCCAAAGGCGGTCCATGAATTGCGGCAACTGCAAGTCCTCCTCCACTTTAGCATTCTGGGCTGCCCGTTGTGATCCGCCCGTTGGTTCACTTTCATGTCTCCGCCCCTTGGGGTGCAGACGGCCCGGGCAGTTTGCCTTACAATGAGAAGGGCATACCGAACCCAAACGAATCCGAGCGAACCCGAACCAACGCGAACAAAACCCCCCGCGCGCTGGGGGGCCAATAGGCTCACTCAGCAATGTGCAGGAAGCGCTTGACGGCATAGACCTGACGCTCAAGCCAGGAGCCGTGCCGACTAACGACGACTATCCAGTCTCCGCGCTCCGCGGCAAGCCTCGTGTAAGGGCTGTACGCAAGGTGCCATATCACGACGTCCGTGAGATTCAGCTCGAAGGCTCCGCCGCCACTTCCGTCCGGGAAGATTTCAAGCTTCCGATCCACGGCCATGGATCTAAGGGCACTAGTTACCGCGGCCCCTTTCTGCCCAGGAAAGACGAAGGTTGTCCTTGTGGTGGTCAGGGGGCCCGGAGGTTCGCCGAGTAAAGCGGCAGTGTTGTATTGGACGGTTTCGACGCGAAGTGGCCCGAGATCGTAGAGGAACTGGAACTCGTCGCGCCTCGGCCAAAAGGCAATGGCGGCAACGAGCGCAAGGATACCAACAACGGATATCCAGAGCCGTTTGCGCCGGCGCATGACACATTGTAAACTGTTGGTGCGGCAGACAACCAAACCAACCAAGTCCGAACCAATCCCGAACAAACCCGAACCAACCCCCACCAACCCCAACGAATCCTCCATGTCTCCACCCCGAGGGGCGGAGACATAAAATTGCATATGATCACATTGTCAATGCTCCTCGCCACTGTTGTGCTGTCTCAACCACTCCAATGGACTTACGACCTTGACTCGTCTACGGACAATCGGTTGTGCGTGGTTATCACGCTGCAGCCGCTGGACGTGGATGAGTTCGAGGTCAAGACGGCTTTCAGGTCATACCATCGCGGGCACTTGGTTGGTGAGAAGGCTGAGGACTTGGGGCCTTCGTTCGGACCACCACGTCTCTGCTGCGTCGATGAGTTCCTCGGTAACGATAGAAGCCAGGTGTTCATTTCAACCAGTCATGGTCGCATCGCATCATGGCTTTTTGACTTCGATGGAACCAAGCTCCGAACCGTGTACTCACGCACGGATGGCCGTGTGACAACTTATCCAGTTGTTGGAGAGAACGGTAAGGGGTCGATTGTCGAGCTTTGGCCTTCGCAAGACTTTCTCGCAACTTTCCACGATTCCGGCCACAAAGACTCAACCGGGCGTGTCCGTCGCCTCGTTTCCGTTACGCTTAAGTGATCCCCGCCCGCTTGTGCCTTGGCACGCTCCTGAGCCTCACCTCAGCCTTTTCATGTCTCCGCCCCTTGGGGTGGAGACTCCGAGACGCCGCCAGGCGGCGCGGTAAGGTGAACCCATGCTGCCCAAACAGCGGCACTACCGGAATGATCAAACCCCTGGCGCCCTCGTCTTCGCCACCGCCACAGTCCTGGACTTCGTGCCGATCTTCAAGAACGAGCGACACGCCGCCGCCTGCGTGAGCGTGCTGGGACAGACCTGCCGGGAGCGGGGAGGCAGGCTCTATGCCCGGGTCGTGATGCCCGAGCACATGCACCTGCTGGTCGCATTGCCGCTCAGCGAATCGGCGTCCGTCTTCCTCGGCCGCCTCAAATCTCTCATCGCGCGCGAGATCGCCCCGAACCTTTCCCTGGAGGAGCAGTACCGCTTTTCCGAGCAGATCGGCCTCAACCGCCGCACGCTGTGGCAACGCTCCTTTCGCAGCTTCCCCGTCGAATCAGAGCGGCTCTACGAGCAGAAGGTCGATTACATTCACGAGAACCCGGTGCGACGTGGCCTATGCGCGCGCCCGGAGGACTATCCCTGGTCAAGCGCTAGAATGCACGTGGCTGGCCGGTTTCGGGGCGAGGAGGAAGGCTTGTCGTTGAAGTCGTCGGACATGCTGCCGAGCGGGTGTCAGATGAAGTCTCCACCCCAAGGGGCGGAGACATAAACTATGACAAACTCTAGGGGGTCGTCGCTGCTGCTGTTTCTCGGCTTTCTCATGATATCCATAGCTGCATATTGGACCGCGGCATTGCACTTCCGCTTGCCGCTGGGCTCTGCATTTCGGACGCTATACGACACGACAGGAGAAGTATATGCTCCCGACCCAGAGACGAGAATCGGCCCTTGGATGATTGTCGCCTTGGCGTGGTTCGGCGGGCTAAGCCTGTTCTACGCCCTCAGAGGTCGAAAATGAGATATCTGGTTCGCTTGTGTTGCGCTGTCATCTTGATAGCAGGGTGTCGGCACAGAGCCAATAACCTTGCGCAAGCAGCTGCTGAAAATGACTTCTCGCAGGTGAAAATGCTGATCGAGTCGGGTCATCCCGCCGGCGAGAGTGACCCGAGGGGCGTAACTGCCCTGCACTTCGCTGCAACAAACGGCAATTTGGATTTGATCAAATACCTGCTGTCAAAGGGAGCAGACCCGAACTCGAAGAACGATTTGGGTCTTACACCACTACATAACGCTGCTACAAGCGGCAAGTCAGCCGCAATCAAACTCTTGATTTCAAAGGGGGCCGATCCTAACGCTATTACAACTACGGGGCAGACGCCTCTCAAGTACGCTGAAGGGAATGAACAGCCTGAGGCCGCGAATGTGATTCGGGCCGCTGGGGGCCATGAGTGAGCGCCGGTAGTCGATCCAGCCGCCGGCGCGGCAAGATGAACCAATGCCCAGACAGCGGCACTATATCTCCGCGGGCCCACTGCAGAAAATTTCTAACGACCCCTAAAGAACCCCGCATCGCCATACGATAACTCAGTACTGTAGCTGCTCGCTCCGCATGGATGAGGAGTTAACATCACGCAAGGAGAATGAAACAATGGCGAAAGCCGAACTCGGCATCCTGCTGCAAGACCTTCGGGGCAAAGCCGGCAATGCCGTATTCCAAAGAGGCAGGGACGGACTCGTCGTTCGCCCCCGCGTTAAGGGCACCAATCCCAACACGCCCGCTCAGCAACAGGTGCGCGCCGCCTTCACCAGCGCCACCCAGGCCTTCCGCTCCATGACCTCGACCCAGCTCGGAGCATGGCAGCTCTATGCCACCACCCTCACCCGCCACAACGGCGTCACCGGCAAGACCTACTCGCCTGAGGCGATCAACGTCTTCGTCGAGCTCACCACCCGGTTCCTGCTCGCCAACCCCGGCGGCACCATCCCCATGACGCCCCCGACCACCCCCTTCGCCGGAGACGCGATTGACGTCACCGCGACCGCGGGCACCGGCAAGGTCACCTTCACCGCCAGCGCGGGGAATGCGACCAACGTGACCACTGAGCTCATGCTCCAGCCCCTCAAGTCGGCCAACCGCAAGCCGAGCCACAACGGGTACCGGAACAAGGGCTTCTTCCACTTCGCCACCGGCACCCTCAGCCACGATGTCGACGTGCCCGTGGGCTACTATGCCGCCGGCTACCGGTTCGTGAACACGCTGACCGGCCAGGCGACCGAGATGTTCGCGCTCGACGTGGTCGGCGTGACCTTCGAAGTCCGCTCGGGCAAGAAGGCCGCGTAGCCAGCCCAACCCGAACCAACCCCCGCCAACCCCATAGGCGGGGGGCGGGCCCAATCCCTACAAAGCCGAACCAACCCCTCCAAACTCCCATGCCCCACAATGGGACCATGACCGCCGTAGTCGCACTCCTCATCGCCCCCACCTTCCTGATTCATGGCGGGACGGTTTACGACGGAACCGGGAGTACGGGCATCGTCGAGGACGTCCGAATCGCCGGAGATCGCATTGCCGCAGTGGGGCACCTGAAGCGCCGCCCGGAGGACCAGGTGATCGACGCCAGAGGGTTGGTCGTCGCGCCGGGCTTCATCGATGCCCACAGCCATGCCGACAACGGCATCAGGGAGCATCCGGATGCGGAGAGCCAGGTGCGCCAGGGCATCACCACCTCGATCGTCGGGCAGGACGGCGGATGGCACGGGCCGGTGAAGGATTACCTCCTCGGCATCCAGGCCGCTCATCCGGCCATCAACTTCGCCGCCTTCTCCGGCGAGGGCGGCATCCGGGGCAAGGTGATGGGCAAGGACTTCCAGCGCGTCGCCCGCCCGGACGAGATCGCCAGGATGAAGGCGCTCGTCGAGCAGGACATGAAGAACGGCGCCCTCGGCCTCTCGACCGGCCTCGAATACAACCCCGGCTGGTACAGCTCGACCGAGGAGCTGATCGCCCTCGCCAAGGTCGCCGCCAAATACCGCAGCATCTACATCAGCCATGTCCGCGATGAGACGAACGGCGAGATGAAAGCCTTCGACGAGCTGGTTCGGATCAGCCGGGAGGCGAACATGCCCGCCCAGATCAGTCACATCAAGCTCGCCGTCGCTTCGATGTGGGGCAAGACGCGTGACGTGACGAGCGTCTTCGAGCGCGAGAACCAGCGCGGACCCCTGGTCATGGGCCGCATGCCGAACGGCATGTTCGCCGAATACCATCCGCCCATGCTGACCGCCGACCTCTACCCCTACCTCTATTGGTTCTCCACCATCTCGGTCCTCACCAACAGCCGCGACTGGGGCAACAGGAAGGTTTGGGAGGACGGCCTGCGCGATGTGGGGGGAGCCCGGAACGTGCGCCTCGTGCGCTATTCGGTCGAGCCGGGCTGGGTCGGCAAGACCCTCCAGGAGATCTCCGGCATGACCGGCAACGACCCCGCGACCCTGATCATGGAGATCATCGACAAGACGAAGGACGGCAAGGGTGAGGAAAGCATCGTCTGCACGGCCATGCGCGAGGAAGACCTGCAGGGGTTCCTGAAGATGCCGGAGATCATGTTCTGCACCGACGGCGAGATCAAGGGCCGCCACCCGCGCGGGGCCGGGTCCTTCCCACGCATCTTCGGCCGCTATGTCCGCGACCTTCACGTCCTCACGATGGCGGAGGCGGTGCGCAAGGCGACCTGGCTGCCGGCATGGCGTTTCGGCCTTACCGACCGCGGAGCCATTCGCAAGGGCATGAAGGCCGACATCGTCGTCTTCGACCCGAAGCGCATCATCGACAAAGCCACCCCCGAAGACCCCACCGCCCTCTCCGTCGGGATGGTAGACGTCCTCGTCAACGGCGTGCCGGTGCTGCTGAACGAGAAGATGACCGGCCAACGGGGAGGACGGGCGCTGTTCAAACCCGTCTCCCGCGTGAAGTAGGTCTGGAAGATCCAGCAGGATCCCAAGCAACGCGATGAGTCGCGAAGGACGGAACGCTCCGGGAGCTAGCGCGCTTCCACGGGGATGCCGCCGGGAGCTCCGACGGCGAAGACGTAGTCGTCCTTGCTCACGTTCGCAATCGTCACCGTGCTCACCGCCCCGACATTCCTGAACGCCTGCCACGTCGGGGCCGTGGTTTCGCGCCAGTAGACGACGTACTCCTGCCCCGCCGTGCCGTGCCACGAGATGTGGGCATCGTGGCTTTGGGCTCGATCGACTCGAACCTGGGTGGGGGGATCGCCCGCGTTCGCCAGGTTCGCAGCGGCGAGCAGGTTGACCCGGGTCACGTTGGCGAGGAAATTGAAGTCCATGAACTCGGGCTTGTCGTTTGCAGTGTGCTGGTGGGTGTAGTCCTCGAAGGGCTCGGTGAAGCGGACGGCGCTGAAGCCCTCGCGGTTGAATGACGTATGATCGCCACCTCTGCCAAAGCGATCGGCGCGGAAGATCAGCTTGACCGAGAAGTCGCGCACTTTGCCGCGCGTGAAGAATTCAATCGCCCGAGCCAGTTCGCGGCTCTCGTGGTGGGGGATCGGCTCGCCCTGGGCGTTGCGCGCTCCCGGGGCAAGCTCTTCGCTGAAGACGCGGATATGATGCGGATCCGACTGGCCCGTCGTATTCTTGCTGGAGCCGATGATGTCGCTGCTGAGGACGGCATCGAGCTTCCAGTTCTCGTCCTTCGCCCGCTTTGCCAGCGCCGCGGAGCCAAAAAGGCCCTGCTCCTCGCCGGAGAAGGCGCAGAAAACCATCGTGTGGCGCCACTTGTGTCCGGCCATCAATCGCGCGACCTCGAGCGCCATGGCCGCGCCGCTCGCATCGTCGTCCGCGCCGGGGCTGGGCAGGGTCCACTGGCCCGCCTCGTCGCCGGTCATGTTGATGGTATCGAGGTGGCCCCCGATGAGAATGCGCCTGTCCGTCTCGCCCGGAAGGACGGCGATAACCTCGGGGACGTCGCGATCCGCCTTCACGCGTCGTCCCTGCTTGACCGGATAGTGCCAGATTTCGACTTGCAGTCCGGGGATCTTGCGGTACTCGCCGGCGATCCACTCGGCGGCCTCGTCGATGGTTGGGTTGTTGATGTTGCGGTCGTGCCAGGAGGCGAGCTTCTCGACCGTAGCCTTCAGCCGCCTCGCTTCGACCTGTTCGACCAACGCGTCAAGAGGGTGAAGGATCGTCATGGCAACGAGCGCGAGCATATACGGAATTTACACCTTGTCATCCTGGAAGTGAAGCGACGCAGGCGCGCAACTGAAAGGATCTGTTTCTGGGGCTGCCTGGCCCACAACCGACGAGGAGTCGCTCTACTTAGATCCTTTCACCTCGCTGGCTCGGTTCCAGGATGACAACTATCGGTATCGCATCCTCGCCACAATCTCTTTCACCCGCTGCGCCTGCGACTTCGGGCACACGAGAACCCCGTTAGCGGTGGCGACGACAATCAGGTCCTCGACCCCGATGACGCCAATCGGAAAGCCGTCGCTAAAGACGATCGAATTGGAGCAATCGAGCATTGCGACCTCGCCCACGGAGGCATTCCCGGCAGCGTCCAGCGGGTAGAGCCTGGCGAGCGCATCCCATGCTCCCACGTCGTCCCAAGGAAAGGCGCCAGGAACGACGTGAACCTCGCTCGAACGCTCCATAAGCGCGCGATCGACAGGCTCCGAGGCTAGATCGGCGAAGTCGAGTCCGCCTGCCAGAAACGAAGCGGCATGCGGACAGTGCCGACCAAGCTCTCGCTCGAAGGCGTCGATGCGCCAGAAGAACATGCCGCTGTTCCACAAATATTCGCCCGAAGCGGCGTACGATTCGGCGGTGGCGAGATCCGGCTTTTCCGTGAACCCCGCGGCGCGCGTTCCGTCCCCGCATCGGATATAGCCGTAACCGATCTCGGGACGCGTCGGCGTGATCCCGATCGTGATCAGCCCCTCCGTAGTCGCGGCAACCCTCAGAGCCTCATCGACCGTCGCCCGGAAGCGCTCCGGCTCTCCGATCGCGTGATCGGCGGTAAGGACCGCCATCAGCGTGTCTTCGCCGATCCCGCGCTTATGGAGCTCGGAAACTGCCCAACATAGCGCGCCGAGAGTGTTCTTGGGCGCCGGTTCGATCAGAACGTTATCGGCGGGCACAAGACCTGCATCCCGCAGAGCGGGGCCGATACGTTCTCCCGTGCCAATGTAGATCTGGCCCTCGGGAAAGATCGGCCGGATCCGCTCCACCGCCTCTTGGAGGAGGGTCTTGCCACTCCCCGTCAGGCTCAGGAGCTGCTTCGGCGTATCGCCGGTCGAAAGCGGCCAAAACCGCTCGCCCGAGCCCCCGGCGAGGATCAGCGCGACGCGCGGGACATTGGTCATCCGCACAAGATTACTCCTCGAAGAAGATTCGCCGGCCACGATTCAAGCCGATCGAGGCAGATGCCCGATTACGGCACGATTTCCCAGACCGCCTGATCGAGAGACACCGTCCAAGCGCCTTGCATCAGCGGCTGAGTCGCTTTATATTTGATCCGCGCCTGCACATGGTTCGTGACCGGGTCCACGAAACGAATCGGATTCGTCGCCACGACTTCAACCGCTGCGTACGCCTGCGACGTTTGTCGAAAATCGACGACCTCGTACCTTCCGTCCGCGAAATCGTAAAGCTCGATGGTCTGGCCGATACCGAGGAGCTGCGCTTTGGAAGTAAGCAGAAACCTCAGGCTGCTCGGAGTCGCCGTGCGCGACGTGCCGACAAGGACAATTTGCGCTGGGTAGTCGCCCTGAATGGGAACAAGGCCCGGCCTGAGGACGAGCGGATTGGCATCTACCGTATACAGACTGTCCAGGCCCCCAGAGGCAACCGAACCTCGCGCAATGGTAAAGCCGTCCGGAACCACCGTCGAACGGTTGTAGCCGATGACATCCAGCAACCGGAACTCGGATTCCCCCGGATCGATTCGGACGCCGCTCCCAATCACCCAGTCCTGGGTCTGGTGCGGATCGTGTGGCACCCAGTCGCCCCAGTCCCCGCCCCCATGCTGATACTGGTTGTACTCGACGATGTTCGTCACGGTGTCGATGGAGAAGAAGGCGTGTGCGTTCGTGTCGCCACTAAAGCTGCGACCTCCGTTTCCGTCATATCGAAAGAGATCGGTGGAGTAGGCCAGCCAATCACTGGCCCCGGATGGGGTTCCGAGAATCTCGTCCAGCTCGTGGGCGGTTGCGGAGAAGAGATCGAATCTCCCCGCAATCGGATTGTTGTGATCATAGAAACAGATCGAGGTGTTGAGCGTGATCACCCCGTCGTACCCGCCGTCCGAGCCTACGCTGAGAAAGCCGGGCGTATCGAGTCCCATCGCTCGTCCGTTCGCCGTCGTATAGGCGACGCTCCCAAACACGTTCGTGTTGAGGTGGCTCACCGCAACCGCGTCGTCAGGCGAGGTGACGTCGTTCGTTAACGCCTGGATAGCGACGCCGGCGTTGTTGTAGTAGTAGCCCCACAGGCTCGATCCCAAGCCTCCGCCTTCCTGGAAATAGATCTTGACGGTGATATTGTCGATGAACTTGCGCTCATAGAGCGCGATGACCGAATTGATGCAATTTTCGATGGCGGCGGCGTTCGGATCGTTGGCAATGCTCGAATCGAACACCGGAATGATCACAAAGCTTGCATCGGCCGGGGTCGCGGCGAGAAACGCCATCGACACCGTGGCGGCAACGGCGAGTATTCGAGCGGAAACTTTCATGAAAGCCCGGAGACCACAACCGCGGTCAAGAAGCGCAACCTGCCGCACCAGATTGGCAGGTTGGCTCCAGTTTACATCGGAAGGCATCCCACCAGCCCCAGTAAGTATCCGGCAGGACTTGAAGTGGCCGCGATCCCGAAAGCGCCAACGCTAGTTCAGAATAGACGCGGTGGCCAGAGGTGATGGGTAATGGCGGAGTTTCGGCATCAGGAAGCCGCTGAGTCCGCGATCCAGCGACTGACCGCTCTCGCCGGCATCTCGCTTCATTTGAACTTCTTCGAAGGTGTCGCCGCCCCTGACGAGGCCCTCCACAACCTGGAGCGATGGCTCAGCGCCACTACATCGCCGGGGCTACAGCTTCAGCAGTTAGTAGAGGATCAAGATCTCGGCAAGCTCCTGGTCTTTTTGCTCGGCGCCAGCCGCCCGATTGCCGATTCGCTCATCCAAAATCCGGAGCTGGCATCGCTTATCTTTGACCGAGCGGAGCTGAGCCGAATGCCAACCCGCGCGCTCGTCGAAGAGCAGGGTCGCACCCTGCTCGCCAAAGCGACTTCATTTAGCCACTCGTTGGACCGCCTACGCTTTGTGCGTCAGCGTTGGATGCTGCCGATCGTCGTTAACGACCTCGCTCGAACTTGGCCTGAGCCTCAAGTTTGGCGTGCTCTCTCCGAAGTTGCGGAAGCCCTGATCGGGCTTGCCTTGGATGTAGTCTGGCAAGAGCGAGGCGAAGGCGAATGCCCGATCATGATCGTCGGCTTTGGGAAGCTGGGAGGCGGGGAGCTGAACTACAGCTCGGACGTGGACCTCGTCTATGTCTTCCGGGACGGCGGCGAAGACATAAGGCTCACCCGCATCTGCGAAGCCCTGACGCGGGCACTCACCGACCCCATGGGACGGGGGATGCTCTACCGCGTCGATCTGAGGCTGCGCCCGTTTGGCGGGACCGGGCCGGTTGCTGCCTCGATGGGGAGCATCGAGGGCTACTATGATCTCTACGCGCAGCCGTGGGAGATCCAGGCGCTGTTGCGATCAAAGCCCATCGCCGGTCCTGCGGAACTTGCGGAGCGATGGGAGGCCATGCGGCTCAAGCACTGCTTTCGTCCAACCCTTTCGGCCGAAGCTTTGGATGAAAGCCTAGCCATGCGGTCCCGAACCGAGCAGTCCGTGCGAAGCAACGATATCAAACGCGGGTCGGGCGGTATCCGCGACGTCGAGTTTCTGACCCAGATCCTCCAGCAGGTTCACGGACACAGGAGTGCCGATTTGCAGGCACGCCCCACGCTCGACGCCCTGGCCGCCCTTGAAGCGCATGGCATCATCGATCACGCCGTGTGCCAGAGTTTGAGCGATTCCTACACCTTTCTGCGCCAGCTCGAACACCGACTGCAGTTCGTCGGCGACCAACAGACCCACTCAATTCCCGCCGACCCGTTGGCGCGCCACCGGCTGGCGACGCTGATGGGACTGGCTGACTGGCGCGAGCTGGAGCGTGAGATCGACCTCCAACGGCGTACAATCGGAAGCTTGTACCAGTCCACCCTTCATCCCCAAGCCGAGTTCTCTTCCGACCGTACCTTTGTCGCCGATTCTTTAGGCATGCACGCGCATGCTGCGCTCCAGTGGTTCGACACGCTGCCCGAAAGCGAAGCCTTCTATACGAGCCTAGTTCAAAACCGCGACAGCTTGGATCGAGTTCGCACGATCATCCAGATGGCCCCCCGGCTGGTGCCGTTCTTCAAGGCGTCAATCCCGTTGACCGAGCTTCTGCTCAGTGGAGAGATCGAGGAGGAGTTCGATGGAGCGGCCCAGATCGATGCCCTCGCCATGGACTCATCCCCTCGTGTAGTTGCGGAAAACTACAGCGCGGCATGGACGCACGCCTGCGCCAAATGGTCGCTCACCCGCGGAGGCGTGCTTTGGCGGGAGCTATCGAACCTCGCGGACGCGATGATCCGGCACTGCGCGCGACGGCTCTATGGCGAGTTCGACATTGTCGGGCTGGGCTCGCTAGGGCTCGAAGATATGATGCCGGACTCGGATGCGGACTTGATCCTCTTCGTTTCGAGCGACGGCCATCATCTCGACGCGGAGACACAGGCCCAATTCCTTCTTAGCCTGATCGGCCAGCTTAAGCGGCTCGGGGCGCCGATCGAGTTGGATCTAAGGCTGCGGCCCGAAGGTGGCAAGGGCTTGCTGGTCCGGACTTATGAAGGCTTTGCCGAGTATGAGCTCCAGGCGATGGAGATGTGGGAGCGCTTTGCGCTCGGACAATCCCGCCTGATCTTGGGGTCCGAGGATGCCCTTCGGATCGTCCTCAAGGCGGCTTACGCCCAGCCTCTGACCCCGGAACGTCTGAAAGAGCTTCTCGCCATGAAGAAGCGGATTGAGACCGAGCGGGTGCTTCCCCAACACATGCGGCGGGAAGTCAAGCTCGGGCACGGCGGCTTGGCTGACATCGAGTGGTTCATACACCTGCACGAAATGCGCTATCCGACCGCCACCAAGGCGGGCGAGAGCCTGCACATGGAAGACCGTATCCGCTCGCTTGGCAGGGCCCGACTGATCAATGCGATCGAAGTGGAAGAGCTGCTCGCAGCCCGAGAACACCTTCTCACGCTTCGGCTTCGGCTGGCCCTGCAGGGATTAAAGAAGGACCTATTGCCCGAGAATCCCGACAAGCTGGACCGACTTGCCATCGCAAGCGGCTTCGACAACGGCAATGCGTTTCTCGCTCACCACGAACGCATCATCGACACGGTTCGCGCGATATATCGAGAGGGGCTGGACCGTCTCAAGGCTTAAGCATGCCCCTCGCCTGCCTGTTTGTTTTCGCTTACCTCCTCGGATCGATCCCCTTCGGCGTGCTTGCCGCCAGGCTCTACGGGGTCGACGTTCGCAAGGTGGGCAGCGGCAACATCGGCGCGACGAACGTGAAGCGGGCGATAGAAGGGGCGGGCGGCCCGGGCGTGGCATGGATGATCGTCGTCTTCCTGCTCGATTTGGGCAAGGGCTTTGCCCCGACCTTCGCCGCGCGGCAATTCGATGCGCGAGAATGGATGTGGTACCTCGTGGGCATCGCGGCTGTGCTCGGCCACTGCTTCTCGCCGTGGCTTAGATTCAGAGGTGGTAAGGGTATCGCCACCTCACTCGGCATGGTCTTCGGTGCCTCTCCCGCGGTGGCGGCCTGCGGATTCGGTGTCTTTCTGATGCTCTTCTCAATCACGCGGTTCGTCAGCTTGTCCAGCATCGTCGCGGTGTTCTGCGCGGCGGTTGCCGGCTTGATCTTTGGGGACTGGGTGTACGTAGGGGTTGGGACAGCGATCTTCCTGTTCGTGATTTACACGCACCGCGCGAACATCGCCCGGCTTCGGAATGGCACGGAGCCACGGTTCTCACTGCGATCGGGAAGCTCCCCGGACGACCCGGGGAGCCTTTCCAACGACCCGGTGGGCACTTCCGACGACCCGGTGGGCACTTCCGACGACCCGGGGAGCCTTTCCAACGACCCGACGGGCACTTCCGACGACTCGGTGAGCAATTCCAACGACCCGGTGAGCACTTCCAACGACCCGGTGAGCACTTCCAACGACCCGGCGAATCCGTCCGACGACAAGCCTGGCTCCAATTGGCGGAGCAGTCCATGACGCCGCTCCGCGACATCGTCCTCGAGCATCCGCAATGGATGGCGATTGCTTGCGTGGCGTGGATCGCGATCGCGATATGGATCGTGTCGCTGATCGGATGGATGATCCAGGGTGACGTCGACGTCCTATTCGGTGTTTTGGGTATCGGCGTTGCCCTGATCCTCGGCTATTTCAGTTTCGTGCCCCCCATCGAGACACTGAGACCCTTCATGGCTGTGGCCGTGATCGTGACGGTCATCGTCTTCCCCATGCTGCGACAATCGTTGAATCAGCGGGCTCTGGCCGCCATCGACGTAGAGGCCGTCGAGAATGCCTACGAGATCCTGCGCCAAAAGCCGGACAACCACATGATGCGCTTCAAGATCGGCCGGCTGCTGGTCGAGCGAGGACATATAGGGCCGGGCCTCGCCATCGCGGGCGAAGCATTGAAAGGCATGCCGGAGAACCTATTTACAGAGGAACATCGCATGTTCGGCCGGTGGCGGCGTCAGAACCCGCAAGCGAACCCGAACGAGACCCTGATATGCGTCAACTGCGGGCATCAGAATCCCGGCGGCGCGCTCGAGTGCGAACGCTGCGGCCAGCCGCATATCCTAGATGTGATGCGTGGGCGCTGGGTGGGTCGGCAGTTCGCGAAGAAGCTTCTGACCGGATGGATCGTGGGCGTAATCGCCCTGGCCGGCATCCCCCTCGCCTCGCTGCTGCCGCCGATACCGGCAATAATCGCGATAATCTGCCTGATGGCGGGAGTCATCGTCGTGCTCTGGCTTGTTTTCCGTCCTGTGAGGGAAAACTCCGGCGCATGAAGCTCATGGACCGCTATATCGTCCGGGAGCTCATCGTTCCCTTCCTCGCCGGTTCGATCGCGATCGCGCTGCTTTTCGGGGCGAACCAGCTCATCTTCATCCTGAAGACCTACAACGTCCAGAATGTGCCGCCGATGGCGATGGCGCAGATGATCTTCTTCAGGATGCCGTTTTGGCTGAACATGACGCTCCCGGCAGGCATCTCGCTCGCCGCGTCCCTTGCAATCACGCGCCTTGCCCGAGAATCCGAGATCACCGCCATGCGCGCGGTCGGCGTGCGGGTCGTCCGCGTGATATTGCCTGTGATGCTTTTCGGAGTGCTCGTGGCGATCGGCAATTTCTTCCTCGTGGAGAAGGTCATGCCCCTCAGCGAGCAGAAAGCCCGCCGCCTCGAGGTCGAGGCGGGCATTGCGGCCGCGACACCGATGTTCAATTCGAACGTCTGGCTCACGTTGCGCCAGTATCATGCCCGTCTCGGCTCAGTCACCCGCCAACCGGACGACTCGCTTGAAATCACCGATGTGGTGCTTGGCGAGACGCCTCGCACGGACACTGTAACGTTTATGACCGCGCCGAGGGGCGTGTACAAGAACGGCATCTGGACCTTCTCCGACGTGCGCTTCTGGCTAGTGTCGCAGAACAAGCTCAAGCTGACGCAGGGCACCGGGAAAGTGTTGACCGTCCCCCAGCCCATCTTTATCAGCGATCTCTTCGAGCAAGGGCAGCCTGAGGACAAGACTGCGGAACAGCTCCTCGCAATTATCAAGTCCGGCAAAGCGGCCGGTCACGACATGACGAAGGAAGAAGTGCAGTTTCACCAGCGCTTCAGCGTGCCGGCAGCCTGCATCGTGTTCGCGATCGTCGCCCCAATCTTCGCCATTGTGTTCTCACGGACGGGGAGCTTCGTGGGCGTGCTTCTCAGCCTGATTCTCGTACTGCTGTATTACAACGCCTACGTCATTTCGGGCGACATCTTTGGGCGAAACCATTGGCTCAGCCCTTGGCTCGCCGCGTGGCTTCCCAACTTCATCTTCGTTGCCCTCGGCCTGCTCGGAATTCGGAGGCTGGAGTGAGGCCGCGGCTTGCCGCAATCGCTCTGGCGGCCGGTATCCCGATCTCTGCCACCGCCCAGATTTGGATAGGTCCGATCCAGGCCGGGATCAACACCCTGCGCGAGCACGACCTGTTGCCGTTGCCTCTCCAGACAAACCCAACCCAGCCGACCGGCGGTCCGATCCCGCCGGTCAAGAGGGAGGGCGATCTACCTCGCGCTGGGCCGCTCGGCCCCGAGGCTGGATCCTTTCACTTGATCCACCATGGCGGCGGCATCGAGGTCAACGGACCGCTGATCAAGGCGGACGGGGGAGTCGAATTCACCGATCGCGGCTACCACTGCTGGGCTGACGAGGTGTACGGGGACCGCAGCACGGACACCTACACCCTGAAGGGGAACGTGCGCGTGCTCGGCCAAGACGAGAGCATCTACGGCGATCTGGTGCAGGTCGACTTCACGAACCGCAGATTCGTCGCAGACGAGGCTGAATCGACTCTCAAGCCGCCGCTCGTGAAGGGCTATATCCGGGACAACCTGTACGTGAAAGCGCACCACTCGTACGGATCGGAGCAGGAAGTGTGGTCTGAGCATAGTTCGATCACCACCTGCAGCTATCCAAAGCCTCACTACGAGCTGATCTCGGAGAGCACCGACCTCCGGCCCGGTAAGCGCGTGATCTTCCGCAAGGTCAGGATCAACATTCTCGGCAAAACGATTCTCACCCTTCCCTACCTGTCCATCCCGCTCGACCAGCGAACTTACAACAATCTGCCGATATTCGGCCACGGCCAGGTCGAGGGGTACTTCATGAAGTGGCGTTATTCGACCCCGATCAGCCGTTCGCTCGAAATGCCACTGCGCCTCGACTACTTCACACGCCTCGGCACGGGCTTGGGCGTAGGGGCTCGCTATTCGAATCCGGTCGCCCGCGGCTTCGTGAATCTGTACACGATTCAGGGACCTCACAAGGAGTTCGAAGTCATCGGCTCCCACCAGCAGAACTTCGGCTGGGGAACCCTCTCACTCGATGGCAGCTACGAGAACCAGAACTACCTGATATCTTCGTCCAGCAAAATCGTGAATACCCGGGGGACGCTGTTTGTGCCGCAGGGCCGCAGCTCCGACCGGCTCACCTTCATGAGGAACAGCAGCAACTCGGCCGATGCGAGTTCGCTCCAGGAGACGGTTTCCCTTTACGATGTCAGGCAGTGGAATGCCAAGCTCAACTCAAACCTGCAGCTCAACTGGTCGAACAACAGCTCTTCGTTTACCGGCGACCCGGACCCCGTCCACCGGGAGCAGTTGGATGTCAACTTCAGAGCGGTCGACGACCTGGACAAAGCCCAGGCGCGAATCGATTACATTCGGAGCATTCCGATCGGTGCGAGCTCGAACTTCTTCACGATTTCAGACGTTACGCCGGCCTTGACTCTGCTGAGCGATTCGCGGCGCCTCTTTGGAAGCGGATTCGCTGCTAACTTTCCCTTCCAGATTCAGACCTCGTTCGGCGAATATGGCGACCCTCTGAGACATGGCAGGATTACCCGAAGCGACTTTGATTTCAACTTCCTCAACCCGCCATCGACGCTCACGAGCAGGCACTGGCAGCTCGCCTATCAAGGCGAATTCAAGCAGGACGTCTACAGTGACGACACCGCGCAATACGTCCTTCGCGCCGGGACGCAGCTAACCTACAATTTTCGAAACAAGAGCCGGTGGCAGATCAACTACAACTACCTTCGACCGGAGGGGTTCACGCCGCTTCAGATCGATCGCCGCGGCCGGGAGCACAGCTTCACGACCGACTTAAGCGTCTCGCCATTCCGTGGCTTCCTTATTGGCTTCGCAACCGGCTATGACTTTCTGCAGGTCGAGCAGCATCAGCCGACCCCGTGGCAACAGGTTGGGCTCCGGGCATCCTATTCCCTTGGAAAGAACTTCGACGTTCGTGCGATCTCGACCTACGACACGATACGCCACGCTTACAGCAGCACCCGTCTCGATCTTCGATGGATCCCTGGCACGACCTACATCAGCCTGGGCGCCCGGTACGACGGCATCCGCAACAAATGGGCAGCCGCCAACATGTTCGTAGACGGCCTGAAGCTGGGCCGGGTCCGGGCAAGCGTGCTCCTGAACTACAACGGGTACACGAACCACTTCGACGCCCAGCACTACTCGTTCATCTACGATCTCCACTGCGCTGAGGCGGTACTGCAGATCATCGATAACCCGGCCGGTTTCAACGGGGGCCGACAGGTTTACTTCTTTATCCGGCTCAAGGCGCTGCCATTTGATACGCCGTTCGGAACCGGCAGTCAAGGACAGCCGATCGGGACCGGAACCGGCCGGGACGGCTAGGAGCTGGCGCTGGTGTAATGGGTGAGCGCGAAGCGCCAGAACCAGCGCGCCAGCACTTGGAAAGAGATCGCCCAGACGGCGCCCAGCGCGACCATCGGTCCATTGAATCCATATTTCAGCTCGGACGCGGGAATCGTGGCGATGAAGGCGAGAGGGACGAAATACACGAATAGACGCTGGAGACCGGACGGGTAGATCGTCGTCGGGAACCTGGCGATCTGAGTTAGGGTCTCGCCCATCACCCAGAGGTTGTCGACCCGAACCAGCCAGATGCCGGTGGTCATCAGGACGAGATTGAACGAATAGAAGATCGCCAGCGAGCTGATGACCAGGGCGGCATAGCCGAACCACTGTAGCAGGGATGGGTGCGCCGAAGAAGTCGCTACCCCGATTGCGACCATTGCGATCCCGGCGATAAAGGTCCCGATTTGGCCGAACTCGAATTTGCGGATACTAATCCAGAACTGGGTATCGACCGGCTTCGTGATGATGAAATCGAGCGTTCCTTGCCTCACGTGCTGCGGGATTTCGTTAAGGCTGTAGAAGAACGCTGTGAAGACCGAATTCATGAGGAAGACGGTGGCGGCGAGAATGAATGCATCGCCGCGACTCCACCCCGCCACGTTGTCGGTATTCCGGTAGATCACGAGCAGGATCATCAGGAAGAAGAAGATCCAGATCGCGTTTTGTATAATTTTGGCGAAGAAATTTGCACGAAACTCCAGCTCACGCGCGAGAGAGCTCGTGAAGAAGGTGCGATAGATCTGCCAATATCGCCGCAAGCGTGAAGGCTACCTAGCCCAGTTTGGAGTTTGGAGCTTACACATCTCACATCTCACATCTCATCCCTTCACCTCCTCACCTCCATCATCCGTATAATGGGCCGTGCTCGGAGTGCTGATCACCCTCCTCTTCTCGGCGGGAGCCGCATGCTTCGGGCATCTGCTCATTCGCAAGCTGACCCCGGAGCTTGACGTGGCGATGCGCACCGGGCTGAGCGGCCTGGTAGGACTGGGCGCAATCGGCACCCTCACGCTGTTCGTCGGCCTCGCGCCGGGAGGGCTATCGACGGCCGGAACTTGGCTCGTCGTCCTCGTGGTCGCGGCCTCGGCGGCGTTAACCGCGCGAAGCCTACGCTATAGGCCGCCGATCCCACTTCCACAAGGCGCCCATGCGTTGTTTCTTGCCGGGCTGGCGATTGCGCTGCTCTTCGCGCTCGTGTCGGTTCTCGCTCCCAGCGATACGGTCGAATGGGACAGCTTGGCTTATCATCTGGCCGTTCCAAAGCTGTGGCTGGAGGCGGGGCAGATTATCCCAGTCAGCTTTATTCATCACAGCAATTTCCCATTTGCGATCGATAACTTATACATTTGGGGTTTGGCCTGGGGCGGGCAACCGGGGGCGAAGGCCTTTACCCTGGCCTTCCACGTCTTCGGGCTGTTCGCCGTCTTTGGCCTCGCTAGGCAGGTTTATGGAACGCTGGCTGGCTGGTGGGCTTCTCTTGCCTGGTCGACGATCCCCGCCGTCCTGTGGCTGAGCGGGACCGCATACATCGATGTACAAAACGGGCTTTACGCCGGGCTTGGCATCCTATTGACCGCTCTAACCCTGCGAGACAGCGATTTCCGCTTCGCGTGCCTCGCCGGCATCATGCTCGGCCTCGCAGCAGGGAGCAAATACACGGGGCTGCAGACCATCTTTGCGGCTGGCGTGGTTATGCTTGGCTTCAGTCTGATTCGCCGGCAATCTACCTTCAAGGCGATTCTGGTGACTTGCGGTCTTGCCCTTCTTATCGCGAGCCCGTGGTATGTGAAGAACGTGGCCTGGATGGGCAATCCCGTCTACCCCTTCTTCTATAAACAGTTGCGAGGCAAATACTGGAGTGACTGGCAGGCGACGATCTATTCGAATGAGCAGCAGAGCTTCGGAGTTGGCCGCCCGGCGATCTCGGCGCAGAATCCAGAGTACACGGCGGGCAAGATCGAGCCGCAGCGCATCGGCCACGCCATTTTTGGCCTTGCCTACGAGCCGGGCCGCTATATTAATCCGGGTCAAACCTCAGGGCAGGGCTTTCCAATCGGATCCCTTGGTTTCGTCGTGATCGCCACCCTCGCACTTTGGATGTTCTCGGGTCGCGCCTCTCCGTTCGAGTCGGCGGTGATTGCAACGATCCTAATGAGCTTTGCGATGTGGTTCGTTTTGAGCGAACAGAGCCGCTACATTATCGCGCTGGCAGTGCCCTTGAGCGTCCTGGCGGGGGGAGCGATCAAGGCGCTCAAGATCGGACCATTGCTCGCCGGGGCGATCATCGTGCAAGCACTCTATTCGTTCTATCTGGCCAAGACCTTCGGGGGCGACCCCTCGCGCTTCGACCGGCAGCTTCAGGTCGCAACCGGCAGGCTTTCAACCGACGAATACATGCATGGCACGTCGTTCTGGGAACCGGCGAAGGTCCTGAACCAAACGGTCGGCAGGGGGCGCGTGGCTCTTTACGACGAGGTCTTTGGCTTTCTGCTCGACGTTCCCTATCTCTGGGCCAATCCCGGCCACAGCAACGAGCTTGGATACGAGTCGATGCAGAACGGCGACGACCTCGTGAAATCGCTTAGCCGCGAAGGCGTAACCCACGTGTACGTCAACCTCTATCCGCCGGGTTCCAACCCGCAGGATCCCGAGTTGCAGCGCTGGATCGCAACAACGGGACTCGGCGGGCGGGCCCAGCCATATACGGCCGAAGAGAAAGCTGCGAGGATGCCCGATCTCAACTGGCGCGCCAAAGTGCTGCTCGGCGAGGCCATCGCGTCAGGGCACCTGCGGCCGATTCAAGCCTTTCCTCGCAGCGTTATCTTCGAGTTGGTCGAGCATCCGCCTGCCAAAATCTAGCGATGGACATTCCGCAGAAGTTCATCGATTGCCTGAACGGGTTCTCAGACGAAATCCGAGCGATGACGCTTGCCGCGCGCGAAGTAATCGTCCGCGAGATGCCCGACATGCAGGAGGTTGCATTCGACGAGAGCCTGAACTACTCGCCGGATGGCAAGTATCGCCACCGGGTTTGCTATCTCTGGCCCGGCAAGAACCACGTGACGCTTGGCTTCTTCTTTGGAACGGACCTGGACGACCCAAAAGGTCTCCTCGAGGGCGTCGGCAAGCGGATGCGACATGTAAAGTTGAAGTCGCTGGAGGAGGCATCGAGCGAGGCGGTGAGGTACCTCGTGCGGCAGGCTAGCACGTTGGCGTCCGACTATGTCTCGTCGCAGGATCGGAAGGCGACGGAGAGGTAATCTTAGGTTCGCCCATGGCGCCCAATCCTCATCTGCAGATCGCCGAAACCGCTTTCGAAAAGCGGCGCGGCATCAGCAAGGTCGAGGAACGCGGTGGATTCGCCCAGGTGCACGTTTCCCGGCTCCCCCAACCCGTGATGGAGAGTCGAATCCGGGTTCTTGGCGCGGTCGCAGATGCTGGAGTCAGCATCGATTTTCTAAAGCTGACTCAAACCGGCTTGTCATTCGTGATTCCGGAGGAGAGTGCCGCAACGATCAGCGGGGCGCTCGATCAGATCGACGTGCACTTCACGATCCGGGAGAACCGGCACATCCTCCTGATTCACGCCGTGAATATGCGCGACGAGGAGGGCCTGATTTCCCGCATCGTGCTCGAAGCCATCGCCAGCGGCATCCAGATCGACCATGTTAGTGATATGCACGACCGGATGCTGATGGTCGTTGGAGCCGGCGAGTCATCCAAGTTGCGACGCCGAATCGAGGAGCGGCTGGTGGGGGTGGTGGTTGCGCATTAAGGTCATGAAGTTCGGCGGCACTAGTGTGGCCACCCCCGAGGCGCGTCTGGCGTCGGCCATGCGGGTCGTTTCGGCGAGGGAACAGGGCTTCTCGCCCGTCGTCGTCGTGAGCGCTATCGGCCGAAAGGGGCAGCCTTATGCGACGGACACGCTGATGGGCATGCTGCGCGACATCGATCCGCAGGTTGAACCGGACGCCCGCGAGATGGATCTCCTGCTCGCGTGCGGCGAAATCCTCAGCGCGGTCATCTTCGCCCACACGCTGAAAACCCTTGGCCATCCGGCTCAGTGCTACCGAGGCGGCCAGGCTGGAATCCGAACGGACGGCGTCTATGGAAACGCGCGGATCGTCAGCGTGCATCCCGTAAGCATCATTCGAAGCGTTGAAAACGGCTTCATTCCCGTGCTGTGCGGTTTCCAGGGAGTCTACGTCCCCGGCGATGGAGGCCCCGGGGGCGAGCTGACGACGCTGGGCCGAGGCGGATCGGATACGACGGCGAGCGCGATCGGCGCCGCATTGAAGGCGGAAGCCGTCGAGATTTTTACCGACGTGGACGGAGTCAAGACCGCCGATCCCGACGCAGTTTCAAGCGCGCCGACCCTAAGAAAAGTCACCTATGACGAGGTGGCTGAGATCGCTCACCTTGGGGCAAAGGTCGTTCACCCGCGAGCGGCCGAAATCGCGATGACCTATGAAATCCCCCTGTGGGTCAAGAACACGTTCAGCGATGACGAGGGAACCGAGATCGTGCCTCGCGAGGTATTCCCCGGCCGGCGCCTGACCGGCGTGACTCATACCGGCAAGCTCGTCTATCTTCAGTTCGACATTGCGGGCGCGCCCGATGAAGATCGCATCGCTCTTGAATCGCGCATCTTCGAGCTGATGGCGAAGTACGGCGCCAACATGTTCATGCTGAACTTGTCGCCGGGCGGCACGGGGTTCGCCGTACCGCGTGCGCAATACCCGAATGTGAGCGACGTTCTCGACGGCCTGGTCGTGCCGATCAACGGCACCGTGTACCTGATCCAGATCGGCCATCCGTCGAAGCAGGTCGAAACCCAGGCCGCGTTGCTGGAGTCGCTTGGAACGGTTCAGCGCATTCGCGCCGAGCTGACCGAGGGATGCTCCATGGTGAGCATGATCGGTCACGAATACATGCAGCAGCCGGGTCTGTTCCGATCGGTTCTCGGCTTGTTGAACGACAATCAGATCACGGTGCTCCAGACGAGCGACTCGGACTTCTCCCTGAGCGTGCTTGTCCCCGAGTCGGACACCATGCGCGCGGTGAGGCTGCTGCACGACAAATTCCAGTTCTCGGCGGTCGTTTAGAATACTTCGATGGCCGCATTTCCGGAGCCGCCCGAGTGAAGCCTCTTCTCATGGGCATCCTGAACGTCACGCCGGATTCCTTCAGCGACGGTGGCGTGCACTTTAAAGCTCAGCTCGCAATCGACGCGGGGCTGCGAATGTCAGACGAGGGCGCAGACCTTCTCGATGTGGGAGGCGAATCGACTCGTCCGGGAGCTGAACAGGTCCCTCTCGAAGAGGAATTGCGCCGAGTGTTGCCTGTAATCGAGCGGCTGGCACGAGCCGGCATCCGAATCTCGGTCGACACCATGAAGGCGGAGGTCGCGCGCCAGGGCTTGCTCGCGGGTGCGTCCATGATCAACGATGTGACAGCTCTCGGATCGCCAGAGATGCCTCAGGTGGTCTCAGAAGCTCGCTGCGACATATGCCTTATGCATATGCAAGGCGATCCACGCTCCATGCAGAAGAACCCGACCTACGACGATGTGCTGTGCGACGTGCGCGATCATCTTCTCGCTCGCGCGGATTTTGCCCAGGAGTGCGGCATCGACCGCGACAAGATATGGCTCGATCCCGGCATCGGCTTTGGCAAGACTGTCGAGCACAATCTGCGCCTACTAAGGGATTTGGACAAGTTGACCTGTTGCGAATACCCTCTTATGGTGGGCATCAGCCGCAAGTCCTTTATCGGCAAGGTCCTCGGCGGCTTACCCGTCGAGGATCGACTCGATGGCACTCTGGCAGCCCAAGTCGTTGCGCAGCTGAAGGGCGCCCGGGTGATTCGCGCCCATGACGTGGTGCAGGCGCGGAGAGCCATCGACATGGTGGCTGCGATTCAGAGCGCATAATCGCGACATGTCACCGAGACCGCGAATGAATCTGTGGATGGCCGCGGGATGGCTCATGTTTCTGTGCTCGTTCTTGATCCCAGCCTACGGCGGGCCTACGGCTGGGCACGGCTCCGGACTCTTCGGCGGCTCACCAGTTGCCTTTCCGTCAGGCGATAGCAACACCCCACTCCGCCTCACAGTACCGACCATCGTTGGCTTGGATGCGATGCGCGCCGCCTTCGAAGGAGATGCCTATCCTGTCGCGAGCGCGACAACGAATCTTCTCATCGTCCTGAGCCTTTTGGGGCCCTGGTCGAGGAGGTTTTCCGCCGGCATTGGCGTCGCGGTAGGAATCGCGGCGATCATCAACCTCTGGTGGCTCCATGCCGCGCCGGATGGATCCGGCGCGCTCAAGATCGGATACTTCACTTGGGTGCTGTCGTACCTGCTCGTCTCAATCGGACTTCTGCTCCGAGCGCGCGACCCGGACCTGGGCAATCGCACCGCAAATGCGGAAACTCCCGTATAATCGGGTGGGGCTGCCACGGATCGGCGGCAACCATCGAGGCATCAAGGATGAAAGTGAGCACGCGAACGGCGGTGGCCGTGCGACGCAGACAGAAAGAACAACCCTCGCACCGTTTCCTGGACATCACCGGCATCGTACTGCTCGCAGTCGCGCTGATCACGGTCTTGTCGCTGGCAAAAGGGGATACGGGCGGATTCGAGGTTGTCGCCGGATTCTTCCGAGAAGTCTTCGGGCGCGGGTCGTGGGCCGTGCCTGTGCTTCTGGCCGGATTAGGCGTTGCTGCCCTGAAAGGGCGGCAGAAGTTGGCATTCACACACCTCACCTGGGGCGCGATGCTCGTATTCGTGTCGGTTCTGGGCATTCTGGCCCAGCCCGTGCGGGGCGACTACCTGGACGTCGCCGCGATTCCGTCCGCCGGCTATTTTGGCGCGATCGTCGGGCTTGGCTTCGCTTCTTTGCTCGGTTCAGCCAAGATCATCGGTCTGATCGCCCTCTCGATCGTCGGTCTCGTTCTTTGCGTCGATGTGCCCATCCGCGAGATGCTCAATTCCGCGAAAGACCGGGCCGGTGATATTACGCAGCGTACGCTCACACGAAGGCCCCCGCCCGAGCGAAGAGGCGAAGCCCTGGCGCGCAGGGCCGTGGTGGAGATCGAGGACGAGCCGGTTGGTTCCACTGCGGAAACTCGACAAGGCGCGAAGAAGCAGCCTGTATTCAAGGATCTGACCACGAAATCGAGCGGGATCACGCTGGACTCGTCGACCCAGAAGGAAGGCTATTCCCTGCCCCCGATGAGCCTGCTGGCAGATCCGCTCAGCCGGCCAAAGCGCAGTCCCCAAGAGGTCCAAGCGAATATCGAGACCTTGGAAGGGACGCTCGATGAATTCGGAATCGAAGCCAACGTGGTCGAGATCGCGACTGGTCCGACCATTACCCGCTACGAGATTCAGCTTGGCCCGGGCATCAAGGTCGCTCGAATCGTGAGCCTCGCAGACAACATCGCGATGAATCTTGCCGCGCATGCCGTGCGCGTTGAGGCCCCCATTCCTGGAAAAGCCGCCATCGGCGTCGAGGTGCCCAATTCCAAGCCAACGCCGGTCATGCTCCGCGAAGTTTGCGATACCAAAGAATTCCGGGAGAATCCTTCCCGGCTGGTCGTCGCATTGGGACAGGATGTCGCAGGCGAGAACCGCTATGCCGATCTCTCGAAAATGCCTCATTTGCTGATCGGCGGCGCCACCAACTCCGGAAAGTCGATCGGTCTCGCCACCCTTATCACTTCCCTGCTCATGCGGAACACGCCGAAGGACGTGCGGCTGGTGATGATCGATCCCAAGCGCGTCGAGCTGACGTTGTTCGATGGCATTCCCCACCTCATGTGCCCGGTGATCAAGGACGTCAAGGAAGCTCCGGGCGTGCTCCGCGCCGTGTGGCGGGAGATGGACCGTCGCTACGATCTGCTCAGCGAAAGGGGCGCCCGCAACATCCAGTCATGGAACGAGCAGGCTACCTTTCAAGAGCGGATGCCCTACATCGTCGTGATCATCGACGAGATGGCGGATCTCATGATCCAGGCGCGCGCGGAGGTCGAAACCTCGATCGTGAGACTCGCGCAGTTGGCTCGCGCGGTGGGCATTCATCTCGTTCTGGCGACGCAGCGCCCAAGCGTGGACGTCATCACCGGCATCATCAAGGCGAACATTCCATCCCGCATTGCCTTCTCCGTAGCCTCTCAGATCGACTCGCGGACCATCCTGGACCAAAAGGGTGCGGAAGATCTGATCGGCAAGGGCGACATGCTTTTCATGCCGATCGACGCCGATAAGGCGGTGCGCATCCAAGGCTGCTATGTCAGCGAAAAGGAAATCCAGGAAATCTGCAAGTATTGGCGCGAACAGGAGAAGCCCAGCTTTGGCGAGCTCGTCATAGAGGATGCCGCCGACGCGAAACGAGAGGGCGGCGACTTCGGCGAAGAGACGGATCCCCTTTGGGAAGAATCCGTGAGATGGGTGGTCGATCGAGGTCAAGCGTCGACTTCTATGCTCCAACGCAGATTCTCAATCGGTTTTCAGCGCGCTTCGCGCCTCCTCGACATGATGGAAGAGCGCGGAGTTGTGGGACCGCGCGATGGACCGAGACCCCGTGAGGTGCTCATCGGTCCGCTCGAAGTCGAGGATGTCTTCGGTAAGGGCCACAAATATCAGACAGACTGGGTCGACGATCCTGCGGAAGGCGAATAGCCCTTCATTTCAAGTTCACTGCGATAGATGTCCAAGAGCGTCTTCACGTACCTGTCCGTACTCAGCTCAAGCTTGAAATAGCCTTCGCGCGTCGCAATCCCCTGCCCTTCCGCATAGGCCGTATCCAGGTAGGGACGCATGTTGTCGGCAAGGGCATCCACGTCGCCTGCTTTGAAGATTGCGCCTGCGCCGAGAGCGCCGACCTGCTCGACAGCGGCCGAGGCGTCCGAGGCGATGATGGCTCGAGCCGAGAGTGCGGCCTCCATCGTTACGCAAGGATGCGCCTCGTACCAGATCGATGGAAAGACCAGGGCCCGGGCGCGCTGAAGGTAGCCCTCGACCTCGTCGCTGCCGACCCAGCCGGTGACGATGGCGTCCGGATTCTCTTGCTTGACCGCCTCTTCGAGTGGGCCGCCACCGACAAGCACGATCGGCGCCCCGATCTTCTTTGCCGCACGCACCGCGGTGAGAGGGTCTTTGTGTGGCACCAGGGAGCCGACGAACACGAAGGGCGCGGAAGGCTCCATCGCCGAAGGCGTGGAAGCTTCATAGTCGGACACGTTCGTTACGATCGTCTGGCGCACATTCCGACCCAGGTACGGCAGCAGCACCCGGCGATTGAGCTCGGAGATGAACACCACGTGCGAAAGGCGCTTGGGAATCCTGGCAATCCGAGTGAAGACGAATTGTCCCGCGTAGAACCAGAGCTTCTTGAAATAGCTGCTGGTGTTGCACTTGCGGACCAGGCAGGCGCCGCTGAGGCCGCGCAGCTTGCAGATCGCGTTCAGCCGATAGTCGAAGAACCCGCCGTACGGGCAGCCCAAGGTGTACTCGTGTGCGGTGTAGATGGTGACGAATCCGCGTTTGATCGCCTCATTGGCCACACTGGCCGTCAGCGCATCGCGATAGGTATGGAGATGCACGACGGTCTTTCGCGGATCGCATCCCGAGAGGAGGTGCTTCATCGCATGGGCAGCCCGTCGATCCCACAATCCCCTGATCGCGCCGCGAAGCCGGTTGGCGTCTCGGTTGTGGGCGACTCCGCCGAGACACGTTACGTGGATCTTAGGGGTGGCTTTCAACTCCTTCGCCACCGGCCCCACCGCCGCGAAGAATTCGACCTCGAAGCCCCGATCGGCGAAGGCGATCGCAGATAGGATTGCCACTTTCGCCGCTCCACCCACGATACTGGCGTGGTCGTTCACGATAACGATCTTCATAAGAGAGTGGGCGTGAGGGACAATAATTATTACGCCCTATTCAAGACGGAGTGTAGGCCCGCGCTACAGCCTCCAAGTCTGGCGCGTACCCAAAGATATATGTTTGTCGAGCCTCATGCCCCCCGTTCGCGATCCTTCTTAGTGCTGTCTCTCGCCGTCGCACTCGGCCTGGTTGCGCCAGTGTGCGGGAAAATGACCGCGCGGCAACGCAAGTTGAGTCCGCCCAAGGTCCAAGCCCCCGCAAGTAAGATCGTTGGCTTTGGATTGAACTGCCATGCCGAGAGACTCCCACTTGATAAGCTTCGCGCGCTCGGCGTGAAGTGGGTTCGGCTCGACACGGGTGGCCTGAAACTTGATGACCTTCCTGGATTGGTGGATTACTACAAGGATTTTGGTCAAATGTGGACAGACCACCAGATGACTCACAATCCCGTCGGCTTTGCGCGAAAGCTGGTCGATTGCGGCGTGAGCGATATCGAGGTCTATAACGAACCAGAGCAGAACGGCATCTCGCCATCTGAGTATGCAAGAGAGTTTAGGGCGGTCCGAAACGCGGTGGGTACACGGGCTCGACTCTACGGGCCGGCAGTCGGCAACTGGCCGGGCAACAAGGGCTATCTGAACGCCTGCCTGGATGCAGGCATGCTGCCTGACGTTATTTCCTTCCACGGCTACGATGAGAGTCGCCCCGAGGACTTCAACGACTGGGTATCCGACGCGAGACGCTACGGGGTTCCTGTCGTGATCACCGAGTTAGCTTTCCCGGATTACAACGGGCCCGCACCATATCGCATTCGGATGAACGATTCCTTGGAATCGCTCGTGGTTCGAACCCACTCGGCGGTCTCGGCGACCGCCTGGTGTTTCTATGATGGCCCCAATCCGGATAACAACAACGACAACGGAATCTTCGACTACAATCCAAGGACGCACCGGTTCGACATCCCAAACGCTCACTATCAAAGCCTTCTCAGGGCTACTTCCAGATTTCGATAGCCTGCGATGAAGAAGCCGATCTGCGTCACCCCCAACGATGAGTTTCTTCGGAATAACTCGATCGGCTTCCTGCGCCTCATTCTGGCGTCACTGGTCGTCCTGTATCACTCGTTTGTGCTCGCCGGCCAGGTCCCCCCGGGACACATGTACGCAAAACTGGCTGTCTCGGGATTTTTCTTCCTCTCCGGCATTCTAGTCACCCAAAGCTTCACGCGATGCTCCTCGGTGTGGGACTACTTCTGGCGGCGAAATCTTCGCATCTTTCCCGCCTACTGGTGCTGCCTTTTCATCTCCGCATTTCTTATCGCGCCCATTGGATTGTGGCTTCAACACCGTGATCTAGGACTAGGGGCATCGGCGCGTTATGTGGCCTCAGCCTTCTTGCTATATCACCATCCCACCTCGGTCTCGGAGGTGTTCCGGACAACGCCGTACGGCGATGTCATGAACGGATCCCTGTGGACGTTGCCTCTCGAATACACCTGCTATATCGCTGTGGGATTTGGCGGCGTTCTTGGCTTGCTTCGGCGTCAGTGGCTGCTCTACGTTGTGGCACTGCTGTTCTATCTTTGGCAGGTGTTTCCAGGGACTCGACTGCCCGTGATTCCGCACACGCCGAAGATGTTTCATGACGCGAACATCATCGAACCTCTGCTGATGTTCCTCATCGGCGCCATTGCTTTCGGCCATCGAGAGAGGATAAAGATCCCGGGTTATGTGGGGGCTTTCTCCGCTGCGACCATCCTCTTCCTGTTTGCGTTCGAGATTCCCGATCCTGGGTTCCAAACTTTGAGCGCTGCCATCCGACCGTTCGCACTAGGGGCAGCCCTTATTTGGCTCGCGGCCGTGCTTCCAATGAAGGACTGGGACAAGAAACACGGCGACCTTTCATACGGCACCTACATCTATTCATTCCCAATTCAACAGCTTCTAATCGTTTCGGGCGTGGTTGGAGGGTGGTCGCTGTTCGCACTCTCCTACCCGCTCACTTTGGCTCTCGCATTCGTTAGCTGGCGCCTGATCGAAAAGCCGGCGCTGTCGCTTAAGAGGGCCTTTAAGAAGAAGCCGGCGGCGCCCGCTCAGCAACCTCCGGCTCCGGCGGCCGAAGAAATCTTGGCGCCGGAGCCCGGATAACGAGACTCTAGTGCGTGAGCCGCTTGTGGAACATGAGGTTGCCTTGGGTGACCGCGTCGACGGTCGGCCAGTAAGGCACGTCCGTGATGCTCACCAGACCGTCACAACCGTTATTGCCGTCGAAGTAGCGGCCGGAGATAGGATCGTCTTCCCACTTGTACCAGTGGATGCCGACCAGGTTCGGCCAGGTTAAGCCCGCCGAATAATAGCCGGACATAAAGGTCGCTCGATCTCCCTCGGTCAGCAGGTTCGGGGCGAAGGGAACGCGCCCAAGATCGCAAGCGCCGAAACCAACTTCCGAGATGAGCACCGGAGCATCGAGGTCACGATACGCCTCGTGATGTCGGGTAGGCGTCACTTCGTATGCGTTGTAGGTGACGACATCGCACGATTCCGTGCACGCCTGGAGCACTTCCGGGGTCGCGTAGAGGAACCGACAACCCATATACATCCCCTGATACCCGAGCACCGTCAGCTTCTGTCGAATGGTGGTGAAGTAGACGCGAGCAAACTGCAGGGTGAAGTCGTTCATGTCCTGCGCGAACCCTGCTGGGATGGTCGCGGGTAAATCGTTCTGAGAATTCAGAAGCGCGTTGAAGGATGCGTAGTTCGAAGCCCACGCCGAGTTCAGGGCGCCGATGTTGTTGCCATAGCGATTTGTCAACCACTGAACGAACTGGATCTTAGCCGGCTGCGTAGCCGGGCAGAGCAAGATGTTCGCACATAGACCGTAGCGATCGTTTTGCGCGCTCCAGGGCTTCGCCCATGGCAGTTCGTTGTCGACGAACATTCCCATGTTGAAGTTGGGATTGCGAATCGAGCTCATCTCGCTGGCAAGGCTGGTTTGCACGGCGGTCGCCCAAAGGGGGTCGAAGACGTCCGGCATCGGAATACCACCGAAGTGGTCAGGGATGAAAGCGTACGTTCCACCGACTGTGGCGTTGATCGTATAAGTGGTCTGTCCGTTTGCCAAGCGGAAGTCTTGGTTGCCATTTGCTCCTACCGTGTTGAACGCCCACGACCGCATTCTTGCCTGGGTGGTGTTCATCATCTCGGTTCTCCAACCCGTGCCGACTCGGCGCTGCAGGTTGGCGGTGTAGAAGTTGAACGTCAGAGTTTGGATCCCATCGAAGGTCCAAAGGTGGTAGTGCTCCGCAAACGGGCCAGTTTGACTCGGAAGGGCGCCGTTCGCGAACGCCGTTTCGCGTCCGGTAACGATCGCTGAGCTTGGGTTTGCTGCGTGCACGACCCCAGCACTAAAGAAGCGGTTGCCGAGAGGGTCGACGATATACCAGGTGCCGTTCTGCTTTTGCGTGTGCCAACGGCCCGTGTTGCTGCCGTTCTGAGCCGTCCCCGAAACGCCACCGTACGTGTCGGCGGAATAGGGGTAAACGCCGGTAATGGTTCGAGTAGCCAGTCGCGCGGCGAGGTCGCCATCGACGGCTATCTTGCCCTGCCAGTTGACCTGAGCCTGCTGACCGTACGTGTCAACGATTCCTGTGGTCGGGATCGGAGCCGTGATCGGCCGCATGTCGCGGATCAACAAGGTGGCCGGAGATGATTCGTTCTTCGATTGGAAACAGATATAGGCGACATTGGGCTTATCGACGAAACTGCTCGCGAACAGTTGTCGAGCCGAAGATCCTGGCGGCTGGGGAAGGCCATACGAGCCGACGACCGGCGCATTATCCAGCGGAATAATAACCGTGGTGTAGTTGCCTGGATACAGCATGACCTCGGTGTTGTCCCAAAGCCCCGTGCTCGCAATTGCGATGAAGAAGGGCTGGGGGGTCAACCCAATGTTCTGAAGCTGTATCTGCAGATGGGTATATCCCTGCCAATTGGTGCCTGCGGGCACAATCGCGTTGTAGCCGGCGATGCTTGAGGGAAGCTGTACGACAATGCCCTTCCCAGGAAGGTAGGAGGACGACCCACCATAGAAGGTGGCTGACGTCACACCCGCACCGTAGCCGGCTCCCGTAATGACCGCTTGGCTATGAGAGAATGCTGCCGCACATAATAGTGCAGAAGCCAGTATAATTTTGGTGTTCATTTCATCAACTCGAACGGAAGAGTTGGCGCTTTCAGTCATTCCGTTCAGGCTCAAAACCCTCGAGCCTCGGCGGGAATGTTCCTCCACTGGATAGCGCTACGCCCCCCTATTGATGACGGCTTTTAGTTGACGTATCTGAACCCAGTAGGAATAACAGGGATGATCCTGCGCACAACATCGCAACGAACCCCACAGCCCCGGTAATAGCGCGTGCGGGTCAGGCCGCAATTCAGGGAACTCTCCCGGCATGAAGTCATGGATGATTGCACTTGGGCTCGGGGCACTTCTTACACTCGCAAATGCCACCGACCCGGCCACGATAGTCGACTCGTCGGGGCAGGTGACTGGAGCAAACATCGTCGTGGGTGACGGGGGCGTGTGCAATGTTCTTGCCGGGCAGGGGCTGCACCTTCAGCTACCAACCCGGTTCTCGATGTTCGCCCTCGATACCGGACACTCCGACTACAGCCAGTGGACGCATCTAGTGTTTACAATCACCAACAATCGGCCGACGGTCGCGGTAGCAAATATCGCGATCGACAGCGGAACCAATGGATGGGCCTACGCCGATATCGCGATCGCAGGAAATTCGACCGAGACCGTGGCGATGCCTCTTGTCAGCGCCAACACAGCCAACCTGGCGCCAAGTTGGCCATCAATGGACGGATTCTTCCCTCAGGCGACGACCGTCGGCTCCTCGGTGCCGACCAACGTGCGCATGGTCAGGATCTGGAATCTTCAGCAGCAGTCCACGCTCGATCTCACGCTGAATGAGATGACCCTGGTCCAACAGACCCCGAAGACCACGTCGATCATCGATCAGTATGGTCAGCAGACCGTGACGTTCGCGGGCAAGATCGCATCGGACGTCGACTTGCAGCAGCAAGCTGCGGAGGATGCCCTGCTCTCAGGGCAACTGCCCTACACGAGCGATGCCTATCAGGGTGTTGCGGGATCTGGATTAACCCAAGGAACCGGCCGATGGCACACCGAGAAGCAGAACGGCAAGTGGTACATCATCGACCCTGCCGGAAATCGCTTTTTCTCGACCGCGATCAACTGCGTCGGCACCGGAACACTAGCCTACGTCCAGAACAGATCTGCACTCTTTGCCCCGGGTGCATTGCCTGCTCAGAACGGCCCATTTGCGATGCATTATCAGCAGTTGGTCAACCCTTCCACCGGCCTTCCCGAACCAGGATTCAATTTCTATACAGCCAATCTGCAGCGCAAGTACGGATCGAACTGGAGGCTGGCTGGCGTCAACAACTGCATGCGTCGCCTTCGCACTTGGGGCTTCAACACCATCGGACCGATCAGCGATGCCCTCCTTTCAGATCCTTCCAATCACTTCCCCGGTACGCCGAGCATCGTCATTGCGGGCAATTTCCGAACCGTGCCAACCCTTCGAGGAGATTTCGCGATGCCGGACGTGTACGACCCGGCCTGGGCATCGGCGGTGAATACGACCCTGGCTTCGGTCGTTCCTCAGCTGAACCAGAACGCCTACAATATGGGGCTCTTTATCGACAACGAGCTGCCGTGGGCGTTCCATTCATCGCAGACGAACTACCGCTATGATTTCGCCTTCGACGTGCTATCCGCGCCGAGCAATCAACCGGCTAAGCAAAGGTTCTACAGCACGCTTCAGATGAAGTACCGCACGATTCAGAAGCTGAACACCGCTTGGGGCACGACCTACGCGTCGTGGAATGCGCTCCTCGCTAACACCTCGTATCGTCCGACGACGATCAGATCGGCGCTCGCGACGGACATGCAGGCGTTCTTGTCCGCTTTTTCCAATCAATACTTCTCGACGATCCGTTCGAAGCTACAGGCGCTCCAATATCGGGGCCTTTACCTCGGTTGCCGCTTCCTGTATTACTCACCAGAGACGCTGTCGGCGGCGGCCCGATATTGCGACGTGCTGAGCTTCAACGCTTATGATCTAACGCCATCTCAGTGGCGAACCGGTCTGAGGGCCGTCGACAAGCCGGTGATGATCAGCGAGTTCGGCTTCGGAGCGGGAGACATGGGCCGCGTTGGCGGCTCGGGGCCGATCACCGAAGCGGACCGGATCGCAGCTACCCAGACCTATCTATCCGATGCGATGTCGTGGACGAATCTCGTCGGCGTCCACTGGTACAAGTGGGACGACGATCCCGCTACGGGCCGGATGTGGGATAACGCGAATCACGACCTAGGCATGGTGTCGATAACGGATAAGCCATACCAAGGCCTTGTCGATCTTGCGACTCAGATGAACACCCAGTTCAACTCCCGCATGATCAACCCGTAGCCCCCGGGGGTCGGACTTTCGCGCCGAGAAGCGACCTGGCAAGCCGATAGAGGTTTCCTTTCGCGGCCGGCGCCGCCTTGAGCGATCTCAGGTAGGCGCGCAGCGCCTGCTTGTGATCGCCTTCCCAATCCAACCAGCATCCGATGAGCGAGTCGAGATGCGCCACCTTGCGCCGAATCGTAGCCGCCGCCCAGGCGCGCTCGTCCGCAGGAATATTCTCGGTCAAAACCTCCCAGTCCGGAAGCACATGATCGACATACACTGCTCGCTCAAACTCGAAGGATGCGCGCCGGGGTGCGCTCGTCGAGTCGCTTCTCTTCGTAATGTAGGCGAGCCTGCGTGGATCCTGCACCACACTGCCTCGGCAGAGCAGCATGAAGAACGCCAGCGAGTCTTCACCGTTACGCAAATCGACACGATAGTTGCCGATATCCAACAACGTTCTTTTCCGCAGCAGCGTGGCCGGAACGAGGATGTTGCTGTGAGTCGGCAGAATGTGTCTGAGCGGCGCCGCGTCCGGCCCAACCGAGAACGGTGCATCCGTCTGACGTCCGCTCTCGTCGACAAGCCATGCTGCGGAGTAGATCAGGGTGACGTGAGGGTCTGCGGTGTGGGGAAGCAATCGCTCCAGTTTGTCAGGCGTCCACCAATCGTCGTGGTCGTTGAAGGCGATCCAGTCGCCCTTTGCCTCCTCGACTAGTCTCTTCCGCGCGGCTCCGATGCCGGAATTTTGCTGTCGAATCACTCTGACCGCGGGAAAGCTCTCCGCTATGCTCGCCGAATCATCGCTCGAGCCGTCGTCGACGACGATGATTTCGTCAGGTGGGCGCGTCTGCTCGATCATCGACTTCAGAGCGCGCTCCAGGTATGCCGATCCGTTGTAGACGGCAAGGCAAGCCGAAACCGTGGGCTCGGTCATCGATCCGTTAGGTGAGCGCTGCTCCTCGTGGCCCGCCCTTGACGATCCGTCGGAAGATTGCTTTGCCTTTCTCGCTGACAAGATCCGGCGCGCTCGCGTAGGCGGCAAGCACGTTCATCACGATGAAGGTCCGCTGGTATAGCGAGAATTCGGAAAGGCCATGGAAGGTGAATGCCAGGCCGACAAAAAAGGCCGTGAAGGCATATGGACGGTGCGCAGTATTCCTGCGGAAGAAAGCCAACAGATAGCCCTGCATCACGACAAGGAAGCTAAGTCCGACGAGTCCGAATTGCGCGAACACATATCCGTACATCGTGTCGGTTGCACCGACATGCGCATAGGGCGACCAAATTGCAAATGGAGCGGCATTTCCGGGAAGCAGATTCCCATTGGGACCCGTGCCAAACAGCGGCTGCTTCATGCCGATACGCATGAGATCGCGCTGCTGCTGGAACCGTCCTGCAACCGATTGCCCGTACTCCGAGCCCCGAACTTTCTCGCCGGCGAGTGAAACCGTGAACTTCTCAATCTTCAAGGCAAAGACGGTGAAAACCCAGATCGATACGCCGGTGATGAAAACGGCAGCGATGATCGTGGCAACGACATAGCGCCTGTGATAGACGTACCATAGGAACGTCCCTATGGCACAAGCGCCGAGGCCGATTAGACCGCCACGAGACTGTGTCGCAATGAGGCCAGCCATAAACAGCATGCCCAAGCCCCATTCCCACCATTTCGGATTCCGGCGGAAAGTGGGTCCGAATGCCAAGCCAAAAGCGACGACCATCTCGAGGGCCATTGTCGTCCACCAGTTCGCGGTGCCAGAGGCAAAAGAATTGTTGCCGGTGTCGAAATCGCGGGTGTTCTCCATCAACCGGTCGGCATAGATGAGACTCCACTGTCGAGCGTGGAAGAGATCCAGTGCCTGCATGAGCCCAACCATCGCCGAAAAGGCTAGTCCGGCAAGAAGCCAGTTGATGGTGATATCGGGCCTGAACCCGCGACGGTTCAATCCCTCCTTCGCGATGATGTAGTAGAGATATGCACCGGCCATGACGCCGACAAACCGGCGGAAGTCCTCGAAGTCGATTGGCACGCCCGGATAGGCCGATGCCGTCACGAACGTTCCAATCGTCGCCAGAACAATAAAGGAGATGATGATCCAGTCCCACGCGCCGAAACGGAGCCGTCCGATCCGACCCCCCCGATCGATGATCAGCCAAAGGCCAACGAGACGGATCGGGATCGAGGTCGGAGGCGTGAGCGGGATGTTGGTTTTGACGACATATTCGAGCGTGAACTCGATGAAAAGACAGATGCCGACCAGATGCGACAGCAACAGTCCTTTTCGATCATCCAGCGACGGAAGAAACGTTCGAAGTCTCTCCGCCGCTGAAAGTTCAATCGCTTGCGTCTGCATTTAGGCTTGGGGCGTGATTGAACGCGACTCGGCCTGCTGCTCCAGGGCGCTTACGTCGTCGGACTGGTCGTGCACACGGGCGAGCACGACGGTAACCGAAGGGCAACCGGTATCGATGAGCGCCTGCTGGGCCTGGAGGAAGTCGACCGACTTGGTCATGTTCTGGCGCACCAGGAGGACCATCTCGTCGAGCTGGTTCGCATGGAGGAAAGCATCGCCTGAGGCTTTAACGGGCGGGAAGTCGAATATCACGAGATCCTTCCCCTGGGCCGCTGACTCGAACTCGGCGGATTGGCCGGTTACCCCCGCTTCGCCCAACGATGCGTTGTAGAACGAGATGTTAGCCCCGGCACTCTTCGCATCTCCAGCCGACGGAGCCAACTTCGAGGCTACGTTGTTACCTGGATCGACTTCGACGAATAGCACTGAATAGCCGCCACGAGCGGCCGCAATCGCCAGATTCATGGAGGTCGTGGTGGCGCCCGCAGATCGGGTGACGCCTAGAACGCCTAGACGATAGCCCTTCTTCTCGCTGCGGACAAAATTCGCCAACAGCGCGTCGAACACATCCGCAGGAGGACGACCCAGGCCGCGCATGGGCACACGGAGCTCCGGAATGACTCGGTAGCAAGGCAACAGAGAAAGCCGATTGAGCTGACCTAGCGATCGGATCGGATTGCGCTTGGCCTCGGTGCCGATCGACCAGAGGAAGCCTACGGCGAGCCCCAAGAAGAGGCCTAGACCGACGTTGAGCTGCATGTTCGGAATGGCCGGGCGCGGGATGGCGACAGCGGTCGTCACCGGGCTAGTGCGCGCCGTGCGGGCTCTCTTGGCCATTTCCAGGGTCTTGAGCTTGCTTTGATAGATCTGCGAGATCCGCTCGAACACGACTCGCTGTCGGTCGAGGTTATCGAGCTTCTGCTGGATGCCGGGAAGTTGGTTGAGCTCTGCCTTTTTGGCGCTTGTCGAGGCGACAATCGAGGCGAGCTTCTGCTTCGCCCCATCGATGGCGGCCTGCGACAGCGTCAATTCCTGCTCGAGCTGGGTGTGCGTCGGGTTTGGCTGCTTCGATGACTCCAGATTGGGAACGTAGCGCTTGGTCGACTGAAGCTGTGATCGAAGATTCTTGATCAGCAAGTCATCCTGCTGAACGACTTCGCTGTCTTCCAGGTAGCGCTGGAGGTGGGCAGCCCGGGTCGCCACCGCGTCCGCGAGATTGGATGTCAGACGAGTGTATTGCGGGTTCTCTGAGACGGAGCTTCCGCCCGACATCTCCTTGGGCACGTCGTTGATCTTAGCTTTCAGTTCGTCGTACCTCGCCTGAGCGCCGACAAGGTCGCCCTTTGCGGTTTCGGCAGCCGTATCGAGCTCCCGGATTTCGCTAACAATCGCCTGAGCTTGGATCGCCACGTCGGCGACACCGCTCTGTTCGCGCGCCTTGGCCGACGCGGACTCGATGGCTTCCAGCTGGTTCTGGAAAGAATTGTATTGAGAGCTGAGGAAGCGGATGGCGTTATCGGCTGCGGATTGAGATTGACGTTCGTTCATGTCCTCGAACGCGAGATAGATCTGCTGGGCCACCTGCTGAGCAAGCTCCGGCTTAGACATACGAACGCGGAGCGTCACGATATCGGACTCCTTGGCCGCCGTGATCATGATCTTGTCTTGAAGCTCTGACCAATTGAGTTCGTCACCAGGATCCTGATAAGGCTTGCCCGTGTCTGCACCGACCTTCTCCGAAGCAGTTTGGATGACACCGATCGAAGTCAGCATCTCGACCTGGGTCGCAATGGATCGAGGAGCAGACGCGTTGATGATGTCCTGAACAGAGTTATCGGCGGGGTCTGGAGAGGTGCCCATCACCGGGCTGTACGGCGCTAATAACACCTGGACCACCGCGTCGTACTGCTTCGGGGTCACGAGCCCGATCACATAACCTAAAACAGCGGCCGTGACGCCGCATAGAAGTATCCGCAACCAATATGATTTGATCATGAACTTTGCCCTTTACCTTCGCTAGCTCCGAGAACCTATGATACTAGGAGACGCGCCAGGTATCCCAGTTGTCGGCAACCTGCCGGCCCGTCTTCAGAAATATCCTCGGCTCGTCTTCTCCGCCGTCTCCATATACATCGTGATAAACCGCTTCAGCTTTTCCGTATCCTGCGAGCCGAGCGAAACGAATCGATAGAACACGCAATCCGCGTCTGCCTTCCCTTTTAACTGGTCGAACAGCATCGCGAACTTTAAGGATGTGGTCGTTCCCAAAAACCCATTCGGTCCTTTGTAGAAGTACACGGCGATCATCGAGCCATCCGGTCCCGTCATGTGGGCGAGGGTCGCCGGAATGTTGCCTCGCGTCTCCGTCGGAACCAAAATCTGATCCTCTTGGACGATGTTGTAGTTCTGAGCCGTAAAGCATACGCGAGGATCGTGGAAGGAGGCATGGTCGCGGCTCGCGATCAGATACACCTCGTAGCGTTCTCCTCGATACTCGTAGACTCGAGCGACGATCCCGACCGTCGGGACAAGGGTCTCGTATACGTACTTCGGTGACTTGAACGTGCACATCTGATCGGTCGCCGTCGGATCAGGATTCGAGATGAATTTGTAATTCGCAACCGCTTTCGGAGCGGCCGACTCCATCCATGTTTCGTCTCGTCCGGCCACCGGCGCCGGCTTCGGCGTAAGCTGGACCCACGCCGCAAATGCCAGCAGGATGCCGGCGACAATGAACGATCGAAGCTTCAGTCCTTCCAACCTAGCAACCTCGCAATTTTAAAGAGAATGAAGAAGCAGACAATTAGCACCGACCAGCCGCCGTTATCGTGGAACCAGTGACCGGCGTCTGCGCCCCAGTTGAACCCAACGACTCCGATTAACGCGATCCGCAATCCGTTGATGAAAAGCGCGAGCGGCAAGGGCACCACAAACAGCAGGATGAGATTCGCCCACCATCGCAATCGGGCGATGAGCACAAAGAACACGGTGAACGCATAGAGGGCAAGCACGAGCTTGAGGCCGCTGCACGGAACTCCGACATCCAGGGGAAACAGACCGTCGTGACCGCCATACAAGTTGATGACATTTTCCGTTCGGCCCATCTGATAGCCGGCAAGCTGAAGCATCTTGTACGCGACCGTTGTGGACGTGGTCTGAAGAGGATTCGTGTAATAAGTGATCGCCATGTTCCACATGGGAAGGGCGAAGGCCAGATAAAGGGTCGGCAGCGTTACCCCTAGCATCCACCGCCAGCCGGCGATAAAGGCAACACCGCAAAGGATCGAAACGATCAGCAAAGCGGAGCTGACCGGGTGAGCCGCGAATGCGACGGACGCCCGAGCTAGCCATAACACGCCGATGAGCGGAATCAGAGCGATGTACAGTGGCTTAACCGGAATCTTGCTGAGGTTCGGCCACCAGCGGAAGATCACGTAAGCCGAAATCAACGGAACTAGGATTCCGTGCGAATAGTAGCCCTCGTCCGCAAACCAGATGCCGGGAAGATCGCGGAAGAGCCCCCAGAACATGGCCGTCAGCGCGAGCGCAAGAATGACGCCAGGAATGAAAGCCGGCGACTGCATGATCGCCTGCCAATCGAACTCCAAACGACGCTTGATTTTGATCTCCTGGGGAGCCGAAGGTATGGCCGTGTCATCGACCACGGGGTCCGTCGTCAGCTCGACGCTGCTGCTTGCATCCATCAGTTACTCACCATGTTCGTTGACGGCTCCATTGAGCCACCGAATTACTTTTACGCCAATTTACAAGTTCTAGAGCGATTCTCGCAGTTTCCTCAAGCCATTTCGATTCAAGTAGGCCACTGGATTCCGGGCAAAAACCGTGCCGATCACTAAAGCGTGGAGCACGGGAATCGTCACCAAGCCCAAAAATACGTGTGGCCAAGGATCTAGCGGAATGAATGATATCCCGTACGCTATCAGCGTGGTAAAGCCCGCGACGGCAACGCACTCCCAAAATCGTATAACTTGCTTCCTCTGGACTTCCAGATATCGGAAGGCGCAAAACATTACCAGCGTGCTGACGGCGATGATGCCCGCGGAGTAGCTCCAAACGATCGATACCAGGGATAGATGGGGCCATGAAAGATAAATGCCTGCCGCCATGATGGGATAGGGCAGCAGCCACGAATACATCGGGATCCGGGACCGACCAGCTGCGACGAGGGCGCTGCCCGCGAATCCGCCGGTCAGCTTAAACGCCTCAGAGAGGCAGATAATTCCAAAGATCGGAATCGTTCCCGCGAATTTTGACGTGTAAGCCGCCAACACAAGCGGTGTTCCCAGCGCCGCGCAAGCCCCGAACATGGCAGCGAGCAACACGACCGCGAGGTTAGTTGCTTTCAAGAACGTCCGACCCAGTTCGGCGGGGTTTTCATTGCGGTTGCCGGCAGCAACCACAAAGGTGCGGACAAGCGGGAAATAGAGAAAGTCGGCGGGAATACCGAGGAGCTTGCGGCCCTGCTGATAGAACCCGGCCGCTTCCTTCGCGGCGACGATCCCATACTTGTAGGTCAGCAGCTTCATGATCGCAAACTGATCGATGAGCGCGTAGCTCAGCCATAAGAGGTCGGTCGTGACCAGCGGCGTGCAAACCCGAAATATTTGGCGTGAGGCCTCCCGGTCATGATTGAAGATCGAATACGGCTTCTGCCAGTAGGCGAGCGAAAAGAGAACGGTTGAGCGCACAACGAGCTGAGCGACCAGCGCGCCGAAACCCCACCCGCTGAGGACAAGGGCCAGGGACGTTCCCGCGGCCACGAAGTTCGCACTCGTTTCAATGAGGCCAATATCGCGGAAGCGACCGGACTTGTGGAGTGCTGCCATCGGGATGACGGATAGGCCGTTGAGCAGGGTCGCAATCGCCGCCCAACTCACGCTCCACGCTAGTTCCGGAACTCCGAAGAAGCGCGAGAGGGGCACGCTCATCGCGACAAGAACGATGGCAAAGGTCAACCCTGAGATCACGGACATCCGCGCGTAGGTGCGGAACTTCGCAGGCGAGACCGCGTTGTCGTTGTAGAACGCCTGCTTGAGCCCGGCTTCCCGCATCTGTTCGGCGAAGATGTAGATGCTCGAGAGCAGGCCGAACATGCCCATCTCGCCCGGACCAAGACGGCGAGCGATGTAGATGGCCACGACGCCGAGCGTGATCTTCATGATCGCGTTGAAGCCCATCGTCCACGCAAGTCCCTTTGCGTAGTCGAGCGGCTGGGGCGCGGCGACGGGATCTAGTTCGGGCTCTTCCACCATCATTTCTCTGCGAGCACCTCACGGTACACCCGCAGCGTTTGTTCTGCCATGGTTCGCCAGGAGAATTGCTTTACGCGCTCCAGACCCTTTGCAATCAAGACATTACGCCTAGCAGTATCGTTGATTAATTCTTGAAGCGCAGCAGCGATGGCTTCCGACTCTCGCGGATCGACCAGGATTCCGGCATCACCGACCACCTCCGGCAGACTCGAAACGTTGCTTGTAACAACCGGGACGCCGCTGGCAAACGCCTCGAGAATCATGATGCCAAATCCCTCGTACCAGCTTGGATGGACGTAAACCGTCGCCGCGGAGTACATCGCGGCCAGATCGCAGTCGCTGACGAAACCCGGCGTGATCACCGGCGCGCCGGATGACTTGAGCTTCTCGATCCGGGCCAGGATCGCAGGCTCGGCCTTGTTTGCGCTGCCCGCGATCACCAGCCCCAGCTCAGAATCCTCCCTGCGCAGTCGCTCGAAAGCGTCCAGAAGCGCCTGCAGTCCCTTGTATCGCACCCAGCGGCTGACGAAAAGCAGATACCGATTTGGCAGGCCGAGACGAGCGCGCACATCTGTCTTCTCTGCATCGGAATGCGGTCTAAACGAGCCCTCGCTTCCCTCGGGCGTGACCACGATGCGATCTTCTTTGAAGCCCATGAGCTTCACCAGATCGCTTTTCGTCGACTCGCTCGGGACGATAACGCGCTCCGCGCGTCGGCAATCGCGCATCGTCGTCCGGTATGCGGCACGCTTGAGGAACGGCTGCCCCGCTCCGCCGACGTTCGGCAAGTGCATGATCAGATCGTGCACGGTGACCACGAATTTGCCGCGATACATGATCGGGTGGTTGAAGTTCGTGAAGTGCATGAGATCAAAATTCTGCTTTGCGAGGTAGCCATTAAGCTTCGTTTGCTCGGCAAGGCTGTAGTGGGGAATGTCGACGACTTCCTTGACCAGGTTCGGGCTCGTGAGCAGGAACTCCGGTTGATCTGCCGGCGTGATGATGGCCGTGTACCGGTTCTCGGTGTCGACGGCAAGGAGTTCAGTCAGCAGGTTGCGGCTGTATCGGCCGATTCCGCCCGTGCCGGATCGCCAGAATCGGAGGTCCAAGCCGATGTGTGCCATCTGAGGTTATAGCCGCATAACCGCTTCCGGGCATCGGCCGTTCCTTCTCTATTGTGATGCGGTGACCGTTATTCTGTATGGGGACGCTGGGCACCATACTTGCCGTGGGTAATCTGCCCCAGCCACAAACATGATCCTGGAAACCCAAATCGAAGGCGTCCTGATGAAGAGTCTGCGCCGATATGAAGACGCGCGCGGTTGGCTGACCGAGCTTTTCCGCGAGGACGAGCTTCCCGACAGCTTCACTCCCGCAATGTCCTACCTGAGCGTGACCCACGCCGGCGTCGCGCGCGGACCACACGAGCATGTCGATCAGACCGACGGCTTCGCCTTCATCGATGGCAGCTATCGTCTCTACCTGTGGGACAACCGGGAGGGCGCTCCCCGCGAACTCCATGCTTTTGAGGTTGGCACCGATAATCCAGTCTTGGTGTTAGTTCCGCCGGGAGTCGTGCATGCATACAAGAACATCGGTGATCGGGATGCCTTCGTGCTGAACTTCCCGAACCAGCTCTATGCCGGGCGTGGCAAGAAGGAGCCGGTCGACGAGATTCGCCACGAGAGCGATCCGGAGTCGCCGTTCCAGCTATGAAGCTTTTGGTTACCGGAGCCGCGGGCTTTATCGGCTCGCACTTCTTGCGAATCGTGCGAGAGCGACACCCCGACTGGGATCTGGCGGTGCTCGACGCGCTCACTTACGCCGGCAATCTGTCGACGCTTAAAGATGTGGCGCCCGTGCAAGAAGACGATGGCCGCCCGCACCGCACGCTTCTCGACGCGCAAGGCCGAGCGCTTCCCTTCTATCACGGCGAAATCCAAGATCCCCTCGTTGTCGAGGCGGTTCTCCGTGAACAGGAAATCACGCACATCGTCAACTTCGCGGCTGAGAGTCACAATGACCGCTCACTCCTGAAGACAGGCAGCTTTATTCTCAGCAACACGCTCGGCGTCTACGTGCTCCTGGAAGCTGCCCGCAAATACGGAATCGAGAAGATGGTGCATGTCAGCACCGACGAGGTCTACGGCACCATTGACGAGGGTGAGTTCACAGAAAGGTCTCCGCTCGAACCGAACACGCCCTATAGCGCCTCCAAAGCAGGTGGCGATCTGCAAGTCCGTGCCCACGTGAAGGCTTACCGTACGCCGGCCGCGTTGACCCGAGGCGGCAACACGTATGGGCCGTATCAGTTCCCGGAGAAGCTCATTCCCTTCTTCGTCACCCGCCTCATCGACGCCAAGAAGGTGCCGGTTTATGGGGAGGGCGACCAGGTCCGCGAATGGATCCACGCCCGGGACCATGCGTCCGGAGTCCTGACGGTGCTCGAGCAGGGCTGCCCCGGCGAGGTGTACAACATCGGCGACGTCAACGAGAGGCAGAACATGGAGGTAGTCAAGATCCTCCTCGAAGAGACCGGCAGAGATGAGTCCCTCGTCAAGCGCATTCCGGATCCTCGCAAGGGCGCCCACGACAAGCGCTACAGCATGAGTGCGGAAAAGTTGCGCAACCTCGGCTGGAAGCCGGAGATGTCATTCGAACGGGAGCTGCGCCACACGGTCCGCTGGTACAGGGAAAACGAGTGGTGGTGGCGCCCCCTCGTCGAAACGGAAGACTTCCAGCAATTCACACGCGACTTTTATGGCAAGTCCTTAGGAGAAGATCTGTGAAGGCCCTTATCCTGGCCGGCGGCACCGGCTCGCGCCTTCGCCCGATCACATTTTCGATGGCGAAGCAGCTTGTGCCGGTTGCGAACAAGCCCGTTATCGAATACGGGATCGAATCCATCGCCGAAGCCGGCGTCAAGGAATTTGGCATCATCACTGGTGACACGGGGCCCGCGGTCGAGGCGGCATGCGGCAACGGCGCTCGGTGGGGCATTCGAATCACCTACATCCCCCAGCCCGCCCCGCTCGGACTCGCACATGCGGTTTCGACGGCGAAGGATTTCCTCGGGGACGACGATTTCATCATGTATCTGGGCGACAACCTGATCAAGTCGAGCGTGGCGGGTCTGGTTAAGGAATTCGAGACACATCGCCCGGCGGCGACCATCCTCCTAACTCCGGTGCCGAACCCGAGCGACTTCGGCGTGGCGGAGATGACGGACGGGCATGTGCACCGCCTCGAGGAGAAGCCGAAAGATCCGAAATCGAACCTGGCCCTTGTCGGCGTGTACCTGTTCGACAAGCGCATCCACGACAGCATCGGAAGGCTGAAGCCGAGCAAGCGCGGCGAATACGAGATCACGGATGCGATCCAGGGCCTCATCGACTCCGGCCTGACGGTGCGCTCGCACATCGTGGAGGGCTGGTGGAAAGACACCGGAACGGTTGAGGCGATGCTGGACGCCAACCGGCTCATTCTCGAAGACGTCGAGCCGTGCAGCCTCGGAGTTGCCGAGGCGTCGAAGATCGAAGGGCGCGTGAGCATCGGAAAGGGATCGGTGATTCGCAACAGCACGGTCCGTGGACCTGTGATCATCGGGGAGAACTGCACAATCGAGAGCAGCTTCATCGGTCCGTTCACGGCGATCGATTCGAACACTCGCATCAGCCGATCGGAGATCGAGTATTCGATCGTTCTTTCGGATTGCACCCTCGAAGACATCTCGTCCCGTATCGAGGGGTCCCTGATCGGCCGGGGAGTGACTGTTGGCTGCGCCAAAGCCACCCCGAAGACACTTAAGCTCGTGCTCGGCGATTCCAGCGCGGTTGCTTTGCCCTAGCCAGGATGTCTGTCGACACGATCATCGTCAACTTCCGGACAAAGGAGCTCGCGCTCGACGCCACGCGGTCGGTGATCGATGAGCCGGAGACCAACCGGGTGATTTTAGTGGACAACGGGTCGGGCGATGACTCGGCAGAGTGGCTGCGAGCGCACCTGCAATCCACCAAGGCAACAGTCATCTCTTCGGAGAAGAACCTCGGTTTTGGCGGCGGCAACAATCTCGGCGCCGAGGAAGCGGAAGCGGATCTTCTTTTCCTGCTCAACAGCGACGCGACGATCCAGCCTGGTGGATTAGCATCGCTTATCGAAGCCATGAACCCGGCGGTAGGCGTCGCCGCGCCTGCGATCTATCTGCCAAGTGGGGAATTGCAGGATGACGCGTTCGGACCCTTCCCCACCCCTGGCCGTTTGCTGACCGGCCGCGCGCGCAGGACGAGCAATTCGGAGCATCCCGACTGGGTCACCGGCTGCGCCATGCTGGTGCGCCGCAGGGAATTTGTAGAACTCGGCGGCTTTGACGAGGACCTCTTCATGTACTTCGAAGACGTGGATCTATGCAGGCGATATGCGGACCGAGGTTTGCGAACAGTCCGTGCGCCTGCCGCGAAGGTGATCCACCTCGGCGGCGCTTCACGAGCTTCGACGAAGGCGCAGAAAGAGCAATTCCGAAAGAGCATGGACTACTACCTGGAGAAGCATGGCTTCCCCGCCACGAGCCGGGCTGTGGTCAAGATGGCGCGGACCCTGCGGGCAAAGATTCGCGGACATTAGCTCCAAAGTGTCAAACTCTATCCTCCGATGAGCAGCAATCTGGGAATCACGCCCCGTGACAAGAATTACAGCGACTGGTACAACGAGCTGGTCGTCAAGGCGGACCTCGCCGATTACTCCGCCGTCCGCGGGTGCATGGTCATCAAGCCGCATGGATATGCCTTATGGGAGAACATGCAGCGCGCACTGGACGATATGTTCAAGGCGACGGGCCACGTCAATGCCTACTTCCCGCTGTTCATTCCGAAGAGCTTCTTCGAGAAAGAAGCCGAGCACGTCGAGGGCTTCGCCAAGGAATGCGCGATCGTCACCCACCATCGCCTCACCCCGGGACCTGACGGCAAGGGTCTGATTCCCGACCCGAACGCCAAGCTCGAAGAAGAGTTGATCATCCGCCCTACCAGCGAGACGGTGATCTGGAACACCTACAAGAAATGGATCCAGAGCTACCGCGACCTGCCGCTGCTGATCAACCAGTGGGCGAACGTGGTGCGCTGGGAGATGCGCACGCGCCTCTTCCTCCGCACGGCCGAGTTCCTGTGGCAAGAGGGCCACACGGCGCATGCGACTTACGACGAGGCGGAGCAGGAAGCGCTGACCATTCTAGAGGTCTACCGGGCGTTCGCCGAGGAGTGGATGGGCGTACCCGTGCTCACCGGCATCAAAACCGACCATGAGAAGTTCGCAGGAGCCCACCACACCTATTGCATCGAGGCCCTAACCCAGGACCTGCGCTGCATCCAAGCCGGCACGTCTCACCACCTGGGACAAAACTTCGCGAAGGCTTTCGATGTCCAGTTCCAGTCTGCCGAAGGCAAGCTGGAGTACGTCTACGCAACAAGCTGGGGCGTTTCGACCCGCCTCGTCGGCACGCTGATCATGGCGCACAGTGACGATAAGGGCTTTGTATGTCCGCCACGCCTCGCGCCGGTACAGGTCGCGATCGTGCCAATGGGACGCGACGACGAGACACGCGCAAAGACCTACGCCGCTGCAGATGAGCTCGCCGCGCATCTTCACGCGTGCCACTATCACGGCGCGCCGGTTCGGGTGAAGGTGGACAAGCGCGAGAAGGAATCGCCCGGATTCAAATACAACGACTGGGAGCTTCATGGCGCATGCATCCGCGTAGAGCTCGGACCGCGCGATCTGGAAGCCGGCACCTGCGTGGTGGTCCGTCGCGATTCGACGGAGAAGATCACCATGCCGCTCGGAAACGGCAACACTTGCCCGCTGATCTGCGGCGAACTCGCCGATATCCAACACGATATCTACCAGAAGGCGCTGGAGTTCCGGGAGGCGAACACCCACCGGGTCGACACCTGGGAGGAGTTCGAAAAGCTGTTCGAAGGAGAAGGCGGCCCTGGCTTCGTCCTGGCCCATTGGGACGGGACGACCGAGACAGAGGAAGCGATCACGGATAAGACGAAAGCGACGATTCGATGCATTCCGCTGACTCCGCTCGATCCCCACGATGGCAAGCCCGGCAAATGCATCTTCACCGGGAAACCGAGCAAACAGCGGGTGGTATTCGCAAAGGCCTACTAGGCGCGCAGCACTAACCGCCCAAGGGCATCCGGTCAATTTCTTTATAACCGATGCCGCTTGTGCTGGCCTCGGAGATCATCAAGGAGATGTGGTCCACCGCGATCGTTCCCATTTCCGGAGCCTGGGTCATTTTCAGCGCCCTGCCCAGAGCGACGCGCAATGGCTCAGATTCAGTCTTCAAACGGCCGATCACGATCTCCGGGCGAAAGCCGCGCATGTCGCGATGCGGCACGTATGGGGCGGCCGCGATATCCACGCTCTGGGCGATTTGCTCTAGCCACTGGACGTCGCCCTCCAAGCCCGCGTAGGCAAAGCGCGGCTGTATCAGGTTTGGAATTCCCCCAAATCCCCGCACCTCGATCTGTAGGCGCGGAAATCGGGCGATCGCCGGAGGAAGCACCTGCTTCAGGGTGGCCAACGTGCCAGGGCCCAGTTCGCCAAGCGACGCGATTTGAATGAGGTATTCGCTGGGAGCGCTCCAGCGAATATTGTCTACGCCCGGCTTTCGCCGAAGCAAAAGGATGCCTTCCTGCATGCGGCTTGATACCTCGGGAGGAATCGGGATGCCGACGAAAGTGCGGTTGATGACGTCCATCAACCGCCATTTTGCGCCGTTTAGCGATCTATTTGCGTGTGTCCGCCGAGGGGGCTGTTTACGTGTCCCCCCTTGCCGCGGGGGTGCCGATTAGGACTGAATGCGCTTTTCGAGCTCTTCGATCTGCTTCTCGGCTTCAGACTGTAGAGCCGCATTCTGATCCGGCGTCCCCCCGGCCGGCTGGCCGTTGGAGGCGCCGACGGTGACCGATTGCGTCTGCTCTTCGGTTGCAGCGGGGGCCGCCAATCCGAGACGCTGCTCCAGGGCGGCGACGGCTTCTTCGGCTTCGGAGTCGGCGGCACTGTCCTGCAGGGCAGCAATCTTTCCTTGGATCGACTCGCCCTGCATCTCCTGGCGGGCGGAGGCCTCGCTCTGAGCCATGCGGATGCGCTCCTGGGCGGCGCCAAACCCTTCGAATGTGTTCTCGAAAGTTAGTCCGTCGAGGGCCTTGGAAATGCTGCTCTGAATCTGGGCCTGCTTCCACTGGGCTTTGAGCGCGAGGGCCTCGGCGGTTTTCTTGCGAACTTCCTCGTCCTGGCGCCGGATGGCGGTCTTAACGGCTTCCACTGTCTGCAAGGCCTGGTCGTAGGAGCCCTGAAGCTGCGCGATGACGGAATCGTTGTTGATCTTCTCCCGCATCAACTGCGTTGCGAGATCGCGCTTGCCCTGCTTGAGGGCCATCGTAGCCTGCTTCTCCAGCTCGCTGCTGCGCTTGTTCGCGTCGGCCAGCATCTGCTCGAGGCGGTTCTTCTGAGTGATGGCCTGGACGGCCTTCTCTTTATTGGCGATAAGCGTCGCCTGCATGTCGCGACGAGCTTGATCGAGCATGACCTCAGGGTCCTCGATCTTGTCCATCGTCGAGTTAAAAAGACCTTTAAACCAGTTCCACAATCGTCGCATCGGCGCCTATCCCGTCCAACCCGCAGGTTGACGACATTATACACGTAGACTCAAGTTCCCGGGTTACATTGCCTGCGGCGTTGGACCTAGGCTGGCGACGTGTCCCCCCTGATCGTAAGGCTTTAGGGGAGGGCGTCATCCTGGAAGTGTAGCGAAGCAAACTGTAAGGATCTGCTCCTGAGGCCGACCGCTTACTGTGAGGCAACGCCGTCTCCTAGTAGATCCACCTCGCAGGCTCGGTTCCAGGATGACAGTCTCCAGGGCGGTACAACAACTGAATGCCCCTCCTAATGGCGCTCGCCGCTTCCCTCGCTCTTTCAGGCGACGATCCCGCTATTCCGAAGATGCCGGCCGTCGACGAGAAGCTCAGCGTTCCCCCGCCGGTTAGCCGCTTCGAGCCGGCCGATCCCGTAGGTGGTCTTCCGGCCGTAACCCTCGACTGGGCGGCCGACAGCGTTGGCCTGGCGCAGCAAGCATGCCGGGGAGCGCAGCGATATCAAGCGCGGATCATCTGGATCGACGCGACCGCCAATATCGACCGCTACAACACCGAGGACAAGATCGTCCAGCTCGTGGGGCTCCTCAAGACGGTCGGCTTCAACACGATCGTTTTCGACGTCAAGCCGATTTCCGGCCAGGTGGTCTACAAGAGCAAGTACGCCCCGAAGCTGACCGAATGGAGAGGCAAGCTCCTGCCGGCGGAATTCGATCCTCTCCCAATTTTCTGCCGGGAGGCGAAGAAAGACAAGATCACCCTGTGCGTCTCCCTCAACGCCTTCAGCGAGGGCCATAATCTGATGCATCAGGGTCCGGCGCTCGCCGGACCGATGCAGGGCTGGCAGTCGACCCTCTACGAATTCAAGGCGCAGGTCAAGGCGCCCGTCGGGACGAGCTATCCCGTCAGCGTCGACTTCAACAAGCTGCCTGCCGATGCATCGCTGATCGGCACGTTCGACGATGCGTCGAAGCTGCCGCCGGCATCCGACACGATGTTCTGGGTTGCACTCAACCGCTTTGGGGTCGTCAGCCAAACTGAGTCCGGGGCGAATATCGGAAAGGCGAAGGTGCCCAGCAACGGCAGCATTCTCGTCGGACAAGGCGCGGGTGCAGACTTTCTGCGCCAAAACGGGGCGATCGGAGCCAAGTTCACGTTCGACACCGCGCCCGAGTTCGTTCCCGCCGGGCAAAGGCCGGATGAACAGGTGCCAGTCATGGTCAACCCACTCCTTCCCGAGGTTCAGGACTATGAGAAGGGCATCGTCAAGGAGATCCTGACCAACTACGATGTGGACGGGATTGTTTACGACGACCGGCTGCGCTACACCGGGATGAACGCCGACTTCTCCGAATACACCCAGCACCAGTTCGAGAAGTATCTGAAGCGGCGAATCAGCTGGCCGGAGGACGTGTTCAAGTTTCGCCTGACACCCGGGCTGGACCGCGGTGTCGAGCCGGGTCCCTATTACGATGCCTGGATGGTGTGGCGGGCCCAGGAGCTGCGCAACTACGTGATGATGATCCGCCAGACAATCAAGGCCGCCAAGCCGAATGCCCTGTTCGGCGTCTATGCCGGCTCCTGGTACGGCGAGTATCCTCGGCTGGGGCAGAACTGGGCCTCACCCGACGCCGACGCCGGCTTCTGGTTCCTCACCCCTGAATACGCGCAGACCGGCATCGCCCCCCAGCTCGATTTCCTCATCACCGGCTGCTACTATCCCACCGCGACGATCAAGCAGGCGATGGCCGACGCGGTGCCGATCGGCTTTTCGGTCGAGGCTGCCGGCCAGCTCACCAACCGCCTCGTGCGCGATCAGACCTGGTGCTATGCGGGGATATCGCTCGACATGTTTCGGGACAATCCAGAGGGCCTCAAGGCGGCGCTCCAGGCGGCGTGCGGATCGACCCAGGGCGTGATGGTCTTCGACCTGTCCCACAACTTCGAATCCGTCGCCGGCATCTTCCAAACTGCCTTCAGCAGCCCGTGGCAAGCGCCGCACGCGGTGGCGGGGCTGCTGAGTGAGGTGCGTAAGCGGCGTGCGGCGGTCGACAAACTCGGAAAAAAGGATCCTCCGATCGTCATCAACAACGGGTCGGCGGGCACCGGCCAATAATGGTGGCCCCAACGATGGAGGGGGAGTGAAACACACCCCAGCGAAACCAAGAGAAATTGCTGGGGAGGACCGACTCACTGACGTGTCCCCCCTGATCGTATATGTATAGGGAGGGGTTCTTAGGGGAGGGGGATCGCGGCGATCTTGGATTTTGGAGTTTGCAGTTTCTTGCATGTCGGCCGCGCCGCAATAGCGGTTCCGACGGAGCGGAACCCCTCCAGTCCTCGCCATTTCGAACTCACCCTCGCTCCGTTGGGGAAAGTCTCGTCAACGCCACGGTACGCCCCGGCATTCCCTAGGAGGCACCCCCACGATAAGGGGGGAGAAGAAAAGAGCCTATGGCGCGCCCAGGGTGAGGCCGGCGACCTTGCCCTTGTCATCGTCGAACATGGTTACCAGGATCTGGGCCTGGCCCTGCGCGACCAGATAGACGCTCACGCGGAACCGGCTGTCGGCATAGCGCTTGACGAGCTTGAACGGACGGATCGGGCCGTTGCGCCGGAGCTCCGCGCCGACCGCTTTGAGCTTCTCTTCGCCGACGTGCGCCTTGTAGTCGAGGGTGAAGGCGTCCATGTCCGGCTCGCCCCGGATGATCGTCACGAACAGGCTCTGGTGCCGCTTCGTCGTGGCTGGATCGTCGTCGACGATGGGCATAGGCTTCGCCGGGTCGAGCTCCGGGAAATACAGGCCGAGGATGCCGCGCGCGATCGCATTGCCATCGATGTCGCCCGCATTGGTGAGCACGATCACGCCGATCTGCTGATCGAGCACCCGCAAGTACATCGACGAGAAGCCGTTCATCTTGCCGGAATGCAGGGCCATGACGTTCGGACCCACTTTGGCGACCTGCCAGCCGATGCCGTAATCCATCGGGCCAAGCTTGGTGAGGGTCGGCTGCAGCATTTCGCTGTAGGTTGCGCCCTTGATCAGCTTCGGGAAGGTCAGGGCGGCATCGAACTTGGCCATGTCCTCAGCCGTGGAGACGATGCTCGATCCCGGGCCCGCCCAAGTCAGCGAGCAGTCTCGCGCAGGCCGGCTGCCGACGTAGCCTTGGGCGTGCTCCTGTGATCCGACGAAGCCCGTGGCCGTCATGGCGAGAGGCGTGAAGATTCGCGCCCGGAGGAAATCGGTCCAGGGTTTGCCCGTCACCGCTTCGATCAGCTTGCCGGCGAGCAGATAATTTGTGTTGCTGTACTCGAAATGATCGCCCGGGTCGAATTCAAGCTTTTCGGGTAGCGACTTGGCGATGTCGGCGAAGGGCACATCCTCCATGCGCTTGGAGAAGTACAGGTCGCTCCCTCGGAACTCGGGGATGCCGCTCGTGTGGCTGAGGATCTGCCGAATCGGCACGTGACCCCAGGCGACCGGCAAGTCCTTGACATAGGCGCCGATTGCGTCGGTCAGCTTGAACTTCCCTTCCTCCCACAGCATCATCACCGCCGTAGCGATGACCGGCTTACTGATCGAGGCGACCTCAAACCGCGTGTCCTTGGTGACCGGCTCTTTCTTTTCGGTGTTGGCGAATCCGTAGCTGCGCGACATCGCGACCTTGCCCCTGTAGGTGACCACGAACTGCAGCCCTGGAATATGCTGCTCGCTCATTTTTGCCTGAATGAAGTCGTCGAACCGATCCGCGAGACAGGGCGCGGCGCTGAGCGCGAGGAGCATGATCGCTGCATTCAAGCGAAGCTGAGACCAAACAAGAACGCGCGGCATACTATTAGAGGTCTTGACTGTGAACATGAAACGATTTCTCACGATTGCGAGCCTTCTCCTGGCGGCCTGTCTTGGCTCGGCGATGAGTCCCGTGCCGGTTAAGACGCCCGAACCAGAGATCGATGTCGCATTTGTGATCGACTGCTCGATCAGCATGACGTACGCGCTCGATGGCGCCGAGAAGAAAATCGTCGAGCTTGTCCAGAAGCTGCAGACCGACCATCCCGACGCCTTACTCCGCGTGGGCTTCATCCGCTATGGCGACGGGACGACTCATTGGACCAAGTTCGAGCTGACCTCCGATGCCCGCAAGGCATATGCCTTCTTGAAATCGCTCAAGGCCGACATCGGAACCAAAGAGTTCGTGGGCTACTTCATCGAGGCCTCGATGGGCAACCTGGCATGGGGAAAGGACGCGACCAAGCTCGTCTATGTGGTCGGCAACGAATCGCCCCACCAGGGGCCGCAGGGCTTCGATATTACGGATACGGTGCCGTATCTGGCCGCGAACGGCTTCGTCGTAAGCTCCATCTACGCCGGCTACGGGGGCAAGGCTCGAACACCCGCCGTCGAGGGCCAGGTCCAGAAAGAAATCGTGGAGTGGCGCGAAATCGCCACGCTGGGCAAAGGCGAGTTCATCAACCTGTACGATCCCGGCAAATAGAGGTTAGAGTAAAGGCATGCTTGCCGTGCTCGCCGCTTGCTCCGCTATCGCGGTCATCGAGCTTCGCGTCCCTATGGGAGGCCTATGTCCTGACGCTGTCTTCGACCATGGCGCCGTGTCCTTTGTGTACGGCGACGGCAAGGATGGCTGGTATCGCGGTTCGGGTTCCAAGGCGCCAGTCCGCATCAACTCGATCCCCGGCACGGTGATCGCTGGGGGTGAGCGCGGACCGAAGATCGCCGCCCTAGGAGATCGGACGTTTGCTGTTTGGCAGGGGGACTACAGGCAGGGCCCCCACGTCTGGGTTTCGAGGGGAGATGCGAAAGGGTTCGAGACTCAGCGTGACCTGCTCGACGCCAAGACGCCGGGCATCGATCAAGTTGCGGTCGCTTCGCAAGCAAACAAGGTTGTCGTGCTGTGGCTGGACGGTAGGGGGGGACAGGACGCCGACAATCCCGTGACCAGCACCATTTGGTACGCATTGAGCAGAGACGCGGGAGCCACGTTTGGCCCCAACCGAGAGATCATGGCGCTTCCCCGCCTTCGAGCCTGCGCGTGCTGCTCGTTTGCGGCGAGGTTCGGAAGCGATGGCCGCCTCGAAGTAACCTACAGAGGCGGATGTTTCAACGTTCGCGACATTTGGAGAGCGGTCGGCACCCCGGAATCGGACGAGTGGAAGGTTGCCCAACTAACTCATACCGGCTGGAAATTCGAGGGCTGTCCAATGGATGGGCCGCGCGCAGCCGGATCTCATTTCGCCTATTCGATAAACGGCCAGTGCTACGCGGACGGCGCGGTTCTCGGCGCGGGTAAGTACGCGAATGTGTCGAGCTCGGGCATCGCTACCTGGCAGGACGGCAACCGCATGTTTTGGAAGAACCTTGACACTGGCCATCGGGGCTCGTTCGATGGTGTCGCGGCCAGAGTGGCCGTCATCGTTCGGTCCGACGGCACGGTCGTGATCGTTCACTGAAGCGTGCACGGCGCCTGGACCGTACTTGCTTCAGGTCATGCGGTCGAGCGATCTCATCAGCTACGGCATCTATGCCTTGATCGCCGGCGCCGGGTTGATAGGGTTGCTCCTTCGTTCGATAGCGGCCGGCAAGCGTGCCAAGCAGGCGATCGCATTTGCTGAGCAGGAAGGATTCACGATCGCGCCGGGAGCCGACAGTCAACCGGCCGGGGGCTTCGATCTCGAATTCAACGATGACCCCGACATGGTGTGGGAGACCCCGTTTGGCTACGGCATCGTCACCGCCTCCCAGCTTGTGAATCAGCTCGGCGGATGCATCCCGCATTCCAGTGGTTACAAGGCAGACAATGTGCTGGTAAAGCGGGAAGGCGATGTGGACTGGTGCGTCTTCGACTACACGACGGTCCAGCGAGACACCCGCGGACGGCGCAGCTTCGGCTACTACGGAGTGCTTCTCGCTAGAGTGCCCTTCGAATTTCCGCGGGTCGAATTGCGGCCGGAAAGCCTAGCATTTCGCCTTGGTCGAGCGCTGGGCATGCAGGACATCGAAGTCGAAGTGGAGCAGTTCAACCGAAAGTATTTCGTGACCGCGGCCGACCGCAAGTTCGCGTTCGACCTACTCAGCCCGAAAGTCGTCGATCAAATGCTGCGATTCCCGACCCGACATTGGCAGTTCGATGGCTCTTTCGTCGTGATTCTTCGCTCGGACTTCTACGACTATTTCGACGCCCTACGGGCCATGGAGGAAATCCGCGAAGTGCTGCAGGATCTCGAACCGTTCGTCAAGCGCGATCATGCCATCGATCCAAAATGGGAGCCGCTGCTCCAATGATCCCAATTTATGCCGGCGCGGGCACAGCTTTCCTGCTCCTCGTTTGGATCGTCGGAACCTTGAACCGATTTGTCCGTCTTCGAAACCTAATCCGAGAAAGCTGGGCGGACCTCGATGTGGCCTTGCAGCGAAGGCATGACCTGATTCCGAACCTCGTGGAGACGGTGAAGGGATATGCCGCCTTCGAGCAGCAGACTCTGCAGCGGGTCATCGATGCCCGCAACCAGGCACTTGGGCAGGCGGGGACCGCAACCGCGATGTTTGCCGGCGCCGAGACCGCTCTGACCCAGGCACTGACAGGATTCTTTGCTCGCGTCGAAGCGTATCCGCAGCTCAAGTCGAGTGAGCAGTTCTTGTCCCTTCAGCGCGAACTCGCGGACACCGAAGATCGCATCGCTGCTGCGCGTCGGTTCTACAACGCGAACGTGCGCGACTATAACATCGCGATCGCTTCGTTTCCGGCGTCGATACTGCGCGGCGGCAGGTCGCCGGCCCCATATTTCGAGGCCGACGACCAAACCCGCATACCGCCCACTGTGGGCTTTACGGAGTGATCAGCCAGCGAACCTGATCGACCAGTTCCGTCGGATGCTCAGAACCGTTCAATCTCAGCACATCCCAATGGATCTTCGCTTTCACTTCGTTGGTCGCGGGATTCACGAAGCGCGAAGGATTATCCGTCACTACAGGCTCGATGACGGAGTCGCTCAAGGTGCCGGCGACGCTCGTGGCGACCGGCACATAGGTCTGGGCCGAGTAGTCGAAGAGCGATACGGTCATCTGACCACGGATGCTGACCGAGCTCTCGACCCGGAATCGCAAAGCGGAAAGACTCGTGGTCGGGCTCACTCCCGTGACGGTTAGGTCGGGTCCTGGGTCGCTACCAGCCCCGATAACGAGGGCCGGGCCCAGAACCATACGATGGTTGTTGCTAGTTACAAGTTCAGATAAGCCGCCCGACAGCAAGGATGCGGGACCGGTTGAGAATGAAGAAGGCAGGATCGCCGTCGCCGCTCCCGTGACCACCAGGGAGTAGTCTGCATCGACTTCCGGGGTGTCGAGGTGCGAATCGACATTGACTTCGTTCGCCTGGACTTCGAGGATCCATACGCCAGACGTCGGATTCTGGACGAAGACGTTTTCGACCGTATCCTTCGTGTTCGCGGTTCCGCCAGGTGTCGACCAATTACCTGCGAGCAGGCCGTTGTTGCCGTAGTAGAACGTGGCGCCAGTCGGGTCCGTAACCTTCAGAGTCAAGTCGTTGATGCGGTGCTGCGTCGATGAAGTGGTGCCGGCCGGATCCTTATAGACCATCGTGGCGCGCAGAGCCGGCACCCCCGCCGGAACAAACAGACGGTAGGTGCGCACCTGCAGGTTCTGAAGCGCGTCCGAGTTGTCCACAATGAACGTGCCATTGCGCTGATCATATGCAGACTGGAGGTCTGGCATGCCCCATCCCTGGTGTGTTCGCGTGAGGTCGGCAGTCGTTCCGCTGAACGGATATTGACTCGCCGTGTTGATCATCAGGGCCTTCATGGTCTCCCAGTGGGGCCGCGCATCGAAGACAGTCGCGCCCGTGACGGTCTGGCCGAAGATGCCGTCCGCCCACATCTGGAACAGCAGTCCGAAATGTCCGCACACGATTGGCGTCGCCGCGCTCGTGCCGTTGAAGTTCGTCGTGTAGGCATTGTCGGCGGTGTAGTAGGTCGTGAACACCTGGTCATACACATCACATAGATCGGGCTTGATGCGCCCATCAGCCGCCGGGCCGATGCTTGCACCGCTATTCCAGTGGTCGTCCGTCTTCGTCAGCGTGTTGAAGTGATACACCCCTCCCACCGAGACGATGTTCTTTGCCCAGGCTTGAGGCCGCGAATTCTGGTTCCCCAAGTTGCTCTGAGACTGGCAGATCAAGACGTTCATATGGAAAAGAATGTCGTCCATCCCAAACGAGTCGGTCGTGTATTGCGTCGTCTGCGTCGTTCCCGTGCTGTTCGATTCGAAGCAGCCGAAATAGGGCGCTTGGAGGAGAGCGGCGGTCTCTGAATAGCGCTGAGAGTTGGCGGGAAGACCCGCGATGAATATCCCTTGGCCCTGAGGCAACATGCCGCGTCCTTGAGCGTTCCCGGTACCGTCCCCGAAAATGATGCCAGTCGTGCAGGTTCCGTGGCTGCCGTCTGATGTATTCGACCGCATCATGAGAGGTCGGCTCGCGAAGTCTACGTGGGTCTGGCGCACGCCGATATCACGCACCTGGCCGCGAACCCCCTGACCGGCGTAGCCGCCAACCTGCTCGACATAGTTGGCCCCACTCATCTGCCGAACGATATCCATGTCCGGCTGGTAGTCGCTATGCTTATCGACCCAGAACAGATCGTTGGAAGACAACGCCTGCTTAAGCTGCTCGGCCGTTAGGTCGGCCTGCATGACGTATCCCCATTCGGTGACGTCGAGGGGCGTTCCGCCAAGCTTTTGGATCAGCGCAGCCAGTCGCTGCTTCTGCTCGAGGCCACTCCTAAAAACCTGGAGATTATACCGTTGCCTGGCGAGCGTCCCACCCTGCAATTTCGCGAGGAGGTCGGGGTCCAGGCGATACGCCGGCTGATAGGGGCCGACCCATCGGACGAACGGCATCGATGCCACCCGATCGCGGGCGGTCGCATCGAGCTTGACGAGATAGGAATGCTGCGCCAGGAAGTAGTAAATCGTCCCTCCTGCGGCTTCAATAGCATCGCGCATGCCCTGTAAGGGCTGCGCCTGAAACTGGACGATGTAGATCTGATTGTCTGTGTTAGCCTTCAGATTTGGCGCCACCGTCGGGACCGCAATCGCGGGATCGAATTCTGCGAATCGCAGCTTCACGGTGTAGGAAGTATCCGTCACACGCAGAACTTTGCCCTGGTCATCCAGAACGGCGTAGTAGGGCGTCGTTCCCGAAGAAGTGCGCTCGTGCCACACCGCCACTTCTTGAGAACCCGGAATCGAGATCATTCGCTGGCCTTGAATTCGGCCCGCGCCGCGATGAAGTAGCGTGCCGTCGGAAAGGGAGATGCTCCCTTGACCGTCGGAGTTGTGAACGGTCAATCCCAGCGGGAACTGGCCACCGTGATGAATGATGGAAGCGCAAATCAGGCTTAACATAATGCTTCTCCGCAGACTGCAACATTATGCTTCAGCCTTCGCAAGTTTGCAAAGCATCCTCTAAAGATCAAGACTTGCCCGAACGACCCCGGCGCGCTCGTGTTTTGCGACAAGCTCGTAGCTCGCATCGCACTCTACAACCCATTCGAAAACGCCGAGGTCACCCGTTCCGTCCATCCCCCAGCCGAAGCCGCCCGCCGCGACGTGGCTTCGGCCTGCCAGTTGGCCGACGTCTTGTCGGAGCCCGCCAGATCTCAACCATGAGGGCTCATGTTCGCCCCGACTCTCCGCCGTCGCGCCTTGCCTCACGATCTCTCCGACGACACCGCGGCACAGTTTCTTGTCCGTTGCCATCTTCGTCACGTTGGTCGGAAGCCAACCCGTATTCTGGACGGCGAACCGGATGCGGGCATGACGATCGCCAACGTCTTCCGTCGAGAGTTCCTTCAATTGGAGTTTCGGCGAGCACTCCGCCTGCCAAATCGCCCAGTCGCCAAGAGGCTTCACCTCGGCTTCGAGGAATTGTGGCGGAGGGTTTCGAAATGCGTATAAGCTGTCCCATCCGCCCAACTCGATGTCACCGAGCTGCGGATGCGTAAACCCGTACCAGTCCACATATCCCTTGCCATCGAGCTTTTCGTCGCTCCAGTTGAGCATTTTCAGGTCGTCGTCGAAGGGATGGTCCCTGAACCAGTCGATGTATTTGTAATCGGTGATGCCCGCTTGCCGTTGAGGGGACCAGATTTCGGTTGTCCACGCGTAGACGCCGCGGTGTTCATACATCCAGTCATCGAAGACCCCTGTGATGACTTCCTTGGGATGATATCGGAACTCATGGTAATTCGAGATGGCGGGGTATCCGGTCATCTTGTGACCCCGCTCTCCGAGCTTCTGAAAATTCCACAGGTCTTCCGGAGGAATGTCATCGTCGGGCATCCGCGAGGGTGGGCGAAGATGGACGCCGGAGTAGGTATGAAAGGTCACGGCGCCACAGATGTTCGGACGCTCCACGATTGCCGCAACGGCTGCACGGATCTCCGGTTCGCTCGTTGGAAATGGTCCTGCCCCGTACTGTTCATGCTCCAGTCGCCAGGCACTCGGGAAGTTGCGATTGATATCCAGGCCTTCCTTGACTTTTCGACTGCGCATCGTCAGGCCGTCGAAGTTGTGGAAGAGACCCTCCGGCATGAGGCGGTAATAGACGCCGCCTGTCTCTTCGGGCTCGCGCCGCACCATCAGGCGGGGCTCCTGTTCGGAAACCTTCCACGGTCCATTGGAGTCCCTGATCCGCATATTCAGGATGCGACCGTCGCCATCCATGTCCTGGCGCTCGAGTCCGTAGGGATCCTCTTCGTCGTAAGGGTATGGCCTCGTGGAGCTGCGAATGATACGTGGCGGCGTTTCTAGCGCCCATTCCGCGCCGTCGGGGTTCAGACGTGGAACGAGATAGACGGCTCTACCGTCGAGCACGGATCGCTTCTCGGTTACCAGAGTCTCCAGTAGCCTCAAGACCGCTGTCGATGCGCTGACTTCGCTGGCGTGGATGTTGCCGTCGCACCAGAACGCGGGCTTGTCGGAGGCGGCTCCTGTCTCGACATTAGTTACTGTTGCCAGCCAGATGTCGCGCCCTTCGTGGCTCTTGCCAATACTTGAGATTTGGACAAGGCTCGGATACTCCGTGGCGTACGATTGAAGAAGCGCGGACAAGTCCTCGTAGCGATAATAGCGATCGAATGCGATGTCGGGCACGCAGGGAGATTACCGTGGGGGAACCACGCGCTCCGGTTTGGTCTGCTTCGACGAGACCGCCATGATACGAACGCCAAAATTCGCGACCGGTCCCCCTCCCCAACTGTAGGCTATCCACGGTGAGCCCGAGTCTGATTGCCAGAAATAATCCAGGCTCGATCCCACTGCCGGTGGGTCGTAATAGGCGGGGCCGAAGAGACCGTTGAGATCCTTGCGACTAAAACCCTGAATGGTCCAGACGAAACGGGTCGGAACTTTGACATTGGGGACATTGAAGACGTATTCGTTCATCCCCGGTTCGACGGCGAGCCCGGTAGTCATCGGCCCGTCGTACAGAATTGCGCCGGGTGTGGGCGTGTTGCGATAGCCGGCGATCTTCCCGTCCTTCATGATGGCGGGTCCCGAGATCACCTCACTCTTGGACAGATCTCTCAAGCGAAGCCGCATGTCGAACGTGCCTGGGACGGTGCCCGCATACCAGATGCGCACCTTGACCTCGACGATCTCTCTATCCTTTCCGGTGAGAACGACCTCGTCTCCCATCTCGGCGCCGCTGGCTGTTGACTCCCGCATCCACGGCATCCATGCATGAGAATAGGTAACAGTGTTGTCGTAGACAACCGATTGTGACCATGCCCTCGCCGCCACCAGGGAGGCTGCGACGAGGCAAGATACTAATTTCATAGTGAACTTCCCAGCCCAGTTCTACCACGAGAACCGGGCCGGGAAGGCGGCTAGGGGTTAACCTGGATGCCGACCTGGTCGAATTGCGGATTCATTCGCACCGTATTGGCACCGAGAAGAGCCGTCATCATAACGCGACCCATAACTTGGTGGGTCGCAGGATCGATGAATCGCGACGCGTTCGTCGTGATCGTTACGACGGTCCAGGAATCCGCAGTTGTCGCTGCCCGCGTATCGACCGACTCCCACGCATTAGTCGACCAATTCCACAGCTGGATATCTTTGGTGACGGGGCTGGTCGCACCTGTGGACAATCCCTGCGATGCGACGACTCCCACCACCAAGCTCGAGGCCGTGCCGACCGTTGAAGTGGAGTTGAATTGGATGCCGGGCAACAGGCCGGGTGAGCCGTTGATCGTGACGTGATTCCCGTCCCAGGCATTCAGACTGCTCAAGTCGCCGCTTCCGACCGTTCCGTTGACCGGCGAGAAGCTGTTGTTCGGCTGAAGGTTGACTGGGCCCTTCGTCGCCACCGACAGAGTCGCCGGTCCGCTTCCTGCGGACTTAAACAGTCCGAGTTGGCCAACACCGAGTGCCGGAGGCACGTCGCTGTCGAAGCGGAAGTTGTAGACGGTCGCATACTTCAGCGGATTCGCTGAAGAACTGCCTTCGGTGCCGGTAGACCAGCTAACGGCCCCACTCAGATAGACCCCAGTCCAGTCGTTAGACGCATTCTGATCGACATCACGGAATCCAATGTTCTGAACTGTTCTGCCGCTCGGAATCGGGACGGAGAATTGGCGAACCTGCCGGTCAGAGCTGCTGTTGTAGACGGCGTAGTCGTAGTGATACATGCCGCCGCCGAGGCTGGAGGTCTGCACGGCAACGATCACATCGCCATCAGTTCGAGGCATCGCGAAGTTGCGAACCTCGCCATATCGATAGATCGCCGGCCCGAGCGCCTCCGCGCTGTCTGTCGTGGAGAAGTTCCACGACGTCCCGTTCCAGCTCATCGTGCACGAACGCGATGCAATATTATTGTATATGTTGATGTCGCTCTGGGTGATGTATTGGGCTTCGTAAAAGTATTGGGCGCCCGAGTTGGCAAGGTCTGAGTCCTTAACCGCGAGCCGGTGATCGATGACCGACAGACCGCTTCCGTTGTTGCGGCGAGTGCAGTCGTTGAAGAAGTTCGAGAACCACGAACCTTGGCAGGTCCACACTCCCGTGAATGGATTCCACTCGTCGCGACCTCCCAGATAGAACTGGTCATCGTTATTACCGCCTCCGTAGGTGTCGGAACAAGCGAGGCCGAGATAGCTCCCACCCGGATCGTGGCATGCTCCGCATTGGCTTGCGTTCGTTGCGAAGAACCCGTGCTTAACCCAGGAGCTCCCGATCTGCTCGAACTTGCCGTTCAGCAGCCGATAGAGGCTTACAATAATGCCCGGATGGGTCGTGGCCATGGGCGGATTCCAAAGGATGTTGGTCGTGCCCACGTTGCACGAAGTCGTATAGGCAGTAAGGGCATTGGTGCCGTTCGGGAAGGTTCCTACCCGTCCGACATAGCTGATTCCGCCCATGTCCGACAGAGAAAGGTCGAGTCCGGTCGGAGGAGGCCCGGTTTGGCCCCCATCCTTGGGTGGCTCGACATCGCCCCCACCATCGATTGGATCCGAGTTTCCGAAGAGCTTCAGGAAGCCTATTGTAGTGCCCGCGAGGTCGGGTCTGCCGAGTTCCTGGGCTGATCGGAGAGATAGCACGACGTCGAGATTTCCGACGGTGAGCTGCTTGTTCTTGAAGTCATAGGTGCTACCGGCATGCTCGAGATTGAACGCGGTATAGGCTTCCTTCGGAGAATCGACGACGAGTTGCAGGCCATCGGCCAATGAGCCGCTCGGGGTGATGAGGAACTGGTCGGCGCTGATAGACTTGTTGCCGCAGATGAGCTTAAACCCACCTTTATGGGTGATCGACCCGCCATCAAAGCGGTCGATCCGGCCCTCTCGCAATGCATAGCGCAGATTCGAAAAGTCGATCTGAAATCCGTAAGTTGGCTCTACGCGCTGATTGTCCCCCTCTGCGCTAGGGTTCCAAACCACGCGAAGTCCGTCCGCCTGTAGAATGCCCGGATAGAATCCGAGAGTTGTGCGGCCACCCGTGATCTGCATCTTTCGGGTGGGATTCTGATGAGTGACGCCTAAATAGCCGAGCACGGCGACAACGGGCACGAGGGCCCAAAGAGCTTTGGTCAAATTTGCACCTGCCTATCCTTTCAGTGATGATTGGGTCCATACAATTTAGCAGAGAACGCCCGAATGTCCAACCTTTTGATGACACGCACCCGTGTGTCCTCGCATAACTACCTGCTCGGTCGACTTGTCTTCCGGCGAATATAATCTGGCCATGGCCGAGCGCCCGAGCTGGGACTCCTATTTCATGCAGATCGCGACGCTCGTCGCAACGCGCGCCACTTGTCCGCGACGGTCCGTCGGGGCCCTCATTGTTCGGGATAAGAGAATCGTTGCGACAGGCTATAACGGGGCGCCGATGGGTCTTCCCCATTGTCCTCCGGAAGGGCCGATCGCCGAGTGGCCCCTCGGATGCCTTCGAGCGGGCCACTGCATACGCTCACTTCACGCAGAACAGAACGCGCTGCTCCAGGCCGCGAAGATCGGCGTATCTTGCGATGGAGCCACGATGTACGTGACCTGCCAACCGTGCAACGGCTGCGCAAAAATGATCATCAACGCCGGCATCACACGCGTTATCTATGAAGGAGATTATCCGGACGAGTTCAGCAAAGAGCTGTTCAGGGATGCGAACATCGAAGTTCTTCGATATCGCGACGACCGTCTGGAAATGGTAGAGCTCGGCGCATAGATGGAATTCTGGAACTTGCTGGCGAAAGCTGACGAGGGGCCGTTGCTCGGCTTCCGCTATCCACTTGTCACCGGCATCTTCGCTCTCTTCATCACCTACTTCGTGACCCCCTGGATCCGCAAGCTTGCCTTTGCGAAAGGCGCGGTAGACGATCCCAAGCGTGATGATCGACGTATCCACAAAGAGCCGCTGCCCCGGTGGGGCGGTATCGCCATCTATGCCGGAATCGTTATCTCCCTCGCCCTCGTCCTGCCCCATGCTTACCCGTTCGGCAAGGCCTATCCGACGTACCTGATCGGCATCGCGCTAATCGGCGGCTTACTCGTGGTCGCCGGGGCCTTGGACGACCTTTATCAATATTCCGCGAAGATACAGCTTGTATTGCTTCTCGCCGCGGGCGTTGCGGTGCAGTTCTTCGCGGGATCGGCGGGCCAGGTGCAAATCAAGACCTTGGGCGTTCCCCTTTCGTACTCCCACTCTTACATCGCGCTCTCTGGGATCGCGGCAATCGCTTTAAGCGCCATCTATATCTTCATCGTGACGAAAACGATGGACACGATCGACGGCGTCGACGGCCTTGCGGCTGGGATCTCCACGATCGCCGCCACAACACTAGTGGTCATCGCCGTCTACACGGAAACTCGGGTCGCCGGAGCGGTTCGTGGCGAGCAGCCCCGCATCGCCGTCATTGCCGCGGCCGTCGCGGGCGCTTCGCTTGGATTCCTTCGCCACAATTACAATCCTGCGAAGATCATCATGGGCACGGGTGGCGCCTACATCCTGGGCTTTATGCTCGCCTGCCTCAGCATCGTGGGCGCGTTCAAAACGGCGGCAGCCATTGCACTCGTCATCCCCGTCTGCGTCTTTGGCGTTCCCCTCTTCGATGCATTCCAGGTCGTTATCCGGCGCAAGCTCAGCGGAGTTCCTATCACCCAGGCCGACAAGCGCCATGTTCACCACCAACTTCTCAGCAAGGGTTTGAGTCAGCGGCAGACCGTGCTCGTGCTGTATGCGGCGGCTCTGCTGCTTTGCGGGGTGCTGCTGATCGTCATCAAGCGCTATGGCTAAGATCCGGGTCGTCTGCGTCGTCGGGACTCGGCCGGAGGCGATCAAGGTCGCTCCCGTCGTGCTCGAACTCCGCAAGTTCGCGGGCGACTTCGAGACCATCTTGGTTTCCACGGGCCAGCACCGGGAAATGCTGGTACAAGCCCTCGCCGCCTTTGACCTCGAGCCAGATCGGGACCTGGCCATCATGCAGCACGGACAGAGCCTCGCTAAGGTCACGTCCCGCGCGATCGAAGGACTTGACGGGCTGGTCGAACAATTGGGCCCCGGGATGATGATCGCTCAGGGAGACACGACGACCACCCTAGCGGCTGCGCTGGCATCGTTCTACCGACGTGTCCCATTTGCTCATATTGAAGCCGGCTTGCGGACCGACACGATAGACAATCCCTTTCCGGAGGAATTTAATCGCCGAGCCGCGTCGCTTGTGACCCGCCTGCACTTCGCTCCCACTCGATGGGCAGCAGATAACCTGCGTGGAGAAGGCGTGAGCGATCATTCGATCTTCGTTACCGGGAACACGGGCGTCGACGCGGTACGGATTGCCTCCGGACCCGTCGGGGATCGTTGGTTCGCCGAACATCCGGGACGAGTCGTCCTGCTCACCACGCACCGACGTGAGAATTGGGGTGCTCGCCAAGGGCAAATTGCTCGGGCGGCTTTGCAATTGACTGAGGCGTTCGAGGACATCCTGCTCGTGGTGCCGATGCACAAGAATCCCGCTGTACGCGAGACGCTTGCCGGCGTTCTCGCCGGGAAGACGCGAGTGAATCTCATCGAGCCGCCGGACTATGCGCCCTTTGTCAAACTCATGCAGCGAAGTTGCCTGATCCTTTCGGATTCCGGTGGCGTACAGGAGGAGGCTCCCGCCTTCGGCATCCCGGTCCTGGTGCTTCGCGACACGACCGAACGTCCCGAAGGAATCGAGGCGGGAACCGCTAAACTGGTCGGGACCGATCCGAAGCGAATTCTCACCGAAGCAACGGAGCTGCTGGGGAATACGCAAGCCTACGAGCGGATGGCCAAGGCGGTCTCCCCTTACGGTGACGGCAGGGCCTCGCAGAGGATTCGTTATGTAATCGCCAAGGAGTTGGGCGTTTCCACGCCGCAGGAGCCTATGTGGACATAGTTAAGGCCATTCTTTACGGGATCGTACAGGGGCTAACCGAGTTTCTCCCCGTTAGCAGCAACGCCCACATCCGAATCGTCGGCGGACTCCTGCACGAAGATCCTGGCGCTGCGTTTACGGCGATAATTCAACTCGGCACAGTCGCAGCCGTTATCCTGTACTTCGCGAAGGATCTCGGAAAAGCATTCATGGCGTGGTGGTACAGCATCACCGGAAAGAAGGACGTGGATCAGACCGAGGCCCGAATTGGATGGGCGGTCTTTGTGGGCACCCTTCCGATTATCGCTCTTGGCTTTGCCTTCCACGAAAAGATCGAGACGACCCTCCGCTCCCTCAACATCGTCGCGACAGCATTGATTGGGTTCGGTCTCGTCATGCTTGTCGCTGACCGAATGAAACACACGCGGAAGATCAACGACGTAACCGTCAAGGACGGACTGGTCGTGGGTCTCTGGCAATGCTTGGCGCTCATACCGGGCGTAAGCCGCAGCGGCAGCACCATTTCTGGCGCCCTCTTCCAAGGCTTCGACCGCGTCGCCGCCGCCCGTTTTTCGTTTCTGCTCTCGATCCCAAGCGTCACCGCGGCAGGGCTGTACGAAGCGTACAAGGTGATCAAGCACGCGGACCCAGGCAGCGGCATCCAGTGGGGTCCGACGATCGTGGCGACAATCGTCTCATTCATCGTCGGGTACGTCGCGATCAAGTTCTTCATCAGCTACTTGCAGAAACACGGCATCGCGATCTTCGTGTGGTATCGCGTCGCACTCGGCATCGTGATTCTCTTGCTCGTCCAACAGGGCATCGTCGACAAAGACGCGGGTGCAGCCGTCCAGCAAGCCAAGCCTCCGGCAGTATCACAAAGTGGGCATCATGTTCTGGAAGCGCGCGAAGGTTGACGTCCAACCGGAATGGCTGATCGTCGGCCTTGGCAATCCGGGCAGCGAATATCGCGGGACTCGACACAACGTTGGCTTCGAAGTCCTGGATGAGCTGGCAATACGACATCGGATCAAGCTAGACAAGAGCAAGCATCGGGCGCGAATCGGCTTAGGCAAGGTCGGCGAGACTGCCGTTTGCCTCGTCAAACCCCTGACGTACATGAATCTCAGCGGCCAAGCTGTCGCGCCGGTCGCCCGCGACTATTCGGTACCGCCCGAACGCGTGCTCGTGATCGCCGACGAAATGGACTTGCCTGCAGGGAAGCTCCGCCTTCGGGAAAGCGGCTCCGCAGGTGGCCATAACGGACACAAGTCACTCATTCAATACCTCAAGTCTCAGGACTATCCACGTATCCGGATCGGCATCGGCCGCAGTGCCGGCGCGATCGACCACGTCTTGGGCGGCTTCACTCCTGAGGAGCGCGAGGGAATCGATCCCGCGATCGAAGCATCGGTTAAGGCGGCGGCGGCCTTGATCGAGGACGGTCCCCAGGCCGCTCAAAAGGTCATCGAGGCTTACAATAAGGAGTCCTAAATCGGCGTCATGTTCAAAGGTTCAGGTACATGGTGTTCGTAGTGCGCCCGGATCTCCTTGATCGGTTCTCCCGGACCAAGTCGCCTCAGAACCATCCCTTCCGGAAGCCAGCGCAGCAGTCGGCGTCGTTTCACTTGCGAGTTCGTGGGGACATAAGAACCAGCTCTTTGCAGAGCCCACTTCGCCGTCTTCTTGTCTCCAACCAGGGTAGCAATCGTGTGGAGACGGATGGCCGTGTACATAAGCTGGCTCCGAATCAGGGCAGGATCTCGGTCGAACCCAAACCAGGTCGCGTCGGCTTCCAGGACGGCCCGATGGACCCGGATATCTTCCATTGCACAGCCTGGGCGATAAAGATAGGTGTTGGCGCCGTGCTCCCGGTAATGGACGAGGAACTCGCGGATGCCCGCCGCTAGGCCCTTGCGAGACAGCTCGAGTAAAGCGAACCAATCTCCATAGTATCGGAGGCTGGGCTCGAACCGCACCGCGCCGCGACGAAAGACGAGCGTCGACGCGAATATGGCATTCTCGGTTAGCAGAAAGGGCGCCACATCGTGCACCACTTCCGTTGGAAGGATCTCCTGCCGATCCCGAACCTCGCCAATACCCGGGCCAAATCGTTTGGCGAAGGTATACGAGAACAACGCGTCAGGATGAGCACCCAAGACCTCGACTTGCTGACGCAGCTTGTCAGGTTCCCAGTAGTCATCGCTGTTCAGAATTGCGATGTAGTCGCCCGTTGCCAGGTCCAGCCCCACGTTCTCTGTGGGATAGGTTCCCATGTTGCGCTCGTTGACGTACACCCGGATCCGCGGATCATCGTAGCTGCGGAGGATCGCCACGCTATCGTCGGAGCTGCAATCGTCCACCGCGACGATTTCCCAGTCCGCATGCGTTTGTGCCAGCACCGAGTCGATGCACTGGCGCAGATAGGCGGAATGGTTGTAGCTTGGAATGACGACGGAGACCCTTGGCATCCTAGGTTTCATTCTGCACAAAAAGGCCCCGCGGAATGGAGGGTCCGCGAGGCTAGTGAGGAGAGGTTTGCGATGGATTGAGCGACCGCTAGCTGACCAGCATGGCCTGGCGCCGCTCCGTGTATGAATGCACCCTGTTGAGGACGTGGAGCGGACCTTCGCTCCGGTTCCAGACGGGGGCGTCCTTGCCCATGTAGCTGTAGTACACCTCGGTTCCGTCCTTGGTGCGGGCCCAGCGGGCAGCGCCGGATCCACTGAAGAGAATGACGTAATGTCCTGGAGGGATTTGAACCGCGTCCTTGAACGCATGGGCGGTTAAGCCCAAATCTCCGGAATCGACCGCGCACTCGCTAAGAACGACATGCCCACGCAAGGCGATCCGCATGGATCCCTGGTTCTGTAGAAGAACGAACTCTTGCTCCGCGAAAGCGTTTCTTTGGACTCCGACGATGCGTAACACTCAGTCTTCCCCCTTTTCGACAGGATCATCATGACGACCACAAAACAGGATTGGAATGCCCCGGGAGCCTTTTATTAAATGTGTCGCAATAATCTGAGCGCGTCCATTTTTGTGCACGGCTTATCCACATTGGGCTTCCACATGGGGGGAATACCCTGACTGCAGTTAGCAACCATCACTCATGACCTGTCACGCCTGAACGTTATGCATCACTCGCCGATGAGCGCAATCTCAGGCACCTCGTCGAGGTCGGCCTGGCGACGCTCGAAGAAGTTAATGGCGAATTCCTGCGTCTCACTCAGGGTCTCGATGAACAATCGCATGGCGGTGCGACGCCTGAACCACGACCACCCCTCGAAGATCATGGCGCGGTTCTCGGCGACCACCGCATCGCCCACGATCTCTAAGGCGCGCGAGAGCGGACACAACCTCTTATATAGAGGAGCATAAGCCAGGATCGGCAGCGAAGAAACCCGTCCGATAACGTGAGGCATGTTGCCATTGATTGGAAAGGGCACCCGGTGCGCAATTTCCCATCGAACGTGGTCTTCCACAAAGCTCGACCACGTCTCCATCATCGCGAACACGCGCTGTTCTTCGTCCTCGTCGGCTGAGAGCAGGAGGTGGTGCCCGGCGGCCATCCCAATCATTCCGTAGCGGATGCCGAGAGCCAACACATATCCCGGCGCGCGATAACCATCGGAGCGCGGCAATCGGAACTGAGCGCATCGCAATGCCTGGGAAAAGGTGGTTTCAGTTCGTACGTCGATGGGGTCCATGGGCGGCCGCTCATTTCATACGACCCTCGATGCGCCACGAGGGTTCGCCGGTCCGTCTGTTAACATAGTTTTCCACACTTATCGAGAATGTTGCGTGCTCCAAAGCAACAATCGACACATCGCAAAAAGCCCTCGAAAAAAAGTTGTGGATAGTTTCTGTAGAGACTCGTCCACTTGTTGTCGATCTCGGCTTGATTGAACCTGGCTACGGGGTGTCTATCCACTTAGGTTGGACAAGTAGAGTGGCCCCACCTTATCCACAAGCCACTGTGGAAAAGAAAACAAAAAAGTGCTTGGCATTATGAAAAGGGCCTGGTAATGTATTCATGCAACTGCGGTGATCGGATCGAGATCACCGACCGGGAAACCGGGAGATCGGAATCGCATCCTTTCGAGAACAGAAGCACCGCATCGCTCTCGACGACTTCGAGGGGGCCCTCCGGGGCCGTGGCCGACAGGATCAAGTTGGTCGCCACTGGATGCAATGCAAACGATACGCGACACTTGTTGGGTCCTTGGACCAGTTGCCTAGCAAGCGTAGCGCCGGAGAAGCAAGGCTAGTTTCCGGATTGCATCGTAAAGTTTGTTGGCTCGGCCTTGGCTGCGTGGGTTCGTCCCTACAGCCGGGGTCTGAGAGCCAGGGAGCTTGCTCCTGGGCTTTCTTGAGCCACTGAGCGGAGGCTTAGGAAAGTCGAGGCCCGCAAGGGCGGAGACGATCCAAAGCCGAAGTTCGGCGCTCCGAGCGAGGGCGCCTGTCGCAAGATAGGATTGCTCGTTCAGAGTTTGAACGCGCCGTGAAGGTGAGCTTGCTCATCCTCCGGCGCGTTTCGCTGTTGCTCGAAGCTTCTCAGCTCTCCCATCGCAACATCCACTCGCCGCGATGCCTATCGTTCCAATTGCGCACGTCGCCGACGTCCCGAGCTGCCTCCAAAGCATCGAGGTCGAGGTCCGCGACGGCCACTCCTTCCTCCCCCAACTTGGTCTCTCCTAAGCAAGCACTTACCGGGAAGGGCTCGATGCAGGGGGTTAACACCGCCGAAGAGCCGTAGGTCGAGGGCACCGGCTCCCTGCCAAGCGACCCGAGAAGCGAAGCGTGGACCACAAAGTTCTGATTCTCGATTGCCCGAGCCCGGCACGACCACCGCACACGCTGAAATCCCCGTCGCGTCTCAGTGAATGCAGGGACGCATTGCACCAATACGCCCTCTTCCGCGAGGGCGCGTCCCGATTCCGGAAACTCGCTGTCGTAGCATATCGTCACCCCGAGTCGCGGATCATGCGGGCGAGCGAGCCCATGCCCGGGCTGCAGGTCCCACATCTCCTTTTCGTATGAGGTGAGGTTGTTTTTCGTTCCCAATGCCAGCCCTCTCGTTGGGTCTGCGACCGCGCAGGCGTTGACGATCCCTTGTTCTGTTTCCTTGAAGTAAGATCCACCGACTAGAGTCATCCCACTCGAGCCGCTGATCCGTTTCAGCCAATCCTCGAGCGCATCCGCATATTGGGCTAGGTAACGAGCCGCAAGGTGCGGGGCGAGGTCGGGCTCCAGATGAAGAAGTTCGAGAACCTGCAATTCCGGCAGCACCACAACTTCGGCATCCTGCCCATGCGCTTCGTTGACCAAGTCGTAGAAGTGACCGAAGAACTCGCTGTCGCCTCTTATCGGCCGAAGCTTCCAGGCTACGGCTGCAACGCGAATCACGGACGCCATTCTGCCTCCGTCGCCGCGCTATGCGACTTTCGATCTTCCATGTAGTTTCTTATGACGGTTCCGGGCTTTGAGCCGACTCGCGGCATAGGCGGAAGGGCTGGTAGACGGCTACACAGAGCGCCGCCCGAACCCATTTTCGGAAGGGCATTAAACCCTCCTCGCTGGTAAGAATCGGAGTGCAGGTCGAGCAACACCCTGTTCTGTTCCAACCTGCAAACAGCCAGTTTGAACAAAAGACCTTATAAACTGTCCGTCAGAAGCCTCACAACTTCCATCGATCTAAGCAAGAATGGACGTTCTCGATACGCCTCGAAAAACATGGCTCCGGCCCCTCTTCGGCGGAATCGCCGCGATCGCCGTAGTTCTGGCGTGCTGCTATATGGCGCAGATCAAGGCGTCCCGGGACCATTTCGAGCCGAAGCCCCCCTCCATGGAAATATCGCGCGTCGCCGTCGAGACAGCGACAGATTCCGATATCTCAAAGGTCGCGGATAGGCCCATCGCGACCACCCTTACGGCCGTGAAGACGATGCCCCGCGACGTTCGGACAATGGTCTACCTGGCCGATTACGCCGACCGTCGCAGCCCTCCCTTCGAAACGCATGTTTGGAAGCTACGTGCGATGGTCGTCAAGGCTTCGCTTCGGGCGGACCACGATCTCTACCTCGTCATCGAAGATCAAGGCTATCGTACAAGCGCCGAGCTGCCCGATCCGCAGCGATGCGTGGGTTCCCCGTTCGAGGAAAGGATCAAGAAGCTTCGCGCGCGCTTGGACCTCGAGATCAAGCCCTCGCAGGCGGGTGTGAAGGTCGGTCGAATGGCCGAGCTGACGGGAATCGGATTTTTCGGAACAAGCGGCGGCGGAAATGGCGCACGTCTGATGCCGCTCCTCGATCTCAAATGGGTAGACGAGGAATCAGGACTTCCCTTGCGTAAACCCAGTGCCGGGCATTAGCCGCGGACTGCTTCCGTGACCTCCCGCGCCCTGCTTGCTCTTCCATCCATAGAAGCCGACGCCCTCGATCGTGGCAGGCTCGTTGATGTCCTTTGGCTTGTCCGTCGGGTGGTATTTGCTTTCGATCGCATTGCGGGCAGCTAGGATCTTGTTGTAAATGGGGCTTCCCTTGGCCAGCTTCGGATCTGGGACCTCGATAACGGCCGTGGCCCCGCTCTTACCCTGCATCACCATGTAATAGTCGCCATCCTTGCGGAGGACGACGCTCTTAAGGGTGCCGTTCACCCTGAAGGTCGACTTCTCGAAATCGCCGATGCGGCGGTCGTTTGCCTTCCCGAGATCCGCGCCATCGGGAAGCTTCGTCGCAAGAAGCTCTTCGACGCTTATGTCCTTCGGTGTCTGGTCGATATCCTTCGCATCCGGGTCGATGGCGTGCTTGACATCCACTCGGCTCGCCGCTCCGTCAGCTTGTCCAGCCACCTTACCGGCCGTCGTATCTGACGAAGAACCGCAACCGGCCAAGAGCACAGCCGCCACGACGATAGCACCATTGCGCCGATTCATGATTCCATTATCCAGCATCCGCAATCCGGCGAAGCAAGGAGTCGCCTGTTTGCCTTCATCGGTCATCGATGCATCTGCAGGCGTAGCGATATAGTAGAGAGATGCGGAGAGGGTTTACGCTAATCGAGCTCCTGGTGGTCATCGCGATCATCTCGATCCTTGCTGCGCTGATCTTCCCCGTCTTCAGCAGAGCCAAAGAAGCGGCCAAGAAAACGACGTGCCTCTCCAATTGTCGCGAGATCGGGTTGGCGACCTCCCTGTACCTCTCCGACTTCGAAGACGTGTATCCCCAAACGAAGACCGCCAGTTCCCAGCCCGAAATCGACGATGCCAACGGCGCACTCGAAGAGCCGGACGAGGGATCGTCCTTCGACCGCATCTACTCGTACCTGGGGTCCGGACGTCTGCAGGTAAATGGCAATCTAAGCGGAGCGAAACTGCTGTCCTGCCCCTCGGATGCAGATCCGTTCGGGGAGTCGTGCGCTCAGTCGAATCCGGACGCCCCGAACGTCGCATCCTACCTGATCAACGGATACTTCGTCTTCGGCCTCGCGGAGGCCACCATCGATCATCCGGCGATGACAATCGTGTACTCCGAACGACGCAGCCGGCCCGACGGGCAGGTCCCCGCCTATTGCGACTACCTCTATCGGCCATGGTGGAACGCCACCAACCAGCAGGCGCCGGAAAACGATATGGATGCCACGATCGGCGCGATCGCGACCAAGCGGCACAACGATGTTGCCAACTACGTGTTCGGCGACAATCATGCGAAGGCGATGCCGTTCGGCCAGACCTACTCTCCGCCCAGCATCGACCTACACTCGGTCCGCTAAAGAGCCGGCCTTACCACTTCTCGGAGTCGTCCACCCAGGGGAACCACTGGGGGCAGGGCTGAAGCTGCGCGAGGTCCGGGTTGCCCCAGGTCGCGGAAGGCACCGTCTTCCACCATTGCGGCATCGCGTGGTACTTCGCATGGGTGTCCGCCATGACATAGTTGGAGCCCGCGAGGTGTCGCTCAAAACCCCAATAGCGGTCGGGCCGGACGATCTCGGGGATCTGACCAAAGCTCGCGCCCGTGTTCGGATTCGGCCCTGTCTCCGCGATGAAGATCTTGGATGCTACTTGGGGGATGCTGGTGATGCTGCCGCCGCCGATGTTGAACAGCGAGGCCTGCCCACCGGGAGGACGGAAGAAGTAGTAATTCAGGGCATACGACAGCCTGGGAACGCTGGACGGGAACGGCTGCTGGCCGGTCTTGGTGAGCGGGATCGCCGAATCGACCGGGCAGGCATAGACCGGATAGCTCTTCACGTAGGGGTACATCAGATCGGCCCACAGCGGTTGGGAGATGCCCGGCCCGTCGGTCCAGGCGAACGCGGTATACGGTCCGGTGTAGCCAGCCGGCGGGTTTGGATAGTTCGCCATCGGCAGCGCGTCGTCGAAGTCGGTCAGATACATGTAAAGGCCCATGCCGATCTGCTTCGTGTTCGAGAGGCAGGCCGCTTTCTTCGCCGCTGCCTTCGCCTGAGCGAAGACCGGGAAGAGGATCGCCGCCAGGATGGCGATGATCGCGATCACGACGAGGAGTTCGATGAGCGTAAAAGCGCGCTTCATGAATGAGACCTTCAAGCTATTGTGACGCAAACCAGTTGCGCTGACGTTCGACTTCCATTGAATACGTCAAAAAGACCAGATGCGCGGCACCTTGAAACTTGCTGGAACAAACTCCTTGCGCCAACTCGTCTGCGAGACGGCCGGCCGCTCGTTATAGCGGCCGTGCCTGGCGGCAATTATGAAACTCTTCTGGATCCTTGTCCCCTTCCTCGGCCTCCAATCTCTGGGAGCGGGCTCCACCTACCAAATTAATGATGGGCACCCTGAAACCGTCACCGGAGCCGGGGGCGGAGTAGGAGATAATATTTATTGGTCGACCTCGTTCACCGTCGTCGGTGGCGCCGAGTCGATCGATTCCATCGACATAATGTTCGGCGCAGACGATCACTATGGAGGAACTGCGCTGGACGGCACGCTGGTCACCCTCGTAGTATCGCGCGATTCCAACCACGATGGCATCGCGGACGATGGCGGAATGGTGTCGTCGCTGAACACGGTCGTTACGGGCGCAAACACGCTCGCCTTTCAGAATTACACGATTCCCACATGTACCCTCGCCGCCGGAGATGGATTTGTTGTCGCCGCGACCATACTAAGTAACCGAGCTAATCCATGTCCGGCAGATTTAGACGAGACCGTTCCTATTGCCCGCCGCAACTACTTCGCCTGGTCGCATTCGCCCCTCGACCCGGACCATTTGTCCTTGGTCGGTCATCAGGGATTCATGGAGGGATTCAACGTTCCTGGCAACTGGATGATCAACGCGCACGGCTCCCCGGTGCCAGAGCCGGCGAGCGCGGTCGTCTTCTTGGCTGGGCTCGCTCTTCTGCGAAAGCGGCGCGCCTCGGAGCCTGGCTAGCCATTGTCGCGGCCGGCAAGGGTCTTCCGGGCCCATTTTTCTCTTTCGTGGGCCCGGATTTTCGCCCCCCGGGCCAGGAATTTCTTCGAGCTGGCCAGAAATTTCTTATAGCGGGCCCCCTTGTTTCTCCAGTTGGCCCACTTTTCCTCAAAATCGGCTCGCCCAGGTCCGTGCGGTCACATCCTCCGTCGATCCATTTCGCGTCGGCGCCAAGGCATTGATGGCTCGCCGACACTTGAATTGCACCTCCTAAAGCGACCGGCTGGCGCGTGTCGAGGGGAAACTGACACCGTGAAGTGCCTGTAGTGGTTTTCCCGGACGTGAATTATCACCACAACGCTCGAGCTTCCAAGATGGAAAAACTACAGTACTCACCCGCGATCTGACACTCCTTAACAGTGAATAATCTTGGTCAATATTCTGTCCGCTGACGTATTATCTCGGGCCATCACCGAGTCCGGATTGGGCATCATCGTGACGGATCCCGAAGCAAATATCATCGAGGCCTCCTCCAAGGCGTGCGAGATCACCGGCTATCCGCGCCGCGAGTTGATCGGTCGGACGCCCCGAATGTTTCAGAGCAGGCAAACGCCTGCCTCCGTGTACGAGCGGCTATGGTCGCACCTCAAGTGCGACGAGCCCTGGCGCGGCCGCCTCCTGAACCGACGAAGCGACGGAACGCTGTTTCTCGACAAGGAGTCGATCGTGCCCTGCCGGCTCGATAATGGGAAGCGAGTGTTCGTTGCGACTCACGTTGACGCGGACGTCGAGCTGCAGCTGCGGCTCCAGATCGAGCGCGCCGGCCACAACCCGGCGGGTGCCTGCGATGAGATCGAGAGGACGCGCGCGACGATCTCAGGGCTCGGGCCGCAGCATCTTGAGCAAGTGGTCCAATCCTTGACCGCGACCCTGGATGCGCGCGATCACACCACCGCCAACCATGGCCGCCGCACAGGAACGCTGATGGAGCTGATCGGCGGGCCGCTTGGCATCTTCGAGCATTGCTCCCGCGAGGCGATCCGGCTCGGCGCCATCCTACACGACTTTGGGAAGATCGCTATGCCGGATTCGATTCTCCTGAAACAGGGAAGGCTGACCCAGGCCGAACTCGCGGTCATGAAAACGCATCCTGCCATAGGGTTCGATATCCTGCGGCTCTCGATCAAGCACGACGAGAGCCTCCGAATCGTGCGTCATCACCATGAACGACTGGACGGCTCCGGCTACCCCGACGGGCTTCGCGGCGCAGAGATCCCAGACTACGTGAAGGTCTTTTCCGTATGTGACGCTTTCGATGCAATGACCTCGGTGCGACCCTATCGGCCGGCAATGACCGTTGCGGATGCGCTGTCGGTCTTGACGGACGAGGCTTTGAGCGGCCTACTGGATATGTCGGCGGTGCGGGAGCTGAAAGGCTTGTTCCAGGCAGGGACACTCGAAGACCTTATTTCCAGCGCGGCCCTGGTTTAGAAGACAAGAAGTCGACCATCAATTTGCGATCCCTCTCAGGGGCGGCTTCGTTACGTTGCGCCACGATAGCAGCTTGAAGTCTGGCATTCCGGATTCGATGAAGAACGGCGACTTCCTGTCCGCGCTCCTCAGCGTCTAATAGGAGTGAGACACGTTTCCATTTCTCTTCCCGAAATCGGGCTGATCGCCGCAACCCGCGGACTTGGCGGAGCCGGCGTCGGCCTCCTCCTCGCTGACCGCATCCCCAAGCAGCGCCGCCTGAAGATCGCGCTCCCGCTCCTGGCGGTGGGCGTGCTGAGCACCATCCCGCTAATCATGGATGTCGTCCGCAAGTCGCGTGCGGCATCGACGCCCGATCAATAGAAGCAATGCGCTCATGATGGCGCTTTGCCTCGCTGTCACACTTCGGGCGAAATCCAACTGGAATCAGCTCGCCAAAATGCTGGAGGGAAAGCAGATTCTTTCAGTTTGCTTCGCCGTACTTCCAGGATGACAATTCGCCATCCTGGAACCGAGCCTGTGAGGTGCAAGGATATAAGCGGAATTTGCTGCAGTCTCACACCGTGCGAGCGACACTTCGGGCGCTTACTTGACCTTCGCCATCAGCACGTCGATCGCCTTGTCAAGCTGAGGGTCGACGCCGGCGAAATACTGCTCGGGGGTGATGTCGACCTTGTAGTCGGGCTGGGTGCCCATGTCCTCCAGCGGCGTGCCGTCCAACCGATACACGCCGGTGCCGGGCATGCGGGCGTTCGTGCCGTCGACGAGCTGGAAGCCGCCGGTGTAGATGACGTAACCCGGCGTGGGCATCCCCACCAGGGTCGCCAGCTTGCGCGCGCGCATCGAGGTCGGGAACATCTCGGCGTTGGAGAAGCTGGACTCGGCCATCATCACCACCATCGGCACGTTCAGCGCCTGGCCCGGGCCGAGCTGGGGATCGCCGTCCCGGGGGACGTAGATGGCGTTCGGCGCGCGCTCGAGGATATCGATGATGCGGTCGGAGGTATTGCCGCCGCCGTTGTTGCGAACGTCGATAATCACGCCCTTCTTACCTTGGCCGTATTGGAAGACCTGCTGATTGAAGCGCTGCAGCTCGCCCTCTCCCATGCCGGCGATGTGGACGTAGGTCAGCTTGCCGCCGGACTTCTGCTCGACGTATTTGCGCCGCGCCTCCAGCCGGTTCTCGGTCATGATTCCGCCGAACTCGCCCGCGCTCATCGCGCGATACTTGACGGTTCGCGTCTTGTCGTCGGTACCCCTGACCGTCAGAGTGAGATCGCGTCCGGTTTGATCGTTTAGAACCTCCCGGTACAAGCTCTCGTCGGCCTTCACATCTTTGCCGTTGATCTGGGTGACAATGTCGCCGACGTTCAGCTTGGTCTTCGCATAGCTTCCGGGAGTGCGGGCCGGAACTTCCTTCACGCGCAAGCCGGGACCCTCGTAGCTGTAATCGATGAGAAAGCCGGGATGCGCGCTGGTCTGCCCGCCCGGATTGCCGGCTGCGGGACTGACTTCCGAGTGGCTCGACTCCAGCTCGCCGACCAACTCGTTCAGGATCGTCGCCATCTCGTTCCGATGGCCGACGCTGGGGAGATACTTCTGGTATCTGAGCCGGAGCGCTTCCCAATTGCGGCCATGCATGTTCGGATCGTAGAAGCTGCGATTGTACTCGCGCCAAAACTGGTTGTAGGCGGCGGCGTGCTCCTTGCGCAGATCGTGCAGCCAGTCCGCCCGGAAGCTCGTCGTCGCGATCGGAGTCTGCGGGTTGCGCAGATCGAGCGTTGTGGGAAGGCCACTCTTGATAAAGTAGAGGCCCTTGCCGTCACCCTTGAATTGGAATCCGGAAATGCCTCCGCCCTGGGTGAGCGCGCGCGCGCCCTCCCCGTCGTATCCGGCCTTCCAAATATCGCCTCCGCTCAGAAATAGGATGTCGCCGGTTTCCGGATCCATCCGGTAATCGCCGTCTGGTGAGTTGCGGATGAAGGGCCGGGCGCGGTTCTCGATGTCGGTGTAGTCGATCGTGACCGTCACCGGCGCTGTCGGCTTCGTGTACTTCAATTCCAGCTCGGCGGTGGGGGCATCTTCGGGTTGAAGCGGAAGGATATAAATCGCTGCGCCCGTCGTCGCAGGCGCTCCTCGACGGCCGCCTCCACCGCCGGCATCCCGGTTGCTAATGAAATAGAGATACTTGCCGTCGCTCGACCAGCGGGGCACTCGATTCGTCGCGTTGATGACGGTGACGTTGTGCTTCTCGCCGTTCGTCGTGTCCAGAATCCACACGTTCGTGCCCTGGTCCCAGTAATAGTAGCCACTGCCCACGAGGGTGTCAGAGTAGGCAACGTATCGCATGTCGGGCGACCAGTCATAGTCGGCGTCGTAGTTGCCCTTCACCTGCATGACCAGAGTTGGGTTGCCGCCCACGACAGGAACCGTATAGAGCCCGCCCTGCTTGCCGGTTTGCCAAAAGCTGATCTTCTTCTTGTCCGGCGTGAGGCGAGTCTCCAATACGTCGTTGTCGCCCTTGGTGATCGGTGTGACCGCCTTGCTCGCGAGGTCCATCCGGTACAGGCGCTCGCCGCCGTCGCGATCGCTGACGTAGAAGATCGCCTTGCCGTCGGGAGTGTAGATCGGGTTGTCGTCGACGCCTTCCCAGGTCGTGAGCTGAGTCGCATCGTCCGCATTGGGACCCTTCCCCTTCTTGATCGGCACGCTCCACAAGTCGTTGCGGGCGACGAAGACGAAGGTCGAGCCATCAGGGCTGAGCGTTGCATCCGTCGCTCCGTTGGTGAGGACAAGATGCTCTTCTTGCGACGTTTTGTCGTCGACCGTGGCATGCACCTCGATCTTCTGCGGCTCCTGACCAAGGGCCATGACATAGATGTCGCCGTCGCGCTCGAAGGCGGCGACGTCCGCTTTGGAAGCGACGCTGAGGAAGCGCGGACCCTCTTCGGTAAAGCCGGTAAGCCGACGCTGCTTGCCCGGCCCATCCACGGCATAGATGTTCGGACAGCGGTTCACGTTGTCGACGTTCTTTGGGATCGTATGGCCGATGACGCTGCTGCTCGGAGTGACCTCGGTGGCGGTGACGGTTAGAACCGGAAAGCCCTTGGCCGTCGGGTTGGGCCAGAGGTGCTGAAACCCATTATCAACGAGCTCCTCGCGCTTGCCGCTCGCCAGGTCGTATCGCCAGAGTTGCGCTGCGCCGGAACCGTTGTAGCGGGCGCGGAACCAAGGGAACTCGTACATGCGATCGTAGATGATCGCCTTGCCATCCGGCGAGTACTTGGGGAAGCCGAGCGGCATCATGTCGAGAAACAGCTGCCTGGTTTGGCCGGTCGCGACATCGATCTCATAAACGCCGTTCGACGGATTGTCGCGAGTGGTCCGCTCAAGAATGTATTTGCCGTCCGGCGACCAGTCGCTCGGTACGTCGCTACCGCTGTGATAGGTCAGGCGCCGGGAAGTTCCTCCATCGGCGGGAACGATAAAGATATCGTTGTTGCCAGTTCGATTGCTGGAAAACGCGATCCACTCGCCATCCGGCGACCACACCGGGTTATCGTCCATCTCGACGTGGTTCGTCACCGGAATAGCCCTTCCCCCCTTGCTGGAGCAAATCCACACGTCGCCCTGATAGCTGAACGCGAGACGGCTGCCGTCGGGGCTGATCGCCAGATTGCGGGCGCCGATAAGAGGGTTTCGTTGAGGCGTGCCAAGCTGAGCGTGGGCGGTCGGGATTAGAGCGAGGGCGAGAAATGCGGCCTGTTTCATAGTTGCCTGGAGTGAAATCCAAGCTTACTTTACGGCTTTGAACCTACCCGGCGTTTCCCCGCATCTTTACCTGTTTCTGAACAAGCGTCTTGCAAGACTGTGGAGGGGGTGATATACAGGCGCCGAGCTTTGCTCGCTTTGATTGTTTTTGGGGGGTTGAGATGCGTTGTGGTTCTCGTGCTTTCGTAGTCGTGGCGCTGGCAGCAGTTTCGACGGGATCTTTCGCCGTCATGGGCAATTTGCTCGACTCTTCGGCCTACGCGAACGGAGTCGGCATGGTGCTGGCCGATATCGGATCGGGCTCAGGAGTCTCCATCGGAGGCAACTGGATATTGACGGCGGCTCACGTCATCCGAACGAGCGGTGGCACCGTATCTTCGCCCGCGAACGTCACCTTCCGTCTCGGCTCGATCGGAACCGGGACGAACTACACGGTGGATCAGATCGTTCCCCATGCGACCGACGACATCGCCCTGATTCACGTGACGACCGCCTTGCCCGGATTCTTCAATATGAATTTTAACGTCGTCGCCGACCAGACCCAATTCGACATCGTCGGCTATGGGCTAACGGGAAGCCTCTCCGGGCAGACGTGGACCGTCGATCAGAACTCGTATGGGACCAGGCGGCGGGGCCAAAACGTGGTCAGCAACTCGAACTTCGATTTCGGTCAGACCACCGGGTTCAACCGCTGGCACGTCATGTACCGCTACGACTTCGACGGCAACAATGTCGACAGTTTCGGCGACGCCGGACCGGTTACAGGGGGAGACGCGGTCGGGTTGAGCGGCGATTCTGGCGGTGGCTTGTTCGCGAACGGTTCTCTTTTTGCCCTTCACAATGGGCGGCAGGGCGGATTTGGCGGCGCGAACCTGGATCAGTGGGGCACGGTCGGAGTCGGCATCCGCTTGTCGGACTATCGGGGCTTCATCAACGGAACCGTCCCCGAGCCGATGACGATCGCCGCGCTCGGACTTGGCACGCTAGCACTGCTACGACGCAAGCGAAGATAGAAACTCGCGAACCAAGCCTCCTTGGTGGTCTCCATCGAGGAGGAAGGCATCGTGCCCCATGGGAAGGTCGATGTCCACATGCCTCGACGGACGGCCAGCGGCCAGCGCCATCCGATGCAGTTCCGCGCTCTGGTGAGATGGGTATAGCCAATCAGTCGTGAAGCTGGTGAACAGATAAGAGCTTTGCGAACCCTCAAACGACTTCAGCTCATATCGATCGATCGCGTTGGTGAGAACCACGAGACTGTTGGCATCGAACCGCTTCGTGAACTTGTCGCCCTGATGGTTCAGGTAGCTCTCCACCTGGAACTGGCCACCTTCGCCTTTAGACTTTGGACTTTGGAATTCCTCCTGTAGCCGCCTTCCGAACTTCGAGGCGAACGCCTCCTCGCTTAGAAAGCTCAGGTGCCCGATCATGCGGGCGACGGCGAGTCCATCGAGGGGCGGGGCGCCCGGATCGTACATGCCTCCCTTCCACCGCAGATCCCGCATCACCGCTTGGCGGGCTGCTTCGTTGAAACCGATCTGCATCGCACTGTGCGCCGCGCAGCTCGCCGTCACCCATGCCGAACGCACCCGGTTCGGCTTTCGCACAGTCCATTCCAGGGCCTGCATACCGCCCATGCTGCCGCCGCACACGCACCGCAACTTCTCGATCTCTAGATGGTCTATCAGCCGGCACTGCGCCTCGACCATATCTCCGATCGTGATGTTTGGAAAACGAGATCGATACGGATTTCCATCGGGTGACGTCGAGGTAGGTCCAGTTGTGCCTTGACAGCCGCCCAGCGCGTTGGTTCCAATGACGAAATAGCGGTCCGTATCGATTGCCTTGCCTGGTCCGATCAAGCGCTCCCACCAGCCAACACAGTGGGCGTCGCCGCTCAAGGCATGGCATGCCAATACTTTCCAGCACAGTGGGATCCGAAGCTTGGAATTCACGTGACTTGAAGTCGCGG
>JADMIO011054716.1_pt1 | contig 86908 bp, 72 predicted proteins | sample 8958161 | NCBI WGS metagenome assembly JADMIO01 (sample SAMN16585339, study PRJNA669376) | soil metagenome | isolation source: Crop rotation soil | place: USA: Cullars Rotation, Alabama | collected 2011 | reverse complement strand
CCGGCGGCTTTTGCGGCGGAAGCCGCGCGCCAGCGCGCGCTCGCCGATCTCGGCCGGCGCGCTCTCGAGGGCACCGAAAGCGAGAAGCTCGTCGCGGAGGCCGCGAGGCTCGTCGCGGAGACGCTCGGGGTGGCGTACGGCGCGGTGCTGGCGTGGGAGGGCGACACGCAGCGGCTGCGGCTCGCCGCCGGCACGGGGTGGAAAGCCGCGCGCGTCGGCCGGGTGGTGATCGAAGGCGCGGACGCTGCGGCGGCGCTTGCTGCGTGGCGAGAAGCCACGCCGATCGTCTTCGCGGCGCGCGCGGACGAGCCGCGCATGGCGGGCGTGGCGCTCCTCGACGAGCACGGCGTCGTGAGCGGGGTCTGCGCGCCGATCGTGCCCCGCGATCGTGCGTTCGGCGTCCTCGCCGCCTACGCCGACGCGCCGCGGAAGTTCACGGCGGAAGAGATCGCGTTCGTGGAGGCCGTCGCTCGGATCCTCGCGATCTCGATCGGCCGCGAGTACGGCGAGCGTGCGCTCTTCGAGGAAATGCAGCTGTCGACGGTGCTCGCCCACGTCGGGCGAGAGCTCATGTCGTGCGTGGACGTCGAAGTGTTGCTCGAGCGAACCTGCCAGCTCACCGCGCAGGCGCTGCGTTGCGATCACAGCGTCGCGTGGCTCCGGACGCACGGCGAAGCGGGCCTCCGAGCGCTGGCCGCGGCGGGCTTGTCGCGCGCGCAATGGGAGGCGCTCGACGGCGTCGTCATCCCGGCCGATGCCTTCTCGGGCCTGGTCGCCGATCTCGCGCAACGCGAAGGTTTGCGCTTGACCATTCCAGCCGAGCGCCATCCCCTCGTGAGCGCGGTCCTCGCGCGGAGCGGTATCGTCAATGCGGTGATCGCCGCCCTGCACGAAGGCGACAACGTCCTCGGCCTCCTGATCAGCGGCCATCGCGCACGCGGGGCGGAAGCCGGGCCGCACGACGAGCGTCTCGCGCACGGCGTCGCGCAACTCGCGTCGATGGCGCTCATGAACGCGCGCGTGGTCGAGGAGCTCGAGCGCGCCAGCGCCCTCAAATCCGAGTTCGTTTCCACGATGTCGCACGAGCTGCGGACGCCGCTCAACATCATCATCGGCTACACGGACATGCTGCGCGACGTCGAGTCGACGGACGAGCAGGGCCCGCTCCTGACCCAGATCCGGAAGGCCAGCCACGAGCTGCTGGAGCTGATCGACGGCACGCTGAATCTGAATCGCCTCGCTGCCGGTGGCGACGTCGCGCGCTTCGCGCCCGTGGCGCTCGCGGACCTTTGGCGGGAGCTCGCCGACGACTTCGGCGCGCTCACGCCGCGGAGCGACGTCGCCGTTCGGTGGGAGAACGTCGACGGGATCGAGATCCAAACCGACCGACGAAAGCTCAAGATCGTCTTGAAGAATCTCGTCGGCAACGCGCTCAAGTTCACGCCGAAGGGCGAAATCGTCGCCGCGTGCGAGCGCGTCGGCGACCAGTGCCGGCTCACGGTGCGTGACACGGGTATCGGCATTCCGCGCGAGTCGCTCGCGCACGTCTTCGACATGTTTCGGCAAGTCGACAGCTCGGAGACGCGATCGTACGGCGGCGCGGGGCTCGGACTCTACATCGTGAAGAGCCTGCTCACGCAGCTCGGCGGACAGGTGCAGGTGGAGAGCATCGTGGGGCAGGGGTCGATCTTCACGATCGTGCTGCCGATCGAGCAGAATCTGCCCGCGGTGGAGTCGGTGGCGGCCGCGACGGAGCCTGCGCCGGTGGCCGTCGAGGCGAGCGCACCCGTCGGCGCGTCGTCGGACGGAGCGGAGACCGCGCGCCGCGTGAGCGCGGCGTGCGCGCCGGCCGAAGAGTGTGCCGTGCACGTCAGGCGACGCGTGCTCTTCGCCGACGACTTGCCGCTGAACCGGCTACTCGTGCAGCGCTTCGTGACGCGTGAGTTCCCGAACGTCGACGTGATCGAGGCCTGCGACGGCGAGCAAGCCGTCGCGCTCTACGAGACGGCAAGGCCGCACGTCGTGGTGCTCGACCTCCACATGCCGAACCTCGACGGCTGGCAAGCCGCCCGTCACATCCGCCAACGCGAGGGGGGCCGCGAGGTCCCGATCCTCGCGCTCAGCGTCGACGCGAGCCCGAGCGCCGAGGCGAATGCCGTCCGCGCCGGTTTCAAAGAGTTCATCGCGAAGCCGATCAGCGACTACAGCGCGCTCAAGGCCCGGCTCACGTACTGGCTGAGCCCGCGCGACGCGCGCGGCCGCGTGGTGCCGGCGCCGGCGTCGACGGCCGGATGCGAGCAGTGCGGTCGCGACGGCAGCAAGCGCGTCTCCGCGGCTTGACGGACGCGGCGCCGAGTGCGCCTCGTGGGGAAGTGGGCTAGGGTGCCGGTCACCGGAGGGGTGGCCGAGCGGTTGAAGGCACCGGTCTTGAAAACCGGCAGCCCGCAAGGGCTCGTGGGTTCGAATCCCACCCCCTCCGCTCTCGGTTTAGTGGTTTACAGTCGCTGGTCGTGATGGTCGTGGGGTCCTGGACTAGGAATCCGCATCCGTTCCCGATCCGGCTTTCCCTTGGCGTTTTGCGGCGCGCTGAGTGGCTGCGCAGCAGGTGAGAGCCCGACGCTAACGGCCTGACGCTGACTATTGCCGAACTAACGGTAAGACAGGCAGACGGCGGCAGGTTGCCTACGTTGAGTTTCCTGCGAAGTGACAAGCAAGGTCTCGACGAGACTTCGGTGTTTGTCGGATCTTTTGGCGAAAGACCGAGGTGCACAAAGCGGAGCCGACAGTAGCGAGTCCAGCCGTCTCGCCGCCGCCTGCTGCATGTTCGGCACGACGTGGGAGTACGTGTCGAGCGTCACGTCGATGGTAGTGCCGATGGTGGTGGCCAAGTCGCTCGGTGTCGCTAACCACCCTGGGATGTGCATTCGCGTGTAGCGGCAGCGTTGCGTGTGTAGCCGGAGTCCGTGCAGCGAAATTGGATTCATGCCGCTTTTCGCCGCCAGCCGGGAAAAATCTTTGACGTCTCCGCCGGCTCCATGAGCCGAGCATTGAGTCGCAACAGGACGAAGCCGCGGGTCTTGTAACCGGAGCCGAGCATGAGCCGGCGCTTGATCGGCGCGATGGCATCGCGACGGCCGCGACGAGTTTCGGTTCTGGAGCGATGCCCCGCTTTGTTTGTTCGAGCGATTGACCTTCAGAGGGCGTGGCTATGTCCAGGCCTATGTCGCTCCAGCGAAGCGCGAGAAGCCCGCCCCGTCTCAGGCCCCGTCGTTACGGCAAGCACTGAACTGCACCAGCTCGACGTTCAGTCCACCGCAGGTGGCAGCCTATTGGTGCAGGTACCCGCGGGCGGCTTCGTCGACATCTGGTGGAAGTACACACCGTAGAGTATCGAGCGTGGTCGCGGCGCAGCGGGCGATGTGGCCATGGGGGCCTCTCGCAAGGGGACGCTCGCCGCGTCCACGTTCGAGACACAATGCAGACGAAGGGGAGCATGGCGGGACGAGTTCTACCCTGGAACGTTGTGGCGGTGCTCGCAGTCTTTGTTTGTCTCGCGGTGGCTTACGCGGTGGTGAGCCCGCCTTTCGAAAATCCTGATGAGATGAGCCATGCCGAATACGCAGCATTCCTGGCGGTGGAGCGGCGGCTGCCTGTCCTCGAAACGGATTGCGTTCGGATGGCCTTCCATCCACCGCTCTACCACGCGCTTCTGGCCCCTATTGCAGTGGCAATGGGAATCGATGCGGAAGCGGTGATGGCTGGGCATCACGTCAATCCTGAGTACGCGTCGACGCACGTCGTGTTGATGCATGGATTCCCCGACGAGACGTTTCCGTTTGCTGGAGTCTCGCGGTTCGTAGTGTTCGGACGTTTGGTGTCGATCGTCTTCGGGCTAGTGACTCTCATCTACGTTTATCGCATAGCCCGTTTGATCGGCGACGCTCCCGCGTTCCACTTTCTCTCCGTCGCTACCGTCGCGGCCATCCCGCAGTTCCAGTATCTCGCGGCATCGCTGAATCACGATGCGCTCGCGGCTGCGGCCGCCACGGCCATGCTGTTCTACGCAATCCAGCTCCTTGAGCGTGCGACGGTTGTGGAAGCGCTGAAGTGCGGTGCCGCTCTGGGAGTAGGCCTTCTCGCAAAGTCATCGCTAGTGCCGCTGGCGGTAGTGCCGCTATTTGCACTCGTCATGCGGCGTCAGCCGTGGCGTGAAAGGTTGCAGTGTTTCGGCACGCTCTATGGTGCGACCCTAGTAATCGCTGGATGGTGGTATGCGCGCAACGTCGCGCGCTATGGCTCGATGGTGCCGATCGTTCATCTTCATCAGACAACGTGGATCGGTACGAATCTGGTCCGAGAAGCGGAGATCAATTTCGGCTACGTGCGGGGTGTCATCCGGACGTTGTTCGAATCCTTCTGGTTTCTCGCCGGTCTGATGAACGTGGCGGGGCCGTCGTGGATGTATTGGTTTTGGGGGCTGACTACGCTCGTGGCCGCGGTCGGAATGGCTCTTCTGGCGCAAAGTCGAAACGGTCGTCTGCTCGTGTTGAGCTGGCTGATCGTTCTCGCCGGCGTTCTTCAGTACAACATGTACCTTTACTCCGCGCAGGGCCGCTACCTCTTCATCGTCGTGTCGGTGTTCGGCATGGGGGTCGCGCGTGTCGTCGTCCAACTATCAGGCTCACGCACGACAGAAGTCGCTTCGATCGTTGGCATGACGCTCGCTGCGATTGCTATCGAATGCTTCCGCGGATCTTTCGCGCCAACGTATGCCTCGCTGGGTCACCGGACACGGCCGACGGAACTCGAGACTGCTCGCCTGTGCTGCGGGGGCGAATATGGGCAAGAAATTCTGCCGCCTGGCGGTCGGTTGACCGGAGTCGTTGTCGCGAGTCGGCGTTCAGGTTCGGGATCGTTTGAGCTCGAACTTTCGGTTCGGCGAGGTGCCGAAGGCGAGGTGGTTCGACACGCGACCGTGAGCAGCTCTGCTCTGGACGCGGAGACCAAGGAGGTCGTTGTTGCGCTCGAGCCTTTGGTGACGACACCCGGAGAAACCCTCGTCGTCGCCTTGAGAGCTCCCGAAGCCACGCCGATCGCGAAACCCGCGGTGCCCTACCGCGTGGATCCTGCGGAGTCGCGCTTCTCGATCAACGGCCATGTGCGGATGGGCCGCCTACTGGTGCGAGGACTGTATGAATAGCCGCGTGGTGAGAATCTCATGGTGGGCGGCTCTAGCCGGGATGTTTGCGATGATCGTAGCGGCCGGCAGCCTGCACGGTTGCGGCGACGACGGTAGAGACGACAAGCCGTGTTGTGCGGTTTGTGGCGACGGTGTCTGCAGCGGGGATGAAAGCACGTGCAACTGTCCGCTGGACCCCTGCTCGCAACAGAATTGCACCGGATCATTTCCAACCTGCGGCGACGGTTTCTGCGAGGAGGGCGGATCCCCGGGAGAGAATCACGAGAACTGTGCCGCTGATTGTCCGTCGGAGTGTCGCGCTTGCGGCGGGAATGCATCCGTCTACGTCGACGGAACGCTGTTTCCCGACGGAGGGAAATGTCCCGAGGGCACGACGTCCGCGTATCGTGCTGACGATCTGATTGTTTGCAGCACATGTCGATCGAACGCCGATTGTTCTTCGCCGTTCGCACCGGCTTGCCTCACCCAGTGCGTCCCGAACTGCGAGATCGATGGTGAGTGCTGTCCGGTGGCCAGATGTTCGTTGGACTGACGATGGCGCGCAGGACCAGAAGCCTGTTTTTTTTGGTGGGCCTCCTTGCCTGCGTATCTGCGTGCGGCGATGGTGGACGGTCTGGTTCAGAGTCGATTGCGGTTCTGGAGCCCCATCCGGCTACACGGCCATCGTCGCTTCGCGGATGTGGTGAATGCGACTATGGCGAAGCGTGCGACGCGATCACTTTTGATCTCCTCTGTGAACCTCCGGGCAGCTGCGGGGGTGAGCAGACCGGGGATTTGCGATGCCATCACATCTGCGAAGGTGACACGCCGTGTAGCGATGGGGAACGTTGCGAACGCCGGCCAGTCTTCGTGAGCGATACGCCGACGCTGTTCTTGAACCTTTGCGTGTGCGCGGGCCGCGATTGTGAGCCACCGAAGGCGCTGCCTGACGAGGGTGGCATCGCTCCCTTTCGAAGCGAAGCGCCGTTGCCGGTAGACCTCTACTATCACGCTTCTACGGCTGGTGCCGGTCACCTCTTCGTTTCGGGAGGTCTTCGTTTCCGGGATAGCAGTTCACTGGATCGGGTCTCGGCGGTCTACGCATCGAAGATCTCGGCCGGCGGGCGGCTCTCGCCATGGCGCCAGGTCGGACAACTGCCGGAGCTGCTGGTGCTCCACGCGATGATCGTCGTCGAGAACCGTCTGTACGTGATCGGTGGCGAACCTGAATACACGGAGGCCAAGCCCGAAATGTTCAGTCGCCGCGTCTGGTCCGCGCCGATCCATGATGGCGGGCAACTCGGATCGTTCCGCGCGGAGGCGCCGATGCCGCATGGTCGGCGATGGCACACGGCACTCGCCTATGGCCGTCGTATTATCGTCGCGGGCGGAGAAGCGGAGGGGACCTCGTTGACGGGCCTAAACGAGCTCTTGGTTGCTGATGTGACCGAAGAGGGGCGAGTAGAAGGGTTCTCGACGATCCGCGTGCCCGAACCACTCCACTATGATGGTGGATCCGCCGTTTCGCAGGGTCGATTCTACGCCGTTAGCGCAGAAGGGGCGTTGTTTTCGATCGAGGTCGCTGCGCTCGAGGCAGCACAGTGGCGACGGGAATCGCACGTCCCTAGATGGGGAGCGCTCGATAACCGTCCGCGGAGCACGGTGCGGGCTGCCGCCTTCGCTGATGCGTTGGTTTTCATTCTGAACACCGGGATCGCAGCATCGGCGCCACTGGATGACCAGGGAAGGGTGGGGGAATTCCGAGCGGCGCAACGAATTCTATCTGGGCTAAGTGGCGGTTTCTCTCTCGCGACTGCACCGAATGACCGGATCTACGTTGCGGGTGGGCATCGCGACTCGAGCCGGGTCCGAGAGGTTCTGTCGACGGAGCGGCGATGATCGTCCGAGAGTCTGGGCAATCGGAGTGAGTTCGATAGCAGTGACAGGGCGCGGCAACGACGGCGTAGTCCGTGAAGTACGCCTCGACTCGTCGTTCCGCAGCGGCGGAAACGGTATCGCCCGACCCTTCATTGCCAGCATGCGATCGCTTGGCTAGTCCAATGTCGTTCGGGGGTTCTCTTTACCAGATGGCTGAGAACAATTCGCCGCTTCTTCGGATCGTTCGCCGCAGCTACACACGTCTGACCGCGCTCTTCGGCCTTCAGGCATCCCCGAACCACGCCAGCGCGGGGTCTTCGAAGCTTCGGCGCGTCGAAGTCGAACCTGCTTCCGTGACGTCCCCGTCTGATCCGAAAGCAACTACCGACGCTGTCGCAGTCGAGGAGCGCGATTGGCGAGTCCACTTCGTGTCGCGGATGGCCGGAAGGGGATTGGAGATAGGTCCGCTACACGAGCCGTTACCGCGGAGTTTAGGGGCGACCGTCGACTACGTCGATCGACTTCCCTTGGCCGATCTCCGGCGACACTACCCAGAGGTGCCGGCAGAAAGAATTGTGGCGCCAGATATCCTCGATGATGCCGAGACACTTTGCTCGGTGCCAGACGGTTCCTACGACTTCGTTAGCGCAGCACACGTGATCGAGCACATGAGAAATCCGATTGCGGCGCTCGAAAGATGGTGCCGAGTTCTGAAGCCAGGCGGATTGCTCTATCTGGTCGTACCGGACAAGCGAGCGACGTTCGACCGGTTGCGGGAACGAACGACAATGGAACACATGCTCCGCGACTACTACGAACCTTCGCGAGAGCGCGACCGTGAACATTTTCTCGACTGGTCGGTGCAAGTTGATGGCAAGAAGGGGATGGAGGCGCTAGGCGCCTCGCGGCAGCTCGAAGATCTCGACTACAGCATTCACTTCCACGTCTTCGAACCCTCGGACATTGTGGCCCTCTTGGAATGGTTCAAGGAGAACATTTGTTCCATCGAATTCTTAGAAGGCCCGGTCATGGCGCCGAACTCGATAGAGTTTCACCTGCTGCTGCGAAGCAGGGGTGTCAATGTAGCTAGAACTCCCGAACGCCCACTGCTAGCGGCAAGCGAGCTTGCCGCTCAGACGAATCATCCCGCATCCGCCAGTCATGACAAGCGAGAGACGGCGCAGGATGCCGCCGACCGTCTCATGGCTAACTGCAGGGGATGAAGACGAAGATGACGTGTGACTTCCGGCCCAAACTCTGAATCCTCGGGAGGCCTTCATGCAGACGCCGAGCTCGAGTCAAAAGAAGTCCGCGATGAGGAGCGCAATGGTTCTAGCGGTCGCGGGATTCTTGGGCGTGATCGGTGGATTCCTCGCGGGCGCTACGTATGGTGGAAACTACGCGCCGAACGCCTTCTTTGGGGGCGTTCGGGGATATGAGGCGACGGGGCTTCTGGGCGCTCTAACCGGTGGCCTCGTATGCGTCCTGGCCGTCCTTCTCGTGAGTCGACGGCCAGGAGCCTTCGGGCGGTGATGATCTGTCTGCACCAAAGACGAGACTGATACGCAGAATGGTGCGACCTACGGTGCGACGATCCGTGCGCACTTTGGCGGCAGGGTTTATGCTGACGGCGCTGGTGAGCTGCGGTGACGACGATGGAGGCGGGGTCCGTGAGGTTCGTCTCGACACGTCGTTCGGCAGCGGTGGCGTCGTGTTCACTCCGATGGGCGAGGATCGGAGCGGAGGTCTTCCCTTGCCTGGGGGAAGTGCCGTAGCGATCCAACCCGACGGAAGGATCGTCGTCGCTGGCGAGGGCGCACCCTTCGGCGTTCAAAGCATCACTGTCGTTCGCTATCAGCCCGGCGGAGCGTTGGATCTCGAATTCGGTCAGGCAGGAGTCGCGACGGCCGAGATCGGAGGGCGGAGCGACGCGAAGGCGATGATCCTGCAGGAAGATGGTTCGATCGTAGTTGCCGGGTCCGCGAATCCCAGGCCATCGACGTACCGTGTGTTGGCGGTCGCGCGATTCGACCCTGCCGGTGTGCTCGATGCGACGTTCGCCTCTGGGGGGATCGCAACCACGGATCTCGACGACATCTATGCCGAGGCGAACGCGTTGGAGCTCGAGCGCGACGGTTCCCTTCTCGTGGCGGGTCACAATGTCGGGCATCCTGTCGTTCTTCGGTACCAACCGAATGGCACGCTCGACCCAAGTTTTGCGGACGGCGGAGTCTTCCGGCTGCCAGCACCTCGACTGGGCGAACGGGGGTTATTTGCGGCGATTACGACGGATGTTCGTGAACGACTACTCGTCGCGGGTAGCTTCGCGACCTCGGACGATCGCTACGACCTTGGTGTCGTCGCCCTCGATGCGTCGGGAACGCTTGATTCGAAGTTCGGTCCGGGCGGTATCGCCGTCTCGCCGATCGGGTTGCGCAGCGAATCGCGTGCCGCAGTCGCGGACTTCGACGGTGGCATTGTCGTGGCCGGAAATACTCAGCCTCCGCTCGTCGATGGGAGGAGATACGACATTGGTGATGTCGTTCTCGCCGGATACGATCATCGTGGTGTACTCGACACGAACTTTGGTAATCGCGGCGTCGCCACGATAGGCGGCGAGGGTCTGCAAGAGGCTAACGCCATGGCGATCCAATCTGATGGTCGCCTAGTGGTCGTCGGCGGATCGGAAGCTCCCTTTCGGCTACGCATCCTCGTGGCGCGTTTCCTGCCAAACGGTCAGTTGGACCGCACGTTCGCCGGTGGTGTCTTGCACCTAGATCTGGGAATCGACGCCGAGCTCAACGCGGTCGCGTTTCAGTCTGACGGCAAGATCGTCGTCGCAGGCGGAGCGATTGATGCGCAGTACCACCGCTGGTTCGTTGTCGCACGCTTCGTCGTCGAGTAGCCATCTCGCTGCTCGCACGGAGCTAAAAGGCGCGCGGATGCCTCCGGTGTGCTTGCGGTCGCGTACGTGGCGAGAAAACTGCTCCAAAACGAATCGCATTGTCGCTGCCAGTATGATGTATGGCGCCCGGCGCGTGTGATTCACGCACTCGGAGCGGTAGGAGGCCTGACCCCCTACGATTAGACGTTGACGGCTCGAACCGGCGTCGATAGTCGCGGACCTCCGGAGGCATTCCCATGGCTTGGAGACAGCTGAGGTCGAACCTTCAAGTGCGTTTGCTCGCGCTCGTGTGGTTCGGCCTGCTCGCTGCCGCTCCGACGGTGCAATCATTTCCAGGCGATCTTGATCCGTCCTTCGGGAATCAGGGACTCGTTACGACACGCTTCGGTTCTGACTGGATCAACGCTGCGTTTGCGGTTCTCGCGGAGCCCGACGGAAAGATCATCGCTGCAGGAGTAGAAGGCCCGAACGACGTGTACTTCGCGGTAGCTCGCTACGACGACAGCGGCGGCCTAGTGCCGGCATTCGGAGTCGGTGGTCTCGTGACGACGGACTTCCCTGGTTGGGGTACTGACGGCGCGCGGGCCGTGGCGAAGCAAACGGATGGCAAGCTTGTCGTGGTCGGGACCGCAGCCGGACAGTTCGCGCTCGCTCGATACGACGCCGAAGATGGAGCACTTGATCCGACATTCGGATCAGGGGGCCTAGTCCAGACAGACATCCATGGGACGGCAGACGCAGTTGCGCTGCACCCTGACGGGCGCATCGTCGTCTCTGGCTGGTCGATACAATCGGGAGGACAGACTGGGGTCATCGCCCGATACGACGCTCAGGGAAACCTGGACGCATCGTTCGGGCTTGGCGGCATCGTGCTCGCGAACCGTGTCCCCTCTGAGCTCATGCATGCCTTGGTGCTCCAGCCCGACGGCAAAGTCGTTGTGGGAGGAGAGTCGTTCTCTGCGGAACAATGGGGTTACGATTTCGAGATCGCGAGATACTTGCAGGATGGCACCCCGGATGACGCGTTCGGCAAGGATGGGCACGTCACCACGGATTTCGCTGGAGGAAGCGACACGATATCCGGCCTGGCGTTGCAATCCGATGGCAAGTTGGTTGCCGCCGGGGTTACGTTTCCTCGAGGTCGCAGGCCGTTTTCGTGGCGACCGACGGACATAGTACTGGCGCGCTATGGTGCCGACGGCGCACTCGATGCGACGTTCGGTGGGGGTGGGCGCGTCGTGACCGACGTCGCTGGCGGCTCCGACGACGCGAGGGCAGTGCTCATAGCGCCCGACGGACGGATTGTGGTGGCAGGCTCTGCTGACAAGTTGTTCTTCGTCGGTCGCTACCGACCTGATGGCTCGGCGGACCTCGAGTTCGGAGGTTGCGGGCGTATCACTACGGATTTCCCAGGGACAGGCTTTCAGGAAGATCAAGCGTACACGTTGGCGCAGCAAGCGGATGGAAAACTGGTCGTCGCAGGTGTCACCTACAATGGGGACCATGACGCGTTTGCGCTTGCGCGGTACGAGACGGTCGGCCCCAGCCGCTGTCCATCGCTTCCGTCGGATGTCTGCAAGTCTTCGCTGAAGCCGGAACGATCATTTCTTCGTATCCGCGACAGCAGCTTTGATGATCGTGATTCGATCTCGTGGGCACTGACATCGGGGGAGGCAACGATACCCGGGGATTTTGGTGATTCGTCAGACGAGGATGACTACACCCTATGTGTCTACGATCAGGCTTCAGACGGGACCGACCGCTTGATTTTCAGCGCAAACGCGCCAGCGGCCACCCAGTGTGGCCGTCGAGCCTGTTGGACTTCAGGATCGAACGGCAAGTTGACGTTCCGCAATGCCCGCGGAGAGCCGTGCGGTCTTACGGACATGCAATTGACAGCCGGAGAAGCGGGGAAGACCAAGATCGAGGCGCGAGGAAAGGGCGCGCGATTGAGCCTACCGGCTCTTCCATTGAACCCGCCAGTGCGCGTTCAGCTGCGCAGGGCGGGCGGGTTGTGTTGGCAGACGACCCTGGCCGACATTCGGCAGAACGAAGAAGGTCGTTTCGCGGCTCGTGGCCAGTAGGGCAAGCGGCTTGGACCATTTTCGGATCACTAGCAGCGAGGCGATCTTCGTGCGCCTCTTCCGACCGAATCAGTCACCGCTTCGCTCGTTGGGCCCCAGCGGTACGTATCGTCTCAGCGTGCGAGAGAGGTGTGCGCGTGGGGTGTCGTACGCACGGTTCACTGGCTGCGCTGTTTGGGTGCTCGCGACTCTGGTGTCTTTGGGAGCGCCGTGGAGCGTCAATGCTTCGAGGGTGCAGACGGGGAAGACCCAACGGACTGTCAGTGCACTGGTCGGTCCGATCCTGTTCATCGCAGCCGAGTCGAAATCAAGCGAGTCGCCAACCGTTCGATCGTGGTCGGCAGAGGAGAATCTTGGTGGCGGATCGACAAACCTAGTGAGCGGTCAGTTGAGCGTCGGCGACCTCACGGTCGGACCCCGCCGTATTGTCGTCGACACGGGCAGCTACGTTCTAAAGTGTGCGTCTACCGCTCAGACCAAGCGGATCGAGGACACGGCGGCGTCCTCCCTTAAAATAGTGTCGTATGACCGGAGCAAGCCTATTTTCGCGAGCGAGAACCGGAAATCGATTATGATCGGATCTCTCGACTGCACACTTAAGACACCGGACGGTCGATCCCTGGCGGGTACGGGCAGCTACAGCAAGAGGTCGGAGCGCACGATGGGTAGCGTCGACCCTGTGCCGTAGCGAAGGGCACAACGACCACGGCGACCGGCTTGCCGACTACTTCGCGCCGCCCCGAGAGGTCAGCCGCTTCAAAATTCTGTCCGTTCTGTAACGTCCGTGTCGACCGCCTGACTTTCGCCTCCGACGAATGTAGTGCGCTCCCGTTCCTGTGACCGCCCGACGTGGCACGCCGCATGCTGTCTGGACACTTCGTGCGTCTTAACTCTCGGTATGCCGTTGCGGTTGTCGCGCTGTGCCTCCGAACGATGGCTTCTGCACAGGCTGCCGACGTGGAGATCCGCTACCTGGTGGAGCGCGCTCCACTCCGTGCGCTTCCGGCCGCAACCCAGGTCATCATCGAGCTGCATGCCGACGCCGACTGCGACGCGGCCGTCGCGTCGGAGAGCATCGCCCTTGCGGATATTGAGTCGATCGTCGACATCCCGCGCGTAAGGCTGCGCGGCGCACCACGACTTCCCCGTATCGTGGAGCTGCGACGTACCGTAACCGGATTGCCGGCCGTCACGGCCGTGTATGCCGCCGTGCACGCCGATGGCATCGTGCCGGTTGCGGAGCCCTGTCAGGTGCAGGCCCTCGCTCCCCCGTCCCCGATGCCGCGACCGATCGTGCGGGATGCTAGGGGCGCCACTATCGGCGTCGTGTCGAGGATCGGTCGCGAGAGATATGGCGTGCTCGTCGATGAGGGTCGTGGAGTCGCGTACGGTATCGGGATCGGCCGCTCAACGTTCGTAGCGTTCGAATCCGGGCAGCTCTTCTCAACCCTCGATTGCTCCGGCGCACCACTGTTGCAGCTCTACGAATACCCGTACGTGATGGCGGCGGACGCAACCGATGGCCTGATCTATGGACCAACGGGGCCACCGACGCTCGTTCCGTTGCGCTCCTTCCTTGGCAACTATGGGTGCCTTGAGACTGGCCGTGAAGCATACGCCGTCCCGGCAATGCCGCTCGACCTTGAGCGTTTCATCCCGCCCTTCATCGTCGACCACGTTCCGCAGACGCACTGAGTACCGCGAGAGGATTCAACCATGACGTTACGCGCGATGCTGACAATGCTCCTATTGACCCAGGCCTATGTCGCCCTCGCGACAGACGTTCCCGTGCACTATCTGCTCGACGAACGGGCCATTCGAACCTCGGACGCCGCGTCGATGGTGACGATTGGGCTGTTCACCGATCCGGGCTGCACGGTCGGCGTGCTCGAAACGACTTTACCGCTCGCGAACATCGATGTCTTAGCCCGTGTTTCAGTGACGGCGCTCCGCGGCACGCCAAAATCCGCGAAGATTGCGGAGCTTCGTCACGTGCTCCACGGCGTGCCCGCGGTGGCTCCGCTCTACATGCGCGTCGTAGGAGCTGGCGTTGCGCCGATTGGCAAGGTTTGCCAGGTCCAGTCCGTTCCCGCTGCACCCGCAAACATGCCCGTATTGGTCGATGCGACGGGCACTGTTCTCGGACCTTACGGTGTTTCGTCGGACTCCTCGGGGCGACCGGCGTGGATCCGATCTTCCGGCGACCTCACCTATACTGTCTCGGTCGATCCAACCGAGCTCTACGGCTCGGACTGGGAGCTCTACTTCGAAGCCCCGGACTGCTCGTCATCGCCTCTTATGGTTGCAGAGTGGTATTCGCTCGAGCTTTTCTACGGCAGCGTTTCGCACGGCTCGACGCTCTACTACCCGATCGGCTCCCCGAGCCAACGTCTGGTCACGGCGCGAAGCTACTATGCTGCGACGCCTGCGAAGTGCGGGGGCGGCGATGTTTTCGCGCCCCCGGATCATTGCTGCCATGCGTTCACGCCGACTCCGACGTCGAGTGCGCTGTACATCGAAACTGCCACTACTGACCTCGGACAATTCGTACCGCCGTTCCACGCAGAGCTACGCTAGCCTCAGGGCCCTCGCCGTGAGGCTTAGGACAGTCACGGTCCGTCCCGGACCTCAAACTTTCTGTTGAGAACGTTCGCGGCTTGCTCCACGATAGCAATCCAGTCGGAAATCATGAGGATCGTCCTTCCCTTAGGGTACGGAAGACCAGGCGGTACGAAGATCTCGCCGGTTGTGACGCCACTCTCGTGCGCTGTTGGCAGTTCTACGAGAGTGGTTTGAGGGTAGATCATCCGCAAAGCCGTACATACTCCTGAGGTTCAAGGTCCCCCTCGAACACGTCGTTCGGGACGGGCTTGGGCTGCGGGAGGAAATCGAGATCGCAGTTCGTTGAACACTCGGCTTCGTTCCTCGGCCGCACGGTTCATTTGGGTCGTTTGAAAGCTCCAGAACACTAGGAATACCGCTGCGAGTCCCATGATGAGCGACTGGGTCCCTCGGCTCGTCGGCAAGAACTTCCTCGCTACGGCGGGTCGCGGGAAGTAAAGAATGGAGATTGCCGCCAGGGCGACCATTGCGAGTGTCGTGATCGCGCTCCGCATGAGCTCGGGGGATTGCCATGACGCCTGAACCGCTCGCGGTCCTTCGCTCACGAAGAAGACGATGAGCATCACCAAGGACGACCACATCGCCCACTGGCGCGTCCAGCCATGTCGGCCGAGCATTGCTATACCTGCCGCTACGCCAAGGGCGGCCCAGAGCAGCTTCGATACGAAGAAGACGCGGAACCACGCATCAAAGCCCGGCATGGGATGCGTCAGCAGACGCATACTGCGTAGGGCGCCGATCAAACCCCACCCGTGCAGTAGAACATAAGCCGACGCGATGGCTGTGAGGCTCCGAGAACGCTTGCTCATTCGTCTCGCCATCTCGTAGGCGCCCACTCGACCGTCATCTCTCTCTGCCCAGCGGGTGACGACTTTCCGGATGACGTACCCGATGCATAGCCAGCGGATCGCTCGAGGATCGCAGAGCCACCCGTCGCCGAAGAGCGGGCGGTCTGGCGCAGCGACACGCCGCCGCCGTTCGTGGGTCTTGCGCGGTGCCTGCCGGCGCGTCGCGACGGGCATAGGCAGTGAGGTGGTGATCATTCGCACCGACGTGCTTTCCCGGCATCAGAAGGCATCCAGACGCCACACGCCGTCTGGCTCCAACTTGAAGATGACGGCGAAGGATAAGGTTTGGCCATCCTTCATGCGCAGCATCTCGTATTCGCGGATCGACCCGCGCTCGGAAACGTAGCGGATGTCCTTTTCTCCGAGCGCGCGATCGATGTCCGAGAGCGGGATGGTCAAAGATGAGAACACGCGTCGATAGGTGTCCCGGCGCGCGTGAGTGATGAAGGTGAGCGCACGCGGGATGTCTCCGGCCCGGAGCGCGTCCTTCATCCTGCTCCAGGCTGAGCGAATAGCGCGATCGATTGCGTCGCCATGGATGACTTCGACTGCCGTGGTCACGCGGTGCGAACGTCCGTCGTCGCCGACTACGACGAGCGTAGGGTAGTACACGCCGGCTGCGGTGAACGTGAATAGGCGCTCCCGATCAGACGTGTCAGGTTCCACGACACCGTCCCCGTCCGCATCGAACGTGACGCTTCGAATGCGGACGTCGCTCATCAAATGGAACCGGAAATCCGCCGGGGCAGTCGCAACCTTTGGGGAAACCGATAACAGGATCGGCGAGTCGCTCTCGGGGCATCTCGCCGGTCGCGGGCCGTTTCGCGCGGAGAACCGTCCCGCGCGATCCACCACGATGGACTCCGCGGGAAACTCCGCGCAGTAGCGGGCGACCGGCGTCGACAACACCACAGTCAGAGCTCCTTGCCGCTCCTCGTCGAGGGTGATCACGCTAGTGGGCGCGGATATCGTGATCGTGTCGCCGTCGGCGGCGGCCCCTTTCTTGGTCCCCGTCTTGCGGCGCGCTATGCGACGCCAACGTCCCATGCGTAGTGGGATCATGGCCGTCTCACCGGTCGCGGCGAAGACGCTGAGCGTCGCACCCACGCCCGCCCAGTCCGGGGGCATGCCGAATTCGGGAACGGCGAGCGTCGCGCCGTCAAGTCTGATTCGAAGGCTGGGGGCGGCCGCCGACGTTGCATCGACGAGATCGATGCGGGTGCCAATAAGCGTCTCCTCGAGATCGCGTGGTCCCACCGACCGGAAGGGCGTGCGACGATCGGACGCAAGGGGCGTTCCGGGCGCCGTTGGCGTCGCGCCGGCAAGCGCGGTTGACACCTCGCGCATCAGGCAGAGCGTCAGGAGCAGGAGCATGAAGCAGAGACGGCGTCGTGGGGGGTCGGTGTCCGTCACTTCAGTGGCGACGTATCGATGCGCCGGGCCGCGCCGGTCAAGCGAATTGTGGGGTATCGAGTCTCCGCGAGACACGTTCTGGCGCACAATTTTTGAACGGTCGTTGGCGCCCACGACGATGGGCGCCCCGCCCCCTATAGAGTCTGGTTACTAGTCATCTCCAGCAGCAGGTAGGACGGACGAAACATGGCGTCGAAACGTGCGGATAAATTCTGACAGCGCGCGACGCAGTGCGGGCGGCGTAAGCCTCACGTGGTTTTGTGACCAAATTCGGCCCGACGGTGAGGACGACAACTACTCTGTCGCGCGCCGGGGACGCCGGCTCGTGGTTGGACCGCGCGGAATCGTGAGGTCGGAGCCGCCCGGATCAAACTCACGACATTACCAGCAATCTTCCATGACGCTCCGTCCCTTTACCGATGGGGATCGTCCTGCGTCACACTGACGCGGCATGGCTGAGACACCGACGCCTCTGCGATCGAAGTGGCCGCTTCCCACTCGAATGGCTCTTGGGTTCGGCGGATCGTGGTTGCTCTTCGCGATCGCGTGCCTGCTGCTGACGTTGCCCGGCGGGGACCGGGGAATGGCAGGGGCGTTGCCCTGGCTCTTTGCGTGCCTCCTCACGATTAGTGCCCGGACGCTGCGGGTTCTGTATGGATCCGGTGCGCTCGAGACGATGTTCTCGCCTGGTTTCATTCTGTTGACGACGGCCGAGGTCGCGCTTGTGGGAGCGGCGGTGGGCGCCACGAGGGATCGGGTTCCGGAGCGATGGGCCGTGAGGAATGTCGTGGGTGCGTCCGCGCTTGTCGTGTGGATCGCGTGCCATGCACTGCTGCCCTTACTTCTCGGCGGTTCGTCGGTCCTGGCGGCGCGCCTTGGCTCAGGCGATCTTCAGACAGTGAGGACGGCGATCGAAGAAGCTCAGAAGGACGGCAACGCGACCGCGCGCCGTGCGCTCGTCGAGTCCATCCCGACGAGCGCGGACAACGCTGGGCTGCGCCACGGCGACGACGATCCGCGTGGATTGGTGAACCCGGAGCGGTCTTCGCACTCGTGGGCGATCGTGACAGGGGTCACCCGCATCGAAGGCATCGGCTTCTGGCCGCAGTATCTGCGCAGCGAAAAGGGTAGGCGGTCGAGCGCCGCCTTGTGCGGGCAGATACTGCAAATCGCCGGGAGAGAGGCCGGCTGGGAGTGCAGCCGGACGGGAAAGCAGGCCATGCTGCAGGCGATGGACTTGCTCACTGCTGAAGCGTCGGAGTGCTTCGTGCGCGAGGTCCGAGCTGCCCCCGACAGCCGCGCTGCACGCACCGGCCTGGGCGAACTCCTGGGACTCGCGCTTTACTTTCCCTGGGTGCTGGATCGGTACGGCGAGCTGCTGGCCCAGAAGACGGCGGAGGCAGCGCGCTCTGAGAACCCGCCGTACAACTCGTTTCCCGTGCCCTTGGACCCCACAAATCTGTGCGGCGGCAAAAGAATCGGCCGTCTCATCCGAGGCTTGAGCGATGAGGACATCGCGCTCGGCTTTAAGCATATGCACGACTGCCCGCTCACGCCGGCGATTCAGCATACCCTCCAGCACGCCCGAGACTGTTCGTAGGTGATCGATGGGACGGTCACTAATCAAGTCACCAGCCTCGCACCGACGGTCGCGGCAAGGCGCTCCGGAATTCGTGGTCTTCGCGAGCGGCGCTTTAGCATGCACGAGACGAAGGCATGGCAAAGCGTGGGCGATTGGTATCGCTTCGTAGACTGGGTGAGCGTCGAGAACGCGAACACGGAGTCGGGCCGATGGCGTACGAGTCGGGTTCTGCGACCTGACGGACGTCACCGTGTGCTCCGCTACCCGCCGGCGCTCCGCTTACCCACCGGGGCCGACCCGACGGCGCGCATCGCGACGGCGGCGACCGCCGCGGTCAGCTCGCCCGGCTCGGCGGGCTTCCCGACGTGCATTTGGAAGCCGGCGGATAGCATGCGCGCCCGGTCGTCGCTCGTGGTGTACGCCGTGAGGGCGATCGCCGGCAAATCGACGAGATCGCCGTGCTGCCGCACGCGAGCGACGAGCGAGTAGCCGTCCTCGCCCGGCATGCCGATGTCGGTGACGAGCACGTCGGGACGCCAGCGGCCGAGGATCTCCATCGCGAGCGGGGCCGATCCGGCGACGCGCACCTCGGCGCCGCATGCGTCGAGGAGCATGCGGACCGCTTCGTTCGAATCGGGCTGGTCGTCGACGAGGAGCACGCGCACGCCGTCGAGTCGCGCGGGGGAGACGCGGCTGACGTCGCGCAGCACGGCGTGGCGGCGCGGCCGGTCCGCCGTGGCGCTGGTCAGCGACGCGATCGGCAGCCTCACGGTGAACGTGCTGCCGGCGCCCTCTCCGCGGCTCTCGCCCGCCACCGTCCCGCCGTGGAGCTCGACGAGATGGCGCACGATCGGTAGTCCGAGGCCGAGGCCGCCATGGCGCCGTGCGGTGCCGGAGTCAGCCTGCCAGAAGCGTTCGAAGAGATGGCGGACCTGGTCCGCGGCGATCCCCGCGCCGGTGTCGCTGACCGCGATCTCGACGTGCGAGTCCACGCGCGACAGCACGACGTGAACGTGGCCGCCCTTCGGCGTGAACTTGACCGCGTTCGAGAGCAGATTCCAGACGACCTGCTGCAAGCGGTTCGGATCGCCGGGAATCGGCGCGATCGTCGTGTCGAGCACCAGGTGCATCGCGATGCTCTTGGCGTCCGCCGCCGGACGTACCGTATCGACGGCGTGCTCCACGACCTCCGCGAGCGACACCGGCCGTACCTCGAGACGGAGCTTCCCCTCGACGATCCGAGACACGTCGAGCAGGTCCTCCACCAGCTGGGCCTGCATGCGGGCGTTTCGCTCGATCACCGTGAGCGCCTTCCGTCGTTGCTCCGGCGACAGGCCGTCGGTGTGCAGCATCTGCGCCCACGTGATGATCGGCGAAAGCGGCGCGCGCAGCTCGTGTGAGATCGTCGCGAGAAACGCGTCTTTCGCGCGATTTGCGCTCTCCGCTTTCTCGCGGGCGACCTCCGCACGCCAGAGCGCCGCCCGATGCTCGGTCACGTCCGCGCAGGAGCCGACGTAGCCGACGAAGCCGTCGCCGGCGGTGCCTTGCGGGTCGGCGCGGTCGAGCACGACGCGGTACTCGCCGTCGAAGCGGCGCAGCCGGTATTCGACCTCGAACGATCGGAGCGAGCGAGCCGCCTCGCGATACGCGACGACGCGCCGCTCGCGGTCGTCCGGATGGACGTCGTAGAGCCATCCGTCGCCGAGCGCATCGTCGGCGCAGCGGCCCGTGAAGCGTGCCCACGGCTCGTTCACGTATGTGCACCGGCCGTCGGGATCGGTCATCCAGATGAGGACCGGCGCCGCGTTGGCGACGATGGCGAAGCGGCGCCGGCTGTCGTGGAGACGGCGTTCGGTGCGGCGTCTCCAGCCGACGAGCGCCGTCGTCGATGCGCCGGCGGCGGCGAACGCGATGGCGATGACGAGCGCTTCCCCCTGCCGCACGACCAAGGTGCCCGCCGGGTCGAGCTGAAGCATGACGGCGACGGTGGAGAGCACCGTCGCGAACAGGGCGGGGCCGGTGCCGGCGACCCAGCCGATCGCGAGTAACAGCGGCCAGAAGAGGAAGAAGGTGAAGCGGTCGCGCAGGATCGGCACCGCGGCGGTCACGCTGCCGGCCGCGACGACGGCGAGGGCGCTCAGCGCGTACTGAAGCGGACGGGACGACAAAATTCGGAGCATGCCGGGCTGCGGAGCAAGGCGCATGCCCGCCCGTCCGGCGTGGCGTTCGGGCGGTACGCGCCGCCGATCGCCGTGTCGTTCCGACACGCGGATCGAGACGACACGGTCCGGATCTCGCGCCGGGGATGACTTCACGCAGCGCTGCGATCCGATGGAGATGCGCCTCGAGGTCAGTACGCCGTCGAAGGCCCCGCCGAGGAAGCGCCCGACGGCTCGTTGCGACACCGGCTCACCCCGCCGAAAGACGGCGTCCTGTTGCATTTCCCGAGCTGCGGGCGGAGTGACGGCGAGGCGAGCGGTCGCTCGCCTCGCGTGTGGTCGTCGGACGACTACTTCTTCTTCAGCACCTGCGCGCAAACCGTGACGTTGTAGGTCGAGCCCGCGTCGGCGATCTTGGCGCTGTTCACGGTGATCACGAGCGGCTGGTTGTAGAATTCCCCGGGGTACACCCCCTCTTGCTCATCGAGGTCGTAGTACCAGGTCGCGTGCCGCAGGCAGAAGCCGTTCGGACACGAGTCGAGATGGTTCAAGACTGTGAAGTTGTAGGCGAACTTGTTGTTCACCTTCAGGTTGAGGGAGCGGAACTGGTTGCTCAGGGTGAACCACTCGAAGGTCATGTCGATCTTGAGCATCGTGCCCTTCTTGCCCTTGGCGAGCGCGCCTATCGCCTGTCCCATCGCGCCGTTCGCGTCGAGGTCCCCGGTCTGCCTGAAGCAGAGGTTCTCCTTCGGCGGCTTGGCGCACGGGTACTGCCCGCACGTGCTCTCGTAAACCTCGTTGAGGGCCGAGGCCGGCGAGGCCGCGAGCACGAGCGCGCCGATCATGACGGCGAAGGAGCTGGAACGAAGCATGGATCGAGTCATTGGAAAACCTTTCTCCTGTGGCTGACCGCTTCGGATTCGCCCCGCGGATGAGCGCCGGGGCAGCGGCGCGAGGTGGAAAATTCGTAAACCGTCGCCCGCAGGACTGGAAGAAAACTTGCGCGCAGACGATGCGAAACGCGGCGTCACAATGGCGCACGTGCTTCACTTTTGACCTGGTTCTCGACGGTCTCGGCACACTGCACGGTGCCTTGACGGACTCAGCGGCGCGTACGGCGAGGCGCTTCCCAATCCAAGCGGCGGCACGGCTCGCCCTCTTCGAGTACATCGAGGGCGGTACAACCCGCATTGTCGCCACTTCGGTCTCGACAACGAATCACTCAACTACGAGCGCCGCCAACTGCCGATGCAGTGATCGCGAAAGCCCTAACCCGTCCACTGAACCGGGGCACACACTTGCAGATCGTTGCAACCGCCTGCAGATCGTTTACGGCCCTCCGAGTCTTGAAACCGAGGGTGAAATCCTTCGTGCGACCGGCGGCTCGAATGCGGCCGCGTGCGCCCGGAGCGAAGATGGCATGCACCACGACGGCATCGACACTCTTGCGCCGGCGTGACGGGCGGCACGGCCGCCGCTGCGATGGTGGCGCCGGTGCTTGCGATGTCGTGACGATGGCCGCGCGACAATCGCGTGGCAGCTCCGGCAGCTCCACGCCGACGGACGCATCGCCCCGTCGCGTCTTCTCGGCAATGACGAATCGCGCGCCGATGGGGCACGCGATTCGCTCGACCCACGGTCGAGACTCGGCATCGGGTCCGATGACGCATGACCCGGCGCGCCGGCCGATCCAGTTCGCGATCGCTGTCGCCGCCGACAATGATCGGCTCGAGATCCGATTCAACCCGGCCGCTTCGGAGATGCTTGCGCAAGGCGACCGTGTGCTGGTCGCGGGTGAGTCGCAGCGGCTGAAAACGCTGGAGCGCGCGCTTGCGTAGCGGGGCCTCGAGTGGTGGTCTCGGTTGATTGGACGTCGACGATGGAGACGACGATGAACGACGAGGATCTGTGTCTGGTCGAGCCGGCCCGGCTCGCCGAGGAAACGCGACATTGGCGGGCGACCGAGCCCGCGTTCGCGCACTGGGCGGCAGGCTACGGTCTCGTTCGGCACGACGACCTCGTGCAATGGCGCATCCACGAGATCATCGAAGGAGCCGGAGCCGACGTCGGCGACGGTGTTCCGGCCTACGAGCTGCTCGCCGCAGCGGATCGGATCACGGCAGCCGGTATCTGGCTCACGGTGCACCAGACGTACGCGGCGCGCGTGCGATTGGACGGGAAAGCGCTCGAGGCCGACGACTTCAAGCGCGATCCGCAGGGCCACCTCGGCGGCGCGCTCAACATCCTTCCCGGCTACGTCGGCTATCTCGCGGCCAACGCGCTCACCGGCGTGACACGGAGCTGGCTCGCCGGGCAGGGGCACACCGTCGGCGCCATCGACAGCGTGAACCTCCTCGTCGGAAACCTGAGCCCGGCGCATGCCGCGCGCTACGACCTGAGCGACGCCGGGCTCACGCGGTTCGTCCGCGACTTCTACGCCACCACCCTCGACGGCGCTGGTCGGCAGGAATCGCCGCTGGGAAGCCACGTGAACGCGCACACGGCGGGCGGCATCGCCGAGGGCGGGTATCTCGGTTTCGCCGAGCTGCAATACGTCCACATGCCGTTGCCCGGAGAGCGCCTGGTCGCGTTCCTCTCGGATGGTGCCTTCGAGGAGCAACGCGGCAGCGATTGGGCGCCGCGCTGGTGGCGGCCGACGGACTGCGGATTGGTCACGCCGATCATGATTGCCAACGGGCGGCGCATCGACCAGCGGACCACCATGGCGCAATCCGGCGGCACCGACTGGTTCACGCGGCACCTCCAATTGAACGGTTTCGCGCCGCTGGTGATCGACGGGACCGATCCCGCCGCGTTCGTCTGGGCGATTCTCGAGGCGGAGCGGCGCGAACGCGTGGGTGCCGACTCGTGGCGGCGCCATCCGGTGCCGCCGTACGCGCTACGTTTGCCGTATGCGATTGCGGTCGCGCCGAAGGGCTACGGCTTCTACGGCGCCGGCACCAACCCCGCGCACAACCTGCCGCTGCCCGGGAACCCACGACACGACCCGACCGCCCGGAGCCTCTTCGTCGAATGGGCGGCCATGTCCTGGGTCGCGCCGGAGGAGCTCGCGAAGTCGGTGGCCACGCTCTCCCGTCACGATCGCAGCGGCCGCGTGCGCGAGCGCGATCACGCGCTCGCCGTGCGAGACGTCTCCCTTGCCGGACGCCCCGAGCTCCCGGCTCGGCCGATCCCAACGGACCGGTGCGATCGTTCGACGTGGACGCTCGCGAGCCCGATGCGCGCGATCGACGACGTGTTCGTCGGGTTGGTCGAGGCGAATCCGCAGCTCCGGCCGCGGGTCGGCAATCCCGACGAGATGCGCTCGAATCGCCTGATCCGCACGCTCGAGCGGCTGAAGTTCCGAGTGACCGATCCCGAGCCCGGCATGCCGGAGGCGATAGACGGTGCGGTGGTCACCGCACTGAACGAGGAGGCGGTCGCGTCGGCGGCGCTCGGGAACAAGGGCGGCATCAATCTGATCGCGACCTACGAAGCGTTCGGCGCCAAGATGCAGGGCGTTGTTCGGCAGGAAGTGATCTTCGCGAATCACCTGCGGGAAGCCGGACGCCCGCCGCGGTGGCTGTCGATCCCGCTCGTGCTCACGTCGCACACCTGGGAGAACGCGAAGAACGAGCAGTCGCATCAGGATCCGGCGATGGCCGAGGCGATGCTCGGCGAGGTCGCTCTGGGCTCGCGAGTCTTGTTCCCGGCGGACTACAACACGGCCGCCGCGACGATCGCCGCCGTCTACCAGACGCAGGGGCAGATTTGGACGCTCGTCGTTCCGAAGGAGACGCGGATCCCGGATCTCTTTCGGGAGGAAGAGGCGCACCGCTTGTTGGAGGACGGCGCGATCGCGCTGCCGTTCGCTGGCCATCGCGACGACGAGGCGACCGCCGTGCTGAGCGCCGTCGGCGCGTATCAGCTGCGCGAGGTCTTGGTCGCATCCGAACGGCTCCGCGACCGCGACGTTCCGCACCGCGTGGCCTACGTGCTCGAGCCCGGCCGTTTTCGTGCTCCGCGCAGCGATGCGGAGGCCGCACACGCGGCCGGGCCGGGCATCGTGACGAGTCTATGGCCGGCGGCGGCTCCCCATCGCGTGTGGCTCGTGCACACCAGGCCCGAGCCGATGATGGGCGTGCTCGGTCCGCTGCACACCGGCGCGCGCACGCGCGCGCTCGGCTACGTCGGCGCAGGTGGCACGCTCGACGTCGGCGGATTGCTTTACGTGAACCGCAGCACGTGGGCGCACGTGCTGCGAGCGCTCGCGGCGGTGAGCGGCGTCGACGAAGCCGCGTACCTGACTCGGGAGGAACGCGCGGCGCTCGACGGTCGCTCGAACCCGACCGGTGTCATCGTGCCCGCGCCGCGCACCTGATCGGGCGTGAGCAGGTTCGCCTACGGAAGCCGGCGCTCCGCTGAAACGAGAGCCGTCGATCGCCCCCGCGGCGGTCGCCAAATCGGTGTCGAACACGCGACCGGCGTTTCCCGATCCTTGCATGCGGTAGCACAGCGTCATCGACGTTCCTGGAGCCACTCGCACAGCGCGCCTGGGTCGCGACTTCGTAGCCGCGCCGCTGAAATCTCTCGACAGGCGATGCCGACAAGTGACATGTCGTCGCGAGGAGTTTCCCCATGCCCTCATACCGTGCGTGCATCCTCGGCCTCGTCCTCATCCTCGCCGCCGTCGCTTCCGCGGACGCCGACGTCTACACCGTCGACGACCCCGCCGACGCGGTGGACGCCAATCCGGCTGACGGTCTCTGCCTGACCGCTGGAGGCATGTGCAGCCTCCGCGCCGCCGTCCAGCAGGCGAACGCGCACGCCGGCGCCGACGAGGTCGTCCTGCCGATCGGGCACTATGATCTCTCGCTTGCCGGTGCCGGCGAGGACGCGGGCGCGACCGGCGATCTGGACGTCCTGGACGACCTCACCATCACGGGTCCCGGACCGACCGCCTTCGAAGGCTCGATCGACGCCAACGCCATCGACCGTGTCTTCGACGTGCAAGCGGGAGCGGAGCTGCGGCTCGTGCTCGTCCGCGTGGAAGGCGGTGCCGCGATCGCAGACCCACGCGGCGGCGGCGTCTTGAACGCCGGTACGCTCGTCCTCGACCGGGTGTGGATGGACCGCAATCGCGCCAACGACGGAGCCGGGAACGGCGCCGGCGGCGGGCTCTACAACCTCGGAACGGCGACCGTTCGCGAGAGCCTGGTCGAGCTGAACAGCGTGGCGCCGCCGTCGACGTCGACGGGCGCCGGGATCCACAACGCCGGGATGCTCGCCGTCATCAACAGCACCGTCGCCCTGAACAACGGGATCTTCAACTCGGGTCAGGCGAGCGGTGCCGGCATCTACAACGCGGCGAGCGGTACGACCGCGCTCTCGAATGCGACGATTGCCCGCAACGGCAACGGCATCGGATCCCCGGGCCCGGCCGGCGGCATCTTCAACGCCGGCGGAAGCGTGACGCTGCAGAACACCGCGATCGGCGCCAACTTTTCGAGCCCGCCGTCGGACTGCGCCGGCACGTTGACATCGGGCGGGTACAACGTGATCCAGGATGCGACCGGATGCACCGTCACCGGCGACCTGACCGGCGTCCAGACCGGGGTCGGCATGGGGCTCGCCGTCGCGTCCGCCTTCAACGGCGGCCCGACTCCCGTCTATCACCTCGATGGACCGTCGAGTTCTCTCGTTGAAGCCGGAAATCCCGCGCTCCCCGGCAGTGGCGGCGGCGCGTGCGAAGCGCGCGACCAGGGCGGCTACAACCGCGCCCTCGGCGCGAGCCGGTGCGACATCGGCGCCGAGGAGCTCTCGTCCTGTTTGGCGAGACCGATCTTCGAACCGTGCAACCACCAGGGTCTGTCGGGCAAGGGCAGGCTCGCCTTCAAGAACGATCCTGAGGATGCGAAGGACTCGCTCAAGTGGGACTTCGCCTGGGGGCCGCTCACCGCCGATTCTCTGTTCGGCGGCGGGAGCGACGACTACAAGCTGTGCATCTGGGACGACACCGGCCTGATCGGCGAAGCTTCGATTCCCGGCGGCGGAACGTGCGCGGGGAAGCTCTGCTGGAAGGACGGCGCGAACGGTCTCACGTACGCGGACAAGGATGCCACGCCCCACGGCATCACCGCCGTCCGCTTCAAGGCGGGCAAAGGTGCGAAGGTCGGACTCAAAGGCAAGGGCACCGACCTGCGTCTCGCGCCGCCCCCCTGGTTCGGGACCGTGACCGTCCGCTTGCGGAACGACGACGCTGTGGGTCCGGACGTGGCGTGCTGGGAGACGACGCACAGCACGCCGAAGAAGAACGCACTGGAGAGCTACTCGGCCCACGGCGACTGACGCGACGATTGATCTGGCGCGTGCCGCGATGGACTCCGATCGAGCCGGACTCTACGTTGCAAACTGCCAGCGACTGAGGACTCGGGAGAGTCGGGATCGCCATGCGGCAGCTCGAACGGCGACACGGAACGCGGAGGCTCCGCTGGTGCGGCGCGCTCGCGGTCGTGGGCGTCCTCCTTCACACCGCATCCTGCGCGACCTGCAGTTGCAGGCCGGCGGCCCCGGACGAAGCATCGCAGCGCGCTTCCGCCGTCTTCGCGGGAAGTGTCGTGCGCATCTACGAACCGGGATGGTGGAAGACGATCCGCACCGGGAGCGATCCTCTGGAGATCACGTTCGAGGTCGAGCGGGTCTGGAAGGGTGACGTGCCGTCGAAGGTCACGCTCGAGACCAGGGTGGCTACGACGAGTTGCGGCTACGACTTCGACAAACGGGAACGCTATCTCGTCTATGCCCACGACGGGCAGGTGTCCCTGTGCAGCGGGACACGACTCATCGCGGAAGCGAACGAGGATCTACGCCTTCTTGGCGATGGGTACCCACCGCGGCAAGCGACGGGTGTCGCACAGTGATCGGAGTGCGGCGGGTCCGCTGCTGCAGTTCTCGCGATGCCGGTGACGAACCTGCCGCGCGACAATGTAGTGACCCGCGCCTCGAGCAGCCTTTGCGCGTCCTGACCTACGACCGGCGCGGGCACAGCCAGAGCGAACGTCCGCCGGGACAAGGCAGCGTTCGCGAGGACGTCGCCGATCTCGCGGCGTGCATCGAGAGTCTCGCGCCGCGCCGGCGTGGGTGGTCGAGAGCTCGTTCTCGCGCAGCGCCGTCGGCGATCTCGATCGGACGTTCGCGTAGCGGAGCTGGCGTTGGCAAAAGGGGAGACCGATATGATCATCCAATCGAATCGAGTGCGGGCATTGCTCATCGTGCTCGCGGCCGTTGCCGCCCTAGGTGCGGCGGGACCGGTCCACGCCGAGGAAGCAGACCAGATGGTCGCCTTGGACCCGCGGGCCATGAAGTTCACGCCCATCCCCGACATGCCCGACTGTGCGTCTGCGGCGATTCTTCGGGGCAATCCACGCTTCGGGCCGGCATGGGTGCTCCTGAAGCTGGCTTCCGGCTGCCGAGTCCCGTGGCACTGGCACACGGCCAACGAGACTCTGGTCGTCATCAGCGGACGGGGTTCCGTCGAGATGAAGGAGGGTCCACCCCTCCAGTTCGTGCCCGGCGCCTATGCCTCCCTGCCGAGCCATCACCTGCACCGCGCCAGCTGCGCTCGGACGTGCCTGCTCTTCAACGGCGCCGATGCTGCTTTCGACGTCCACTACGTGGATGCGAGCGGGAAGAAGATCTCCCTCGAGGAGGCACTGAAGCAGCCGGCGCCGGCGCGAGGAAAGAAAAAGAAGAAATGACGGTCAGCGCTCCGCCCGCCGGGTCGGGTGAAGATAGCGATCCAGCCACGCGACCGTGGCCTGCCACGCGAGCGTCGCCTGCTGTGGCTGGCGGAAGTTGAACAGGCGCCCTCCGCCCGGCACGACGAGCACCTCCGTGGTGTGGCCGGCAGCCTTCAGGCGTTCGGCCATGCGCTCCGATTCCTCCAAGGGCAGCAGCGTATCGTCCGCTCCGTGCACGAACAGGACGGGGGCGCGAACGAACTCGGCCATGTACAGGGGCGATGCCAACCGTAGCCTCCTTTGGAAATCTTCGTCGTCGGAGGCCCCGGACTCGTCTCGCATCTGCCAGCGCCCCAAGGAGAAGATGAGGCGTGCAAGGAGGCCGGACCGCTCGCCGGCGTACCAATGCGGGAAATCGGTGATCGGGTAGTAGGCCACGACCGCCTTGATGCGGTCGGGATCGTGTGCGGCCATCAGCAAGCTCACGACCGCCCCTTCCGAGAAGCCGAGCGCGCCGATCCGGTCCTGATCGACCTCCGGGTATGCGCGCGTCGCTTCGATCACCAACTTGATGTCACCGGCGGAGCGCCAGGCGAACATGTTCCGGCGATACTCGCCCTCGATCCGACGGTGGTAGTCGGCCGCGATCGCGACGTAGCCGCGGGCCGCGAGATCCCAGATCACCCCGTGCATGTCCGCCGCCGTGCTCTCTTCCTCCGGATGCACGAGAACGGTGGGGAAGGGCCCTGCACCCGCCGGACGCGCCCCATCGATGTGCACCTTGAGATCATCGCGGGCGAAGTCGCCCGACCACGCGATCACCTCCGGAGCCGCCATGCGGGGATGGATCAGATAGTGATTCGTCTGCCCGCAACCCACGAGCAGAAGCACGCCGACTCCGAGTAAGGCCAGCGTGCGTACCTTCGTGCGGACGTGAGCGCGTTCGTGGGACTCGCGAGGCATCGTCATGGCGACCACCGGACGTCGGGTGATCGATACCACGATGGCTCGAGCTATGCGTCAAGGCCCGCGCCCGCTGCTTGCAGCGAATCGGCCGATCCCTCGGCCTTCAGTCCGACTTGTCGAAGAACGAGGCGGCGTCCTGCTTCAAGAAGGGCGTCCCGTACGTGGCGCTCCAGCAGACGGTGCCGCTCGCACGTTTCAGTTGCACCTCGACCGGACCGACGAGCGCCGCGGTGTCGGGCGCCTCGAGGTCGATGCCCCCGCCTTTGAACTGGACCTGGGCCTTCGTGTCCGGACCCTCCTGCAGCTTCAGCTGCGACGCGCCGTCGGGTGTACGGTCCTTGTCCTTGAACTGGAAGCCTTTGGTGCTCTCCTTCCAGCACGGCTTCCCGGCGCACGTCCCGTTCGCCTCGATGCGCGTCGTCGAGATCAGTGCGCCGTCGTCGTAGAGGCAGAGATAGTAGTGCTCCCCGACGGTCGGGAGGCCGAAGTCGCTCTTCGCGGTCGCGGCGCCCTTCGACCACTTCCACTGCAACGAGCGCTTGCCGAGGTCGCTCGTGCTGCGCTTGATCTTCAACTGACCCTTGCCGGCGAGACCGGTCCGGCATCCGACGGCCGGCGCCGCGGTGCACGGCTCGAGCGTGCAGGTCGCGGAACACCCGTCGTCGTCGGCGAGATTGCCGTCGTCGCACTCCTCGCCGCCGTCTTGGAAGCCATCGCCGCACGCACTCGGCGTCGGCGTCACGGTCGGCGTGACCGTCGGCGTCGGGGTGGTCGTCTCCGTCGGCGTCGGTGTTTCGGTCGGCGTGATCGTCGGCGACTCGGTGGCGGTCGGGGTGGGTGTCGCCGTTACGGTCGCCGTTGGCGTCGCGGTCACCGTCGCCGTCGCCGTGGGGGTGGCCGTAGCGGTTTCGGTCGGCGTCGGCGTCGGGGTCGGGGTCGGAGTCGCCGTCTCCGTCGGCGTCGGCGTGACCGTTGGCGTGGCCGTGGCAGTCGGGGTCGGGGTCTCCGTCGGCGTCGCCGTGATCGTCGGCGTTGCGGTGATGGTCGGCGTTGCGGTCGCGGTCGAGGTCGGCGTCGAGGTTGCGGTCGCCGTCTCGGTCGGCGTCGCCGTGATGGTCGGCGTCGTCGTCTCGGTAGCCGTCGGCGTCACCGTCGAGGTGGGGGTCGCCGTCGGCGTCGTCGTGATCGTCGGAGTCGCGGTGACGGTCGGTGTCGGTGTCGTCGTTGGTGAAGGTGTCGGCGTCAGGACCGCCACCACCTGGAGTTGCACGTCGGTTGCGGTGGTCGTCTTGACGAATGCCTTGCCGGCCCCGATCGCGAGCCCGTTCACGGTCCCGAAATCGCCCGTCCGCGAGCCGAAGGTCATGACCGTGAACGTGTCGCCGACGTTCGGTTCGTAGCCGTTGATGAGGCTCACGTTGAGGGTGCCCGCGAGAGTCGCGGCCCCGCTCGTCGCCAAACGATCGTACTGCGTGCCGGCGGTGAGCCCACCGATCTCGGCATTGAAGGCGCCCCCGATGGCTTGGGTGTAGGTCCCGGTCTGGTTGATCTGGCCCGCGGACAGTCCGGGACCGACCGTACCACCGCTGTTGCTCACGGACCCGGTCAGCGTGCCGCTCCCCTGCAGAGTGCCGCCCTGAATCGTGACGGTTCCGCCTGTCTTCGTGATGGTCCCCCCGTTCAAGCGTGTGATGCCCGCGGTCTGGGTGTAGGTGCCGGAGAAAGACAGCGTCCCCGCCTGCGCCTCGACCGTGCCGGTGTTGGTGAAGGGGATGGGCCCGCTGATCAGTGTGGTGCCCGTGCCGCCGGTCTTCACGAAGGTGCCCGCGTTGCTGATCGCCGCCGAGCCGACGTTGTTGAACGTGAACGTCTGATCGGCCTGCACGTCGAACGTCGTGCCGGCGGCGACGTTGAGGGCGGAGCCGGCGAACCCCATGCCGATCGTGCCGGTGCCACTGAGCGTGCCGGCGAAATTGCTGTTCAGGGCGCGGTTCAGCCCCTTCGACGCGGTGGTGCTGATGATCAGCGTGTTGTTCGCGTTGGTGACGCCCGCGCCGTTCATCGTCCCGCCGCTCCAGGTCGTCGGGCCCGCGACGTCGAGCACGGCGCTGCCGCCGAGGACGCCGCTCGACAGCGTGAGGCTCGCGGCATTCGACGCGGCACTGGTGCTGACGTTCAAGGTGCCGCCGCTGATCGAAACCGTGTTCAACGTCGCCGCGGGTCCGGTCAGCGTGGCGACGCCGCTCGAGGCCGTCGTTGTGCCGGTGATGCTGTAGGTCCCGGCGTGGTTCACCGTGGCGCCGCCGAAGGTGACGTTCCCGCCGGTGATCGCCGCGGCCGCGCTCAACGTGTGCGTGCCGCCGGAGAAGATGAGCGTCGCACCGCCCGAATCGAAGTTGCCGCTACTCGTCCCACCGCCGGCGAGCGAGAGCGTGCCGCTCTGCACGTCGACCGAGCCGGTGTTGTTGAAGGGGATCCCGCCGCTGATCAGCGTAGTGCCCGTGCCGCCGGTTTTCAGCAACGTGCCGGCGTTGTTGATGGCCGCCGAGCCGATGTTGTTGAACGTGAAGGTCTGATCGGCCTGCACGTCGAACGTCGTGCCGGCGGCGACGTTGAGGGCGGAGCCGGCGAACCCCATGCCGATCGTGCCGGTGCCACTGAGCGTGCCGGCGAAGTTGCTGTTCACGGCGCGATTCAGCCCCTTAGACGCGCTCGTGCTGATCACCAAGGGGCCGTTTGCGTTGGTGATGCCCGTTCCGCTCATCGTTCCGCCGCTCCAGGCCGTCGTCCCCGTGGCGCTGAGCGTGCCCGTGCCCGTCAACGTTCCGTTGCTCAACGTGAAGTTCGTGACCGAGGCCGCGGAATTCAGGGTGCAGGTGCCCCCGTTCGAGATCGTGATGTCGTCGCTGGATCCCGGCACGCCGTTCGGGTTCCAGTTCGTCGCCGTGAACCAGTCGCCGGAGACGACGTTCCAGGCGTACGGCGTCGCGTGCGCGCTCACGGCGGACAGCAGGAAGAGGGACGTCGCGACGACGAACGATCCGAGGTGACGGGCTCCGAGAGGTTGGCGCATGACGACCCTCCAGGTGAGCATTCGCGAGGCCGGACCGTCCCACACTCGGCGCGAAAAAATCCACCGAAACACGCCAGCTGCGCGGAAGCCGACGGGCGAAATACTGCGCCGTTCTAGCGCGTTTCGCGCAAGCGCGCGCGTCGTCGCTCTGTACGAGCGCATTGCATTTGCGCGGTGCGCGGCAATGGGTTGGGGCGCGCGTGGACCCGCATCCGCTCGGTCAGTCCGCTTCGTCCTCGAACGGTCGGTGGGTGAACGGTCGGTGGGTGATCGAAGACGATGCAACGCGCACGCTACGGCTGAGCGCGGTCGTCGTGGTCGGCCTTCATGCCGCCGCATGGTTTCGTGCTATTGGCCCCGACCCAGATGTGGCAGGTGACCTACGCCGGGGAAGAGGCCGCGGCAGGACACGTCGTCGTGGACGTCGCGGACGCGACGCTCACGCTGTTGAAGGTCTCAGTCGGCCAGGGGATTCCCCACCAGCGGGAGTGTGGCGGCCAGGGGCGCTGTACGACGTGCCGCGTGCGCATCCTCGACGGGCTCGGCAACGTCTCGGCCCGCACGCGGCGGGAGGAGCAGATCGCGCGCGAGCGGGGCTGGGATCCGTCCGTGCGCCTCGCGTGCCAGACGCGCAGTAGCGGCGCCGTGATGCTGGAGCGCCTCGTGCGAACGGGTGCGGACCTGGTGCAGGTGCAAGCCGAAGCCCTCACCCGATATCCACCCCGCGAGCAGAACGTGGCCGCCCTGTTTTGCGACATCCGCGGCTACACGCCCCTGACCGAGCGCCACCTGGCCTACGACGTGATGCACATTCTGAATCGCTTCTTCAGCCAGGTGGGCGGCCCTGTGCACATGAACAACGGCGTCATCCTGATGTACACGGGCGACGGGCTGCTGGCGATCTTCGGTGCCTCCGGCGATCCGCCCCGCGCCGCGTGTCGCAATGCGATTCGCGCCGGGTTGGGAATGATGGATGCTCTGGCGCGTCTCAACGGCGGCCTTCGCTCCGACTTCGACATGACGCTCGACATGGGGATCGGCATTGCCTACGGCCCCGCGATCCTGGGACACGTGGGCCACGCGAGCCATCGCCAGTTCACCGCCGTCGGCGACGTGGTCAACGTGGCCGCGCGCATCGAGGCGATGAACAAGCCCCTCGGTACGCGCATGCTCATCGCCGACGAGGTGCGGCGCGTCGCGGAGCAACCCCTCGCGTTGGGCAAGCAGGCCGACGAGGAGCTCAAAGGGAAGACCGGGCGACATCTGCTGCTCGAGGTAAAGGGCCAGTCCGAGCCCGATCCCGTGCTGCTGGTGCAGAACAGCTTGGCCGAGTTGATCGAGCATACGGACGCGTTCGCCGCGGAGTTCTACCCGCGCCTCTTCGCCAAGAGCGCCGAGATCTCCACGCTCTTCCATCGCGACATGCGCGCCCAAGGGCGCATGCTGGTCGAGATGCTGCGCTCGGCGGTGTACGCGCTCTGCCGCAGCGACGAGACGCGTCTCGACGTGGCGGATCTCGGACGGCGGCACAAGGACTACGGCGTCGTTGCCGCCCACTATCCGATGATGCGCGCCGCATTCCGCGAGACGATCGCGAACCTGATGCGCGGCTGCGGGCAGCCGACGGTCGAGGCGTGGACCCGCATGTTCGACACGCTGCTCGCGGAGATGCGGGCAGGCGCGCACTTCCCCGATCCGCTCGGCGAGTAGGTCGGAAGCCGGCGGCGCCTTACTCGCAGCTGAAGCCGCGATTGCGCTTCATGAAGGCGCAGTCGACGCCGGACGCGAGGTCCGGAACGGCGACCTCGGCGCACTGCCCGAGCGCCGGCGCCTCCGGGTCGAGCGTCAGCTGGATCGCGAGCGGCAACTCGTACGAGGCGACGCGGAATGCGCCGGCCGCTCCCTCGATACGGAACCGCAGATGACCCGGTTCCGAGGTGGTGTGCATGAGGACGCGCGTGATGCCGCCGTTCCGCGCGGCGCCGCGATCGCGATAGCGCCAGCGCGTTCCGCGACGATCGGCCGTCCAGCCCGCGCCGGGCGGGCTCGCGAAGGAGCCGCCGGGGACCGTGACGTCGAGGATGTTGCGGTAGATCGTGTCGACGATCAGCCGGAAGCCGCTGCGCGCGAGGTCGAGCGGGGGATCGAACGAGGGCAGGACCAGCTCGCCGCGTAGTCGAAGCGTGTCGTCTTCCGATTCGGTATCGAGATGACGGACGACGAAGCGCGGCTGCACGACACGTGCGGTCCCGGCGCCGCATTCGGCGCAGACCGAAGGCTCGCCGCCGCAACCCCAGTCGGCATCGCGTAGGCACCCGGAACAGCCGTCCCCGTCCACGGCATTCCCATCGTCGCACTCCTCGCCGAAGTCGGCGAAGGGCGGAACGCGGCCGTTCCCGCAACGGCTGCGCGTACAGTCGGAGTCGCAATCGTCACCACTCACGCGATCGCCGTCGTCGCAGGCCTCGCCCGCGGTGACGACGTCGTTGCCGCAAACGGTCGTCGCGCAGTTCTGGTCGCAGCCGTCGCCGTTCGCGAGATTGCCGTCGTCGCATTGCTCGCCGGGGTCGAGCGTTCCGTCGCCGCACGTGGTCGTGTCGATGAACAAATACGCCGTGCCCCAGTGCCCCGAGGAGTTGTTGTAGTCGCGGGGGTCGCCGATCACGACGTCGTTGCCGACGATCGCCACGGACGCGCCGAACGCCTCGTCTTCGTCGCGCTCGAAGGTCGGGTTCTGAAAGGCCCAGAGCAGCTCGCTGCTCGTCCCGTCGAAGAGATACGCCATGCCGTTCTGGTACGAGTCACTGCGGAACTGGATCCCGGGAGCTCCGACGAGGACATCCGTTCCGAGCGCCGCGACCGCAAATCCGAAGTCGCCGGCTCGGCCCGGTGCCGGCAGGAACGTCGTGATGAGCGCGCCGCTCGTCCCGTCGAATCGGTACGCGGCCGCGGCGATCGGGTTGCCCACGACGAAGTCCGCTCCGACGGTCGCAATCGCGCGGCCGAAGCCGGTGTCGCGATGGAAGGCGTCGCACGCCGCTCCGACGAGCACGGGTGCGGGGTTGGCGATCGTGCGACGCAAGGCGCCGGTCGCGCCGTCGTAGAGATGGACGGCGCCCGGACCTGGACAGACGCCCGGTGCACCGACGGCGACCGCGCCGTTCGCACCGAGCGCGACCGCGAAACCGAAGCGCGCGGGCACGCCGAGGGTGCCGCCCAGCGTCTGCGTCAGCACGCCGCTCGCGGCGTCGAACAGGTAGACCGCCTCGCGCTCGGGCACCCCGACGGCCACCCACTCGGCGTTCCCGGCGATGGCCGCGGGCGCGCCGCCGTGCGGCAGCCGATACGTCCGCAGGAGCACGCCGGTGCGGTCGTACCGATAGGCCGCTCCCGTCCGGGCGATCAGCAGATGCGAGCCGACGGTCGCGATCGGCCCGCCGCCGCGCGGCAGCGCGAACGAATGCAACGAGCTCCCGAATGTGGCGGCCGTAGGGTCGGCGCTGAAGAGGTCCGCATGCCCGCCGTAGCGGTCGCCCACCACCACGTCGGAGTCGAGGACGCCGAGCACGTCGGCGCCGGAGGGAAAGTAGCTCGGGCGTCCGGGCTGGAACGCGCGCGCGACGTGGAAGCGCCGCCGGCAGCCGCGCCTTCCCGCGAACGGATCGCACTGCACCCCGCAGGTCGGCGAGCAGCCGTCGCGCTCCGCGAAATTGCCGTCGTCGCACTCCTCGCCCGCGGTGACGACGCCGTTCCCGCAACCGGTGAGCCTGCAGTTGGAATCGCAGCCGTCGCCGTCGACCGCGTTGGCGTCGTCGCACTCCTCGGCCGACGTGTAGTTGCCGTCGGTCTGGACGAGCCCGTCGCCGCAGCGGGTGCGCTTGCAATCGGCGTTGCAGCCGTCGCTGTCGACGAGATTGCCGTCGTCGCAGGTTTCGCCGCTCGTCACGACCGCATTGCCGCACGCCGTGAGCGTGCAGTTCGAGTCGCAGCCGTCGCCGTCGACGAGGTTCGCGTCGTCGCAGGCTTCGCTCGGGGTGAGCACGCCGTCGCCGCACACCTCGCGGCAGAACGAGGGCTCGTGCGCGCAGCTCCAGCCGGGTTCGACCACGCAGGCGGCGTCGCAGCCGTCGGCGCTCATCACGTTGCCGTCGTCGCAGGCCTCGCCGCTCGTGACGATGCCGTTGCCGCACGCCGTCGCCGTGCAGTTCGCGTCGCAGCCGTCGCCGTCGACGAGATTGCCGTCGTCGCACTGGTCGATCGGGTCGAGGATCCCGTCCCCGCAGGGAAACGTGCCGCCGGTCGTGCCGAACAGTTTCAGCACGGTGAAGCTGGAGAAGCCGCGATCGACGTCGTAGACCCCGCCGACGACGGCGTTCCCGGCGCCGTCGAGCGCGAGGCGCGACAGAAAGGTGTAGCGCTCGCTTCCGAGCCGCCAGAGCTCCGCGCCGGTCGCGCCGGAGAGCTTCACGACGTCGGTGCCCGCGGCGATCACGTCACCGAGCGCATCCACGGTCACCACGTGCGCGGCGCTGTAGACGTACCCTTGGCTTTCGTGGCGCCAGAGCTCGGCGCCGGTGGCGCTCGCGAAGCGCGCGACCGCGAAGCGCTCCCCGCTCGGGCTTGTGGACCCGGCTACGACGACGTCACCGTTGGACTCGAGCGCAATCGCCTGCGCCCGCCCGGAGGTGTCTCCGGGCGACGCGAGGAACTGCTCCCACAGCAGGGCGCCATTCGCGCCGGCGAGCTTCCGAACGGCGAACGCATCGTGGCCGGGACCGGTCTCGATGTTTCCGGCGCTCAGCACGTTCCCGTCCAGGTCGACCGCGACCGCGTTGGCCGAGTCGAAGGCGAGCACACTGTCAGGCCCACTCCGCCAGAGCTCGCTCCCGTCCGCGCCCGCGAGCTTGATGACCGTGAAGTCGTCGCCGCTGTAGCGGTCGGCGATGACGTTCTGCGTGATACCGCCGGCCACGACGTCGCCCGCGGCGTCGATCGCCACGGCGCGCGCATGATCGGGAAACTCGTGGCCGCCGAAATGCGTCCCGAGGCCGTTCACGTCTCGACGCCACCGTAGCGCGCCGGTCGCGCCGGCGAGCTTCACCACCGCGAAGTCGTTGGCCGTCTCGGCGTTGGCCGTCTGCCCCGCGACCACGACGTCGCCGGCGGCGTCGATGGCGAGCGCGTTGGCGACGTCGGAGTAATAGTTGCTCTCGTCGGCGATGGTTCCGTCGATCTCCTGCCGCCACCGCACGGTCCCGTCGTCGCGCGCGAGCTTCACGACGGTGAAATCGAGGCCCGTGCCGGTATTCGAGACGTAGCCGGCGGCCAGCACGTCGCCGACGGCGTCCACGGCCACCGCGTTCACCTGAGCCAAGCCCCCGACGTCCGTCCCGGCGATTCGCCGGCGCCACTTCTCCGCGCCAGTCGCGCCGGCGAGCTTCGCGACGGTGAAATCATGGGACGGCGCGCTTCCCAGAGTGCCCGCCACGATCACGTCCCCCGCGGCATCGACGGCAACGGCGGTGACGAACTCCGACTCGCTGGGACCGCCGGTGAGAATGGTCCGCCACGCCTCGGCGCGACGGTCCGGGCTCGCGATGGACAGCGCCACGAAAACGGCCAGCAGCACGACGCGTTTCGTCGAGAAGATCACGGGGGCGGCGGGCAGAGCAGGGGTCATGCCGTCCCAAGCGGCCGACGTCGCGGGTTTACGCTCGGCGGAGAAACGCACCGCCGCGACGTCGTGCAAGAATGCTGTGCCGGCCTCCTGGAACGCCCGGCCGTTTCGAGCCGTTGGCCTACCGCGCTAGGTCCTGCCGCGCACCGCTCGCACGTAGCGGAGGCTGATCTTCTGATCGGGATCCACCGATCCGGGGCCGAAGGCCACCTCCCACGCGAAGAGCGGGCTCGCGACCGACGTGGTCGACGTCCAGGAGTGGAACGCCGCGGTGCAGCTGCACGTGAGGACCGAGCACTCCGGAGCGCAATCGGCGTGGAAGAGCGGAGCGGTCGCCGGGTCGGCGTGCTCGTAGTCGACATGCTGGCGAGCTCCCGGACGCTCGGAATGCGCCAGTCGGCATGACCGGCGAAGCCGACGCCGCGGGCGGGCGGAATCAACGAGCGCGATCAGCGGGCGGTTACCGAGACGGTCAGCACCGATGGGTCGGCGTTGGCGCCGCCAGCGGTGACCTCCGCGACGTTCACGGCGATCAATCTGGAGGTCAGGCTGGCGTTCGGCGCGACCGTGAATCGACAGACGACGTCCAACGGAAAGGTGAGCGCGCCGCTGCCCGCGACGAGGATCCGGAGCGTCCCATCTTCGTGATCGTCGGCGAACAGGGTGGCGTTGCCGGTGTCGCGGCAATCGACCCCATTGCGGCTGCCGACGAAGTCGCCGGCGGAGCGTGGATAGATGACGAACAGATCGAATCCATCGACCTCGGTGCTGGCGAGGGCGTGAAAGGTGACCGTCGCCACGTAGGGCTCGTCGGGCGGCGCCATGGATTCGTTCTCGAGATCCTCGGCCTGCGTATCGCCCGGGTCTGTTGGAACCTCGGCCTGCGGCGCCACGAAGGCCGGCTCCGCGGCCCGCTCCGGCGTCCGAAACGCTCGGACGGCGCCGACGGGCGGGCTGGTCGGAAGCGCTTCCGCCGACGGCACCTGGCTTCCCGGGATCTCCTCCTCCGAAACGTCGGGGATCGTGGTCGGCGTCGCGACGACGGTCGCTGCCGGCGCGGGTGACACGCTCGGCAGCGGAGTCCGGGGCGGCGTGGTCGGAGGCGGCGACGGTACGAACGTGGGAGAGCTCGGCGTCGACGTCGCGGGGCTCGGCCCCGCGGGACTGTTCTCGGCGGTCGGCGCCGTTGCCGCCGGCGTGACTGTCGCGGCGAAGCCGGCTGAAGCGCCGGCCAGGATCGCCAGCAGCGGCGCCATGCGTGTGATCAGTGATCGCATCTTCGTTTCGGCGCGTACGACGATCGGGTTACGGGTTCGCGCGCGCGCGGCGCCTCTCAATCTTCCGAGCGTCGCAGTCGAGGTGATTCTTACCGGCGCTTTCTACGTTGTGCACTCGCGCTACTTCGGGTCACGCATGCAGCCCCGTCCGCGGTCGAGCGATTTCCGTCGATGGCCGGCGGGCATGTCGCTTGCTCGTGCGCCCTCCCGAGGTGACGCGAATGCATCGCACGACTGTACGGAAGGTGCTCATGATTCTCGTTCCGTTGCTCGTTGCGTTCGTATCAACCACCGCGCATGCCAGAATCAAGATCAAATTCCTCGATGGAAATGATCAGCTCTATTACCACGCGCAAATCTACGATCCCGACTATCGCTCGACGGTCGGCGAGATGCGAATCGAGGCATGGAATGCCGCCGGGCAAATCTATGCCGTCACCATCCCGGCCGGAGCATGCGTGACCGCGAACGCCGGCTCGTGCGTGTACAAGGATCCACTCGCCAAGAAGGCCAAGAGCGGGCTCGCCTTCTTCCGGGTCCTGTACCAAGCCGGTTCGCACGGAAATAAGATTTGGCTGGAAAGCTACGGCGATCTGTCGTCGGCGACGGATCCAGTCATGTCGTTCCGAGTCTACATGGACGACATTCTCTACGCGGCGATCGAGGACGAGGTCTTCACGCAACGACGCAACGGTTGGGTGGGATTCTGATCCGAAGAGCACGCGCGCGACACTCCGGCGACCGAAAGGCGTAGGTCCACGAATTTCCTTCGCCGCGCGCCGTCCGCTGGGCGGGAAAAGGTCGGCCATCCGGCCGTCGAGGGTCAGCGGCTGTCGAAATTCAGGCCGCGTGCATGACGCCCGCCGTTGGCCGGCTACAAGGCTTCCATCCCACACGACGAATGGAGGTCTCGGCCATGATGAAACGACTCGCGGTTGCCTTTGGACTCGGCGCGGTGACACCGCTGCTCTGCGCGCTCTACTCCGGCGGCGAGAACGTCGCCCAAGCCGGACTCCGGCTCGCGGCGATCGAGCAAGGCTTCGTGCTTGCGTCCCGCCATTGGCAATTCGAGGCGACGCCGGCGCACGAAATTGCGGTGGCGCGCTGGGACGAGCCGGCGCAAATGGCGGCACCGGCCAAGAAGTCGGTCGCGACGAAGCGCCGGTGACGCGTCGCGCGCGCGCTCACTGCTCGCGGAGCTGCAGCACGAGATCGGTCACCTGCCGCACGAACGAGCGCGCGCCGAGCACGCTCGTCGTCACGGCGCGGAGCTGGTCGGCGCTGCGGCTTCGGTTCGCGACGATGAGCGGCACCTCGGAGTCCTGCCGGGACGCGCTGCCGTGCACCGAGCGCTGCGCGGAGCCATTGAAGTAGTAGCGCCCCGCCGGTCCGTCACCGTCGCCGTTTCGGGCGATCAGGAGCACGTCGCCGGCGCGCTCGCCGTAGCGGCCGACCGCGAGCTCGCGGAGGCGCGCTTCGGTCGCGACCCAGTCGCGGTGCGGATGGCGCCGAAGATACGCGGCGATCGGCATCGTGCGGCCGCGGCCGACGTAGACCTCGAACGGCAGATCGTCCTCGGCATAGGGGCGCGGACGGCGCGTGAGCACCATGTCGAGCGCTCCGCGCAGTGCCGGCGCGTGACGACCGTCGCGGCTCGCGCGCAGGAACGCGTCGGCGACGGGCAAGACGTCGCGTTCATAGCGCGGCGGCTTCGACCACTCGCACCGATCGCCGCCGTTCGGACACGTCGAGCGGTTGGCGAGGTACACGTAGGCCATGGGTCCCTGGTAGGCGAGCACGCTCGAGAAATCGTCGTCGTCGTCGACCTCGAGCCGGAACGGCCGGACGCGGAATCCGGCCGCGCGGAGGGCGGCGGGCGCGCCGTCGTCGCCGGTTCCGAGGAGCGTACTGCCGTCCTCGGGGACCGGACTGTGCCCATGGTCCGCGACCACGACGACGTAACGATCGGCGAGCGCGCCGCGCGCCTCGAGGGTCTTCGCGAGCGTGCCGAACGCCGCGTCGAGATCGCTCGTCAGCATGCGGCGGAGCGCCACGTCGGGCCCCTCGGGCGCGACGTGCGCCCACCCGTCGGTGCCGCTCACGTAGACGGTGAGCACGTCGGGCACCGGCTGGTCGTCGTCCGCGATCTCGTGGATCACGTTGTCGAGGACCTCTTGGTCGCGCTCCTCGTACGCGCTGAAGGCCTCCCACTCGGCGTGACTCTTGGCGCTCGCGTACACCTTGCCCACGATCGCCCGGCGCTGCGCGATCAGAAGCCGGTCGGCGCCGCGGAAGCATTGGCTCACGGACACCCACATCGTCGCCGCCGGGTCCGCTTGGCGGAAGCGCTCGTAGAGCGTCGGCGCCTGCAGCAGGTCGTTCACGTAGTTCTCGGTGTACGTCGCGAGCGTCGGCGCGCGATCCTCGAACGTGCCCGGCAAGGGAGCGGCGAAGCGGCGCTCCTCGCGGATGAAGAACTCGTTGCCGGTGACGCCATGCACGGCCGGCGGTACGCCGGTGAAGATCGACGACCAGCCGACGATCGTGATCGACGGCAGACCCGCGAGCATCGAGCGGTCGAGGTAGGCGTGCGGGAAGTCCGTGCCCGATCCGCCGCCGAGGAGCGCCGTGAGGCCGGGCAGGGCGCCCGCGCGGAGCAGGTCGTACAGCACGCGCCGCTTCACGCCGTCGAGCCCGACCACGAGGAACGTCGGATGGGGCCCGCGCCGCGGCGACGGCGCGGCATCGTCACGAAGCTCCTCGGACCGACCCATCGCCGCGAGCTTCGCGAGCTGGGGCACGCCGCTGCAGCCGACCGCGTGCAGGAGGACGGCGAGCAGGAGGAAGAGGAAGGAACGGCGCCGCGGTCGCATCCTCCATCGTTCTCGCGGAGCCGATCGACGAGCGCAAATGCGGTCAGCAAGATTCTCCAAGTGTCATCCTCGGGGTCGGATGGTACGGTGCGCGGCCATGAGCGCTTGCGAGTTCGCCCTCTTCGACACACCGATCGGCCGCTGCGGCGTCGCGTGGGGCGACGGCGGCATCCGCGGCTTGCAGCTTCCCGCGGCGGGCCCGCGCGCGACGCGGGCGCGTATGCGCGCGCGCTTTCCCGAGGCGCGCGAATCCGATCCGCCCGCGACCGTGCGGGCGACGATCGCCGCGATCGGACGGCTCTTGCGCGGCGAGGTCGTGGATCTCGCGGACGTGGCGCTCGATCTCGACGGCGTGCCGAGCTTTCATCGCCAGGTGTACGAGGCGGCACGCCGCATTCCACCCGGCACGACGCTCTCCTACGGCGAGATCGCGACCCGCATTGGGGCGCCAGGCTCCGCGCGGGCGGTCGGGCAAGCGCTCGGACGAAACCCGTTCCCGATCGTCGTGCCGTGCCATCGCGTTATCGCGGCCGGCGGCAAGGCCGGCGGCTTCACCGCGACGGGCGGGGTCACGACCAAGCTCCGCATGCTGAAGCTCGAACGTCTCGCCGAGATGCCGGACGGCCAAGCCGAGCTCTTGGACGGCGCGGCCGGGCTCGGCTTCGACTGGGCCGCCGCGGTCGCGCACATCCGGGCCGTCGATCCGAAGCTCGCCCGCGTGATCGACGCGGCCGGCACGACGCCGCGCGCTCAAGAAGACGCCGAGCCTGTTCGGCGCGCTCGCCGAGGCGATCGTCTACCAGCAGCTGAGCGGCAAGGCGGCGGCGACGATCTACGGCCGCGTGTGCGCGCTCTTCCCGCATGCCGCCCGGGGACCGACCGCCGACCACATCCTGCGCGCGTCCGAGGCCGCGCTCCGCGGTGCGGGCCTCTCGAACGCGAAATATCTCGCGCTGAAGGATCTCGCGCGCCGCGAGAAGGCGAAGGAGATCCCGACTCTCGCGGAGGCGCGCGGGCTCGACGACGCGACCGTCGTCGAGCGCCTCACGACCGTCCGCGGCATCGGGCGCTGGACCGCCGAAATGCTGCTCATTTTCCGGCTCGGCCGCCCCGACGTCCTGCCAGTGGACGACTACGGCGTGCGCAAAGGCTTCGCGCTCGCGTACCGCAAGCGCGAGCTGCCGACGCCGCAGGCGCTCTCGAAGCACGGCGAACGCTGGAAACCGTATCGGACGGTCGCGAGCTGGTACTGCTGGCGCGCGCTCGAGATCGGCAAGGCGTGAGCCGTATCGTCGAGACGTAGCCGCGGCTTGACTGCGCGCGCGACCTCGCTCCGGCGCGGGTAATCGGAAGGGCGTGCCCGCCCCGACGCTATGGCAGAGCGACGTCCTTCAGGTCGTCGACTACCGCTGCGATGCCGGTCGGGGCCGCCGCACCGCCCGCGGCGACCGCGCCCTCATCGCCGAACGGGCTCGGCGTCCGCTCATGGATCGCCTCAGAGCCCGTAGGTTTCGAGCAGCCGGAGCCAGAGCTCGCCGATCGTCGGGTACGACGGTACCGCGTGCCACAAGCGCTCCAGCGGCACCTCGCCGACGACCGCGATCGTCGCGGCGTGGATCTGCTCGCCGACCGCGGGACCGACGAGCGTCACGCCGACGATCACGCGACGATCCTCGTCGACGACCATGCGTGCGCGGCCCGCGTAGCCGTCGGCGTAGAGGCGCGCGCCGGCGACGGCGCCGATGTCGTAGTCGACGGCACGCACCCGCAGGCCGCGCGCGCGTGCCTGCTCCTCGGTGAGGCCGACCGCGGCGATCTCGGGCTCGGTGAAGATGACTTGCGGAACGGCGGCCGCGTCGGCGCTGTCGGCATGCGCCGACCAGGCCGTGGCGGACGTGTCGGACTTGCCGGTCGCACGCGCCGCGATCACGTCGCCGCAGACGCGTGCCTGGTACTTGCCCATGTGCGTCAGGAGTGCGCGATGGTTCACGTCGCCCGCGGCGTAGAGCCATCCGCCCGCGACGGCGGGAACACGGAGACTCGCATCGACGTCGAGCCACGATCCGGGCCGGAGTCCGATCGTGTCGAGCCCGATGTCGTCGGTGTTGGGCGCGCGGCCCGCGGCGATCAGGATCTCGTCGGCGACGACCGTGGTGCCGTCGGTGAGATCGGCGGCGACGCTGCCGTCGGCACGGCGGGCGGCGCGTGTCGCCTCCGCGTTCAGGCGGACGGCGATGCCGCGCTCGCCGAACGCCGCGGCGAGCATCTCGCCGGCGAACGCCTCGACGCCCGGGACGAGCCGGGGACCGCGCTGCACGACCGTGACCTCACGACTGCCGAGCGCGCGCCACGCGGTCGCCATCTCGCACGCGACGACGCCGCCCCCGACGATCACGAGCCGTTGCGGCGCGGCCTTGGCGCTCGTCGCCTCGCGGCTCGTCCACGGGCGGACGTCGGCGATGCCGGGAATCGGCGGCATTGCGGCCCGCGTCCCGGTCGCAATCACGACCGCATGGCGCGCGGCGAGGTCGACGACCGTGCCGTCCGCGGCCGTCACCGCGACCCGGCGCTCCCCGGCGAGCCGGCCGTGCCCGCGGACGAGGTCTATGTGCGTGGCGTCGAGCCAGGCGACTTGGCCGTCGTCCTTCCAGTGCGAGGCGAAGCGATCGCGGCGCGCGAGCGTCGCCGCGACGTCGAGCGTTCCGGTCGCGGCTTGGCGCGCCCCGTCGACGGTGCGCGCCGCGCTCACGGCCTGCGGTCCGCGCAGCAACGCCTTGCTCGGCATGCATGCCCAGTACGAGCATTCGCCGCCGACGAGCTCCGACTCGACGATGACCGCGCTGAGCCCGCCGCGCACCGCGCGCCCCGCGGCGTTCTCGCCCGTCGGCCCCGCTCCGATCACGATCACGTCGTACGCGCGCGCCGTCATGCTCGTCCCTCCCGCTCCGCGTCGGCTAACGCCGTCGCCGCGCGGAAGCAAGTTCGCACGCCGCGTCCCGTGTGGTAGTCGACGCGCGGAGGGCCTGCGCGATGCCGAACGGATGGACGGATCTCTGGTTGGCGGCGGGCAAGCGGACGCCGTTCGTGCGTGCCGACGGTCCCTTCGCGGCGTGCGACGCGCTGACACTCTCGGTTCCGATCGCCCGCGCGATGGCCGCCGACGCGCGCGGTCCGATCGACCTCGCGTCGTGGGGCTCCGTCGTGCTGAACCTCGCCTACAACAACCTCGCGCGCGAGGCCTGGCTCGAGGCGAAGCTCGACCCGCACGTGCCGACCTTCACGACCATCATGCAGTGCAGCACGAGCATGGCCGGCGTCTTCGAGGTCGCCGGCATGCTCGGGAACGGCCGGGAGCTCGCCCTCGCCGGTGGCGTCGAAAGCATGAGCCGCGTGCAGATCGGCCTCGGGCAGGAGCTCTCCGACTGGCTCCGCCATCTCGTGCAGGCCAAGGACTTGAGCCGGCGCCTCGAGGTGCTGACCGAGCTCCGCCCTTGGGACCTGCGCCTGCAGATCCCCGAGATCAAGAACCGAGTGACCGGGAAGAGCATGGGCGAGCACACGGAGGAAATGGCGAAGACCTGGCGGATCGGCCGGCGCGAGCAGGACGAGGTCGCGCTCGCGAGTCATCGGAACGCGGTCGCGGCGCAAAGGCGCGGCTTCTTCGACGATCTCGTGCTGCCGCTGCTCGACGTGGCCCGCGACGGGTTTCCCCGGCCCGACACGTCGCTCGAGAAGCTCGCGAAGCTCGCGCCGGCGTTCGACCGGACGAGCGGGCAGGGCACGATCACGGCGGGCAACAGCTCGCTCTTGACCGACGGCGCGGCCGGGGTCTGGGTCGGGACGAGCCACGGCATGGCGCGCCTGCCGTCGACGCTGCCGCGCGTCCGCCTCGTCGACTTCGAGCTCGCGGCGGTCGACGTGTTCACCGAAGGTTTGCTGATGGCGCCCGTGAGCGCGATCCCGCGGCTCCTCGCGCGCCACGCGCTCCGCTACGACGACGTCGCGCTCTGGGAAATCCATGAGGCGTTCGCGGCGCAGGTGCTCTGCCACGTCGCCGGGCTCGAGGACGCGGCGTTCGTGCGGGCGAAAGCCGGCGTCGAGCACACCTTCGGCGCTTTTCCGCGCGAGCGCGTGAACCCGAACGGCGGCAGCATCGCGATCGGCCATCCGTTCGGTGCGACGGGCGCCCGCATCCTGAGCCAGGCGGTGAAGGAGCTCGCGGACATGCCGGCCGGCAGCCGCGCGATCGTCAGCATCTGCGCCGACGGCGGCCAGGGTACCGTCGCGTTGCTGCAGCACTGACGCGCATGGCGAGCACGAAACCGCGACGACTCTCGTTGCAGGACGCGGCGGCGCTGGTCCGGCCGCGCGACACGCTCGCGTGCGGCTTCGTGGCCGGGCAGCCTGCGGGCTTTCTCGAGGCGCTCGGCGCGCGCCCCGATCTCACCGACGTCGTGCTCTACACGGGCTTGCTACTGCAGCCGTACGCGCTCCTCCAAACTCCCGGCGTGCGCATCGTGAGCGGCTTCTTCGGGCCGATCGAGCGGATGGCGCGCGCCGCGGGAGCGCGCGTGTCGTACGTTCCGCGCGACTTCAACGGCCTCGAGCGGCTCGCGGCGCAGCTCGTGCCGCGCGTCGTCTTGGCGGTGACGACGCCGCCCGACGCCGATGGATGGCTGAATTTCGGCGTGCACGCCGGGGCGAGCTACCGGCCTTTTCTCGCCGCCGCGCGCGATCCGGGCCGTCTCGCGATCGCCGAGATCAACCGTCGCATGCCGCGCGTCGCCGGCATCGACGAGCTCGGCGGCAATCGCGTCCACGTCTCGGAGGTCGACGTCCTGGTCGAGCACGATGCGGAGCTCGTGACGCTGCCCGAGGTGACGCCGTCGGAAGCCGACCTCGCGATCGCGCGCCTCGTCTGCGACCGCATTCCGGCCGACGCGATCCTCCAATTCGGCATCGGTGCGATCCCGAATGCGATCGCCACGATCCTCTCCGAGCGGCCCGCCGACGGCTACGGCCTCCACACCGAGATGATCTCGGATGGAGTGATGCAGCTGCACCGTGCCGGCAAGATCGCGAACCGCAAACCCGTGTACGACGGCATGACCGTCGCGACTTTCGCGCTCGGCAGCCGCGCGCTCTACGATTGGCTCGACGGCAATCCCGACGTTCGCATGTTGCCGGTGACCGCGGTGAACGGCGCGCCCGTGCTCGCCCGCTTGCCGCATCTCACCAGCATCAACGGCGCGCTCGCGGTCGATCTCGCGGGCCAGGTGGCGGCGGACGCGATCGCGGGGCGGCAATACTCCGGCACCGGTGGCCACGAGTCCTTCGTGAGCGGCGCCGGCGATGCCGAGGGTGGCCGAAGCTTTCTCTGTCTGCGCTCCACGGCCAACGTCGCCGGCGCGACGATTTCGACGATCACCGCGGCTTTCGCGCCGGGCACGCGCGTCACGACGCCGCGTCACCACGTACAGTGGATCGTGACGGAATACGGTGCCGTCGATCTCTCGGTGCTCGACGACGAGGAGCGCCCCCGCGCATTGATGGAGATCGCGCATCCCGATTTCCGGGCGGAACTGCGCGCCGGCTTACGCTAGACCGACGCGTCGTACGCGACGTCGCATGATGTCCGCGGCGCGCGCTCTTTCGCCCTCCGCCCCTCCCCGATCTCTGTCCGGACGATCGGGGCAATTGTTGATTGAGGCCGGCGGTCCCTCGCACGCAGACTGCCGCCTATCCGGTACTCCCTCCGCTCGGAACAGGTGGCGACATGTTGGAAGCACACATTCAGTCTTCACGGGGATCGCTGTACTTCGCGGCTGAAGCGACACCGTACGACCTCGAGATGCTTCGGATGTACATTCGCGACCTCACGCCGCGGAACCGAGCCTCGGATCTTCGCCTGGAGGTAAAGGTCGACGCGACGGATCCGGCCGCACCGGCGATCGCGAGCTGGCTCGGGCAAATGGCCGCGAGCGGCGTTCGAGTGGCGCGGACCGGCTGACCCGCGCCCCGTTCGCTACGGCGGGGTTCCCCCGAACACGCCCTCGTCGCACTGCACCGTCTCGTTGGTCGGCGCACAGCGAAAGGCGTCGTCGGTGCAATTCTCTCGACACGCCGAGCAGACGAGATCGCGCCGGCACTCGTCGCACTGGGCCGCGCAGCGCGTGTCGCAATTCGGGTCGGTGCCGCAGAGCTCGTGGCACTCGTCGAAGCAGCCGTCGTCGATGTGCGTGTCGCAGCGCTCACACACCTTGTGCTCCCGATCGCCCTTGTCGCCGCCGCAGGCCGCAAAGAGGAGGCCGCCGCCGGTGAGGACGGCGAGGGAGATTGCCGCGAGTATGCGTCGTCCGGTCATCGTCCCGTCCTTTTAGAAGGTGTGGCCGAAGGTGAGGTAGATGAGCCCGTGCTCCTCGGGGCTGAAGCCCGCGTCGAGGCGCGCGACCAGCCCCGAGGAAAGCCCGATGCGGACACCGCCGCCGTAGCTGTATCGGATGTGATCGAACGTGTGGTGCAGGAAATCGTCCGACCCCTCGTAGACACGCCCGACGTCGCCGAATCCGACGCCGTCGATCGAAACGTCCCACAGCTTGAAGAAATTGAAGTCGACGAGCTTGAGCCGATACTCCACGTTGACGAGCGCGCTGCCTTTGCCGAGGAAGCGCTGCGGGAAGTAGCCGCGCATCGTGTCGTCGCCGCCGAGAGACGAGAGCTCGAAGAACGGGACGTCCTCGTCGTCGCCGAACACGACCTCGGTGTTGGCGTGCAGCGCGATCACTTGCCGCCGCCACACCAGCGGCTGGATGTAGCTCAGGTCGAAGATCAGCTTCTGGTAGTCGGTATCGCGGTTGAAGAGCGCGTGATCGGCGTTCAGGTATTTGACGATCACTTCCCAGCCCTCGGTCGGCCGGACGAGCTCGTCGCGCGAGTTGTAGACCAACGCGGCCGACAGATAGTTCGACGGCGCGCCGTGCACCCCGGGAAGCCCAGGGGCGAAGCGTTGTGTCGATGGCGTATGGTCGTCGCTGCCGTTCGCGATGTTGGTGTCGCGATAGAAGCCGGCGAGCACGAGCGCGAAGCGGCGTAGGAGCCGATAGCCCACCGTCATGCCGACCCGCGCGCGCTGCATGCTGTGGTTCGAGAGCTCGTCCGGCCCGATCTCGTTGTTGCCGAGCCCGAAGAACTCGACGGACGGGTCGCTGTACCAGGCGAGCGTGCCGAAGAGCATGAAGCCCGGGCCGAGATCGGTGGTGCCGATGTTGACGGTCGCCTTCTGCTGCCGCTTGAGGGCGATCAGTAGATTGACGTCGCCGAAGGTCGGCCCGCCGAAGAGGTCACGGCCTTCGAACTTGACCCCGGCCTTCGGGCCGGTCTCGGGTCCGTATCCGACCTGCGGGAACACGGCGAAGGGCAGCTTCCGGCCCTCACCCTCGTCGGTCGTGGCGCGCGAGGGGAGCGAGTCCGAGACGAGGTTCTCGGGGTCGAGATCGTTCTCGGGCGTGGCGGTGGCCGAAGAGGGTATCAGCGCGAGCGCTAGCAGAACGACGATCGCTGCGGTGGCGCCTCGTCGTCGCGCTCTCATCGCGGGGCGGTAAGTCGTCCGTCCACGACCTGCCACGCGACGTTCGCGAAGAAGGCTTCGACGTATTTCGCGCGCTCGCTGCCGTGATCGAGGAGATACGCGTGCTCCCACACGTCCATCACCAGGATCGGGCGGAAGCCGGCGACGTTGCCGTGCTCGTGCAGCGTGATCCAGTGATTCGAAAGCCGGCCATTCGCGGGGTTCTCATAGCAGATCGCCCAACCGACCCCGCGCATGTTGCCGATGCTGGCGAAATCCACCTTCCAGACGTCGAAGGTGCCGAAGCTGCGCTCCGCGCGGTCGCGAAACGCTCCATCGGGTCGCGCCGTGCTCTCGCGGGTGAGGTTCTCGAAGTAATACTCGTGGAGCACCATGCCGTTGTATTCGAAGCCGAGACGCCGTGTGAGCTCGGAGTACGCCGGCATCTCTTCCTGATCGACCTTGCCGTCTCTCAGGAACGCGTCGATGCGGTCGCTCAGCGTATTCGTGCCCTTTACGTATCCCTCGTAGAGCTTGAAGTGCAGCGCGAGCGTTTCGTCCGAGATGCCGTGCAGTCCTTTGAGATCGAATTTCCGCGGCTCATAGCCCACCGTCGTCTCCTCTGCGCTCCCCGCGCGCCCGAACGTTCGACGCAGGCGTCGCAAGTCACGTGCCGCCAGCATCCGTCTGAAGCTGCGCTACAACGCCCCGACATCCGAAGACTTTTTGTATTGCTCAGGAAAAGACCGAGCCCGGTAAGTTGTAGAAACGCCCCCCGTCGGAAATCGAAATCCTACGTATCTCCCCGGGTTGGCGGGGCACGTCCCTTGCTGCGCTCGGAGGTATGAAGCGCCTCGAACGCATCGGTCTCGAAGCGCGACGCGCGCTGCTCGCCGCCGCCTTCGTCATTGCAGCTCCCGCGGTTCCCGTGCTTGCCGGCGCGACGCCGCCCTGTACGCAACGTGCCGCACAGGTCGCGACGGTGGATGATCGGCGAACGACCGATGAGGTCGAGCGTCGGATTGCCGCTGACGAGACGACGGCGCCGTTCGCGGACCATGTGAAGGTCACGACGGCGCAAGGCATCGTCACCTTACGCGGCACCGTCGCGAGCGCGGAGGATCGCCTCGTGCTCGCGAGCGTCGCGGAAGGCACACCCGGCGTGCGCCGAGTCGAGGACCGATTGGAGCTGAGAGAGCCGTAGGAGACCGTCATGAGCCAAGCCGCCTTTTGCATTGCGACGACCGTGGCCCAGGCGTCGCAGATCGTGGCCGATCTGCGGCGGCAGGGCTTCACCGACGACGACGTATCCGTCCTGTACTCGGACAAGCAGACGACGCGGGATTTCACCCACACGAGCAGTACCAAGGCGCCGGAGGGCGCGGCCGCGGGCGGGGGAGCGGGGGTCGTGGTCGGCGCCGCGGTGGGATGGCTCGCCGGCATCGGATCGCTCGCATTTCCCGGCGTCGGTCCCTTGATCGCGGCGGGGCCGGTGCTGGCCGCGCTCGGCGGTATGGGTGTCGGCGCGAGTGTCGGCGGCGTCGCGGGCGCCCTGGTCGGCTACGGCTTTCCCGAATTCGAGGCGCGCCGCTTCGAAGGCAAGGTGGTGGGCGGCGGCATTCTGGTTTCCGTCCACGTCGCGGATCGCGCGGCGCGGCGACGGGCCTTCGCCGTCTTCGGACGCAATGGTGCGGAAGACATCGCGGTCGCGGAGGAAGCGCGCGCGGATTTTCCCGTCTACGCGCGTCGAAGCGCGTAGGAGTTACAATCGAGGCGCCATCGACGACGCGAAACCTTCGTAAATCCACTGGCATGCTTCTCGCTCTTTCGTGAGCCGGGGATTCACCTCGAAAGGAGGCTCACATGCTGCACTACGCGGTTCTGTTTTTCATCGTTGCGCTCGTCGCTGCGCTGCTCGGCATGCGTGGCGTTGCGGGACTCTCGGCGGAAATCGGCTACGTACTCGTTGTCGTCGCCGTGATCTTCTTGGTGATCGCGTTCCTTACCGGCCGCGGTCCGGTCCCACCCGTCGGCTGATGTAACCCGGCCCCGTCAGCCGGCAGAACCCCGAGAGCGAGCGTAACCCCCTTGGGCGACGCTCCTCTCGGGCACCCACTCTCTAGCTTCTTGGTGCGCGCGTCGTAGCTCGGCGCTGCGGCCGAACTGAATCCAAAAACGAGCCTAGCCCTCACTTCGTTCGCCAACACTTCGTTCGCCAACGAAGCGGGATGTGATCCGAAGGCGAATAGCATCTGGGCCGCGCCGAAGTTTCGTGAGATCGGCGACGAGGGCACTGCCGTGCGCGTGCCATGCGCGGACGTCGACCGTTGCAACGACCGGCTCGTGCGGCGGCCTCGATGTCCCGGCGGCGCCAAGAGTCATCCCACCCGTGACGCACGTGCGTCCCCAGAGTGCCGGCAAAGAGTTATTCCCCTGTGGCAGGGCACGCACTGGGGATCTTCGTAAGAACCACCGCGCGTTCGCCAGAGCCTTTGCGCTTTCTACACAAGACCCCGTGGTGTTTGTACGCTTTACAGCCGCGGTTCGCGCGGCCGGATGTGGCGTGTGCGTAAGTCACTGAAACTCCGTATCGAGCCGTGCGTCCGAATCTTGGCATCGACCCTGCAACACAGGCTCGCCATGATCGAGGTCAGCCACCGCAAAACTTCGCGCCGCACCCGCCGGATGATGGACTCGAACTCGGGCCGTGGACCCATCGACGTGTCCGTGCCCGACGTGGTCCTGCCGGACCAGTTTTTCTCCAACGAGAGCCTCGGCCTACCGGACAGTCCCGAGAAGCGCCTGATGTTCGCGGTGCTGCTCGACGCGATTACGCAGCTCCGGCAGCGCGACAGCACTCGCGCCGTCGAAGCGGAGTTCTGGATCCGCGACGCGGAGGACGAAGGCGTCTTCTCCTTCGCGAACGTCTGCGGGGTGCTCGGCTTCGAGCCGACGTCGCTCGCGACCGGGCTGCTGTCGAAGAACTCTCGCATTGCCGGTAGGGCGCCGCTCCGACATCCGCGTACCTCGCGTTTGCGCGTCACGCCGCGCCGACGCGGGCAGCGCCAGGCCGTCGCCGGCTGAGCCGGCGAGAGTTTTCCAATGCCGAGTCGTTTCGACTCGACATCCGCACGACGCGTGACTCTCGGGGGGGAGTCGCGCGTCGTGCGTGTCTGGACTGCCGTTACGGATCGCATGCGTGAGGCGATCCCCGAGCGGGCGCCAAAGCCGTCTCTCGAAGAGCAGGACGAGGAAGTCGACCTCGCCGCCGAGGAGTCGTTTCCGGCGAGCGATCCTCCTTCGTGGACGTCCTCTCGCGCGAGTACGCGCGACCCTTCGCGTCGCGGTTCCTGAGCTCGAGTCGCGTCCCTCGCGCGCGCGCACCTGCGCACGCCGCCACACGCTGCGCGTGCAAACCCTGCCGCGCGTTGCATGTAGCTTCGCGCCGCGCTGGCGGCACGCCGTCAGGCGCGCTGCAGTAGGCTCGGGCATTTGCCGCGCGTCCGCACGTGGTACGTGCCTTGCTGCTCACGCCGGTGGAGGGTCATAGCCATGAATTGGGATCAGATCGAAGGCAAGTGGAAGCAGCTCAAAGGTCGCGTGCGAGAAACGTGGGGCGATCTCACGGACGACGACCTCGACAAGATCAACGGCAAGCGCGATCGCCTGGCGGGCCTGGTGCAAGAGAAGTACGGCGTCGCTAAGGACGAGGCCGAGCGCCAGATCGCCAAGTTCGAGAACGCGCTCGACGCCTAAACGCTACACCGTCCAAGCTCTCCGCCAGCCGGTGATCGGGCTTCGCTCGATCACCGGCTCCCACCTCGCAGCAATTACAAGCAAACACAAGAAAATTGCAGAGCGGAAAAATGCGGTGCACGTGTGCGCACGAGAATACGCGCGCTGCGAATGGCACGCTTATGGCTTCATGAAAACTCAATGCTCACGGAAAGGGGATAACCAAAATGCTCCATTATGCATTGATATTTTTCGTGATCGCGCTGGTCGCCGCGTTGCTCGGCGTACAGGGCGTTGCGGGATTGTCCGCCGAAATTGGCTACGTGCTGGTGTCGGTCGCGGTCATCTTCCTGCTCGTCGCGTTCCTGTCGGGCCGGGCGCCGCTCACACCTCCGTGACGCGCGCGCAGTCACGTTCCAATCACGACACATACAAAAGGGGAGAAACCATGAAGACCATCAAATATGCCGTCCTCGCGGCGGCCGTGTTCAGTATGACGAGTGCGAGCGCCGCGTTCGCGGCGCCGAGTGACGCATGGATCACGAGCAAGGCCAAGATCGCCTTGCTCACGACCGAGGGCGTCAGCGCGACTGCGGTGAACGTCGATACCGTCGACGGCCGCATCACCCTGCACGGCAAGGTGCAGAGCGAGGCCGAAAAGCAGAAAGCCGGCCAGGCGGCCGCGAAGATCGAAGGCGCGACCGACGTGCGGAACCTCCTGCAGGTCGTCCCGGCCAAGAACGAGCAGAAGGTCGAAGCGTCCGACGAGCAGATCACCACGCGCGTGAACGACGCCTTCAAGAAAGACCGGGAGCTCGCGGCGAGCGGCATCACGGTCCAATCGGTGAACAAGGGCGTCGTGCTGCTCGCCGGTGAGACGCCGTCGATGACCACGCACCTCAAGGCCATCACGACTGTCGCCGCCGTCCCGGGTGTGCATCGGGTCGCGACCGAGGTGAAGGGCGGCGATCAGATCGCGGACGTCGAGGTGAACCAGCAGGCGCGCGATCGGGTCGCGACCAGCGGCGCGAAGACGGCGGACGCGGTGAGTGACGCGTGGATCACGTCGGCGACCAAGCTCCGGCTGCTCGCCAACAGCGAGACGCCGGCGCTCGACATCAACGTCGACACGATGAACGGACAGGTCACGCTGTTCGGCATGGTGCCGACCGCGGCCGCCAAGAAGGCGGCGGAGGCCGAGGCCCGCAAGGTGAGCGGCGTGAAGGGCGTCAGCAACGATCTCCAGGTCGTCGCGGAACAGAAGCAGGATGCGGTGGCGGCGAAGGACGAGGACATCAAGGACGCGGTGGAGAAGGCGATCGACCGCAAGCTCGCGAGCACGGGCGACGACGTCACGGTGGACGTGAAGGGCGGCGTCGTTCGGCTCACCGGTACCGTCCCGAACCAGGATGCCCGGGTGTCCGCAGCGACGACCGCGCGGGCGACCAAGGGCGTGAAGGCCGTGCTCCAGGAGGATCTGCAGATCAAGATGAGCAAGGCCGCGGCGAACAACTCGTAGCTCGCGACGGGGAGGCGGGCCGGTGCGCGGCACCGGCCCATCGCGCGACGGCACGCCGGTCCATTGGAGCGGCGTGCCGTCGTCGTTTGGGGCTCATGGCCGTACGGTCTCGGTCGTGGGATCGTCGCTGCGACCCTCGCAGCGCGTGACCGGTAGGTCGATGATGAACGTCGCGCCCTGTCCGGGGCGGCCCTCGGCGCGGATCGTACCACCGTGGTGCTCGGCGATCCGGCGACAGATCGCGAGCCCGACGCCCGACCCGGTCCGGGTGTTCTTCCGCCCCGGGAGCTGCTCGAAGAGCTCGAAGATCTTCTCCGCGTCGTCCTCGTCGAAGCCCTGTCCGTTGTCGCTCACCCGGAGCTCGCAGCGGCGCCCGCTGTCGCGGTCGACGACGCTGCCGTCGATCCGAATCAGCAGCGGTACGTCCGGACGGCGGTATTTCACGGCGTTTTCGAGGAGGTTTCGGAAGAGCTGCCGGAGCTGGCCGCTGTCGGCGCGGAGCGTCGGCACGTCGCCGATCTCGACCGTCGCCCCGGCCGAGTGGAGCCCGAGCGTGCCGTCGCCGACGACTTCGCGTACGAGCGCCGTGACGTCGACGTCGTCGTCCATCGTCGGCTGCGTGTAGGTGACCCGCGCGAGCCGCAATTGCGCCTCGAGAAATCCCGTCATCCGCTCGATCGAGGCACGGAGCTGCTTCAAGTAGGCGCGCCCGCGGTCGTTCAGGCCGACGTCCGGATTGGTCTCGAGCAGCTCCGCCCAGAGCGCCATCGTCGCGAGCGGCTGGCGCAGCTCGTGCGAGACGAACGAGGCGAAGTTCCGGAGGCTCTTGTTGGCGTTCTCGAGCGTGGCCTGCGTCCTTTGCCGGAGCGCGTTCTCGGTGCGGAGCGCGGTGTTGGAGTTCGCGAGCTCGACGGTGCGGTCGCGGACGCGCTGCTCGAGCTCGGTTGCGAGCGTGCGGATCTCGAGCTCGGCGACGCGGCGGGACGCGACCTCGTCGTGCAGCGAGCGATTGGCGCGGGCGAGATCGCGGGCGGTACGGCGCTCGCGCGCCAAGAACTGCAGCATCGCCGTGAGGAGCGCCGAGATGAGAACGCCGGCGAGCAGAATCATCTCGGGAAACGAGGTCTCGATCGTGTCGCGGAGGTCGGTCGTCGGGCGAACCCAGATGCTCCACGAACGGCCGCCGGGAAGGTCGAGCGTATAGGAGCGGCACCACGGGCAGCCCGCCGCGTCCACCGAGCCGCGTGGGCCGTAGATCTGACGGTCGCCCTCGTAGGCAGTGATGACGTACTCGTGCTCGCGCGTCGCCAAGAGGTCGTCGAGCATCTCGTCGATCACGAAGAGCGCCGACACGTATCCGTCGGGCGCATTTTCGCGAACGAGCGGCACGGCGAGGCGAAACGCCGTCTGCCCGTCGTCGTAGTCGAAGGTCGGCGTCGCGGCCGCGGCTTGAGTGATGCGCGCCGCGCCGAGCGCGCGAACGGCGGCGTCGTCGAGCGGCGGCGCCGGATCACCGTAGCGTCCAGGGACGGGATCGAGGGCTTTCGGCGGCGTCACGACGTAGACGACGTCGTACGCGTCGTCGATCCACTCGACGGAGCGCGGACCACCGAGACGCTCCAGCACGAGCCGGGCTTGATAGCGCCACTGCGCCGCCGGCAATCGTCCCGCGGCCTTCCACTCGTCGGCGACGTGATCGAGCGCCCGGGTGACGCTCGTGACGAAGGCGGCGAGCTCGGCGAGGGAGCCGACGGCCGTCATCTCCACCACGCGCTGCAGCTCACCGCGCTGATGGGCGACGAGCGATTGCCAAAAGAGGATCGTCGCGAGGAGGCAGGTCGCTCCGGCGGCGAGCGGCGTGTAACGCGCCGCCACGTCGACGCGCCCGAGCGTGCGCGCTCGTATGCCGATGACGAGTCCGAGCCCGAGGAGCGCGCAGCCGAGTGCCGACAGCGGCGCCATGACACCGACGAAGGTTGACTGCAGGTCCAATACACGACCCGACCAACCGAGCACTGCGAGCGCCAGAATCGCGATCCCGGCGCTCGACGCGGCAGCGGGCTGGGCATGGGCGAACGCGATGGATGCGCCGGTGAGCAAGAGGCACACGGCGCCGCTCGCCGACGGCCACCATGGCGTCGGCGTGCTCGCACCGGCGCCGAGCGCGACGCGGAGGTGGTGCCATATGGAGACGAGAGCGCCTGCGATCACGATCGCCGCGAGACCGCGGGCGAGCGCACGGCGCCGGGTGACGAACGCGACGAGGCTCGTGCCCGCGAGGATGAGCCCGAGCGCCGTCCCAAGGGGCATGGACCACGAGAGGGCCGCGGGGCGGGCCGCACCCGACAGCAGCGCTACGAGCCCGAGGCCGACGACGCTGCCACCGATCGCCATGACGACTCGCGAGCGCCATGACGCACGGCGCGCCGTCATCCGCTCCATCGGAAGAACGTCAGACCAGATGATGCCCTGGTAGGCAAGTAGGACTTACAAGCAGTGCAACTCTTGCAAAGACTCTCGTCGAAATACGCGTAAATTTTTCGCCTGCGTGATGGCGCACGGTTTGCACACTCGCTCTTCGTCGCGTGTCGAAGGACGGCCTGTTGCCCACCATTCTCGTCGTAGAAGACGACATCCCTCTGCGGGCCGCTTTGATGGCGGCGTTGTCGGCGCAGGGCTACGACGCGCGCGAAGCGGGCGACGTGACGGGGGCGTTGCAGCAGATGGAGTCGGACGACGTCGACGTCGTGCTGTCCGACATCGGGATGCCCGGGAACGGCTACAACTTGCTCGCCAAGGTGCGGGAGACGCGACCACAGACTCCCGTGATCCTCATGACGGGAATCGAAGAGGATGATTCCGGTCGTCATGCGCGCGAAGCCGGTGCGTATGCGTATTTGATCAAACCCATTCAGTTGAGCGTCTTGAAACGGACGCTCGACGAAGCGTGTCGGCGCGCCTGACCGCGCCGCGCCATCTCTTCACCAATAGGGAGTCGTATTTATGACTGGGCTCGCGCATGCTTCGAAGGATGAGCTAGAAGGGCGACCGGAAGACGTCGCCATGCCGAGTGTTCTCATCGTCGATGACGATCCCGATTTCCAAGCCGCGATGGCCGAGCTCGTGCGCGGCGAGGGCTTCGAGGTCGAGACCGCGGGCTCGCTCGCGGACGCGCACGCGATCTTCAAGGTCCGCGTGCCGGACGTCGTCCTCGTCGACCTGACGTTGCCCGACGGCAACGGCCTCGAGCTGCTGAGCGCGCTCGAGGGTCCCGGTGCGCCGGAAATGATCGTCATTTCCGGCCACGCGACGCTCGACAACGCGATCGAGGCGCTGCGCCAGGGCGCGTCCGACTATCTCACCAAGCCGGTCGATCTTCCGCGTCTCCGCGCCATCCTCGTGAACGTCGCGCGGCGGCGCGACATGACCGAGGAGATCGAGGGTCTCCGCGCCGAGCTCCGCGGTCTCGGCCGCTTCGGCGCCCTGATCGGCGGGTCGCCGGTGATGCAGCAGGTCTACGAGCAGATCTCGCGCGTCGCCCCGAGCAACGCGACGGTCTTCATCCAGGGCGAGAGCGGGACGGGGAAGGAGCTCGTCGCCGAGAGCGTCCACAAGCTGAGCCGCCGCCGCAAGCGGCCGTTCATCGTGATCAACTGCGGCGCCATCGCTCCGAACCTGATCGAGAGCGAGCTCTTTGGGCACGAGCGCGGCAGCTTCACGGGCGCCGATCGCATGCACCGCGGCTACATCGAGCGCGCGAACGGCGGAACGTTGTTCCTCGACGAGGTCACCGAGATGCCGCTCGAGCTGCAGGTGAAGCTCCTGCGCGTGCTCGAGACGGGACGCTTCTCGCGAGTCGGCGGCGAGCAGGAGCTGCCGGTCGACGTGCGCGTGATCGCGGCGACGAATCGCGATCCGCATCAGGCGGTGATCGATCAAAAGTTCCGCGAGGACCTGCTCTATCGTTTGCGGGTTTTTCCGATCAACTTGCCGCCGCTGCGCGATCGCGCGGGTGACATCGATCTCCTCGCGGAGTCGACGCTCGCCGACCTCAACAAGGACGAGGGGTCGCGCAAGCGCCTCAGCCGCCCCGCGCTCGAACGCCTGCGGAGCTACCGTTGGCCGGGCAACGTCCGCGAGCTCAAGAACGTCATGCACCGCGCCTTCATCCTGGCCGACGACGAGATCGGTCCGAATCAGCTGCCCGACTCGGCGCCGGTCGGGGCGCCGGCGGCCGAGCTCGCCGCCGGCGGCGAGGCGATGCTGCAAGTGAAGGTCGGGAGCTCGATCGCGGATGCCGAGCGCCGGTTGATCCTCGCCACGCTCGACGCCTGCGAGGGCAACAAGGATCAGGCGGCGAAGATCCTCGGGATCAGCCTGAAGACGCTCTACAACCGGCTCAACAGCTACAAGAACATCCCCGCCGCCACGGCCTGATCATGACGACGATCCGGGCAATGGGCGGGCGCCGTCGCACGGCGCACGGGGTGTGTGTCTTTGCCGTGATGGTGGCGATCGCCGCGTGCGGCGGCGGCGGCGGCGGCGGGGGAGACAACGACAACGACGGCGGCGGGAACGACAACGGTCCGCCGCCGGCGTTGAGCGAGAGCCGCACGTTTCGCGCCATCGCCGGCGTTTCGATGGGCGGTTACGGTGCGCTCAACCTCGGGACGAAGCATCGCGACATCTTCGGGACCATCGGCTCGCTCGGCGGCCCCGTCGACCTGCAGCAGCTCTTGCTCGACAGCGTGACCGAGAACCTCGAGGTGAAGGCGCAGGCCACGATCCCGCGCGAGGTCGGCGAGGACTTCACGTTCGATCACATGCCGCCTTATCCCGATCGCGACTCGCGCATCAGTCAGCTGCAGGATCTCGTGATCTCGTTCGGCAACCCATTCCTTCACAATCCCGATCCGGCGCGTCTCTATGAAGCCTCGGACTCGGAGCCGGCGCGTCTGCTGCGCGACGACCAGTTCGGCGCGTTCACGCTGCCGTCCGACCCCCGCGGCTTCCTCGACGGCGGCGATGGCAACGAGGACGGCCTCCGGCAGACCGGCGAGGCGCCGACCGAGCCCGTCGACGTGCTGCTGCTGGCGCGCGGCTCGGCGCAGGCGCTTTCGGGCGGCGTCGCGGGCCAGTCGATCGGAGATCGCGAGCTCGTCGATCTGAACGGCGACGGCGTCTACGACGTCGGCGACGGCATCGTCGTGAACGCCTCGGAGCCTTTCACGGATGCGAACGCGAACGGCGTCTTCGACGCCGGCGAGGCGTTCGAGGACGTCGGCCTCGACGGCGTCGCCGACACGGGCGACTTCGGCGAAGGCAACGGCCAGTTCGACTACGACCCCGACCGGGCCCACGTGCTGGCGGAGGATCCGCTCACGCGGATCGCCGCAACGAGTGCCACCGAAATCGCCACGCAGCGCATCTACATGGACGTCGGCATCAAGGACGAGTTCGGGTTTGCTCGCCACTACGACAATCTGGTGCGCGTGCTGCGCGAGAAGGGCCTCACCGTCGGCGTGCAGGAAGGCTTCGGCGGGGGCAACTGCGCCGACCTTCCCGACAACGACGACCAGTTCCGGCTCGTGCGCTACGACGCGGGACACGTCGGCGTCGCGAAGGTCGATCCCGACGATTTGTTCAACGGCGACGTGTGCGGCGACGACACCGTGTGGCAGCGCCTGCTCTCGCTGCTCGGCTACCTCGACAAGGCGTTCCCCGACGGGTTCGACGGCCCGGGCGGCGGGGGTGGCGGCATCGACGTCGACCTCGACGATTTCGATTTCGACGTCGACTTCCCGGACCCGGATCTGCGCGGCGACGTGCTGAACGCCACGATCGACTCGCCGTCGCTCGCGACGGCGGGCGGTCCGGTACCGAAGCGCGAGGTGTTGGTTTATCGTCCGCCCGCGTTCCATCGCACCGATCGCCAGTTTCCGGTCGCGTATTTCTTGGGCGGCTACGGGCAGAGCCCGAACGACTACGAGCGCATCGGGTTGCTGCTCGACGGGCTCATCCTCACGGGGCAGCTCCAGAACATGTTCGTGGTCGTGCTGCCCGGAAACGGGGGACGCCAGGGCTCCTTCTACGTCAACCATCAGGTGCCCGAGAGTCAGGTGCCGGAGGCGTCCGAGGTGACGTCGGGCCGCTACGAGGACTCGACGATCAACGACCTGATCCCGGTGATCGAGGACCAGCTCCTGGAACGTCGCGTGAAGCGGTAATTTGCTCGCAGTCGCGGCGGGGCAGTGGGTCAGGTGGGCGTGTGAGCGACGCGCGGCGAAGCCGATCCGGCTTCGTCGCCGGCCCGGCGCGCCCGAACTCGCTCCCTTCGGTCGCTCAAACAGCGGGCGCGCTGATCGGGCCGGCTCCTCGCCGGATGCCTCGGCTCTCGCCGCTACGTCGCCCACACGCCCACCTGACCCACTGCCCCGCAGCCGTGCGTGGTCGACAGGCTTGTAGGGCCGGCATACTCTGCCGCTCCGCGAGGAGGTTTCCCCCCATGGCGTTTTTTCAGAGCCCGCCGGAGCTCGGCAATCAGTTCGAAGCGGATCGTGTGCTGCAGAGCTTTCTGCGTCGTCGCGTGCCGGCGGACGTGCTCGCGGCGATGACGCCGTCGCTGACGCGGATGGGGGCGCGGGCGGTCGGTGATCTCTTGGAGGTCTCCGTTGCGTCGTACGGCGAAGAGCCCGAGCTCGTGCAGTGGGATCCTTGGGGGAACCGCGTCGACGACGTGGTGGTGCCCGAGGCGTGGAAGCATTTCGGGCGGGCCGCCGTCGAGGAAGGGCTGATCGCGACCGCCTACGAGCGCACGCATGGCGAGTACTCGCGCCTCCACCAGTTCGCGCTCGTGTATCTCTTCGCGCCGTCGTCGAAGGTCTACACGTGCCCGCTCGCCATGACGGACGGCTGCGCGCGCACGCTCGAGGTGACGGCGGAGCCGGCGCTGCGCGACCGCGTGGTCGCGCGCCTCGCCTCGCGGGATCCGGAGCGGGCCTGGACGTCCGGCCAATGGATGACGGAGCGCACCGGCGGGTCCGACGTCGGTCTCTCGGAGACGGTCGCCCGCGAGACCCCCGAGGGCTGGCGGCTCTACGGCACCAAGTGGTTCACGTCGGCGATCACGGCCGACGTGGCGCTGACGCTCGGCCGCCCGGAGGGCGCCGGGCCCGGAGGCCGGGGGCTCGCGCTCTTTCTCGTCGACGTCCGCGACGCGGCCGGCCGCTTGAACGGCATCGAGGTGAATCGCCTGAAGGACAAGCTCGGGACGCGCATGGTGCCGACGGCCGAGCTCACGCTGAACGGCACGCTCGCGACGCCGGTCGCCGGCCTCACTGACGGCATCCGCAACATCACGCCGATGCTCAACATCACGCGCACGTGGAACGCGGTCTGCTCCGTCGCGAGCCTCCGGCGCGGCGTTGCCCTCGCACGCGACTACGCCGGCCGGCGGGTCGCGTTCGGCGCTCCGCTCGCGCGGAAGCCGCTTCACGTCGACACGCTCGCCGCCATGCAAGCGGAGCACGAAGCCGCCTTCCATCTCGCCTTTCACGGCGTCGCGCTGCTCGGCCGCGAGGAGACGGGCGTCATCACGGAAGAGGAGACGGCGCTCCTCCGTCTGCTGCAGCCGCTCATGAAGCTCACGACGGCGCGCCAGGCCGTCGCGGGCGCGAGCGAGACGCTCGAGGCATTCGGCGGCGCCGGCTACGTCGAGGACACCGGCCTCCCCGAGATCCTGCGCGACGCCCAGGTGCTGTCGATCTGGGAAGGCACGACCAACGTGCTGGCTCTCGATGCGCTCCGTGCCATCTCCCGTGCCGACGCGCTCCCCGTCTTCGGGCGCGAGGTGCGCCGGCGCGCGGAAGCCGGCGCGCGCGAATCGGCGCTACGCGTGCCCGCGAGCGTCGCGGTCGCCGCGATCGAGCACGCCGAGCGCTGGATCGCGGACGCGAGCGGTCGGGGCGGCGAGCACGTCGAAGCCGGTGCGCGACGCTTCGCGCTCACGCTCGGCCGGACGCTCGCGTTGGCGCTCCTGATCGATCACGCGGCCTGGGCGCTCACCCATGAGCGCGATCCGCGTCCCGCGGCCGCGGCGCGCCGCTTCGCGCGCGCGGGTGTCGATCTGCTCGGGACCGACGACGGCGACACGGCCGAGGCAGCGATGCTGGCCCTCGATCAGCTGGACTGAGCGCTAGCCCCGCAATCGGCGCATCGCCTGGAGGCCCGCGTTCACGATCTGCCGGCCCGCCGTGACCTCGGGCTTCGACACGCAGGTCGGCACCGCCCGCAGCATGGCGATCCATTCGGGCGGAAGCCCATGGATCTCGGCACCCTCGATCAAGAGCGCCATGTAGTACTCGGACGGGATCAAGTCGGACGAGCGCTTGTCGGACGTGAGGGTGTAGGCGCTCGTCGGCGCGTCGCCGTCGCTCGGGGGCGCGAGCGGCTCGACCATGACCTCGATCCGCTCGTAGTTCCCGATGAGCACGCCCTCGGTGAGGTCGACGTGCGCGAGGTCGTCCGGCGTGATCTCGTAGACGACACCGTACGTTTCGGCGCCCGGATCATGGCGGACGTTGGCGAACGACTCGCCGATCGGGATGAGCGGCGTCTTGTCGAGGACGAGACGCCAGTCGCGGACGCGCGCCGCGAGCGTGCGGGTCGGCGTGATGCCGCGGCGCCCGGCGAAGGTCGCTGGCTGCATGTTGGAGCCGTACGCGAAGTACCAGACGCGCTCGCTCATCTATCCGGCGGTACGCCCGTCCGCGGACGCGTCGCAGTCGAGACGGACCGCTAGGGATCGGCGGGTGTCGGCGACGAGGCCGATCCAGCAGTCGGCCCAGCCGTACTTCGCCGCGAGGAGCTCGCGGATGCGCGCATGGCCCTCCGGGTTCGGCGCGACGGTGGCCCGGCAGCGGCGCGCGCGACCGCCGCGATCGAGCGTGAGGACCGGCTCGCGCGCGAGGTCACGGAGGAACGGCCGCTCCGGATTGGCGGCTTCGACCCAGGTGGCGGCATCGGCGTCGGCGATCCAGGTGCGGATCGCGTGCTCGGCGCCGTCGGCGCCCTGCGTCCGGAGCACGACCACCTCGCGCCCTTCGAGCGCCACGAGCGTCACGGCGCCGAACGCGAGCACGGCTCCGACCACGATCGTGACTCCCCGGCGCAGCATCGGCCTTCTCATGCCCGAGGCCCAGGGCTCAGTCCACCATGCGGTCGGCCGACCGGCGGTTGGATCGGTCGGCGATCTCGGGCATCAACGAGATGGGGCATCCGCATGCCGCGACTGCAGCGCAAGAGCTTCGCCACCCCCGACGAGATCCGCACCTTCGCGTCGGGCCGCGTGGACGTCATCCAGCTCGACGAGATCGCGATCGGCCGTTTTTCGCTCCGCCCGGGCTGGCGCTGGTCGAAGGACGTGAAACCGGTGGTCGGCGGTCGCTCCTGCTTGAACCGTCACGTCGGCTACGCGAGCTCGGGGACGCTGCGGGTGACGATGGACGACGGCACCGAGCTCGTGATCCGGGCGGGCGACGGCTACGAGATTCCGCCGGGGCACGAGGTCGAGGTCCTGGGCGACGAGCAGTTCGAGGCGGTCGAGTTCGCGAGCGCCCACACCTTCGGGCTCGGGCCGACGGAGCTCGGGGAGCGCGTGCTCGCGACCGCGCTCTTCAGCGACATCGTGGGATCGACGGCGGCGCTGGAGCGGCTCGGTGATCGCGCGTGGACGAGCCTCCTCGAGGACCACAACGCGCGCGTGCGGGCGGCGATCGATCGGTTCCGCGGGCGCGAGTTCAATGCCACCGGCGACGGCTTCCTCGCGCTCTTCGACGGTGCCGCGAAAGCCGTTCGCGCCGGCGCCCTCATGGATCCCGCGGTCACCGAGCTCGGGCTTCGCGTCCGCGTCGGGCTGCACACGAGCGAGGTCGAGATCGCGGGCGGACAGCCGCGCGGCGTCGGGGTGCATGTGGCGGCGCGGATCGCCGCGCTCGCGGGTCCGGGCGAGGTGCTCGTCTCCGGCACGACCCGCGAGCTGCTCGACGGCTCGGGGTTGCAGTTCGAGCCGCGCGGCGATCACGAGCTCAAGGGCCTCACCGGCCCACGCCCGATCTTCGCGCTCCTCCGCTAGGCGTGGTCGCGCCGATCGTCTTGACCCTTCTTCGCGGGTGGGGCTAGCGTCGCGCATGCCGATCGAACGTCTTGCCGCCGACACCACGGGCGCGCGCGTCGCCGAAGTCCTGGCGCGCGACGGCGTCGTCATCGTCGAACGCCTCGTGCCGACCGCCATGATGGACCGCGCCCGCGCCGAGCTCGAGCCGTTCGTCGAGGCGACGGCTTTCGGGAACGACCCGTTCTCGGGACGCCGCACGCGCCGGACGGGAGGGCTCTTGCTGCGCTCGCCGACCTGCCGCGAGCTCGTCATGCACCCGCTGGCGCTCGAGGCGACGCGCGCGTCGCTCGTCGACGCGTCGAGCTTCCATCTGCATCTCACGCAGGTGATCGCGATCGGGCCCGGCGAGCCCGGCCAGACGATCCACCGCGACCAGTGGGCGTTCGACTTCTTTCCGTTCCCGCCCGGCTACGAAGTCCAATGCAACACGATCTGGGCCATGACCGACTTCACCGCCGCCAACGGCGCGACGCGCGTGATCCCGGGCAGCAATCACTACGAGGATCGTCGCGAGTTCACCCATGCCGACTGTGAGGCCGCCGAGATGCCCGCAGGCTCGGTGGTCTTCTACAACGGGTCCGTCTACCACGGCGGCGGCGCGAACACGTCGAACGCCACCCGCTACGGCATCAACATCACGTACGCGCGGAGCTGGCTCCGCCAGGAGGAGAACCAGTATCTCGCGGTGCCGCACGACGTCGCGCGGACGTTTCCCGAGGATCTGCTGCGGGTGATGGGCTACGCGCGCGGTGCGTACGCCCTCGGCTACGTCGACGACCTCCGCGATCCGCTCGAGGTGCTCCTCGGCCACAAGGTCGGTGACGACGGCCTCGGCGACCTCGCCAAGGCCAACGAGAAAGCACGGGCGCCGCTCTAGAACAGATTCGGGTCCCAGCCGTACGCCCACGTGGTGTACAGGTTGTAGAGCTCGTCCGTGCGCAGCACGAGCTCGTTCTTCGTACGCTGTACGCCCTCCGGATCGATCGTGCGGCCGACGAGCGTGGCTTCCGTGCGCGCGAGGGCGCGGCGCGCTTGTAGCAGCGGCCACGACGGCTCCGGGCTCGCGGCCGCGAGCGCGGCGAGCCGCTCGCGCTCCGTCGCGAGGTAGTCGCGGAAGGTCTTGGTCGATGATTGCGCGGCCATGGCGACGTCGCCGATCGTCAGGTACGCGAGGGGGGACGGGGCGGTCTCGGCGGCCTTTTCTGCGGCCTGGCGGATCGTATCGAGATCCGCGCCGGCGCTCACCTCGTACATGAGTCGCGTCGTCGTCGCGATCGCGGCGGTCGCGTACTGGACGGTGCCGTTCTCGAGCGCGGGCCGGAGCGCGGCGAGGGCGGACGACGCCGTGTCGGCGAGCACGGCCGTCCGGCCATCGCAGTAGATGTAGCGCCAGGTGGAGTCGTCGGCGTAGGTGAGCCTGCCGATGACGTTCCGATACTTCCCGGTGAGCGGCACGATGACGAAGCTCACGTCGTGGGCTTTGAAGAAGCTGGCTGGGTCGATCGCCGCGGCGCGCAGGTCCTTGTCCCGCTGCAGGGTGACTTCGTCGTAGACCTGCTGCGCGCGGCCGCCGATGAACACGGTGACCGGCGCCTCGTTCCAGCGGAGAAAGCCTTCCCACTCCCACGCCGCGTAGGCGCGCCCGCTCAGGTCGTTGGACCGCAGGAACTCGACCGGGCCCCGCGGGAGCGTCGGCCCGTCGACCATGCGCTCGAACGTGCTGTAGCCGCGGAAGATGGGATTGGCGGCGACGTAGCGGCGTACGATCGGCGGGGCCGCGATCGCGACCGCGACGGCGAGCCCGACCGCGACGACCCGGGCGGGCCACAGCGAGCCGAGGCGGCGGAGCCACCACGTGATCGTCGCGGCGAGGGGTCCCGCGAGCACGACGAGCGCGAGCGGCACGAAGCGTCGTGCGCGCACCGCCATGACGGCGACGGCGACCAGCGCCAAGGTGTCGAAGATCGCGCGGACGCGCGCGGCCCCAGGATCGGCCGCCGAGTCGACGGCCGTCCGGCCGCGGCGGTCGGCGACGACGCGCGCGAGGAGCAGCACGAGAAAAACGGCCGCGAGCGTGCACACCTCCCAGCGGCTGCCGAACGCCGTCACGTCCTTCGCGAAGAGCGGCGTCCACTCCGCAATCGCCCGCCAGGCCGGGTCCATTGCGACCACGAACGGGTGGCGCAGATTGTCGAGGCCGAAGGGCGTGGCGAAGGCCGCGAGCGCGGTTGCTACGGCGGTTGCGCCGAGCGTCGTCGGGAGCCGGCGCGGCACGGCGATGCCGATCGCGATCGCGAACACGCCGAGGAGGCCGAGCCCGAGGATGAAGCTGCCGTGCATGTTGGCCCAGACCGTCACGACCGCGACCGTGATCCAGAGCCATGCGGTGCTCGTCGCCGCCCGGCCGAGCGTCCACGTCGCCGCGGCCGCGAGGACGACGCCGACCAGGCTCGGGCGGAGATCGACGTACGAGCGGCTTGCCGCGAACACCGTCGCACCGACCAAGATCGCGACGGGCGTCGCCGCGCCGCGCACGCGCCCCGCGAGCGCGAGGCACGCGGTGCCGGCGACGAGGAGGAGCGCTTTCAGGAGCAACAGGCCCTTGGTGCCCGCCGCGACCCACGCGCCGTAGAAGAGCACGTGGCTTCCCCAGTTCTGGTCCAGCCAAATGCGTCCGCCGGTCGTGAACGACCACGTATCCGGTGCGCCGAGCTTGCCGGCCATGATGTCGCGCCCGCCCGCGAGCGCGATGAAGAGGTCGTCGATCGGGCGCGGCTCCGCCCAGACGAGGGCGAGAAGCAATCCGGACACGACGAGAACGAGCGGGAGATCGCGACGATCGTTGAGGGGCATGGGCGACGGTCAGGCGGACGGTAGCACAGCGTCGGGGGAGGCGTCAGCAAAGGGCACGGTCCGTGCGGCGACGATGCGCCATGCCGCCGCGTACGCGCCGAGCGAGAGCAGCGTGAGCACCCATTCGAGCGGCAGCGTGCGTGCGCGTGCGGCGCGATGACGCTCGAACGCGAGCGCTTCCGAGTCCGCCGGCTTCGGGCCCGCCATGGCGTTCTCCATCGTCGGCGTCTTGTCCTTCCAGTACGCCTGGAAGCGTTCGTCGTGGAGACGCTGGACGGTCTGGCGATCGAACGTGCCGACCGACGGCCCGCGCCGCCAGATCATCCAGCCGTGCTCCATGGTCGCCACGAGCAGGAGCACGGCGACGACCGGACGGAGGCGGGGCAGCGCGGCAGCCGCGGCGATCGCGGACGGCAGGCAATAGAGGAGGTATCGCTCGTGCACGCGCGTCGGCCAGAGGAAGATCGCCCAGAGCGCGAGCATCGCGAAGAGCACCACGGCGCGGGACGGCTGATCGCGCCGTCGCACCCAACAGACGGCGGCGGTCGTCGCGAGTGCGGCGACGAGCAGGAGGCGACCCCACGCGTCGCGCGAGAGGCCGGCGACGGTCACCGTCGAGCTCAGCACGTCGTAGACGGGCCGGCGCTCCGCGACGAGGGCGACGAGATACCAGACGTTGAAGGCCTCGAGCGTGGTGAAGGGAAGGACCTCGAAGAGGTTCCAGCGATAGCAGCGCCGGAGCCACGCGGCGCCGTCGGTGAGGGTCCACGGCGCGCTCCCGACGAGCAGCGTGAGGGCGGCCACGGCGGCGACGAGACCGAGGCGACGTGCGAACGCGGTCATGCCACGCTCGCGATCCGCGGCGGCGCCGACGAGCGCCGCGAAGCCTGCGATCGGCACGAGCAGCAAGCCCTGCGGCTTCAACAGGAGGCCGAGCCCGATCGCGAGTCCCGCGGTCGTCCACCGTCCGCGCACGAGCGCCGCGAGCGCGAACACGCCGGGTGCGAGCGCCAGCGCGTCGTACTGCGCGAAGAGCGCCGTGTTCATCATGAGCGGCGGCGCGAGCCACGTGACGGCGCCCGCGGTCGCGGCCGCCGTCGCGCCGAGGCCGAGCGCGGTCACGAGGGTCCCGACCCCGACGGCCGTCGCGAGCTCGAACATCCAGGGCACGATCGACGTCACGAGCCGCGTCCGCGGCGTGTTCGCGACGAAGTCCGGGTTCGCGGCATCGAGCCAGCGGCTCTGCGCCCAGAAGACGATCTGGGTGAGGGGCGGATAGTTCGGCGGGTGGACGCAGCGTCGTTGGATCACGGTCGACGCGCCGTTCTGGGTGACCCAGCCGCGGATCGTCGGGAGCTCCTCGGTCGTGGCCGAGTAGACCTTCGCGAGCCCCCGTTGGTTCGCGACGATTCCCATGCCGAGGATGTCGAAGTGATCCCAGGCGTAGCCGAAGCGCGGCGCCCCCATCACCAAGAGCATGCGCGCGACGGCCCCGATCACGACGACGGCGGCGAGCGGCGCCCGCAGCCGTCGCGGCACGCGCGGAGCAGCCGCCGTGCCGGGCGCGGTCACGCCGAACGCAGCGCGGCCGTGAGCTCGGGCCCCATGCGCGCGACCGCGGACGCGTCGATGCGGAGCTGCTCGCGCGCTTGTGCGGTCGTCTCGCGCGTGTCGTCGGTGACGTGCGCGGCCAAGAAGTCCCCGACCGTCGCGGCGACGCTCGCCGGCGTCAGGCTCGCCATGCCGCGGATCACGTACTGGCGGAGCATCGGGTCCATCGAGAGCACGCGCTCAGTCCAGCCGTCGCGGATGAAGGCCCAAGCGGCGAGCCGCGACGCGCGTCCGCCAAGCAGGCGCGAAAGCACGAAAGCGCGGTCCTGCGGGCGGACGTCGTCGGAGAAGGTGAGGGCGAGCGTGCGTGCCACGAGCCCCGGGGTCTCGAAGCTCGCGAGCGCGTAGAGGAACCGCTCTTCTTCCTCGGGATCGTCGGCGGCGCTCACGCGCTTGCGGTCGAGGAAGCGCTCGTAGAGCGCCGCGTCGCCGTCGCGCGCCACGAGGTTCGCGACCACGGGGACGAGGTTCGGCTCGAGCGTGCTCCGATCCTCGAAGTAACGCTCGAGACGGGTGCGCGCTTCGGCGAGCACGTCGGCATCGTTGGCCAGATTGCCGAGCGCGCCGATCACGGCGGCGCGCTTCACCCGGACGTCGACGGGCTCGCCGTCGCGTGCATCCCACCCGAGGCTCGCGAGCTCGGGGCCGAAGAGCGTCCGCACGACGTGCGCGAAGCGCGGACGGTCGGCGTCCGTGAGGACGTGGCTTTCGAGCCAGCCGAGGCGCTGCGCGATCGCCTCCAGCACGGCGCGGTCCTGCTCGCCCGCGAAGCCGCGCACGAGCGTGACGAACGCACCGAGGTTGCCGATGCCGGCCTTGAGCAGCGCCCACTGGTTGCCGACCAGGTTCAGGCGCTCCTCGGGAGCGAGGCCCGTCGCGAGCGCGCCGGCGAGCCGGTCGACCGCGTCGTCGTCGAGCGCGAAGCGATAGAAGCCGGCGCCGCCGCCGTTCGGGAAGACCCAGGTGGCACCCGCGAGCGTGACCTCGGCGGTCGGGCCGGCGAGGATGACGCGCTCCTCGCGAATGCCGTTCGGGCCGCCGACCTTGAGCACGAGCGGGACGGGCCAGCGTTGCTCGGGCGCGGCGCCGCTCATCTGTGGGTCCGAGAAGAAGCGGCGCTGGCGGAGCGTCAACGTCGCGCCCGCCGAGTCGAAACGGCTCGCGATCTCGACGACCGGGTGGCCGGGCTCGCGGATCCACGCGTTCGCGATCGCGGTCACGTCGCGCCCGGACGCTTGGTCGAGCTCGCGCCAGAAGTCGTCGGCGGTCGCGTTCTTCTCCGCGTAGCGCTGGAGATACGAGCGCACGCCCGCTTGGAACGCGTCGGAGCCGAGGAAGCGCTCGATCATCCGGACGACGCCCGCGCCCTTCCAGTAGGTGATCACGTCGAACCGTTCCGCCGCCTGACGCGCATTCTCGACCTGGAAGGAGATCGGATGAGTCGAGACGAGCGCGTCGAGCGCGAACGGACGCGCGAGCGTCGCGACGAAGTCGCGCCACATGCCCCACTCGGGGTTCAGCTCCGCGGTCGCCTTCCAGCCGACGAACGTCGCGAACGACTCGTTCAGCCAGAGGTCGTTCCACCACGCCATCGTGACGAGGTCGCCCCACCACATGTGGGTGAGCTCGTGGGCCGCGGTGTAGAAGATGTCTTTCAGGGTATCGGTCGAGGCTTCGGCCGGGTCGGCGGCGATCGCGGTCAGGCGGTAGGTGATGGCGCCGGGGTTCTCCATCGCGCCAGCCTCGAAGTCGGCGAGGCCGATCGCGTCGATCTTCCCGTACGGGTAGGGGATGCCGGTGTAGTCGGCGAGATACTCGACCGCCTGCCGGTGCGCGTCGCGCGCGTAGAGGCCCTTGTCGGCGAGCCCGCGCGGCAGCCAGACCCGCACCGGGACGCCGGCGTCGGTCTCGACGGTCGGTGTCGCATCGAAGGGCCCGACCAGGAACGCGACCAGGTACGACGAGATCGGGGGGGTCGCGGAGAACGCGACTCGCTTCCGTCCTTGGCCGATGGGCTCCTCGCTCATGACCGCGCCGTTCGCGACGGCGGTTGCGGCCTCCGGCACGTCGAGCGTGAGTGCGAAGCGCGCCTTGTATTCCGGCTCGTCGAAGCAGGGGAACGCTCGCCGCGCGTCGGCCGCCTCGAATTGGGTCGCCGCGTAGCGCTCGTCGTCCTTCACCGAGCGGTAGAGCCCGCGCAGCTTCTCCAGGATCTCGCCGTGGAACGCGATCGTGAGCTCGGCCGGACCCGCCGGGACCACACTCGGGAAACAGAGGCTCACGGCCTCGGCGAGCGGATGCACGACGACGGTCGCCGTGGCGGCGCCGATCCGGGCGCTCGTCACGTCGAGGTCGAGGGCGTGCAGCGTGACGACGTCGGTCGGGGTTCGGACGTCGAGGGCGATCGTGACCTCGCCCGTGTGCCGCCAGGCGTCGAGGTCGAGGGCGAGACGGACGTCGTAACGGGTCGGCCAAACCTCACGGGACAGGCGGAAATTGACGCCGGGATCGGCGGGAAGGCTCCTGGTCATGGGGTGGCACTGTTCCTCACGACCCGCGTCCCTGCAAGCAACGACGCCCGCAGTCGCCCGCACGAACCGGGTAGCGCTCGGCCGCGAGGCGCGGTAGGTTCCGCGGCTATGAAAAACCACGCCACCATGTTGTTCGCCGCGCTCGCGGTCGCCGTGGTCGCCGGGTGTCAGAGCCAGCCCGCGACCGAGAAAGCGGCCGAGGGCACCAAGTCCGACGCCAAGACCGAGGCCAAAGCCGATGCGAAAGCCGGTGGCGGCGGACCGCCGACGCTCGAGATGTACGTGATGTCCCAGTGTCCGTACGGCGTGCAGGTCATGAACGCCGTGGCGCCCGTGAAGGACAAGCTCGGGAAGGATCTGACCCTCAAGATCGGGTACATCGGCAGCGGCAGCGCCGGGAGCTTCCAGTCGCTGCACGGACCAGCCGAGGTGAAGGGCGACATCGCCCAGCTCTGCGCGGCGAAGCAGTCGCCGGAGAACTACCTCAAGCTGATCGTCTGCCAGAACAAGAACCCGCGTGCGGTCGATACCAACTGGAAAGAGTGCGCGGGCGAGGCGGGAATGGACGCGGCGAAGCTCGAAGCGTGCGTGAACGGCGACGAAGGGGCGCAGCTGCTGGCCGCGTCGTTCGCCGAGGCGCAGGCGAAGGGCGCGCAGGGCTCACCGACGATGTTCCTGAACGGCAAGCCGTATCAGGGCGGCCGCAAGACGCGCGACTTCATGAAGGCGAGCTGCGAGGCGATCGGAGGCGACGCGCCCCAGCCGTGCAAGGACATTCCCGTGCCGCCGGTCGTGCACGCGATCTTTTTCTCGGACAAGCGCTGCGCCGAGTGCAACATCGCGCCGCTCGAGCCGCGCATCAAAAACGAGCTCGGCGGCCTCCAGGTTCAGCACGTCGACTACATGAGCGACGAAGGGAAGGCGCTCTACAAGGAGCTCCAGAGCAACGACTCGAACTTCAAGTTCCTGCCGACGATCCTCGTCGACGCCGAGGAGGTCGTGAAAGATCAGGAGGGCTTCACCGCGCTGCAAAGCTACATGCAGCCCGCGGGCAAGTACCGGTCACTCCGCCTCGAGGGCAAGTTCGATCCGACCGCCGAGATTTGCGACAACGGCGGCGTCGACGACGACAACGACGGCAAAGTCGACTGCGCCGACGACCAGTGCAAGACCGCCAAGGCGTGTCGCGAGGCCAAGGCCAAGACGCTCGACATGTTCGTGATGTCGCAATGTCCTTACGGCGCGCAGGCGATGATCGCCGCGAACGACGTCGTGCAGCACTTCGGAAAGGACATCGACCTGAACGTCCATTTCATCGGCAACGTGCAAGGCGACAGTTTCCAATCGCTGCACGGACAGGGCGAGGTCGACGAGGACATCCGCGAGCTCTGCGCCGCGGCCAAGTACGACAAGGACCACCAGTTCACCAAGTACCTCGCGTGCCGCAGCAAGGACTACCGCAACCCGGCCTGGCAGCCGTGCGCCAAGGAAGCGGGCATGGACGAGAAGGTGATCGCCAAGTGCGTCGAGACCGAAGGGAAGGATCTCCTCCGGAAGTCGTTTGCGTTCTCGAACGAGCTCAAGATCGGCGCGAGCCCGACCTTCCTCTCCAACAACCGCCGCGAGTTCAACGCCGTGGATGCCGCGAACCTGCAGGCGCAGTTCTGCCAGGACAACCCGACCCTCGCGGGCTGCAAGACGCCGATCGCGGCGAAGCAGGGCTGACCATTCGTCGGACGGCGGTGCCTCGACCTGCTCGCGGCACCGCCGGTCCGGACGCTACAGCCTGCCGGTCAAGAGCATGATCAGCAGGATCAGCAGGATCACGCCGCCGATTCCCGACGGTCCGTATCCGAAGCCGTGGCCGCTCACTTGCGGCAACCCTCCGAGCACGATCAGCAGCACGATGATCAATAGCAGTGCGGACATGGAACCCTCCTCGGTCTAGCTGCGCTTGCGTTTGGGTGCGGCCGCGCGGCGTTTGATGCGGCGTTTGACGACCTGACGGGATCGGGTCCCTGGAGCTTGTTTGGCCGCGATCTGCGCGAGCGCGGCGCTCAGGTCGACGCCGAACGCCGTCTTGAGCTCCTCCGTGAGCGCGGGCGACACGAGGGAGCTCCCGAACGTCGCGAGCTCGGCTGCGACGTCGTCCGCGAGGCGCGCCGCCGGCGATCGCCGCCCGCGGCTCGTCTTGGCGTGATGCGCTCGGCCGAGCCCGTATCCGATGGCAAATCCCGCCGAGAGCGCCCCCAAGCTCCACGCGACGGGCTCCCGTTGAAATTGCTCCGACATCGTGAGCACCCCGGAGACCGTCGTGGCCACGGCATCCACGTGCTCGTTGACGGTCCCCTTGATCTGCTCGACGGTCTGACTGATCGACTCGCGAGCGCTTTCGACGCGCCGCTCGACCTCCGCCCGCGCCGGGTCCACCGGTGGCGAGGCGGACGGAGCGGGGTGCGGCCGCGGCTGTAGCGCTTTCGTGTCACTCATGGTCGCGTCGCAGCAGCGTTCGCGCGTTCCACAACACCATGGCGCCGAGGGCGATCGCGATCGTGCCGACCAGGCCGAACGCGGACGCGCGCGCCAGCAGGGGATGGAGGTCCGCGGGGAGCACGTAGGCGACCGCGAAGGCGAGCCCGCAGGCCGCAAGGGCGATGCCGATGGCCAGTGTCGCCGCGGCGAGCCCGACCCTCACGGCTGTTCGGCCGTAGCCCCGAGCCGTGTCCTCGAGATCGAGCTTCAGAAGCGCGAGCTTCCCTTCGACCAGCTCGAGCACGTCGTCACCGAGGCGCGCGACCAGAGTCGGGATGTCCTGCTCGGCGGGCGCAACGATGGGCGTGCGCGGCTTTCCGCGCGAGTGAGCTTCGTCGACCAAGCGAACGCCTACGACTTGGCGCGCGGCTTCCGAGCCTTGGACGACGTGCCCGAGGGCGAGCCGCTTCCCGCAGCCTGCTCTTGCGAGCCGGCCGCTTCTTCGAGCTGAGGGATGATGGCTCGGACGGCGCCCGCCGCCGCACCGGCAAGCACCTTGGCCGCAGCCTTTCCGACCGCCGATGATTGCGCGGCGCGCGCCGTCTTTCGCGCCGTCTTCGCTACGCCGCGCGCGGTACGCTTCGCGGTTGCGCTGCTGCCCGTCTTGGTCCCGGTCTTCCGGCTCGGGCTCGTCGCCTTCTTTGCCTTCGCCTTGGTCTTCGCCTTGGGTGCCATTTCGTCGTCCTCCGCGCGCTTCGGCTGATCGCCGCGGCGCTGATCGCCGATCGCCGATCGATCGGTGGTTGCCGTACTCGCAGCACGACCCAGCAAGACCCGCACCAGCGGCATGCGTGGAGGACTCGGCGGTTTCGCCCGGCCGAGACAGCGAGAGTTTCAAAATCGGATTCTGTTTATACGACTTTACAAAAAGCGATCGTCACAAGTCGGAGAGGACGTCGCTCGCGTGCGTCGCCGGCGCGACCTCGCCGTAGACCTTTTGGACCTTGCCGTCGGGCCCGACGAGATACGACACGCGGCTCGCGACGAGCTGAGAGTCGGCGGTCGCCGCGCCGACCGCTTTGGCGAGCGTGTGCTCGGTGTCGGAGAGCAGGCGGAACGGAAAGCCCTCCGCCTTCACGAACTCGGCGTTCGCCTCGGGCTTGTCGAACGACACTCCGACCACCTCGACGCCCTTTGCCTGGAACTCGGGGAAGCGGTCGCGGATGCCGCGTCCCTCGGCGGTGCAGCCGGGTGTTTGCGCCTTCGGATAGAACCAGAGGAGATACGGCTTCCCCGCGAGCGACTGCGAGGTGACGGTGGCGCCGGTCTGGTCCTTCAGGGACCAGGTCGGAAATTGGTCGCCCGCTTTCAGGAGCTTCGCGGCATCGGCAGCGGGAGCGAGCGTCCGGAAGGCGACGATTCCGAGCACGAGGACGACGGCGATCGCGATCTTGCGCATGGCTCGGGTCATAGCGACGCGGCGCCGCGCAGTCGAGTTACGGCTTGTCTTTGAACTGCCCGGTGTCGTTGCGCGCCGCCGGTGCGCCGTAGGTCTCCGACCAACAGGCACCCGAGGTGGCGTGGAGCTGCACGACGACGGCGGGACTCTGCGCGAAGGGCAGGGTCGGGAGCGCGAGCGGCAGGCCGCGTGCCTTCACCTGGATCTGGGCCTTCCCGTCCGGGCCTGGACGGAGCGACGCCGACGTCACGCCGTCGGGGGTCGCGTCCTTGTCGGCGTATTTGAGGGTCCCGTTGCCGCTCGCCTTCCAGCACGGTTTCCCGTGACAGGTGCTGCCGCCGGGGATACGGAGCCGTGCCGTCAGCGACGACGCGCCGCCGCTCTGGTCGTACACGCAGAGGTCGTAGCGGGTCGCGCTCGCGAGCGCGTTGCCGAGCTCGGCGGCGGTCGTCGCGGCGCCTTTCTTCCATTGCCAGGCGAGCTGGTTGCCCTCGTCCGGCGTCCCGTCCGGCGTGCGGTCTTTGATCTGGAGCTGTCCGCCGAGGGCCGTCTTGCACGACGGCGCGGGCTCCTCGGCGCCGGCACACGCGCCGCTTGCGCAGACGTCGGTCGTGGTGCACGGGTTCGCGTCGTCGCAGCTCGTGCCGTCGGCCTCGAGCTGGCAGGTCGCGCCGCAGCAATCGCCCGGCGCGACGTTGCCGTCGTCGCACTGCTCGCCCGCCGTCGGGATGCCGTTGCCGCAGCCGGTCGGCGTGCAGTTCGAGTCGCAGCCGTCGCCGTCGTCGAGATCGCCGTCGTCGCAGAGCTCGGGCGGCTCGGTCGTGCCGTTGCCGCAGCTCGTCGCCTCGTCCGCGCCGCAGTCGACGCGCGGGCCGTTCTTCCGGGCCGCCCCGTCGAGGTCGGTTTCGCCGCCGGCGGGCGTGTAGCTCGGATCGCCGCAGTTCACCGCGGGCGACCCCGCGCCGAGATGGAAGTTGCCGCTCGCCGGTGCGGCGAGGAAAGGATTCGCGAAGACGGAGCTCGCGTCCTGTCCCGTGCCCGCCTGGTAGGCGGCGAACCCGGTGTACTGCGTCGCGTTCCACGAGAACTTCGCGGCGCCGGACCCCGCGTCGACGAACCAGAGGTTGTCGTTCAGCACGGTGTTCACGTTGCCGTACTCCGAGACGAGGAGCTTGTTCTGTCCGGTCGCGTAGACGAGGTTGCTCTTCACGACGTTGTCCTCGGCGTACTGGATCCAGATCTCCCCGAAGCCCGCGCCGAGCGTATCGTTTTTGTAGAGCGTGTTGCCGGTGAACGTGCAGTCGTTCACGCGGCCCGTGTAGGACGCGTAGCCGCCGAAGCCGAGGCCGGCCTTGTCGTTGGCGTAGATCACGTTGTTGCGGACGAGGATGCCGGTCGTCGTGATCGCGGAGTTCTCGGCGCCGATCTCCATGCCGACGTCGCACTGCGTGACGACGTTGTTCTCGATGACGAGGTTCTTGCCACCGTCGCTGTAGATGCCGGCGGCGAAGCCGCCCCCATAGCTCGACCGGGCGCGCTCGACGCGGTTGCCGCGAATCACGCCGTTCCGGCAGACCTTGGTGTCGTCGGGCTGGATGTCCTCTTCGCCGCCGATGCAGTCGATCCCGATGTTGTCGACGTCGTGCACGTAGTTGTCGCTGATCACGAACCCGTCGACGTTGCCGTTCAGGGTGAGGGCCTCGCTCGTCGCGGGCTCGCAGTCGTAGATCTCGTTGCCGTCGATCACGAGGTCGGAGACGGCCGTCGCCTCGGTCGCGTAGACCGTGATCCCCATCGCGTTCTGGCCGCGCATGTCGTGGATGCGGTTGTCGCGGAGCTCGAGGTGCGAGCCGGCGCCGACGATGCGGATCCCCGACCCGTCCGTCACGCCGACGTTGTTCTGGATCTCGAAGCCGACGACCTTGAGCCAGCTCTTCGACTCGATGAGGACCATGCTCTGATCGCCCGCGACGCCGGTGCCGTCCAGAACGGGTTGCTCTCCGGGCGCGGCCTCGAGCGTGATGAAGCCGCTCCCGGCGTTGCCGCTTCGTGGAAAGACGAGGCGCTCGAAATAGGGCCCGAGCTTCTCGTGCACGACGACGGTGTCGCCGGCGATCGCGGCCTCGAGCGCGTCCTGGATGACCGTGAAGTCGCCACCCGACTCGGCGACGCTGTAGGCCATCGCGTCGGCGGGTCGCGGGGTGGCGGTCGACAAAAACAAGGCGAGCAGCAGGCCGAGGGCGGACGGGGGAGCGACGGCACGCATGCGCGCCACCATAGGACGGTGCCCGCCGAATGCGCTAGATCACGAGCCGCACGGAGCCATGAGCCTCAAACAGACGCCGGAGTTCGCACGGGCGCTTGCGCAGGCGAGTGCGGAGCACGGACTCCCCGACTACTATCAGCCCTCGGTCCGTCCGCTCTTCTCGATGCCGACGAGTCAATGGCCGCGCTGCTGCGGCTCGTCGTGCGAGCCGTGCGCGCAGACGTTGGCCGCCGTCGCGACGCGCACATGCGAGATCCTCGGGATCGACGTCGCGGCGTTGCCCCAGGGGTTCACGCCGTAAGGGGTCGACGCGGGACGCAGCGCCGTGTCGGTAGGGCGAAACGGGCGCCCCGGCGTCAGCCGGAGCGCCCGCGCGCGTTAGATCTTGGTGACGTTCGCGGCTTGGAGTCCCTTCGGACCCTTGACGATCTCGAAGTCGACCTTCTGACCTTCGTCGAGCGACTTGTAACCGTCACCCGCGATTGCCTTGAAGTGAACGAAAACGTCTTCGCCGCCGGGCTGGGTGATGAAACCGAACCCCTTCTCAGCGTTGAACCATTTTACGGTACCAGTTGGCATGAGCGTGAACCTCCTTTCGTGCGAATTGTCTACGAGAGGAGGGCGGCACTTTCTGGAACCGCGACGGGTAGTCGGCGACCCGGAAATCCTTCAACTCTAAGACGACCGGACCCTTGTATGCGGGATCGCTCTCTTGGGCAAGGAACCGAAAAAACTTCCGGGGTCGACCCCCGGACCCCGCCTAGAGCGCCAGGCCGCTCTCGCTCTCGAAGCTCGCGAGATTGAAGTAATCGCGAAACGCGACGATCTTCCCGTCCCGCACCTCGAACACGCCCGTCACCGGGAGATCGAAACGGTGGCCGTTCGGCATCACGAAGCGGTCGATGCGCTCGGCCATCACGAGCGGTCCGTTGGCGACGAGGTTCACCACGTCGAGCACGATGCCGGGCATGCTCGCGAGGAAGCCGGCGAACGTCTCGCGGATCGCCGCGGCGCCGACGCAGGGCGCGACCGGGACGTTGTGGTAGACGGCGTCGGGCGCGAAGTAACTCATCAATTCGACGAGGTCGCGGCGCGGCCAGGCGCCGAGGAAGTCGCGTACGATCGATTCGGCGGTCGCGGGCATGGAAATCTCCTTCGTTGCGAGAGTCAGGGGACGACGTATCCGCCGTCGACGGTGAGCGCGTGGCCCGTCGTGAACGACGCGGCGTCGGAGCAGAGCCAGACGACGGCGGCGGCCACCTCGTCGGGCGAGCCGAGCCGGCCCATCGGCTTCACGGCGAGAAGCGCCTCGACGACTCCGGGGCGCGCCGCCTCGAGCCGGTCGAGCATGGGCGTTTGGATCACGCCGGGACAGACGGCGTTCACGCGGATGCCGCTCGTCGCGTACTCGAGCGCGGCGGTCTTCGTGAGGCCGAGCACGCCGTGCTTGCTCGCGACGTATGGTGCAAGCCCGCCGGCGCCGATCAGCCCCGCGACCGAGGCCGTATTGACGATCGAGCCGCCGCCCTGCGCAGCCATGCGGGGCAGCTCGGCATGGAGGCAGCGCCACACCCCCATCAGGTTCACGTCGAGGACGCGCGCGGCGACCTCTTCGGAGGTCTCGCCGATCGGTGCCAGATCGCCCTCGATGCCGGCGTTGTTGAAGGCGCAGTCGAGACGGCCGAAGCGGTCGACGGTCGCAGTGACGACCGCCTCGACGTCCGCGCCGCTCCGCACGTCGCAGCGGACGAATGCGGCATCGGCGCCTTCCGCTCGCGCCGCGGCTGCCGTCGCTTCGCCGCCGTTTGCGTCGACGTCCGCGACGACGAGCCGCGCGCCCGCGCGCGCGAACGCGAGCGCGGTGGCCCGGCCGATCCCCGACGCGGCGCCGGTCACGAGCGTCGCTTTGCCTTCCAGTGGTCGCATCATCAGAGCCTCACGCGTACGTAGCCGTAGGCGGCATTGCTCGGCGTGCCGCCGTTCGCGGCGTAGGCGCGCTTCATCGTCCCGAGCCCGTCGTCGTCGAAGTGGGCGGCGTCGGCGTGGGCCTCGCGCTCGAGGCCGTAGAGCCGTGCCGTGTTCTGGCCGAGAATGGCGCGCTTCACCGTGCCGTCGGCGGCGCCGAGCGCCGCGAAATCGTGGCGCTCGCGCATGTCGTCCGGGATCTCGATCCGGCGGAACGCCTCGATCTGCCACTGCGGCGACCCGTACCAGACCGAGTCGGTGCCCCACAGCACGCGCTCGTGCCCGAAGCCCTTGACCAAGGTGCCGAGGAGGGCGGCGGCATGGCGCGGGTGGGTGACCGCCGACGTCGCGAACGTCGTCCCGAGCTCGGCGTAGACGTTCTTCACGCCGTGGCGAGCCGGGATCTCGGCGAGGTCCGTGACCCAATCGATCCGGCCCGTCTTCTCGAATTGCGCGAGGGACTCGTCGGGTGGCGTCATCAACGGCTTCAGCGCCGAGTGGTAGATGACGAAGGTGAGGTCGGGCCAGTCGCGCGCCGCCTTCGCGACGTCGTCCACCATCGCGTAACGCCAGTGCTCGAAGGTGTTCTCGTAGTCCGGCGGCACCAGCCCCTTGTGGATGCAGATCGTGCGGATGCCGGCCTTCCGCATGCGCTCGTATCCCGGGTACACGCGCTTCTCGTCGTCGAGGCGCCACGGGAACTTCGAGGGCGAGAGCGGGTCGCCGACGGTGTAGCCCTTCCAGCTCTCCGGTTTCAGCTCCGCGGCCGCGCGATCGATGTCGTCGAGCCAGCCCGGCACGCCCGGCCGGAAGACGGCGTGGCAGAGCAGGCGGCGGGTGCCCGCGAGCCCGTTCACGACGGTCCGCGCGCGTGCCATTTGATCGTTCGTGAGGATCGAGCTCGCCGGGTCGTCGGACGGGGCGGCGCTGAGGATCCCGATCCGCGTGTCGCTGTCGAGGAAGACCTCCTTCACGAAGTTCTCGAACTTGTAGCGGTGCATCGTGACGCCTTCCGCGGCGAGCACCGGGTTCCAGCGCTTCGCGAACTCGCCGAGGGCCAGGATGCCGGGCCAGGTGAAGTCGTCGCGCACGAAATGGAGCTGCGCGTCGAGTACGAAATCCTTGCCGTGCGCGGCGCGCCGCGCGTCGGCCGCGGCCGGGTCGCTGGCTTCCGCGGGGTCGACCGTGAAGAGGCCGCCGTAGACGCGGTTCATCGCGAGGAACGCGGCCGCCATGCCGCAGGTCGTGCGGAGGAACTGCCGGCGATCCATGCCGAGCGCTCGCCCATGTCGCTCCGCGAGATCCGCGAGCATGCCCTCGACGGCGCGCTGGCCGGCGCTCTGCGGCGGCGGCAGCCACTCCCCGTTCGACACCACGCGCGTCGGGATCGGCGAGGGCAGCGGGGCCGCGGCCTCGGCGGGTGCGGTTTTCGCGAGATCGCGCTTCGTCAGCCAGATCGACATCAGGCGGCCTCGTGGGCGACGCGCGCGCCGGCACCAGGGGGCGTACCGGGGGTCGTCGCCGTCAGCGCGCGCAGCACGATGTACGGATGAAAGAGCGCGCGCGGGGATTTCGTGAGGTGCATCACTTCGAGGAAGCGTTTCCCGACGAACTGGTCGTGCCACGTGAGCTGCTGCACGCGGCGCGTGTACCAATGGAGGAGCGGCATCCAGGCCGGGCGCTCGCCTTCGGCCTCGGGGCTCCGTAGATCTTCGCACGTCGTGAGGAGCCACGGCGAGTCGATGCGCGTCGCGAGCCGGCGCTGAAACGCGCCGGAGAAGCCGCTGAGATCCGCGAGCCCGCCGGCCGCGCGCGCGCGCGCCGCGAGCGCTTGATCGAGTGTGTGGGCGCCGATCGCGCCGGTCGTCATGCCTTGCCCGTAGATCGGGTTGAAGCTGCAGAGCGCGTCGCCGATCACGGCGAGCCCGTCCGGCATCGCGAAGTCCTCGTAGTGGCGGCGAAGGTTCGCGGGGAACTTGTGGAGCACGATCGGGGAGAGCGGCTCGGCGTCCCGGATCGCGGCATGAAAGTCGGGCACGGGGAGGCTGCGCGCGAAGTCGAGGAAGCCGGCCTCGTCGTCGGGTGGATGGTCGCCGAACCAGCCGACGAGCGTGACCATCCAGCGGTCGCCCTCGACGGGCACCATGACGCCGAGCCGGGTGCCCGGCGGCCGCGGATAGACGAAGAGCGCCTTCCAGTCGGCGAGCGCGTCGGGCGGGCGGCGATAGAGGCGGCTCGCGTACCCGACGGCGACTTTCACCTGGCTCTCGCGCGGCGTCGGCAGGCCGGCCTCGGTGAGCCAGCTCGTCGCGCGCGACACGCGGCCGCTCGCGTCGACGACGAGGTCGGCCGCCATCGTCGCGTCGCCGTCGGCGAGCCGCACGCCGCGCACGCGTCGCGCGGGGTCGAGCACGAGCCCGCGCACCTCGCACCCATCGCGCAGCTCGACGTTCGCCGTCGCGGCGAGCCGCTCGCGCACCCGCCACTCGAGGAAGCTCCGGCTCTGCGACAGGAACTCGATGCCGCTCGCGAAGCGAGCCTTCCAGGCGCCGAAGTAGAACCAGCGTGTGTCGCGCGCCATGTCGATCGCGGTGGCGCCTGACCCGACGAGCTCTTCCACGAGGCCCGGGAAGAACTCGGCGAGGATGCGCTCGCCTTGCTTCAGGAGGACGTGCACGTGGCGGGCCTGCGGCACGCCCTTCCGCGTCTCGGCCGACTCCGGGAACGCGTCGCGCTCGAGCAGCGTGACGCGGTCGAAATGGCGCGCGAGCGCGGCGGTCGCCATCAAGCCCGTCAAGCTGCCGCCGACCACGACCGCGTGCGTCTCCGTCACGCCGATCGGTGTCGCATCGCGGCCAGCCGCGGACAATCGAGCGGACGGGGGAATCGCCGTCCCTGAATCAGGGGACAGGCGCGGCATCGTTTCGTTGCGGCGGCGGCCCTGCGTTCGCTAACGTCGCGCGCGTGGCCGACTACGAGGCACTCCGGCAAGCGCACGCCTCCGACGCGATGGCGACCGTCCCGGAGCACTTCGCGCGGCTCGCGTGGACGCCCGAGGCGATCCGCGCGGAGCGCACGGCGCGGCTTCGCGCGCTCTTCGCGCACGCGCAGGCGCACTCGCCGTGGCATCGCGCGCGCCTCGCCGGCGTCGACGCCGCACGCGTCACCGAGGACGATCTCCGTCGCGTGCCCATCATGACGAAACGCGACCTCATGACGGAGTTCGACGGAATCGTGACCGACCGGCGGCTCACGCGCGCCGTGGCCGAGCGCCACCTCGACGGCCTCGTCGAGGATGCATACCTGCTCGACGAGTACCACGTGTGCGCATCGGGCGGCTCGAGCGGGCTCCGCGGCGTCTTCGTCTACGACCGCCCCGCCTGGTCGACGGTATTCACGAGCTACTTTCGGTTCCTCGCGCGCCGTGTACAGGAGGTCTTGGCGGGTGACGCCATGCGCGTGGCGATGGTCGCGGCGGACAAGGCCTCGCACATGACGGCGGCGATCGGAGCCACGTTTCGTCCCGGTGGCGACACCCATGCCGTTCCCGCCACGTGGCCCCTTGCGCGCATCGTCGCCGCGTTGAACGCGGTCCAGCCGAACGTCCTTCAGGGCTACACGTCGATGGTGCACCAGCTGACGCACGAGGCGGAAGCCGGGCGGCTCACGATCGCGCCCAGGCTCGTTGCGACCACGAGCGAGCCGCTGCTGCCCGAGATCCGTGCCGCCGTCGGGCGTGTGTGGGGCGCGGCGCTCTTCAACGGCTTCGGCTCGACGGAAGGTCTGATGGGCGGCTCGTGCAGCGGCGAGCGCGGCATGCATCTCAGCGACGACTTGTTCGTGCTCGAGCCGGTCGACGCGGCCGGCGCGCCCGTCCGGCCTGGGACGCGCGCGGCGAAGGTGTACGTCACGAGCCTCTACAATCTGACGCAGCCCCTCATCCGCTACGAGCTGACCGATGAGCTCTGCGTGCTCGACGGTCCGTGCCCGTGCGGGATGAGCCTGCTTTGGATCGACGACGTGCAAGGCCGGCTCGACGACTGCTTCACGTACGCCGACGGTCCCGTGGTGCACCCCTTCACCTTCCGATCGGTCCTCGGCCGCGAGGCCGCGATCGTCGAGTATCAGGTCCGCCAGACGACGCGCGGCGCGGACGTGCGCGTGCGCGTCGAGGGTTCGCTCGAGGTCGAGCGGGTCGCGGCGAAGCTGCGGACGGACCTCGCGGCGCTCGGCCTCCGCGACCCCGACGTCCAGATCGCGATCGTGGACGCGCTGGAGCGCCAAGCGACCGGCAAGCTCCGTCGCTTCGTCGCGCTCTGACGGTTCGGGTCACTCGATCAGCTGCTGGCGGAGCGCAATCGCCACGGCTTGCGCGCGGTCGGCGGCGCCGAGCTTCTCGTACAGGCGCTTCAAATGCGTCTTCACGGTCTCCTCGGAGATCGTGAGGAGCTGGGCGATCGCCTTGTTGCTCTTGCCCTGCGCGAGAAGCTCCACCACCTCGATCTCGCGGAGGCTCAAGCTCGCGCCGCTCCCCGCCGAGCGCGCGTCGGCGGCGAGCCGGCGGAGGAGCGGCTTCGTCACTTCGGCCTGCAAGAATCCGGCTCCGGCGTGCACCGCGCGGACGGCGCGCACGAGCTCTTCCTTGCTGGCGCTCTTCAGCACGTAGCCGCTCGCGCCCGCGTGCATCGCCTCGTGCACGTAGCTCGCGTTGTCGTACATCGTGAACACGATGATGCCGGTCCGCGGCGCGACGGCGAGGATCTCCGGAATCGTCGCCAGGCCCGGTAGGCCCGGCATCTTGAGGTCGACGATCGCAACGGCGGGACGCGTCGCCGCGATGCCGCGCACGCCGGCGCGGCCTTCGCCCGCCTCGCCGACGACGGCGATGTCGCGCTGGGCCTCCAGCATCACGCGCACCGACTGGCGTACGACCGTATGGTCGTCGACGAGGTAGACGCTGATCGCGTCCGTGGTCATGCCGCCGGCACCGTGACGGCGATCTCGGTGCCGGCGCCCGGCGCGCTCGAGATCGCCAGCGCGCCGCCGCAGGCCTCGACGCGCTCGCGCATCGTGAGCAGGCCGAAGTGCCCGGGGGTCGGCACGCCGGGATCGAAGCCGCGACCGTCGTCGCGTACGACGAGGCGAAGGCGCGCGGGGTCGGCGCGTCGGAACTCGATCGACAGGCGTTGCGCGCCGGCGTGCTTGCGCACGTTCACGACGGCCTCTTGCAGGATGCGGAACAGCGTGACGTTCACCTCCGGACGGCCGCTCCGCACGGCGTCGTCGACGTCGAGCGCAACCGTGAGGTCGCCGTGCTCGGCGAGGCTCGCGACGTACTCGCGAAGCGCCTCGGTGAACCCGAAGTCGTCGAGCACGGGAGGGCGGAGCTCATTCATCAGCGTCCGGATCTCGTTGCTGCAGGCGCGCGCGTCGCTGCCGAGCCGTGCGAGCGTCACGCCAGCCGTCGCCGTGTCCGCGCCGCCGACGAGCTCGCGACAGCGGTCGATGCCGTAGGTGAGCTCGAAGAGCTGCCGTCCCATGCGGTCGTGAATCTCGCCCGCGACCCGCTTCCGCTCCTCTTCCTCGGCGTGGATGAGACGCCAGAGTAGATGGCGGGCGTTGTCGCGCTCGAGGCGCGCGAGGCGTGAGCTCTCGCGCGCCTCGCGGCTCAACAAGCTCCCGATGAGCGCCGAGAAGAAGAGATAGAAAATCCGGAGCGCCAGGTCGCTCGGCACCGCTGCCGTGTTGGGGGCGCCCGCGTACACGCCGAGCGAGAGCAGCGCGTGCCACGCGAACGCCACGAACGTCTCACGCGCGCCGAAGCGCATCGCCGTCGCCGGGATGGTCAAATAGAAATAGGGGTAGAAGTCGCTCGTGAGCCCGCCGGTCACGAGGCAGATCGCGGCCACGATGACCGCATCGCCCGCCGTGCTCGCGATCGCCGTGACGCGGATCGCCGGCGAGCGCCGCGCGAGCACGGAGGTCGCGACGGCGTAGAGGGCACAGGCCGCGAACACCGCCCAAACGACCGCCGCCGGGGTCGTGTGCTCGGTGCGCGGCAGGATGAAGAGCCACGACGCGATGCCGAGCCAGCGGAGCCGCGCGATCACCGCCTCGGTACGACGCAGGTGGTCGAGCTCGTCGGGGGGCACGATCGCCGCTTAGCAGGGTTCTCGCGTGGCGCGCCATCGAATCTACGGGGCCGACCCACTGGCGGAACTTCGCGCGGACGATCACAATCGGCCGATGGCGACCGCGCTGCCGCGACTCGGCCTCGGAACCTGGCGCATGGGCGAGCACGCCGAGGAACGCGCGGCGGAGGTCGCGGCGCTCCGGCTCGGCCTCGATCTCGGCCTCGCGCTCATCGACACCGCCGAGATGTACGGCGAGGGCGGCGCCGAGGAGGTCGTCGGCGAAGCGATCGCCGGCCTTTCCAGCACAGTGGGATCCGAAGCTTGGAATTCACGTGACTTGAAGTCGC